>Ga0247727_10009089_pt1 | contig 18162 bp, 16 predicted proteins | sample WisWelCaveWW1625_FD_202498 | JGI IMG/M metagenome (GOLD analysis project Ga0247727, IMG submission 202498) | Biofilm microbial communities from Wishing Well Cave, Virginia, United States - WW16-25 | ecosystem: Environmental > Aquatic > Deep subsurface > Groundwater > Cave microbial mat | place...
GGGGGGGGCGGGCGCGTGCAGCGGCGACTCGTCCGGCGCCGGCGAAGCGACCGACCCGGGATCGCTGGTGGTCCGTCGGGTCGCGGGTGCGCGCCTGCTCGACGCGCCGGCGCGCGGGCGGGTGTGCGAAGCCGACAGCGCCCTGGCGATTGTGGCGGTCGGCGGCGGCTGGGGCGGAGCCGTCGCGCTGCGGGTCGGGTGGCCGCCGGCGGCCGGAGACACGTTCGCGCTGCGCGAGACGCCGGAGCTCGTCGGCCAGGCGGCGGCGGCCGTGCGGCAGCTGGGCGATTCCGTGGCGTCGGCGCTCACGGCGCGGCGGGGCACGCTCACGATCGACGCGATCGCGGACGGACGCATCAGCGGCTCGTTCGAGGCCGCGGCGCTCGGTTTGTCGGGCGACACCGTCGCGATCGCCGGCAGGTTCCGGAACGTCCCGGTTTCGCTCGGCGCGTGTCCCTGACCGAGCGGCGGCACGATGTGGTCGCGCTCGCGGTGGCGACCTGGGCACTGCTGAGGATGGGCGTCGCGACCGCCCGCGACGCCTCGCCGTGGGCTTGGGCGAGCTGGCTCGCCGCCGCCGCGTTCCTCGCACTCCTCCTGCCCTCGCTGCAGCACGCGCTCCGCGAGCGGGTCCGCGCCGCGCCGGCTTTGCGGGCCACGCTCCCCGCGGCGCTCATCGCGATCGGGATCGTCGCCCTGGTGGGAAGCGGAGTCATCGCGAGCGGCCGCGTGAGCGTGTGGCGCGTCGTGGCGGTCACGGTCGTGGCGGTGCTGGCCTTCGTCGCTGCCGGCCGTGGCGAGGAGCCGCTCGGCGGCTGGCGCCTGCTCGGTCTCGCCGTCTGTCTGGGCCTCGTCGCGGGCGGCTGGGATCGCGGTGCGCGCATCGCGGTGCCCGGGAATCTCCGGCTCGGCTTTTCCTTCTTCTGCGCCGCGGCTTTGGGCATCTATCTGCTCGGCGTGGTGCGCGTCCAGCGCTCCTTCGACGTGCGGCTCGGGCTCGGTGCGCGCGAGGTCGCGACGGCGCTCGGCGCGGTGGGGGCGCTGGTTCTGATCGCGATCCCGCTGGGCCTGCTGGTCGACTACGTCGTGTGGAACCCGAAGTCGGATCCACCGCTCGCCGCGCTCGAACGGTTCGTCTCCCTCGTGGTGTTCGTGGGGCTTCCGGAGGAGTTGCTGTTCCGCGGCATGGTTCAGGAGGGACTCTCCCGCCTGGCGGGGTCGCGCGCGGGGCTTCTGGCCACGTCGGCGCTGTTCGGGCTGGCCCACATCACCAAGCAGACCGGGCTCCTGCCCGGGCAGGTGAACGCGCTGGAGCTGAACTGGCGCTATGCCGCCCTCGCGGCGCTCGCGGGACTCGCGTACGGCTGGGTCTATCAGCGGACCCGGCGGCTCAGCGCGGCGGCGCTCACGCACGGCGGCGTGGACTGGCTGTGGAGCTCGTTCTTCCTGCGATGAGCTGGGAGCTCGCCGGCCTCCTCGTCCTGGGCGCACTCGCCGCGTGGCTCGCGCGGTACGCGCGCCGCATGAAGCTGCTGTACCGGCAGCGCGGGCTGTTGTTCTCCTATCCGATCCCCAAGGCGCACCTGCACGAGATCAGCGACCGGTTCCGCGCCACGTCGCTCGGGCCGACACCCGCGGCGGAGGCGACGATCGTGGGCCACGGGCCGATCATGGCCCCGGGCGCGACGACCGACACCGAGGCGTGGGTGCTGGCGGTGCTCGCCCGCGACGCGCGCGCGATGTTCGAGTTCGGCACCGCCACGGGGCGCACGACTTACGGCTGGGCGCGCAACAGCCCGCCCGACGCGATGATCGCCACCCTCACGCTCGCGCCGGATCAGCACGCCGCCTACCGGGCCGCCACGGAGGACGGCTCGCGGGAAACGCGCGCCGCCCTCGAAGAGTCCCGGTTCGACACGTTCCTCTACACGGGGACCGACGTCGCCCACAAGGTGACGCAGCTGTTCGGAGACTCGAAGGCCTTCGACGAGGGACCCTACGAGGGGACGTGCGATCTGGTCTTCGTGGACGGCTCGCATGCTTCGTCCTACGTACGCAGCGACTCGGCCAAGGCATTGCGGATGGTGAAGCCGGGGGGTCTGGTCCTGTGGCACGACTACACGCCGCTCGTGCCCGGCGTGTTTACGGTGCTGAACGAGCTGGCGCGAGAGCTGCCGCTCGTCCATCTGCGGGGGACGGCGCTGGTCGCCTACCGCCGGCCGCCGGAAGGCGCGGGCGCCGCGTGAGCCGGCGGCGCGGCCCGTTCGGCCGGGCGCTGAAGAACCTCCGGATGGCGGTGAAGAACCCGGTCATCGAGGGCCTGTGCGCCTTCGCCGCCGCGGGGCTGGACCGGCGCTTGCGCGCGGCCGACGACCTCGCGGCGGATCCCCCGCGGCACATCCTGGTGATCCGGACCGATCGGATCGGCGATCTGTTGTGCGGGACGCCGCTCATCGCGGCGCTGCGGCGCCGCTGGCCGGAGTCGCGCATTACGCTGGTGGGCGGGCCGAGGAACCGGGGCGTGATGCCGCTGCTCCCGTACGTCACGCGCGCACCGGTGGAGTTCGCGCGGCATCCGTTGAGCTGGGCGCGGCTGCGCGCCTGGTTGCCGCGGCAGGGCTTCGACTTCGCGGTGAGCCTGCGCTCGGAGGTGATGTCGGGCGCGCTGATCGCGGCGTGGAGCCGGGCACGGGTACGCGCGGCGGTGCACGCGGTGCGTACGCTGCCGGCGTTCAACCTGGTGCTGGCGCCGCACGAGCGGCACCAGGTCCGCCGGTACTGGCTCGCCGCGACGGCGCTGGGAGTCACGTGGCCCGAGGAGCGGCCGGTGATCGAGATCCCGGTGGAGCACGACGCGCGGGGGCGCGCGGTGGTCGAGGGGCTCGGTCCCCCGGACGGCCGGCCGCTCGTGGGCGTCGGGGTTCCGAACCGGGCCGACGGCAAGCACCGGATCAAGGCGTGGCCGCCAGCGACGCTCGAAGCGTTCGTCCGCGCGCTGAGCGATGCCGGCGCGCGGGTGCTCTTGTTCGGCGTCGGCCCCGAGCGGGTGGAAGCGGGGCGTATCGCCGCGCGGGTCCCCGGGGTCGCGGTTTCGCCGGCGCTGCCGCTGGCCAGCGTGGCCGCCGTGCAGAAACGGCTCGACCTCTTCGTGGCGAGCTTTACCGGCACGCTGCACCTCGCCGACGGCGCCGGCACGGCGACCGTGGCCATCGGCCTGCCGGGCCAGTGCGCCGACTGGCGACCGCTGGGCCCGCGGCACCGGGCGCTCGCGGCCCCGCGCGTGCCCGACATCCCGGTGGCCGCCGCGCTGGCGGCGTGCCGGGAAGCGCTCGGCGGTCGGCTGGGGGAAGGCGCCGGGCTGCCCGGTCCGGCCGCGCGCGGCTAGATTCCGGCGCTCATGGAGCAGACCTACTTCCGCAAGGGCTTCGGGCTCAAGGACGCCATCCAGGGCGCTCTGACCGTCGATTATCACAGCGGCCTGGTGGACGAGATCCGCACGCGCGGCTACGAGCTGGCGGCGGACGGGCTCACGGTGCGGCTGGCGCGGGAATTCGGTTTCTGCTACGGCGTGGACCGCGCGGTCGAGTACGCCTACGAGACGCGCACCAAGTTCCCGGACAAGCGCATCTTCCTGGTCGGCGAGATCATCCACAACCCGCACGTCAACGCCAAGCTCGCTGCGATGGGGATTACGATCATCGCGCGGAGCGCCACGGGCGAGTTCGACTTCTCCCCCGTCACGGCCGAGGACGTCGTGATCCTGCCGGCCTTCGGGGTGACGCGCGCGGACTTCGAGCGGCTGCGGGGGCAGGGGTGCGTGCTGGTGGACACCACGTGCGGCTCGGTGCTCAACGTCTGGAAGCGCGTTGAGAGCTACGCGCGCGACGGATACACCGCGCTGATCCACGGCAAGTATTTCCACGAGGAGACGAAGGCCACCGCCTCGCAAGTCACCAAGTACCCCGGCGGCAAGTACCTCGTGGTGCGCGACATGGCGGAGGCCCGGCTGGTCTGCGACTTCATCGAGCGCGGGACGGAATCGGAGGAGGCGCTGCGCGCCCGGTTCGGCAGCGCGGCCTCGCCCGACTTCGATTTCGCGCGCGACCTCGGGCGAGTCGGCGTGGCGAACCAGACCACGATGCTGTCGAGCGAGTCGCTGGCGATCGCGGCCGAGGTGCGCGCGGCGATGTCGCGGCGCTGGGGCGACGGCGGGGCCGGCCAGCGGTTCCGCAGCTTCGACACGATCTGCTCGGCGACGCAGGACCGGCAGGACGCGATCCTCAAGATGCTGGAGCAGGGCGTGGACCTCGCCGTCGTGATCGGCGGGTACAACTCGAGCAACACGAACCACCTCGCCGCGCTGTGTGCGCGCACGGTGCGCACCTATCACGTCGAGGATTCGGAGTGCCTCGACATGGCCGCGCGGACGATCCGGCACAAGCCGGCCGGCGCGCACGACGAGGTCGTGGTTGCGGACTGGCTGCCGGCCGGAGCGCTCGTGGTCGGTGTGACGGCCGGCGCGTCGACGCCCAACAACAAGGTGGGCGAGGTGATCGAGCGGATCTTCCAGACACGCGGCACCGACCTCGCGGCGGTGCTCACCCCCATTCCTTCGGATCCGGCGCCACACCTCGCATCGTCCTGAGGAACCGGTACGGCGACGGCGATGATGCCGCCGCGGTCACCGGTTCGCGGCCGTTCCTCGGCAGCGCCAGCGGCCGGACCTCCTCCATCAGCACGTTGAGCGAGCCGTCGTCCTTGGCGAGCTTCCCGCGCACCAGCAGCAGCGGCTCGCCGCGCACCACCACGCGATAGCGCTCGAAGACATCCGGCCGCACGATCACGTTGACCATTCCCGTTTCGTCCTCGAGCAGCACGAAGACGAATCCCTTCGCCGTCTGCGGCCGCTGCCGCGCGACGACCAGGCCGGCGACCTCGACCATCGTCCCGTCGTCGAGCTGCGGCAGCCGGTCGCCGGGCACGACGCCGGCGGGCAGCTTCGGCCGCACCAGCTCGACCGGGTGGCCGCTGGGCGCGAACCCGAGCGTCGCGTACTCGCCGAGCACCCGCTCGGCGAACGCCACGTCGCCGAACCGCAGCCGCTCGTGCGGATGGTCCAGCGGCAGCTCGAGCTGGCGGCGGGGCGCGCGCGCTTCGCGCGCGGTCTCGGGCGGCATCCACAGTCCGGCCTGCCACAGCAGCTCGCGGCGGGTGAGGCCGAACCCGTCGCAGCCGCCCACCCAGACGAGGTTCTCCACCGCGGTGCGGTGGAGCGCCTCCGGCGCGCGCCGCACGAAGTCGCCGAGACAGCGGAAAGCGCCGCCCCGCTCCCGCTCGCGCACCACGCCCTCCGCCGTGGCCTCGCTCCAGTCGCGCACGAAGCCGAGCCCCACGCGCACCCCGCCGTCTTCCACCGTGCACCACACGTCGCTCACGTTCAGGTCCGGCAGGCGGACCGGCACGCCGTGGCGCCGCGCGTCGTGCGTCAGCGCGTCGAGCGAGTAGAACCCCATCGGCTGGTTGTTGAACAGCGCGGTCGTGTACTCGGCCGGGTGATAGTGCCGCAGCCAGGCCGACTGGTAGGCCAGCAGTCCGAAGGCCGCGGCATGCGACTTGGGGAAGCCGAACTCGCTGAAGGCGATCACCTGCGTGAACACGCGCTCGGCCACGGCTTCGCTCACGCCGCGGGCGGCCGCGCCCTTCCGGAACTCCTCCTCGAACCCCCCGATCAGGTCCCGGCTGCGGCGCCGGCTCATCGCCCGGCGCAGCGCTTCGGCCTGCCCCGCCGTGAACCCTGCGAGCGCCTGGCACACCTGCAGCACCTGGTCCTGGTAGAGGATCACGCCGAGCGTCTCGCCCAGGCACTCCTTGAGCAGCGGGTGGTCCAGCGGCGGCTCGTAGGGCCGGCCGGCAGCCTCGGCCACCCGCTGCGCTTCGCGGCGGCGCACGTAGGGGTTCACCGCGCCGCCCACGATCGGGCCCGGCCGCACGATCGCCACCTCCATCGCCAGGTCCTCGATGTTCCGCGGCCGGGTGCGGCGGATCATCTGGATCTGGGCGCGGCTCTCGATCTGGAACAGGCCGATCGTGTCGCCGGCGCAGATCCGGTCGTAGACCGGCGGATCGTTGAAGTCGATGCGGGAGAGGTCGGGGGGCCGGCCGACCTTGCGCGCGATCAGCTCGACGCACTCCTCGACCAGCGACAACATGCCCAGTGCGAGGAAATCGATCTTGACGAACCGCGCGTCGTCGCAGGAGTCCTTGTCCCACTGGCAGACCACCCGGTCTTCCATCGCGGCGCGCTCGAGCGGCACGATCTCGACCAGCGGCCGCGAGGAGATCACCATCCCACCCACGTGCTGCGACACGTGGCGCGGCAGGCCGCGGATGTCGCGGGCCAGCTCGCACAGATCGCGCCACAGCGGCGCGTCCTTGCGGCCCGCGAAGCCGGGGAGCTGCTCCAGCTCCTCCGCGAGGCCGTCCGCATGGCTGTCGGCGAGCCGGGCCACCAGCTCGATCTCGCCCGGCGGCAGGTCGAGCGCCTTGCCGATCTCCCGCACCGAGGAGCGGAGCCGGTAGGTCGGGAACGAGCAGACCAGGCCGACGTGCTCGGCGCCGTAGCGCGTGTAGACGCGCCGGATCAGCTCCTCGCGGATCTCCCGGGGGAAGTCGAGATCGATGTCCGGCACGGACGCGAGCGTCTCGTTGAGGAAGCGCCCCAGGAACAGCCGGCTCGCGATCGGGTCCACGGGCGAGAGACCGAGCAGGTAGCAGACGATGGACGACACCGACGAGCCGCGCCCGCGCCCGGGCAGCAGCCCCGCGCTCGCGCGGCGCGTGCCTCGGCGCACGTCGGCCGCCACTTCACGCGCCAGCTCGAACAGATCGTGGTAGACGAGGAAGAAGCCGGAGAGGCCGAGCTGCTCGATGAGCCGCAGCTCTTCGGCGAGCCGCCGCTCGGCCTCGGCGCGGTGCTCCGAGCCCGGCGGATACCGTTCGGCGAGCCGCGCGTCGCACAGCTCGGCGAGCGCCCGCGGCGCCGGGGTCTCGTCCGCGCCCCGGAAATCGGGGAAGGTGTACCCCAGGTCGCGCGTCAGGTCGAAGGCGGCGCACCGCTCAGCGATCTCGGCCGTGGCGGCGACCGCGTCCGGCCGGTCGCGGAACAGCGCGGCGACCTCGTCCGGGGGCCGAAGCGAGAACTCACTGTTGGGCCGCCGGACCGTGTGCGCGCCGTCGAGCGTGGTGCGGTTCCGGATCGCGACCAGCACGTCCTGCAGCCGGTGGCGCTCGGCGCGGTGATAGTGCACGTCGCGCGTCGCGACGGCGGGAAGCCCGACCGCGTCGGCGAGCTCGGCCAGCGCCTGGGTGCGGGCGCGGTCGCCGCGCACCTGGTTGCGCTGCAGCTCCACGAAGAAGCGCTGCGGTCCGAACACGGCGCGGCACCGCTCGGCGAGGCGCCGCGCCGCGGTGTGGCCGCCGTGCAGCGCGCGCGGCAGGAACCCGTCGCGACATCCCGACAGGACGATCAGCCCGTCCTGCCGCTCCTCGAGCGCCGTCATCGCGAGCCGCGGGTCGAGGCGGTCGGTGCGGGAGAGGTGCGCCGTGGTGATCAGGCGGCAGAGGTTCGCGTACCCCTGCGGCGTTTCGGCGAGCAGCGTGACGTGCGCGCCGTCCTCCAGGGTCACCTCGGCGCCGGTGATCGCCCGGCAGCCGAGCCGCTTCGCCTCCTGTGCGAACGCCATCGAGCCGTAGAGCCCGTTGTGGTCCGTGAGGGCGAGCGCGGGGTAGCCCAGCTGCGCGGCCCCGAGCGCCAGCTCTTCCGGGAGCGACGCGCCGTCGAGGAACGAGAACGCGGAGTGACAATGGAGCTCGATATACATCAGACCCGTCTACCGTCGACCGTTTACCGTTGACAGTCATTTGCCGAACGCTCGACGTTCGACGGTTGACTGTTGACCGTATCTACGGCAGCTGCAGCCGCCACTCCCCGGTCGTCAGGTCTTCGAACAGCACCACCCGCTTGCCGTTCTCGAGCACGACCTCCGCGTAGCGGCGGCGGATCGGCGCGCGCCACCATTCGTCGTCGAGACGCCAGGTCTCGACGACCGTCTCGACCGCCCGCCGCTTCCCGTCCCACGCGACCGCGGCCGGCTGTCCGGCGGCGTCCACCTCGACCAGGGCGGGCTGCGGGAGGTTCAGGGCTCGAAGTCGATCAGCGCGTAGCGGCGTTCGGGAAAGCGGGACCATGGTTGCACCTCGATCACGTGATGGAGCAGGGGCCGGCGGAACCGGAGGCGGATTTCCTGGGCGGCGGCGCGTAGCGCCTGCCGCCGCTGCGCGCGGGCGCACGCGCTCGCGTCGCGCGCGAACAACTGCAGCTCGACGGTGCCCGGCGCGAACTCGGTGAACTCGACCGTGAGCTGCTCCACGCCGCCCGATGGGGGCGCCTGGTCCAGCCGGACCAGCAGCGGCGCGACGATGCGCTCGGCGGTCGCGGTCGGCTCCCGGAGCGTCACTTCCGCCAGCCACGAGGCGCCGTGCTCGAGCTGCGCCCGCGCCCGCACCCGCTGCACCCGCCAGCCCCGGCGGCGCGGGTGCTTGAGCGCGCGCGCCACGAGCAAACCCAACGCGTGCGCCCAGAACTGCCGCTCGGCGATCGGTGTCATGAACGTCAACGACGCGACGATCGGCTCCGGGAGCGGCCGCCCGACGACCGGCAGGGTGGTCTTCCCGGCCGCGAGCCGCCACAGCCGCCGGCCGGCGCGGCCGAACTGCGAGGTCACCGCTTCTTCGGGCAGCGCGGCGAGGTCGCCGAGCGTGCGCAGGCCGAGCCGGCCGAGCCGGCGATGCGTGTCGGCGTCGAGCGGCAGCACGGCGAGCGGCTGCGCGGCGAGGAAGGCGGCGTGCGTCTGGGCATCCACGACGACCGCCGTGCCCGGCTTCGCCCGCGTGGCGGCCACCCAGGCGACGAACTTCCCGCGGCCCCACCCCAGCCGGACCGACGGCGATTCCGTTTCCGGTGCCGGCAGCGAGCGCCGTACCGCGTCCAGCAGGCGCTCGACCTGGCGCTCCGGCCCGCCGTACAGCCCCGCGAGGCCGTCCATGCCCACGAACGCCTTGCCCAGCTCCGCCGGCTCGACGACCGGGCTGACGTCGCGCAACGCGGCGAGCATGGCCGAGAACCGATCGTCGTAATGGACGGGGTCGGCTTCGCACAGCTTGAGCGACGAGCAGAACCCGATGGCCTGGCTGACGGTCTGCTCCGCGCGAACGCCGGCGCGGCGGGCCGGCGGCGACACCTGCCAGACCCGGCGCGTGTCTTCCGGCGAGAGCACGGCGGCGGGGCCGGAGGCGAAGTCGGGCCGCCGCGCCTCTTCGCAGCGGAGCGCGAACAGCGGAATCCAGCAGCAGGCGGCGAGCTCGCTACGCAGGGTGTTCGAAACCGGCCGAGCAATGGTCACGGGCACCCCTCCAACATACCCGAACAAACACCGAAGCTCAAGGCCAAAAAAAGGGGTGGGCTCATTTATCCAACCTTAACTGCTGCAAGGAGTTGCAGGAGTGGAAGCCCGCGCAGCTTTTCGAAATCCGCGTCAACGATCTTCGCGTAGCGCCACGGCGTTCCGGTGAACTCTGTAACGCGGTCGCACCACTCCTCGGCCGCCTCCACCTTCGGCCCGACCGTGTCCATCTTGTCCCAGCCTGAGCCCTTGGTTTCGATGAGCCAGAACCCGTCATCCATGCGCACGACGAAATCCGGACGATAATGACGCAGGTACCCCTCGGGGTCGTGATACGGGATCATGAGCGGCATCCGCGACAACACCTTCGTGTAGGCCTTCACTTCTCTCTGCTTGTCGAGATACACCATGAACTCCCGCTCGAAAGACCGCGTATGCGGGAGCTGCGTGAATGCGGTCTTCTGCGCCGCGTACACCGGCTCCGACGTATGGAATGGCTCCAGCGCGCTGACCGGTCGCGAGCCCGCGAGCACGTAGGGCTCCGTCACAACCTGGAGCTTGAGGATGGCGTTTGCGATGACATCACGGATCCACTCTCGAACCGGCAGGAAGTTGAGCTTCTTGACGATTTCACCGTCGTTGAGATCAATGCGCCGTGCGAAACACCGCTCCTCGACGTATGTGCGCACCTTCGGGAGGACTTCGGCGAACTGTGCCGAGGCCTTGCATTGAGCGAGAACCGCCTTGGTGATGCCCTGGAGGAAGACGTCGTAACGGTCCGTGTACTCGAAGGCGAGTTCCCGCTGAATCTCGGTCTTCTGCGTCAGCAAGTCCTTCTCCGAATACATAACCTTCGGCAGCTCGAGCGCATCAATGTCGTGCCTGCATCGCGGCAACGTGGTGACGTCAAGCTCGGTGATCCGCCGGACGTCGCGTGTGATTCCCCCGCTCAACACCGGGATCTCGAAGTCGAACTGGACCTTTGACGGATCCACGGCGACGGCGTTCGCAGCCTCGTAGACCCTCTTCGCCGAGGTGATCTCGATGTCGAGGTCCTCATTCTTGATCTCGGCCTGCCACAAGGCCCGGAACCTCGGGTGATCGATGACGACGAGTTTTTCCTCCCACAGCTCGTCGGGCGTCATCCGGCGCAGACCGCGGCCGAGCGTTTGCTCGGCGAGGATGCTCGACTCGTAGGAACGCAACGGGATGATGACGCACACGTTCTTCACATCCCAGCCTTCCTTGAGCATCATCACGCTGACGATGGCGTGGTACTCGTTGCCGTCAATCGAGCGAGCGGCTTCGCGGGCCGTATCGAGGTCCTTCTTGGTGATGCTGCCCTTGGCGTCGGTGTGGATGGTGAGGGTCTTGAGATTGTGTGACGCTTCCAGGTAGTCCCCAACCCTGTCGGCGTTCTTCGTGTTGTCCGTCATCACGAACAGCACCGGTTTCCTGCCGATCGTGCTCAGGTCCCGCTGGAACTGGCGGAAGACTTCGACGCCGGTGTCGATCTGCACCTGGTTCTGCTTCACGAAGTCTCTCGACGTCGTGGCCGGGGGATTCTCGATTTCCCCGATCTTCGGGCGCTTCACGACGCGATCACGGATCGCCGATGCCAACGGGTAGTCCGAGACGATGTGTGGGAAGAACTGGCGGGTCTCGCCCGAGCCCTTGTAGGGCGTAGCGGAGAAGTCCAGTTGCATCACGAGACCATCGTCACCCCGGGCCTTGCCGACGTCGTGAAGGCGCGCGATGGCCTTGGCCCATTCGAGGTCGTCGGAATGGACGTGATGCGCCTCATCGTTGAGCACCAGGAGGTCCCGCTGTTTGAGCAGCCGGTCCTGCAGCTCCTCGCGACTCAATGACTGGCCCTTGACGACCGGCTTCCCCAGGGCCTCGTGAAGAGCGTTCTTCGGCTTTTCGTTCTCCGACTCGTAGAGTTGCTGGACATTCGTCAGATACAACGTGCCAGTGCCCTGCGAGGCCGTGACCTGATTCTGGACTATGACGTGGAGGTGGAAATCGGCATCCCATTCCGGCGGGATGAACGGGAACTGGCTGAAGATCGCGCTGTTCTCGAAGGCCTCGGCGAGGCGGTCGAGCACGATGAGGTTCGGCGCGACGAGCAGAAAATCGGCCGTGTAGCGGCGGCTGTTGCTGGTCCGGTGAAGGCGGTTGAAGTACTGCCAGGCCATGGCCAGCGCCATAACGAACGTCTTGCCGGAGCCGGTGGCCATCTTGAAGCAGTACTTCGCCCAGTTGTCGGACGTGGGGTCGAACTGGAGGCTCACCGCGAAGCCGCGGGCCATTTCGTACAGACTCCGATAGCCGCACCTCTCGTAGACGTAGATTAGCGCCTCGATGGCCAGCCGCTGCGCCGGGTAGAACTTGAACTCCCTCCGATCCCGCAGGATGTGCTCTTCCTTGAACCAGTACTGCAGCAGGCGGCGCGTGATCGGGCTGGTGCCCTCGTATCCACCCGTACGCCACGGCTCCATGGCGGCCTTGATTCTCTGGTCCAAGAGGATCGCGCTCATCGCTCGACCGTGATCTCCGCGATCTCGCCCGGCTTCAGCTCGACGTCGTCCTTGATTTCGAGCTGCTCGGCGTTGAACACGAGCGCGTGTTCGAACTTGCGGCCGTCCACGAGCCGGACGGCGACCCGCTGATAGCCCATCCCGCTTTCGGGCTGGGATAGCAGATACTTGGTCCACTGGGGCGGGAGCGTCAGCCGCATGTTATTTCTCCGGAAGCGTTCGGCCCCTGGATACCGTCCCGGGTGGCGAGCCGGTGACGAAGATGACTTCGACCCCGCCGCCGGGCTGGCCGTTAGCTGGCTGAACGGTTCCCTCCTTGATGGTCGTCCGGGCGGGCGGCCGGATCACGAACTCGTGACAGGCGGGGGTGGGATTCGGGAGTGCATAGCGCTGGACAGCCTGTTCCCCGGTCCGACCTTGTCTCCGTCTTCCCCGGTGGTCGCGTACGTGCCGGGAAGGAGCCCTGCGTCTGGTGTGACGCGCCGGTCGTTCTCGAACGCGGAGAACCGGCGGAACTCCTCGCCTGTGGTGGTTTCGGTGGTTGGGGCTTCTGATGCCGGCCCGGATCCCTTGCGGCCGCCCTCACGCACCACTGGTGCCGCGCTCTTGGTCACGCGCAGTGAACGGATTGTAGGCGGCTGCCGCAGTGATGCTTCGTCCGCGGCAAGCTTCAGGTGCCTCTCAAACAGCGAACGATGGCCTGCAACCGCTTTCTGCACCTCGGTCCAGTCCGCTGCCAAATACGTCGCGTTCAGCGCAAGCAAGCGCTCACGTTGACCGCTCGCGTACTCGGCTTCGACGAACTGGTACCCCATGCCGCTCTCCGGTTGCTCGAGCAGGCTCTTCTGAAGGACCTCAGCGACCCGACGGATCACTTGACGGTCACCTCAAGGAGCTTCGTAGTGTCGTTGCCGAAGACGTCAACCACCTTCACGAGCACCTTATACTTCCCAGCCTGCTCGTAAGTGGAGGTTGCCTTGGTTTCGAGCTTGGGCTCCTTGCGCGTTCGGAACGACTGCCACTGGTTGTGGAAGGTGTCGTCCTTGAAGTCCCAGTCCACCGCCCAGTAGTCCACATAGTCGGTGAACTTCTTGATCTTCGCCCTCACCTCGTCCGGCAGGTACTCCGGGTTCGCGATGATGAAGTCCTTGAGTGCGACCGTGAGCTTTCGGTTCCTTACGTCGTGGTCGAGCTCGAGGTAGTTGAGATCGAAGAACCGCACTTCCTCCTTGGCGGGGTTGCTCACTTCGAGCGCCTCTTTCGGGATAGACACGAGCCGCGGCTTGACGCCGTACTCCTCCTGGATCTCGGCGCCGAGGTCGTGGAGGCCCATCTCGAAGTCCCAGCCGAGGAAGTGAACTTCCTTCATACCGCTCTTCCTCGCTTCTTCTAGCGCGGAGCGGATCTCTCGCATGGTGATCGGGCTGTCGACGCTGCCAACGTGGACATACGCTCGCGCCTTCTTGCCGTGGAGGTTCTTGAACCCTGTGACCGCCTCGGCGCGGTACAGGTCGAGGATGAACTTGACGTAGCGCTCCCAGGCGCCGTGCCCGTTAGCGGCTAGCTTGTGCCGCTCGTAGTGGCCCAGATTCTGAACCTCAAAGAGCCGACACTCGTGCACTTGAAGAAGCCGTTTGCGCGCCACCTGAATTGCCCACTTCGACAGATCGCAGGCGATCCAACGGCGCCCGAGCCTTTCGGCAACCGCGGCGGTTGTACCAGAACCAGAAAAGAAATCAGCGACGAGGCCACCTTCGTCGGTCGATGTACGGATGACGCGCTCGAGTAGTGGTTCCGGCTTCTGGGTTGGGTATCCGGTACGTTCGGACTTGAAGCCGGCGATCATGGAGATCTCCCAGACATCCCGTACCGGAAGGCCCTTGGTTGGCTCATCGACAACGATCTTGCGGCTTCTCGTTTCCGGATCGAGGACTTGCGTCTTGCCCTTGAACCGCTTCAGGTAGCTTTCCGAAGGCGCCTCGTACTCGATGTTGAACACCCGGGTTGCCTTCGGGTCCTTCGCATAGAACAGAATGTCGTCGTGCATTGATTGATAGGTTCTCGCCGTGCCTGGCCAGCGCCTGTAGCTCCAAATGACGTGATTCAGAAACGACTCCGAGCCGAATACCTCGTCCGCAATCAACTTCAGTGGATGCACCATTCGGTTATCAACGTGGAGATAGAGCGCGCCGCTACCGCTGAGCAGGTCGCGAATCAGCTCGAGACGTTCGCGCATCATTTGTAGATAGGAGCTTGTACCCTGTCCCCACGTGTCTCGGTAAGCCTTCTCTTCGATAACTGATGCCTCTTTGACGACCGTCTCGTCTCCAACGTCAACTTCGAAGGAAAAGTCCTGCCCAGTGGCGAACGGCGGGTCGATGTAAACGAGGTCAATCTTGCCAGCCAGTTCGGGCAGGAGTGACGACATAACAATCCTGTTGTCGCCCCAGATCAGCCGATTCCTCCATGTCTTGTCCTGCGCTTGTTTCGTGAAGAAGTCGCGCTGACTCGCCTCGCGGTCGGCCTTCGACTCGTTAATGGTCTCGATGACCTGGAAAGGCAAGATGGTCCGCTCGACGGGGCGGGGGTTGCCCTGCTCGTCGTACTTGCCGGGCCAGACGAGTTCGGGGCGACCGGCGGTGTTCATCAGCACGCGCTCATCAGCTCAGGAACCCACGACGCAAAGTTGCTGTACCATTCATCTCCAACCCAGTCGTACAGCGGATACCAACCGGCCAGATTGAAGCCCGTGCCGCGGCAGTGCTGAGCGACATTGGTTTGAAAGGACGCACTGGCATCAATCTCGGCGTATTGCTGCCACTCGTGGCGGACTCCCAGATCGAGGCGTCGACGGAGCCGGCGGCCTCACGATCCGGTTTCGGAAGCCAGTGTTGCCGAACCACGTTGGCGCGAAAGTCGATCACGTCTTGATAGTGAAAACTGAAGAAGACACGCTTGGCCACGACACTCCCTTAGCTTCCGGCTAGGGCTTGGCGCTGCGATCAATGAGCTTTCGGGGTACACGCTAAACCGCTAGTCATCCCGCCAGTAATACACATGGCCAATGGGCGCGATCGGCTTGACTGGACGAATCGGCTTGACCCTCGGGATCTTCGGAAGCTGGGGCAGCCTTGGCAGCTTGGGCAGCCCCGCCGAATTCGGTTCCTTACGCAGATGCCAGCTCATGAGACTCCCTTCAGTTGCAGATCAGCGTCTTGTTAATGCTACACGCGACGGTCGCAAGCGTAAGACCCGTGAAGAATGGATGCCATGGCCCGGGGGCCAGAAAGGCCATTCTGCCACTGCCAGCGTCCCAGACCGGGACCACCGTGCCTGCGATACCGGGACCACCGTGCCTGCGAGACCGGCGGACCGCGCATACACCTGGAGCGATGATCGAATGGCGGCCTGCTCCATCACAGTCTTGTAGCCAAACGAGCGATCTAGAGGCACGATGATCATGTCTTATTGCCCCTGCTCGCGAATATGCGCTACCTGGAAGCGGTTCATGACTACCTCCCTACGCAAGAAGCGATTGCAGGGTCGTCACGGGGCTGTGGCACGACGGGCAGACCACCTTCTGCCCCAGACTCACGAGCTCGAGCGCGCTCCTGCACCATGGACACTTGGGATTGGCGAGCCTGTACAGGGTCACCCCCAGCCCGACGAGTGCCAGCAAACCGAACACGTCACGCGGCTTCATGCTGTGCTCCTGCGAGGACTCCCCTACTTCGGTTCCGCGGCCACGCGGGAGTACTTCGCGTCAGGAACGGGCCGGGGCGGGTTCAAGGTTGCCAGCAGCTCCTCGAGCGGAACCCAGCGATCGAGGAGACCAAGCCTCTTCATGGCGCGTACCGCGGCACCATCCGCTGTGCAGAACCGGTGCCCACGCGCGACGACCAGTGCCAGCGACTCCACCTCACCCGGTCCGAGCCGCCTCTGAAGCACGCCGGCGATCGCGTCCACCTCCGACCGCGTCGCCGACAACTCGACCAGCCTGCCGGCGGTGACGTACGGCTCCAGATCTATCGGATGTACGCCGCCGGCATCGCGATAGAACTTTGCCTCGTGCCGCGCGGCTCTGGCCGCCCCGATCGCGTGACCACCGAGCAGCGCCTCCAGGAAGCCGTCCTTGACGGCATCCACGAGCACCATCGCGTCAATGAGGCAAAGCGAGCCTGACCCCACGCCTGGCATCCTCGCCGCCGTAACGCTGAACGACGTCGTCGACATCAACGATGCTGATGTCGAGCAACTCCGCCAGACGCGACCGCGAAATCTCACCGGCGAGGAACGCCTTCACCGCCAGGCGCTTGAATCGCGTCGGCTTCGGGCTCTGCTCGCCTCCGTTCCTGATGCTGTCCTGGACTTCCGGATCGTTGTACGCCTTGTCTGCCACGTCCCACGGCACGATCTTGAGCGCCGCCATCCGCACGAACACCGCCTGCACGCTGACCCCGAAGTACCGGGCTACGCCGATCAGGTCGAGCGCCTCGATCATCTTGTTACCGCGGACCAGACGCTGCAGCTGCTCGACGAAGTGCTGTCTCGGCATCAACAGCTGACCGGCGAACTGGTCCGCGAGCTGCTCCGCCCGGTCCTTCTTCTCGTCCGGCCGGCGCGCCTCGCACAGATACGCCGCTCGCGCACCCTTCGAGTTCGCGACGCGCCCTTCGGTGAGCAGGTGGAAATACTCATGCGCGAGCGTGAACACCCGACGCCCCGCCGGATGGTTGCCGTTCACCAGTATCGCGGGGCCGAAGCGCGGGCTGCTGATCGAAGCGCCCGAGATGCCTTCATCCAGCTGCATGAGGAGAACCTTGATGCCGATGCGCTCCTCGAGCACATCGAGCAGCTGGTGCGCCGGCGTCAGACCCAGGTCAAGGCGTTTACGCTCCTCGTCCGCCAGCATCTGCGCCTGCTCGAAGGTGGCGAGAATGCGGTTCGGCTTCCGAAGGTCCGGTTCGCGAACTTCACCCGTCCACTCCTCGAGTTGCCGGTAGTCCTGGCACCGGGTTGCGAACCTCCGCAGCTCGGCCCTCGTGAGTGGCGTGATCGCGTCGGCCCGGAGCATGACCAGCTCCTCTTCCGGTCGGTGCTCCTCCCTGCCGAGGAGGTACTCCATCGGCTCGCCGAACAGTTTGGCGAGCTCGAACAACTCGGTCGCGGACAGCTCCCGCTTCCCCGTCTCGATCTCGGATACCGCGGACCGGGGGATTCCAAGACGCTCGGCTACCAGCTCCTGCGTCATCCCAAGAGCATCTCTGGTTTCACGAACAATCTCGCTAACGCTCTTTCTCACAGCACCTTACGCCTCTTATGACCTATCGTTGCTATGTCGGCTAAACCGACACTGCATGACCATTGTCAACCACAATCTGTCGCCTGCGCCTCTAACCCGCAAGGCCCCAGTCACTTGCACAGCCTCGCCGACCCGCGTTAGCATCCCGGGTGTAATCCGACCATAACTGCACAAACTGCACGCGGCGACTTCGCCCGATGACGAGCGCCGCGCACCGACCGCGCCAGCCTCGCTCGCCCCGACCTCCGACCCTGCCCGCCACGCTGCTGCGTGATGCGGTGGCGCGCGCGCTCGCGACCACGTCGCTCCGGCAGGCGGCCCGCGAGATCGGCCTCAGCCCCAACGCACTTCGGAACTTCCTGGCCGGCGCCGAGCCGCGGGTCGCCACCCGCGCCCGCCTCGAGCGATGGCTGGCCGCCACTCGCCGCGCGTCCTCGACCGACCCCGCCCCCACCGTGGGGCACCTGGTGCATCTCATCGGTGAGCTCGCCCGGGAGCTGTCGCCGGCCCAGGCAACGGAGCTGGGTCGGGACACCGCGCGGTTCCTGCTCGACGCATATCACGCGCGCCGGCTCCCGCCGCCCCGCTGGGTCCGCGAGCTGGCCGGCCACTACCGGGCGCCCCGGACGCGCTGACCACGCCGAGTTGACTCGGCTTGCCCGCCGAGCGTAAGCTCGGCTGTGCAGTTTGTGCAGTTGCGCCCGCCATCGTTAGGCCGGGACGGCGATGCCCGCCCGTGAGCCGGCGCGGATCCTGGTGGTAGACGACCACCCGGAAGTGCGGGCGGCCCTCAGCTCGCTGCTGCGACGGCGCGGCTACACGGTCACACCTGCCGCCGACGGGCTCGAGGCCGCCGGTC
>Ga0247727_10009090_pt1 | contig 18162 bp, 12 predicted proteins | sample WisWelCaveWW1625_FD_202498 | JGI IMG/M metagenome (GOLD analysis project Ga0247727, IMG submission 202498) | Biofilm microbial communities from Wishing Well Cave, Virginia, United States - WW16-25 | ecosystem: Environmental > Aquatic > Deep subsurface > Groundwater > Cave microbial mat | place...
CCGGAACAGCCGCCGCCCTGTACGAAGACGCGCAGCACCTTGCCCTTGAGCGCCTCGTCCTGCTCGATGAACCCGCGGACGGCTTTCTGGGCGTTCGGCATCAGATTGACCATGAAACTTCTCCTTGGGAGCAGGGCCGGCTCGGTCCGTCGCGCCACCGCTCCATGTGTCGTTCGTGAGTGTTATAGATGCAGCCACGGCGAACGCAAGAATCGGCCCCCTGCCTCAGGGCTGAACGGCGGCGCCGTGCTGAGTCGCGATCCTCCCGAGAACCGAGTGAATCTGTTCGGCCGAGAAGGGTTTGTGGACCACGTGGTTGCCGTCCTTCTCGGCGAACTCGTGGACGTCGGTGCGCAGACTGTCGCCCGTGACGAACACCACCCTCCCGCGATAGCGCGGATGGTCCGCGACCAGCGCCTCGTAGAGCTCCTGCCCGCTCTTCCTTGGCATCCTCCAGTCGGTGAATACCACGTCGAACTCCGTCCGCTCGATCTGCTCGAAGGCACGCTCCGCGTCGGCGACGGTGACGACTTCCTCGCAGCTTTGGCCGAGCAGATGCCGCATCAGCTCCAGGATCACCGGCTCGTCATCGACGACCAGGACCCTGCCGGCATGCCTCGCATCCGCGGGCACCGGAACACAGAGCGGGCTCTTCCTCGCTTTCTTCCCTCGAACCAGAGGAAGCACCAGTCGAAACGTCGTGCCCAGGCCCTTGCGGCTGGACGCGGTGAGTTGTCCGCCGTGATCCTTGACGATGCCGTACGACAAGGACAGTCCCAGGCCCGTCCCCTTGCCGACGCCCCGGGTGGTGAAGAACGGGTCGAAGATCCGCTGCAGCACCTCGTCCGTCATTCCGCAACCGTTGTCCGTGAACGTCAGCCACAGGCTCGAGGTCGAGAGCAGGCCGGTGCAGATCTCGATCCTGCCCGGACTTCCTCTCTCCTCGATCGCGTGCTGGGAGTTCGACAAGAGATTGATCAGGACCTGCTGGATCTGGAACGGATCCATCAGCGTCGGCGGAAGCTCCTTTGCCAGGCGCATCTCGATTTCGACGTTGGCCAGGCGGAGCTGGTACTCGAGGAGCTCCACCGCGCTGCGGACGACCTCGTTCAGATCGTTCTCGGTCTTCTCCGTGCGATGCCTGCGCGCGAACTTGAGGAGGTTCTCGATGATGCGCTTGCAACGGATCGCGTGGGCATGGATGTAGCCCACCTGCTCCTTGCGTTCCGCGTCGAGATCGGCCTCCAGGAGGAGCTGGCCGAAGCCGATCACCGCCGTCAGCGGATTGTTCAATTCATGGGCGACTCCGGAGACCAGCTCGCCGAGCGCTCCCAGCTTCTCCGTCTGCACCAGCTGCACCTGCAGCCGTTTGACCTCGGTCACGTCGCGGGCGACGATCACCGTGCCCAGCAACCGGTCATCGGCCGCGCGCACGGGCGCGATCGACAGGACGATGCTGCGCTCCTCGCTCGAGTGACTGAACAGCCTGACCTCGTGCTCCCACGGCATCCAGTTGCGCACGGCCTGGATGAAGGCCGCCCGGTCCGACTCGTGCACGAAGGCGAACAGGTCACAGGACGACCGGGGCGCCGCGCCGACCGGGTCGACGACGATCAACTGGTCGGCCGCCCGGTTCTTGTGCAGCATCGCCCCGTTGAGACCGAGCGTGATCACCGGGTCGCCGACGCTGTTGACCACGTCGACGAGCAGGCTCGCCTCATCCTCGGCCCGGACCTGCGAGGACACATCCCGGATCTGCTGGAACAGCCGGCCGGAGAATCCGCCGCGGTTCATCAATGGAAACGTCGTCACCTCGAACTTCCGGGCGCCGCGCTCGTCGCGCACGATCTCGTGGCGCGGCTTGCGCCGGTTCCACACCTCCGTGACCGTGCACGAAGTGCAGTCGCGGTGGTTGAGATAGGCCTCGCAGCAGGTCTTGCCGATCATGTGCTGGCCGAACATCGCGATCGCCGCCCGGTTTCCGGCCATGATGCGCCGCATCGGACCGATCACGAACACCGGGTCGGGAATCGACTCGAAGATCGATTCCAGGTACTCCTCGGTGTTCTGCAGGATCGACAGCACCCGGCGTCGTTCCAGACGGTCGAGCGAGAACAGGATCAGGATCGTCCCGACGGTCTTGAGGACGATCGATGACGCCGAGCTCCCCCCCCACCAGATTCCGGCGAATCCCTGGACCGAGCCGAACCCGAGGAGAACGTTCCCCAGAAGCATCGACGTCGATCCGCCGGGCAGCCGCCTGCGGCTGAGACCGAAGGCCGCCCACCACGCCACGGCGGCGAGCGTCAACCCATTGAGCACGGTCGCAGCGACTCGCTTCTCCTGGAAGACGAAGAAGCCTTCGAACAGGAACCCTGCGAGGAAGACCAGCGGCAACGTCGGCGTGGACCAGGCCCTCTCATCGTGGAAGGAGAGCCGTCCCGCCCGCATGCGGCGCCGTTCCTCGGGGCCAGTGTCGGCGCTGAAGTATTCCGCCCTTGTCATCGAGTCCCGGTATCCATCGCCACGAAGACTGACTTCGTCGTTCGGCGCGGACGACTTGACGCGGCCGGCCCGAGGGTCCTCGCCGCGGCGGCGAATCAGAAAACCATTCCCACACGCTCACCAGCGCGGCTGGGAACGAACCGCGGCGTCGGGAAATGCGGCGAGAACCTCGCCCATGATCTCATCAAGCAGACGGCGTTCTTGTTTGACGTCCGACCCGAGCGCCACCCAGCGGACCGGCGGTTGAGTGTCCGGGTCGATCTCCTGCTTGTACATCGGCGCAAACACGGCGACCTCGACGACTCCCTCCTGCCTGGCGATCACGTTGATGCAGGCTCGTTCCCGGCGCAGTCCCTTGCTCGTGTTGAACAACGCGTCGTCCGTCTCGATCTGACCCTTCGGCTCGTCCGCGCGAATGACGACTCCGGTGTAGTGGCGGCTCAAGAGCTCCCGGCAGATGGAGAAGACCCTTTTGTATTCCACGCTTTCGAACTCGGCGACCTTGTAGGACGCCTCGATTCGGCAACCGGCAAACGACAAGACCAGCAGGCTGAGCATCCGTTTCATTCTCGAATCACCTCCGCGAACGCCGGCTTCGTCCGTGGCCGCCGCCGCCGGGAGTCCGGAAGCCAACCCGATCCGCCGCGTCGAGGTCCAGGATGAACTTTCCGGGCATGCGCCGCATCCTTCCGGCCTCGACCACCCAGTTCGAGCCCGGCGAGCCGCATTCCCCGCCCGCCAGACCATACGGGTTTTTGGTGCGCCGATCGGACAGGACCGAAACCCGCGCCGGCGCGAGCAGCTCGATCTCCCGCACGATTCCGTCCCCGCCGCGGTGGCGTCCCCGTCCTCCCGACCCGCGCCAAAGACTCGTCCGGGTCACGCGCAGCGGATAGGCGATCTCGAGAGCTTCGATCGGCGTGTTCCATGTATTGGTCATGTGCACCTGGATTCCCGAAGCGCCGTCTCCCGAGGGGCCTGCTCCGGCGCCGCCGCCGCAGGTCTCGTAGTAGCTGAACGGCGATCGGCCTTCGATCGAGCCGATCGTGAGATTGTTCATCGTTCCCTGCGAGGCCGCCGGAATGCGGTCGGGCAGGGCCTTCGCGAGCGCGCCGAGCACGACATCCACGATGCGCTGGGAAGTTTCCACGTTGCCGGCGGCGACTGCGGCCCCCTCTCTGGGGTTGAGCAGGGAGCCCTCGCGCAGAAGGACTGTCAGCGGACGGGCCGCGCCTTCGTTCAGGGCGCGGTCGTCAAGAAGGAGACACTGGAAGCAATACAGCACCGCGGACCAGGCGATCGCCGGATTGGCGTTGAGCGAGCCGCGCACCTGGTCCGCGCTCGAGCGGAAATCCAGGACCGCTCTCCCCGAGCGGATGCGCACCGACACGCGGATGGGGATCTCGACTTCTCCTTCGCCGTCGTCATCGAGGACGTCCGCGAAGGAGTAGGTTCCCGCCGGGATCGAGCGCAGCAGCGACCGGACGCTTCGCTCGGCGTGCGCCAGAAGCTCCCCACCGGCTCGGGAGAGTCGCGCCGTCGAGTGCTTGCGCGCGAGCTCCAGGAGACGCTCCACTCCGCGTTGATTGGCGGCGCACTGTGCATTCAGATCGGCGAGTCGCTCGTCCGGAGTGCGCACGTTGGCGAGGAGCATCCGCAACACGTCGCGCTGAAAGCTGCCGCTCTGTTTGAGGAGCACCGTGGGGATGCGCAGTCCCTCGCCGTACACGTCGCGGCAGGGCGCCATCGAACCCGGATTCGCTCCGCCGATGTCTGCATGATGCGCGCGCGTGGCGACGAAGAACGATGGCTTCCGGCCACCGAGGAACACCGGGCTGACGATCGTCAAGTCGGGCAGATGAGTCCCGCCGCGATACGGATCGTTGAGAAGCACTGAGTCGCCGGGGAGGAACTCGTGCTCTCCCATCGCGGCGCGAACCGACAGCGGTGCGGAGCCCAGGTGCACGGGAATGTGCGCGGCCTGGGCGATCAGCTCCCCGTTGCGCGAGAACAGCGCACAGGAGTAATCCCGCCTTTCCTTGATGTTCGGAGAGAAGGCTGAATGCTGCAGGATCACACCCATCTCCTCCGCGATCGACGAGAACAATGCCCCGAACACCTCGAGGTCGAGCGGTGCGACGGGGCCGGTGCGTCCGTGAAGCTTTCCTCTCCGGCTCACGGTCCTTTCACAGCTCCAAGTACACGGCGTCGTTTTCGACTCGCGCCGGATAGCAGGCGACCTTGACGGTCGGATTGACCGTGGACTTTCCAGTCGAGCAGTCGAACTGCCAGCCATGCCAGGGACAGGTCACGACCGCCCCGTTCAACAATCCGTCACCGAGCGGGCCGCCGCGGTGAGGACAGGTGTTGTCCAGCGCGTAGAACTGTCCCTCGACGTTGTACAGCGCGATCTGCCGGGTTCCGACAGTGACGATCTTGCCCTCGCCGAGCGGGATCTCGGCGACACTCGCCACTTTGTGCACGGCCATGAAGGTCTCCTCGGGGAACCGTGGGATGGCGCAGGAATTTAGCGCTCGCCCGGATGAATCATGAACTCCAAGGAGAGTCGGTCCCGACTTTCTGCCTCAAGGCTGCTTGCGATTGGTCATTGAGGCTCGAAAGCGGATTCAGACGAACGTGTACAGGCGGCTGCTCCACGGGTCGAGATCCCGCACCGGTCCCAGGTAGCGGTTGTAGAAGAGGACCACGCACAGCCCCAGGGTGATGATCACCGGAGCAAGGACCAGCACGCTCCATGAAGACTTCTTCCAGCCGGGAAGCGGTCTCTCCTCGGTGCCGGACACCGCAAGGACCATCAGGGGCCCGAGCGCCGGATAGACGAATCGCATGAACGGCGGGATCCCGCACCCGACCAGGATCGCCGCGTAGAAGAAGGCGATCCACGAGGCACACCGCGCCTCAAGTCCCGGCCGGCGAGCGCACAGTGCGATCGAAAGGAGCAGCGGGAGCACAGTGGGCCAGAGGTTGCGCAGGACCGACAGGACATCCCAGCTCTGGTAGAAGGTCTCCTTGGTCGCCCAGGCCTTCGGGATCGAGTTCCAAAGACCGAACGAGCCGAACACGAGCACCCATACGGCGAGCGGCACGAACGTTCCGAACACCACCGTTCGCATCCAGGTCCGCCCGCGCTGCCCGATTGCGAATGCGCAGATCGCAGGCAGCACGGCGAACGACACGGCGTGGATCTTGACGAACATGGCAGCAGACTGAGAAAGCGCCAGCAGCCAGGGGTCCATCGCGCTCACACCGCGCCGCACGGAACGCACTACGAGGAAGGGGCCAAGGACCAGGGACAGGGCGACCAGGGCATCGGTCTGCGGGCGCACGAGACAGCGAAAGGTCGCCGGGTGGAGCAAAAAGGCGTACAACGCGACGAGCCGCAGCGAGCTCGCGCTCGAATCGCCCCACATCCGCCACAGGATCGCGGTCAGGAGGACGGACGCAAGCGCGGACAGCAGCGCGAACGAGAAGTGCGCGGGCAGTCCCAGGGCCGAGAAGCCTCCGGCGATCACGCCGACGAGCAGCGTGCTGGATTGATGGGAATGACGCAGCCAGTGGAGAAGATCCCGGCCGGCCTCGAGGTCGCCCCGGTACCAGGTTGCGAACAGCTCGATCTGCGTCGCCATTCCGTCGGGGCAGAAATCGTTGGGTCGTTCCGTTCGTTCCGGCGGGGGCGGATCCTTCCAGTACTGCCGCGGATAGGCCAGCGCAAGCCAATGACCGGCCGACAGGACCAGGGCGAGCATCGTTCCTGCGAAGGCCGCGATCCGCACCGCTCGCGACGAAACCCGGTGCGCGCCCGCCCGATCGGACTGCTCCACTGGAGAATGCTCTGGATCAGTAACAGTCTGGCGATTCACGCAGGACCCGATGGAGCGTCGTACTCATGAAGGGTGTTCCAGAGTGCCGTTGGTGTTCAGCAGGTTCCTTTCGAGCGCCTGGATGACCAGAAGGTGAGGCGGTCCTTCACCCGACAGTTTCTCGCGTGCGGCGACCCGCGCGGCTTCGGTCGCCTGAGGAGCGGCCAGCGAGTGTCCCGCCCCGGCGAGCATCTCCACGTCGTTGGCGTCGTCACCCACGGCCAGGACCTGCTCCAGACCGATGGCTCGCGCCGCGGCGATGGCCTTGACTCCCTCCCATTTGGTCGCGGCCGAGTGCAGCACCTCGAAGCGATGAATCTTGAGCGCCGTGTCGTAGCTCTGGAAGCAACGCAGGCCCAGGCGCGCGGCGAGCGGCTCGATTCTCGCCCCAAGCGTGCAGAGCCTCTGCGAGGATTCGTGCGTGACGATGCGCGAGGTTTCCGCGAATGACTCCGACAGGACCTGCTCGACGACGCGCAGGCGATCGCCGGCATAGCGGCGGTAAAAGGCGATGTATCCGGTGGGATCGACGCTGCCCTGCTCGATCGTGCACTCCGGCAGTCCCGGCTCGCCGCTGGAGTAGACCAGCGGAGCGAAGCCCTCGGACTTCAATACCTCGAGGATGCTGCGGCAGGCGTCGTCCCCGAGGCAGACGCTCCTCCAGATCCGTCCGGTCTCGATGCTCGCCACCACGGCGCCGTTCAAGACGACGCAGTCTCCCCGGATGCGCGCCTCCCGGAGCAGTGGCAACGCGCTCGACAGACGCCGACCGGTCGCGGCGACCACTTCGACCCCGCGGGACTGGACCCGGTCCAGGAAGGCGCACACCGGCGGAGTCAGCTGTCCCCGTTCGTCGAGGAGCGTGCCGTCGAGGTCGCACGCCAGGAGGCGAAAGCCGCTCCTCAGTGAACGACTCTCCGAGAGGGTTCCCACGAGAACTCCACGATTCCTGAACAAAAGAAACGACTTGAGGGCGATCGCTGACGGGTCCGCGCGATCTTATCTCCGCGACTCATTCGGCAGCACAGTGCCGTGAATCCCGGCCGACGAGGACGTCTTAGACTCTGCCCGATTGAAGGGGCCCATCGCAGAGCTTTTCGAGAACCATTGAATGACCGCCACCGAAGAGTCCCTGTCCGCGGAGGAGCTGCGCCAGACGCCGATGCTGCGCCAGTACTTGGGCGTCAAGCGCCAGTACCCGGACGCGCTGCTGTTCTTCCGCATGGGCGATTTCTTCGAGCTGTTCTTCGAGGACGCCAGGATCGCCGCGCGCGTCCTCCACCTCACCCTGACCAGCCGCTCCAAGGACGGCGAGATGCCGATGGCGGGCGTCCCCGTCAAGTCGGTCGACACCTACCTCAAGCGCTGCATCCAGGCCGGCCACACCGTGGTGATCTGCGATCAGATCGAGGACCCAAGGCTCGCCAAGGGGCTGGTCGAACGCGCCGTCACCCGGGTGGTCACTGCCGGCACGATCCTCGAGGACGCGCTGCTGGAGAGCACGCGCAACAATTTCCTCGTCGCCGTGATGCTCTGTGACCCAGGCACCGCCGGGATCTGCTGGATCGATCTCTCCACGGCGCATTTCGAGGGAACGCAGATCCCGGTCGAAATCCTCGCGGACGAACTCGCACGTCTGTCCCCTTCGGAGGTGCTGATCCCGGAGCGGCTTTCCGAAAACCTGCCGGAGCCCCTGCAGCGCTATCACGGCGGCGAGGATTCCGCGGTGTTCACCGTGCGCCCGGATTTCGAGTTCGGACACCAGGCCGCGCTCGAGAATCTGCTTCAGCAGTTCGGGATGCGCGACCTGTCCGGATTCGGAATCGACTCCCGGGAGCCCTGGCTGGCGGCCGCGGGTGCGGTCCTTGCCTACGTCAAGGACACTCAGCGCGGCCTCACCAAACATCTCTGCCGGCTGAGTCGCCGCCACGCAGGCGAGTTCATGCTGCTCGACCGCACGGCGCAGTTCGCGCTCGAGCTCCTCGAGACCCAGCGCGAGCGGCGGCGGGAGGGCTCCCTGCTCGCCTGCATCGATCGCACCGTCACGTCCTCGGGCGCGAGGTTGCTGCGCGAGCTGGTCCTGTCGCCCCTGGTCCAAAGAGCGGCCATCGAGCGCCGCCAGGCCGCGGTCGCCGAATGGTTCGAGGACGACAAGGTGCGCGAGCGCGTCCGCGACGCACTGAAGGGCGTCTTCGACATCGAACGCATCACCGCACGTCTGGCTTTGAAGCGGGCAAGTCCCCGCGACCTCGCGCAGCTTCGCGACTCCCTGGAGAAGATCCCTCTTCTTGCCCAGGCCATCGCCGACGTGAAGTGCCCGTGGCTCGGGGAGCTGAAGGGTCGCGCGGTCGATCCGCCCGGTCTGGTCGACCTGCTCGCACGCGCCCTGGTCCAGGAGCCGCCGCTCGCCCAGAAGGACGGCGGCTTCATCCGCACCGGCTACTCGCGCGATCTGGACGAGCTCCGCGAGCTGCGCTTCCATTCCAAGGAGACGATCGCGCGGTTGCAGCAGAAGGAGATCGAGCGAACCGGGATCTCCTCGCTCAAGGTCGGCTTCAACGCGGTGTTCGGTTACTACATCGAGGTGACGAACGTCCACAAGGAAAGCGTGCCGGCGGATTACATCCGCAAGCAGACGCTCAAGAACGCCGAGCGCTACATCACTCCCGAACTCAAGGAGCACGAATCCAAGGTGCTGATGGCGGAGGAGCGGGCCCTCGCGCTCGAGCAGGATCTGTTCGAGGAGCTGCGCAGCGCGGCGGCATCGAGGGTCCTCGCGCTCCAGGAGCTGGCGCGGACCGTGGCCCAGCTCGACGTGGTCGCCTCGCTCGCCGGGGTCGCCCGCGAGCAGGAATACGTCAGGCCCTCGATCGAGGATTCCACCTGCTTCGAAGTCGAGGAAGGCCGCCACCCGGTGCTCGCGACGACGCTCGGACGGGAATCACTCGTCCCCAACGACTGTCACCTGGGCGGCGATCATCCTCCGTTCGTGATCATCACCGGACCGAACATGGCGGGGAAGTCGACCTATCTGCGCCAGAACGCCCTCATCCTGCTGCTCGCGCAGATCGGCTCGTTCGTACCGGCGAAGGCCGCGCGGATCGGCATCGCCGACCGCATCTTCACGCGCGTCGGCGCCTCCGATGACCTGGTGCGCGGCGCCTCGACCTTCATGGTCGAGATGACCGAGACCGCGAACATCCTGCACCATGCGACCCGGAACAGCTTCGTCGTGCTCGACGAGATCGGACGCGGGACGGGCACGACCGACGGCGTGGCGCTGGCGCGCGCGATCACCGAGCACCTGGCGCGAACCCTCGCCTGCCGCACTCTGTTCGCCACCCACTATCACCAGTTGATCGAGATGGCCGCGAGCGAGCCCTTGATCCGCAACCTGTGCGTCGACGTTCGCGAGTGGGGCGAGGACATTCTGTTCCTGCACAAGATCGTCGAGGGCGGCACGGATCGCTCGTACGGGATCCACGTCGCCCGCCTCGCCGGCATTCCGAAGTCCGTCATCGAGCGCGCCCGGGTGGTGTTCGCCGAGATCGAGCGCTTGCAGCAGATCGTCGCCGTGCCGGTCGCAACGGAGAATCAGCCCCTCGCAGCGACCACCCTCTCGCAGCTACCGAAGACATCGCCCGCACCTTCGCCGGCGATGCCTTCTTCGATCGAGAAGATCCTCCATGAGCTGCGCCGGCTCGACCTCGACCGGACGACGCCTTTGGAAGCCCTCCAGAAGCTCTTTCAGCTTCAACGCCTCGTCGCTGACCTTGCAAGGAAGCGTTCCCCTCGGCCGCACCAGGGGAACGACGGGCGCGGCCTGTTCGACGCCTCGGAAGGCTGCCAGGATTCGCTGGCCCGGACGGAAGAATCCTGAGCCGCCGGGACGTCGCGATGCCCGCCGCTCAAGCACGGTCGCCCCGTCTCAGCCAGATCGGACAGGTGTCTCAGGGGCCATCCTGCGGAGCAGGACGAAGCAGAACCCTCTGCTCGTCGACGTCCTGAAGCCTCGCGCTCTCGAACCCTTCGGCTCCAACCCACAGCTCGACCTCGAGGATCGACGGATCGGCAAGGATGCGGGGCACCTGGAAGATCGACGGTTGCAGCGAGCAAAGCTCGACGATCTCGATCCAGCGACCGCCGGGTGCGGACTTGAGGACCAGAAGCGCAAACGAATCCTTGATCTCGTGATTGTCCTCGTCGACCACCGTGAGATCGCTGAAGCCACCCTCTGGCAGGACTACGCGCTGTCCACCGAGTGCAAAGTCGCGCGACTCAACCTGGATGAGGCCGGGCCTCCGGGCGATCCAATGAGCCGGGCCATGCACCGGCAGGTCCGCAAGCGTGAGACTTCCCTCCGAATCACTGCTCGCTCGGGCCAGGACCTGATCACCCGCGAACGCGACCAGGTCGACGCCAGCGGCCGGAACGCCCGATTCCTCGAGCAGCAGGACCGCGAGGTCTTCTCCGCGTTGCAGGTCGATCGTGATCTCTTCCTGCGCCGGATGGATGAATTGCCGGGACACGCACCCTCGGCTCTCCACCTTGAACACCAGCGGGACGTCGCCGGGGACCCGGGTGATCTCGAAGCGACCCTCCCTCCCGAACACGACGTTTCCTGGCACAAGCTTGCCTTCGACCTCGTAGCCGACATCCACCTGGCCCAGCATCGGTCGACCCGTGAAGTCCCGCAGCACTCCGCGGATGGACACGCCGCTCTCGAGCGTGATCGTCGAGCGCCGGTCGGCCGCGAGCAGCGCGGCACGCTCCACTTTTCCCTTCCACGTGAATCGTGCCAGCATTCCTCCGGGATCCATTCCCTGGAGCTCGAACTCTCCCTGCTCGTCCGCAGTCGCTTCACGAAACTGTGACCGCACCGTTGCGCCCTCGATCGGCGCGCCTTGCTCGTCGATGACCCGGCCGCGGGCGGTGCTCCCGCAAACAAGGTCCCACGCGACCTTCTGCTCGAGCGCCGGGAACAGCCGCCGGTACCAGGACCCATCCGCGATGGACGAGTCCTCGGGGAGCACTTCGAACTCGTACCAGCCTGGGACCGTGGTTGCGATCGTGAATCGTCCTGTGCCTTCCTCCGACAGCGTCTCCCAGCCGCCGCCGACCGTGAGTCGGTCCTGCGCCTCGTCGATGCACGAGATCTGAAGCAGGCGCAGACTGGCGTCGGTCGACAGCGCCGACTCGCGCCATCCGGGAGTTGCGAAGTTGCGCGCGGCGCGGACCGACGCCCCGCAGGTGAGAGGCTGCGAAAGGTGACGAAGCTGGCCTTCCAGCGAGCAGGCCGCCGCCTGCGGGAGAGGAGTGTTCTCCTTCGGATCCTGCGCCGGCGACTTCCCGGGCAGCTCGTCGGCAGATGGGTTGCGCGCGTCGAGGTCGCGCCGCGGCTCGATGAATGGATTGGAGGAATCGTCGGTCGCAGGAGGAGTCTCCTCGATCACTCCATTCCACGACACGCGACGAATCCCGGAAGTCGCGTCGACTCGCTCCCCCTGCCAGCCCCCAAGGAATACAGTGCCTTCGGTCACCCTGACGGTCAGATCTCCGCCTTCGCCACCGGTCGGCTCGTCCCATCGAGTCTCGAAGGTCGCTCCGCGGGTGACGATTCTGCGCCCCGCGACCTCGATCTCGACCTTTCTCCGCGCGACTTCGACCTCGGCCGATCCGCACGATCCCGAGAGGACCACGGACTGACCGCTTTGAAAGCACAGACTCCCTTCTCTCAGGGCCACCCGGACGCCGCTCAGCCGCGCCTCGAGGGGATGGTCGACGTCGGTCAAGACCACCTGGTCGCGGTCGATCCTCCGTGAGGTTTCTCGCTGCTCCGTTGTGCGCTCCGCCTGGAGGCTCAAGTCGTAAATCGTTCCCAGCGGCGCCGGTCCCGTCATCCCGTACACGAACGCGACGCAGATCCACAGAGCGGCGGCGATCCGGATCACGGAAGTGATCAACAGGCCGTCGGGCCGTCGCATCCACGAACGCAGTCGTTGCTCGCCAAAGCCCTCCGGCATCGCCAGGACGGCGGAGTACTCGATCAGCTCCCTCCATTCGCGGCGGACCTGGGCCCGCAGGCTCGCGCCGGAGGGATCGCTGGTGAGATGCCGCGCGAGCTCCGCGGCCTCTTCCGACTGCAGGCCGTGGTCGGCTTCCAGGATGAGCAGCTCGATCAGTTCTTCGCGATTCATTGGTCACCCTCCGACCAGAACTCGGGGGTGCTTCGGATTTTCTCGAGGAGGATCCGACCACCGCGCACGACCGCGTTCTTCACGGAGTGGAGCGGCAGTCCCAGAGCAGCAGCGATCTCCTGATACGATCGTTGCTCGAACAATCGCAGGCTGAGGATCAGCCGGAATTGCTCGGGCACCGTCTGCAGCAGGAAGTGCATTCGATGGGCGCGTTCCATGCGCAACACCCGATGCAATGGCGCCTCCTCCTTTGAATGCAGCCGGCCCTCGAGCGCTTCGCGCATGGGGCTCGGTTTCAGCCTCGCCCGCTTGGCGAAATCGACACACAGATTGCGCGCGATCGCGAACAGCCACGAACGAAGCCTCGAGGCATCGACGAGCGACTTCGAGGAGGTCCAGGCCCGACGAAAGGTTTCCTGCACGATATCGAGCGCCTCGTCGGGGTCACCGAGCTCGAGAACGCCGATGACGTAGACCGCGGAGCGGAATCGCAGGAACACTTCCTCGAAAGCGCTGGGCACTCCCTGGACAAAGCGCTCACCCAGGGCGCGGGACTCTTCTTCGGAGAAGTACCCGCGCTCTTTCGCAGGACTAGAAGCCGGGGGGCGCTTCTGTTCTTCAGGAAAATCCATTGCCGGAGCTGGCATGGACCTCACGCTCTCGAGATTGACTCCCCTTCCTGACGGATCGAACCCGGCCAGAGGTTCCGTGCGGTCGGCGCGCAACTCTAGCTTTTTCGGTTTCGCCTGCCTGCACCTGCCGGCGGTTGGGAGTGGAAGCCCCCCTGTGATCGCCGAATTGCCGCAGGAGATTGAGGAGGGACGATCGGGGCCAGAAGGGGCTCTATCCGGCGGGTCGGGGTGCGGTCCCGGGGGGGAAGGCGGCCGACTTGCCGCTGCGCGGAGAGAAGGCTCATTCCCTGCGCAGGGCCTCGACGGGCCTCTGGCGGGCGGCCCGGAAGGAGGCAAAGGCCGAGAACAAGAGGGTGGTCACCACCGTCGCCAGGACGTACACACCCACTCGCAAAGGGTCGATCTCGATCGGGATCCTCGCGATTCCGTAGACGTCCTCCCGGAACAGCGGCCGCCCGATCCACAGGGAAAGGACATCGTGGATCTCGTTGATCCGCCAGCAGATCGAGCAGCCCAGCAACAGACCCAGCCCGGACCCGAACAGGCTGACGAGCAGACCGCAGGCGATGAAGATCGAGCCGATCGACAGGCTCGAGGCGCCCATCGAGGCGAGCGCGCCAATGTCGTGGAGCTTCTCCGCGATCATCATGTTGAGAGTGACCAGCAGGTTGAACCCGGCCACCACGATGACGAAGAACAGGATGACGTTCAGGATGTTGCGCTGGTTCTCGACGGCGCCGATCAGGATGCGCCGCGGTTCCGACCAGGTCTTGACGAACTCCGGAGCGATTCCGAACGTCGCGAGGCGGGTGCACAGCCGCGACTTGAGGTCGCTCTCCGTGACCTCCGGCTGCTTGCGCACCGCCAGCTCATTGGCATGGTCGGGGAGCTGGGCGAATCGACGCAGGTCCTCGATCTTCATGTAGGCGGTGCTCAGGTCGACGTCGAACTTGCCCGTCCGAAAGGTTCCCGAAAGCACGAACTCCCCCTGAAGAGGCGTGACGGTGCCGTCTTCATTCACCTCGGAGGCCGTCAGCACCTGGAAGCTCCCGCCGCGCTCGATCGACAGTGCCAGCGCCATCTTCTCTCCCAGGATCACCGCGAACGGCCCACCGGGCACGTCCCGGGTGCCGTCCACCTCGAACGGACGATCGAGATCCTCCACCCTGAGATCGGCGCGCGCATCCTCGAGGTACCGGCGCAGCTCCGACACCTGCAGCTCATCCTCGAGCTCGATGCCCGCAAGCTCGAGCACCGGACCGCGAGACAGCTGCCCCAGGCCGTACAGGGAAGGCACCTCCACGTCGGTGGGAATCAGCCCGTAGGCGATCAGGCGCGGGGCCACGCCGGCGACTCCCTCGACCCCTGCGATCACGTCGACCAGGAATCGGGTCGGGATGTTCGAGAACGGAGTCGACACCAGGACATCCGCCTGACTGCCGCGGATCAGCTTCTGCTGCTCGCGAATGAAACCGTTCCAGATCGAGTCGACGACCACGAGCGAGCAGGTCCCGATGGTCACTCCGACGAGTGAGATCCAGAAGATCAACCGGCTCTTGAGATACAGGAATGCGATCAGCAGCCGGTACAAGTCGGGACTAGCCTCGTTGATCGAGAGGCAGGTACGAGCGTCTCGGGTGGCCGGTGTAGATCTGCCGGGGCCGGGCGATGCGTGTGTCGCTGTCCTGCTGCATCTCGTTCCACTGCGCCAGCCACCCGCAGGTCCGACCGATCGCGAACAGCACCGGGAACATCGTCGTCGGGAACCCCATCGCCTGGTAGATCAATCCGGAATAGAAGTCGACGTTGGGGTAGAGCTTGCGGCTGACGAAGTACTCGTCCTGCAGGGCGATTCGTTCCAGCTCGAGCGCGATGTCGAGCAGGGGATTCCGCCCGGTCACCTCGAACACCGAGTAGGCGATCTCCTTGATGATGCGTGCCCGGGGGTCGTAGTTCTTGTACACCCGATGCCCAAAGCCCATCAACCGTCGATCGCCCGCCTTGACCGAGCGCAGGAACGCGGGGATGTTCTTGCTCGAGCCGATCTCGACCAGCATGTCGAGCACGGCCTCGTTGGCGCCGCCGTGAAGCGGGCCGTACAGAGCGGCGGTCGCCGCAGACATCGCGGAGTACGGGTCGACGAGAGAGCTGCCGACGCCGCGCATCGCGCTGGTGCTGCAGTTCTGCTCGTGATCGGCGTGCAGCACGAACAGCACGTCGAGCGCGCGCGTCAGCACCGGATCGGGCTGGTGGTCCCGCCCCTGGAGGTTGAACAGCATCGACAGGAAGTTGCCGGTGTAGTCGAGTCGGTTGTCGGGATAGGTGAAGCGGTGACCCTGGCTGTGACGGTAGGCGAAGGCGGCGATCGTCGGCAGCTTGCCGATCAGTCGCACGATTTGCAGCCGGCGGTTGGCCGGGTCCTGGACACGCATCGCTTCCGGATAGTAGGTGGAGAGCGCCGCGATCGTGGAGACGACGATGCCCATCGGATGCGCGTCGTAGCGGAATGCTCGGATGAGATTGCAGATGTTCTCGTGAATCAGCGTGTGAAGCTTGATCTCCTCCTCCCATTCACACAGCGCCTTGCTCGTGGGGAGCTCACCGAACACCAGCAGATAGGCCGTCTCCAGGTAGGTCGACTTCTCCGCGAGGTCCTCGATCGGGTAGCCCCGGTACTCCAGGACGCCTTTGTCGCCGTCGATGAAGGTGACGCTGCTGCGGCAGGCTGCAGTGTTGGTGAACGCCGGGTCAAAGACCATCAGGCCGAAGTCGTCGGCCCCGTTCTTGATGGCCCTGAGGTCGATGGCGCGCACGGTTCCGTCGGTGATCGGAATCTCGTAGCTCTTGCCGGTGCGCTGATCGATGACCGTGAGGCGGTTCTTGCTCGGTGTCGGGCTCGCCGGGCTCTCCATGCCGCTCGTCTCCGTCCAATCGTTCAACAGTCTCAGCCAGAGAATACTTCTTGGAGCGGCGAACCGAATGGCCCTCGACCCGCGACGACCGACTTCAAGCACCCTTCACCGAGCCGTGGACAAGTGGAGGGAAGGCTCTGGCGCGAGCATCGGACCCGATCCCAGGCAGCTCCTCTTCGCCCCGCCCCGTCCGGTGACGTGTCTGGAATTCGGGAGGGCAGGAGTCGAGCATGTAACGACCCCAGATCCCTCGACCCGAGCCCATGGCCGCCGCGACCGATTCCTCACCACCAGAATTGACCGTCATCGTACCGCTGTACAACGAAGCGGACGTGTTCGGCGAGCTGCGCCGGCGGCTGAGCGTTGCCCTGGACTCTCTCGCCCTCCGCTGCGAGATCCTCCTGGTGGACGACGGCTCGACCGACTCGTCCCCGAGGCTTTTGCGAGACTGGGCATCCACGGATCGCAGAGTCAGGGGCATCGTTCTGTCACGCAACTTCGGGCAACAGCTCGCCTTGAGCGCCGGACTCTCACGTTCGCGCGGTGACGCGGTCGTCCTCCTGGACGCCGACCTCCAGGATCCGCCGGAGATGATCGCGGAGATGATCGACCGCTGGCGGCAGGGCTACAAAGTCGTGTACGGCGTCCGCCGGCATCGCCGCGAGGGACTCATGAAGCGCCTCGCCTACGCCCTTTTCTATCGCACGTTGCGAACCCTGTCGCCGACCCCGATCCCCCTCGACGCCGGCGACTTCTGTCTGCTGGACCGCAGGGTCGTCGAATGGATCGTGGCGATGCCGGAGCGCGGGCGGTTTCTGCGCGGATTGCGCGGTTTCGTCGGCTTCCCTCAGATCGGCCTGCCCTATGACCGCCCGGCTCGCGCCGCCGGGATTCCAAAGTATTCCGTCCGGAAGCTCTTCGCCCTCGCTCTCGACGGCGTGCTGTCGTTCTCTCCGTTTCCGTTGCGGATCGCGAGCGTCGTGGGATTCCTGGTCGCGCTGTCCTCGCTCGCCGGGATCGTCTTCTATCTGCTGTGGTGGTGGTCGGGACTCAAGATCTTGGGCAAGCACCCGCAGGACGTCGCCGGCTTCATGACGATGATCATTCTGCTGCTGTTCTTCGCCGGCCTGCAGTTCCTGTTCCTCGGAATCCTGGGCGAGTACGTCGGCCGCGTCTACCTCGAAGTCAAGCAACGGCCCGGGTTCATCGTGGCGGAGGAGATCCCGGCGCCGGTGGCCGAGTCGGTCGCAAAACGCTGAGAACGGCGCATCGGGTCGTCGTTCATCCGTCCTTGCCGGCGGACGGAGCCTCCTTCAGCATTTGAGCCAGCTCCTTGAGCCGCTTCTTTCCGTTTTCATCGACCCCCTCCGGATCGATCCCGTCGATGAGCTGGCTCAGCCCGGCCCTCTGACCGAGAGCTCCGTAAACCTGGCCCAGCTGCAGCCGGCAGCGCAGATTCTCCGGGTCGTCCCCTGGCACGCGTCCGCCCGCGCCGCCGATCCCGACCAGCAGCTCATAGCAACGCATCGCCACCTCGTAGTTCTGGACTTCCAGGGCAAGGTCAGCTTTGAGAATCAGGACGCGCTGGGTCGCGGCGCTCTCGCGCGCGACCGGGCACTCCTCCTCCAGGAGCTCGAGCGCGCTCCTCTCCTGTCGAGCGTGTCGATGCAGGTGAGCGGTCTGGAATACGACCTCCTCGCGGTTGCCGGCTCCCGACTCTAGGATCTCACGCCCTTTCGCTGCGCCCACCGAGGCGACTCTCTGGTCCTCCTCGCGCGCGGTGATCTCGAGAGCGGCGCGCAAAAGATGCGCCGGGATCTCCTGCCTCGAGGTCCCGTAGAGCTCGGTCCCGGTCGCCTCCATCTCCGCCAGACGTTCGAACCCCTCGCGCAACGTCGCCAGGCGCACTCCGCGGGTGGCGTACACGGCCTGCTTCCAGCGCAGCTCGGCAAGCTCAACGGCGACCCGGGCATCCGAGGCGTGTTGCTCGACGAGCTGGCGAATGCAATCGAAGGCCCATTCAAACCTCTCGGCT
>Ga0247727_10009091_pt1 | contig 18160 bp, 17 predicted proteins | sample WisWelCaveWW1625_FD_202498 | JGI IMG/M metagenome (GOLD analysis project Ga0247727, IMG submission 202498) | Biofilm microbial communities from Wishing Well Cave, Virginia, United States - WW16-25 | ecosystem: Environmental > Aquatic > Deep subsurface > Groundwater > Cave microbial mat | place...
TCCTGGTCTATTTCGAATGAAACTTGGTACGCTAGTTCACGCCCTAAACTTGTCATTCTGAAAGAATCCTTTTGAGAACTGGAGATTCATTCAAGCATGGGATGAAGTGGTAATGCATAAGCCGGACGAGCCGGAACCAAACAAAAAATCCCAACGGATAAAAGCTGCCAACGGGTTTTGCTTTGCTAACAGTTGGCAGCTTTTATCCGTTGGAGAAAAATCTTTGCTTTTTTTGCACTAATTTTGACTCTTTAGATATTAAAAGGATTCCTCCTGAATGACAGTTTTAAGAAGGTGCCGCAATCTCCTCCAACGCGCTTTGCAAGCAGCGCATGGCCTCGCGCAAATTCTCCATCGAGTTCGCATAGGAAATGCGCACGTGTCTGGCGCTGCCAAACGCTTCGCCGCCCACGAGCGCAACGCCCGCGTGCTCGATCAACAGATGGCACAACGTCGAGGGCGAGCTGATGGTTTTGTCTTTAAACTTTTTGCCTAAAATTTGAGCGACGTTGCACATGATATAAAACGCGCCGCCGGGCAAGCGCGCGGCAACGCCGGGCATTTGATTCAACGCGGCGTGTACAAAATCGCGGCGCGCTTCGAACTGCGCGCGCATGGCAACGAGCGCTTCTTCACTGCCTTCTAGCGCAGCCCATCCCGCTTCTTGTGAAATCGAGCACGGATTCGACGTGGTGTGGCTTTGAATTTTCGCGATAGCATTGGCCACGGGTTGCGGTGCGGCGACATACCCGAGACGCCAACCCGTCATCGCATAGGATTTCGAAAAGCCGTTCACCAAAATCAACCGATCGCGAATCTCCGCGAACGCGGCCAAGCTCGTGGTGGCAATGTCGCGATACACCAGCTTGAGATAAATTTCATCGGACAAAATCCAAACTTCGTGTTTGCGCAACACCTCGAGCAGCGCGTGCAATTCTTGTTTGGAATAAACCGCGCCGGTCGGGTTCGAAGGATTGTTGAAGATGATGAGCTTCGTGCTGGAATTGATTTGACGCGCCAAATCTTCGGGTTTAATTTTGAAATCGTTCGCTTCCTCGCCGGGAAGAAAACGCGGCACGGCCTCGGCCATTTTCACCTGCTCGGGATAACTCACCCAATAGGGCGAGGGCACAATCACTTCCTCGCCAGGATTGCAGAGCGCGAGCACGGCATTGTGAATCGCCTGTTTCGCGCCGTTGGCCACCACGATTTGTTTCGGGTCATACTCTGCGCCGTATTCGCTGCGCAGCTTGCGGCAAATCGCTTCGCGCAAAGCCATGGTACCGACGTTGGGCGTGTATTTCGTTTTGCCGGATTCGATGGCGCGAATGCCCGCGGCTTTGATGTGCGCCGGCGTTTCAAAATCCGGCTCGCCCGCGCCGAGATCGATCACGGTTTTGCCTTGCCGCCGCAGCTCCGCCACGAGCGCGGTCACGGCGAGCGTTTCGGAGGGATTGACGCGTTGCGCAAATTCGGATTCAATGAAGTGCATGAAGTTTTCTTTCTCGTTCCCGCGCTCCGCGTGAGAATGCAGTTCAGGCGCTCCGCGTCCCGTCGTTTTTCAAAGCTAATTCAATTTTTAAGTGCAAGAAAAAACTTACTCGCATGAACGTAGAGCGTTCGAGGCGGCATTTCCACGCTGAACGTGGAAACGAGGCCACAAGTACAGCCTACGCCTGAAGGCGCAACGACGAGCTTTTATTTTTCCGCCAGCACCGCACAAATGCACGCCACGTTCACAATATCCTCCACCGAAGCGCCGCGCGATAAATCGTTCGCGGGTTTGGCGAGGCCTTGCAAAATCGGGCCAATGGCTTGAAAGCCCGCGAGTCTTTGCGTGAGCTTGTACGCAATATTGCCGGCGTCGAGATTGGGAAAGATGAACACATTGGCGTCGCCGGCAATCGCGCTATTCGGCGCTTTGCGTTGCGCGATTTCAGGAACGACCGCGGCATCGAATTGCAATTCGCCGTCAATGATGAGCGCGGGATTCAACGCGCGCGCGCGCTCCGTGGCTTGGCGCACTTTATCGACCGCCGCATGCTTCGCGCTGCCTTTGGTTGAAAAAGAGAGCATCGCGACTTTGGGCAACTCGCCGGTCAAACGTTCGTGCACGTTGGCCGAGGCCACCGCGATCCGCGCCAATTGCTCGGCGCTCGGGTCCGGCACCACGGCGCAATCGGCAAAAGTTAATACACGATTCGTCTGCGGCGCAACCATTTCAAACGTGCTCGAAATCAATGTGCCGCCGGGTTGCAATCCGATGAACTGCAATGCGGCGCGCAGCACCTCCGAGGTGGAATATACCGAGCCGGCAACGAGCGCATCGGCCGCGCCGGCGTCAACATATGCCGCGGCTAAAGCCAAAGGCTCGCGCAGCTTGATTTCATCAATTTGCTTATTCAAACCATTGGCGGCAAACCGTGCGTTATATTTTTCCACCCAAAGAAAAATCTCGTGCGACGATTGCGGCGCGATGATTTCGACTTCCGGCAGAGCCAGATTTGCCGCGTGAGCCACGCGCGTGATCTCCACATGCTCGCCGATGAGCACCGGCAACGCGAGCCGCTCGCGTATCAAAATTTCAACGGCGCGTAAAACTCTCGGCTCGGTGGCTTCGGGGAAAACGACGCGCCGCTCTTTTTGCCGCGCGCGCTTTCGAATGGCGTCAATAAAGCTCATGGCTTTTCAAATTTTTGCCGCAAGCGTTCTTTAACCAAAGGATGAATGAAGCTATCGACGTCGCCGCCGAGCTTCGCGACTTCTTTCACGATGGTGGAATTGAGATACGTGTATTTTTCATGCGCCATTAAGAAGACGGTGGCGATGCCGTGCGCGAGCTTGCGATTGACGAGCGCCATTTGAAATTCATATTCAAAATCCGAGATCGCGCGCAAGCCGCGTAAGAGCGCGCCCGCGCCGCGGCTGCCGGCATAGTCCACGAGCAAGCCGGAGAAGCTGTCGACTTCCACGTTGGGCAAATGTGAAGTGACGCCGCGAATCATGTCCATGCGTTCTTGCACCGTGAACACCGGATTTTTGGAGAGATTGTTCGTGACCGCGACCGTGAGGCGATCAAAAAGCTGCGCGCCGCGTTCGATAATGTCGAGATGACCGTTCGTGATGGGATCGAAAGTGCCGGGGTAGATGGCGAGGCGCATGCGCGTGTTTCTCCAAATAAAACCGTCACAGCCGCGAGGATTTTTTATCGCATCGCGAAGTTATTCGCGTTGCCGCTTTTGATAAAACCGCAAGACCGTTTCTCCGATACTTCTCTCCTTTATCAGCGCCAAAACGTTTCCGCTCGGCAACGTTGCGCTGCGTGTCGAGGTTTCCCACACGAACACGCCGTTGTCGTTCAACACCTCTGGGCTTTCAATCAAAGCGCAGAGCTTTTCTATTAGATCAAAACGATACGGCGGATCGGCAAAGAGGAGCTGATAGGGCGCTGCGCGCGGTTGCGCTAAAAACACAAACGCATCTGCGAGTATCACTTGTCCGTGATGCTCGAGATGCGTCCTGCGTAGATTCTCTTGAATGAGCTGCGTGTGTGGGCGATGGTTTTCAATGAAATCGGCCGACTGAGCGCCGCGACTGAGCGCTTCGATTCCCAAAGTGCCCGCGCCGGCAAAGAGATCGAGCACACGAGCTTCATTTACAAATTCTCCGAGTATGTCGAAGAGCACGGTGCGCACGCGGTCGCTAGTGGGTCGCACTTCCAGCCCGGGCGGCGCGAACAGATTGTGCCCTTTGCGTAATCCGGCAATCACGCGCATAGTTTGTTCAACTACATTTCGAGCTGCATGACCAGATCGAGATAGTCCGTGCTGAGCGATTTGCGATCCGAAGGGCTGACGATGATCTTATTCACCGAGATGTTGACGTTGGCATTTTCCAATGCGCTCAAAAACGCCATCACGTCGCCGTTGGCTCCGGCAAAGTGAACTTGAATCGGCACGCCGGAGCCTGTGCCCAAGCCGGTGGAGAGGCGCACCAAATTCAAACGATTGCTCGCGCCTTGCTGTTTGAGCCATTCGGTAAAATCGTTCGCGCTCATCGCGTTGAGCGCGCCGGAAAGGATGATGCTGCCGGCTTGCGGATCCATCTCGCCTTTGATCAACGCCCGGCTTGCGCCGCTTGCAGCGCCGTCAGATTGAGAAACCGTTTTGGCGTCGACCGCGCCAACGTTGCTCTTCAGCAAAGCCGCGACATTGCCCGATTCTTGTGAGGAAACGGAACGAAACTCGGCAAAGAAGTGATGATTGCCATGATAGGTGATCAACGTGAAATCGTTCGCGCCGCTCAAAGAATTTGCCAAAGCGCGCACGGTCGTCACCGCGAGCTTGGTGGCAGAGAGCTGTTGTTTCTCCATCGGCGACAAGGTCGAGCTCAAATCCGTCGTCGTGGCCGGAGTCTCCGTAGCAGCACCGGGCTGCTCGGTGGTCGTCGGGGTTTCCGTGCCCGAACTAAACGCGGAGGTGTCAGGCGGAATGCTCGTGGTTTCATCAACCTGTTCTTCCACTGCCGGAGTATTCACCGTTAGATCGCCGGCCTTCTTGCGCTCGCGCGGGAATAAGAAGAACACCGCGGTGAGCGCCATCAGGATCAAGCCCAAGACGATGAAATAAGCTTTCGTGCGCGAAGAACCCTCGCCCCCGCCGCTATAAGGCTCGGCCGGCCGGCGGGAATAGGCGGGCGCAGCCGTTTCCCGCGCGAAGGCTTTCGGACCACCGGATTCCTGTTTGGTGAAAGACGAGACGTCGTCGTCTTCCGCTTTTTTATACGGCTCATCGAGGCTAACCGTTTTGGCGAAATTCTCTTCGCGTTCGCGATCCTCGCTGCCTTCCTCCTCACCCAACAAATTAATGTCGACCATTGCCGGCCTCCACGCGATGATATTTAAACATGATTAAAGATTCTTGAGCGCTGCGCCCACGGAAACCACGAAGGCTTCCGGATGCTCCTGAATTTCGGGCGCCATCGTTTCGTCCACGATCTTGATCCGGCGAAAGGGATTGGCGAGATCGATGCGAACGCGATGTATTCGTTGCAAGGCTTCAACGGCCTGCGGGCTGACGCTTTCGCCGTAAATATAAATCGCCTGCACGTCGTCGACGCTCTTGCCGATTTTGCTGTCGATGATGATGCGGCGCAGCTCTTTGGAGAGAATGCGCGACAAATAACTTTCATCCGAATTTTGCAACGCGCCTTGTTCTTCCGTGGAGTAATCGACTTCTTGCGCCAGATAAAATTCTTTGTTCTTGAGCAAGGCGAATTGCAGATTGTCTTTGCGCACGTCGATGAGCGCGGTGTAGGCCTCTTGCACGGCGTCATAATTCGAGAGCAACACGCGATGCGCGGCGAACACGTCGACTTCAACGGCCGCCAACCTCAAGTCCGTATTCTTAAACACGGCTTTGAGAAATTCCACCGCGGCGCGGCGCGCGACCACGACGACGACTTCCGCAAACTCCTGCTCTTCGCCGGGCGGCACGTGCTCGAAATCGATGATATACTCTTCCAAGGGATTGATGACGCACTGCTCCACCTCCCAATAAACGTGGTCTTTCAAACGCTGGCCCTTCAAGCTCACGTCCACCGGAATGCGCTTGATCAACACCATGCTGGAATCGAGAGTGAAGACCGCGCGGCGCGCCTGAAAGTTGGAGGTTTCATAAAGCCGGTTGAGGTCTTCCGCGTATTTGTGAATAAGGCTGGAGTCTTTGAGCGAGGAAAACACGAATGGTGTTCGCACACGTCCCTGTGCAATGTGAGTGATTTTGTATTCGCCGTTCGAACGCGCGGCTTCACTCATTCGCAGGGCGGTATCACGAATACTGATACCGATAATCCCTGTCTCGACATCCTTGGCCATGCTTCAGTCCGATCTCGTCGTTTTATTTTTAAGCGCGTCGCTAGATTTTATTTCTCAAATTTCGTATTCCTGCAATAACAGGATAGTAGATGCCAAGCAGATTCGCAATATTTTCTTTGCTGTGGCCGGGCCTTATGCCTCGCCGGTAGACATTACAAGCAATGTACCGACGCCGCACAAATTTTGCTGAAGCGCACCTAACAATTTTGTGCGGCCTTAGGGCACAACAAGGTGTTCTTTGAGCGCTTGCACTTTGCTCTTGCCGAGACCCTTGACTTTCTCTAGCTCCTCGGCTCGCGCAAACTTGCCGTGCTGCGCGCGATAATCGAGAATACGTTTCGCAAGAACCTCGCCAACGCCAGGCAGGCCGACCAATTCTTCAAACGTCGCGGTGTTGAGGTTGATTGGACCGGTGTTCTTTTTCGCCCGCAGTGTTGCCTTCTCGCGTGCAGCGATGCGCTGTGTATCGGGCGCGGCGTGGCGCGCGTAAACCTGCAAGCTATCCAACAACGCCTGATCAACCGCAGGTGGCGGCAGGCTGCGACGATACCACACGACCGCGCTGCCGAGGCCGAAAGTAACCAGCAGAAACAAAATCGCGCGTTGCTCGGGTCGTGTGAATCCCCACATGGCGGCCTCGCCTCAATTCTCTTTCATCTTTTGCAAAATGCTGCGCCAATTTTGCGGCGGGCGAATGCCTTCCATCCGCGCCAATTGTTGAAACAGCTCTTTCTCTTTTGCGCCGGCCTTGTTGGGAATCCACACGTGGAGGCGCACGAGTTGATCGCCGCGGCCATAGCCGTTCAAATGGGCGATGCCCTTGCCGCGCATGCGCAAAATTTTTCCCGCTTGCGTGCCGGGCGAAATCTCCAACATCGCCTGGCCTTCGATGGTCGGCACTTCGACGCGATCGCCCAACGCGGCTTGCGCGATGCTGATCGGCAATTCGAGGAGAATATCGTCGCCGTGGCGCTCAAACTGTTCGTGCTCGGCTTCTTCGATCACGACCAAGACATCGCCGGGAGGGCCGCCGCGCGGTCCGGTGTTGCCTTCGCTGCGCACCGTGAGATAATTGCCGGTGGAAACGCCCGCCGGAATTTCAACCTGCAAAATTTTTTCCGCCTCGCGCCGGCCTTCGCCCTTGCAATCGCGGCACACGTCGCGAATAATGCGGCCTTCGCCGTTGCACTGCGGGCACGCGGTGACATTGATGAATTGCCCGAAGAGCGAGCGCGAAACCTGCCTTCTTTCGCCCGTGCCGCCGCAAGCAGAGCAACGCACGGCTTCGCTGCCGGGCTGGCTGCCCGATCCTGTGCACGTGTTGCAACGCACGTGATGTTTGATCTTCAGCTTCTTGGTCACGCCCGCGGCAATTTCCTCGAGCGTGAGCTTGAGGCGTATTTGCAAATCGCTGCCGCGCTGCTGGCCGCTGCTAGCGCGGCTCGCGCGCGTCGCGCCGAAAAAGTCGCTGAAAATGCCTTCGGACATGAACGTGCGCAGCGCATCGGCGAGATCAAATTCAAAATCGCGCGCCGCACTAAAACCGCCGCCGCGCATGGCTTCATGGCCGAAACGGTCGTAACGCGCGCGTTTGTCCGCATCGCGCAGAACTTCGTAGGCTTCCGCGGCTTCCTTAAATTTTTCCTCCGCAACCTGATCGCCGGGATTGCGGTCCGGATGATACTGCATCGCCAGCTTGCGATACGCCTTTTTAACGTCCTCCTCCGTAGCGCCGCGCTCGACGCCTAAAACTTCGTAGTAATCTCGTTTGGCCATATTATCTCACGACATCAAAAACGGCAAAATTTCTTACGGTGATTAACGCCTTCACTTACTGACAATGACTTTGGCCGGGCGCAAAACCTTCTCGCGCAGGACATATCCTTTGACGTGCTCTTCCAACACGATACCCGCGGGCTTGCCTTCGCTTGCCAACTCCGTCAACGCCTCGTGGAAATTGGGATCGAACTCTTTGCCCGCAGCGTCCATCGGTGCGACGTTATGGTCATTCAAAATTTTGCCAAAGTTTTGTTGAATCAAACGCACGCCGTTGAGCAGCGCGTCAACATCGCGGGCGTCGTCTTTCACATTTAAACAACGCTCCAAATCGTCCATCAACGGCAAAAACGCGAGGATCGTCCGCGCCGCTTCCGTTTGCACGCGGCCGTAAAAATCACGGTCGGTGCGTTTGCGAAAATTTTCCATCTCCGCCGCCAAACGCAAATACCGGTCGCGATACACCGCGACTTCTTCGGCGAACTTTTCATTTTCCGCTTTGAGTTTTTTGAGCTCTTGATTCTGGGCGCGGCGGCGAAAAAAGCCTTGCGGTTTTTCAGCCTCGGGTTCGTTGGAGGCGTCTTCGGCAGGAATGTCGAGCGCTGCTTCGGAGTCGGCTTCCGGCTCGTGCAATGATAAAATGCCGTTCGCGCCTTCTTCTCGGTTCGAAATCACTTCGGCAAGCTCGCCGTTGGAAGGCGCGGGTTCTTCTTGTGCTGGAATCAAAATATCCGAATCCTCGGCTGGCGTTGCTGCGCCGGCGCTGGGTTCGGAATTGTTGGCGACACTCGACCGCGCCTGTGATGCGTGCGCTTCAACATTCTCGCCGACAACTATTTGGCCGTCCTCGGCCGGTTGATCCGGCTTCACCTCGATCATTGCCAAAATCACATCCTCACGACTAATTTTTAGAAACCGTGCCGCCGACGCTTTCTTCCAGCACTTCGGTCAAAACCTTCGCCATAAAATCCACCAGCGCGATGACTTTGGGATAACGCATGCGCGTCGGCCCGATCACACCCAAGGTGCCGGTGACGCTGCCGAGATGATAGGAAGTGGTAATCAAGCTGCAATATTTGATCAACTCATCGCGATTTTCTTCGCCGATGGCGATAGTCAGCTCGCCGCGCGTTTCGCTTTGCTCAAACAAGCGAATCACGATTTGCTTGCTCTCGAGCAGGTTGAGCATGTTGGAGAGCTTGCGATGATCGAAAAATTCGGGCTGCACCATAATGTTGTTCGTGCCGCCGAAATGGAAATTGCGATGATCGATCTGATCGATGAGCGGTGTGGCCGAGCTTGCGATGGCATTGACCAAACCGGCATCCACCTCCACAAGATCGCGCAAGCGGCTGTCGAGTGTGTTTTTGATTTCCGTCAAGCTCAAGCCGTGCAAACGCTCATTGATCACCGCCGCGGTGCGCTCCATCACCTCGCGCGAAACTTCGGCCTCCATTTTCAGCAAAATGGTGCGCACCAAGCCGGACTTGATCGAGAGCACCATCAAAACTTTCTTTTCCGCGAGCGGAACAAGCTCGATCTTCTCAAACGAACCCTGATAAAAGCGCGGCGAAAGCACAACCCCAAGCTGGCTCGAAACCCGCGCGATCACTTGCGAAGCCGCATCGAGAATCGAATCGACTTCTTTCGTCACGCGCAGGAAGTGTTGCAGGATATCGTTTTTCTCCTGCTCTGAAAGCTCTTCGACTTCCATGAGCGAATCGACGTAAAAGCGATAACCTTTATCCGTGGGAACCCGGCCGGCAGAGGTATGGGGATGCGTGAGATAGCCCGACTCTTCGAGATCGCCCATCACGTTTCGAATCGTGGCCGGGCTGAGTTGGATACCTTGCTTTTTGGATAACACTCGCGACCCCACGGGAACGGCATTGCGCACGAAATCTTCCACGATGGAGTTCAACACCATGCGTTCGCGTTCGGAGAGAGGATCGGCAGTCGGGCTTGCTTTCATAGGCGATACAGGCTATTCGTAGCAACTTCGTTACAAAAAAGCGCGGCAAGATACTATACCATGCGCAGTAATGTCAAGCGAAAATTCCGCAGCATTTTGGCGGGCGAGGCTGGCAAGGGAGCAACTGCAAAAGTGGCGCACACGCGCTAGATCGCACAAAGACATTATACGGAGAACGATTCGCTAGCGCGCTCATGCTTGCTCAATAAAACGCAGCGGCGCCGCACTCAAGTTTTTATACGCGGCAAAAGAGTCGGCCTCTATTTCTTCGACCTGCGCCAGCAGTCGCCGCAAGTATACGCGAAATTCTTCCAATGCCAATCCCGCAAAATCCGGCGCCGCGACTTCGAGCTTGACGAGCGCATTTTTGAGATGCTTCACCGTGCCGTGATAAATACCGCGACGCAATTGATGGTGCGCCGCCGCGGCTTGAATCAAGCCTTGAATAAAAAAACGCCACGGCTCGGTGTGGCGTTGCCAAATGCGCTCCCACGCTTCGTGTGATTCCCAATATTCGCCGGCGTTGAAAAGCTCGAGGCCTTCGCGAAGATCGGCTCGGTCTTCTTCACTCAGCTTCGGCGTGAGCCGGGCGGCGTGCGGCGGCGCGGGGTGCAGTTGGTATTGCTGCGACGGGTTCGATGATTTCATCTAGCACCGTTCGGATGGTCCATTCTTCGGCTTTTTTGTAGCCGTCTTCGAACTCCAACATGGAAATCGTTTCCCACGGACAATACTTTACGCACAACGTGCAGCCGATGCAGCGCGGGAGGTCGACTTCGACCAAACGATGCACGGTCGGCGCGTTGCGATCCGGACCCGGCACGATGAGAATACAATCCGCCGGGCAAAAGTCGATGCATACCATGCAACCCGTGCAGCCGCTTTGATCGATCACCGCAAGCTGCTTGGGACGACGCGTTTTGCGAAGCTGAATCGGTTTGTCGTATTTCGGGTCTTTGAAGGCCATGCACCGTCTCCGCTTTCGTTCTCAGCCATTGACTCGGTGATTGCGGCGCAAACTTCCGCCGATTTGTAGGCCGCTAATATAAAATTTTTCGTTTGAAAAACAACTACATCCTTGCGAAGGTTTTAAACCTTCGCAAGGTTTTGCCCGCGTACTTCGCACTTTCGCCTAACAATTCTTCGATCCTGAGCAGTTGATTATACTTGCAGATGCGATCAGTGCGGGAAGCGCTGCCCGTCTTTATTTGTCCGGCATTCGTGGCAACCGCGATGTCGGCAATCGTCGTGTCTTCGGTTTCGCCGGAGCGGTGCGAGATGACCGCGGTGTAACCCGCGCGATGCGCCATTTCGATTGCGGCCAACGTTTCGGTCAACGTGCCGATTTGATTCACCTTCACGAGAATGGAATTGCCCACGCCCTGCTCGATGCCGGATTGCAACCGTTTCGTGTTGGTCACAAACAAATCGTCGCCGACGAGTTGCAGCGACTTGCCGAGCTTTTGCGTGATTTTTTTCCAGCCCTCCCAATCATCCTCCGCGAGGCCGTCTTCGATGGAGATGATGGGATACTTCTTCGCCAAACCTTCATAATAAGAGATCAACTCCTCGGCAGTAAACGAGCGCTTTTCGGACTTCAGCTCATAGCTGTTTTTCTTTTTATCATAAAACTCGCTCGAGGCCGCATCCAACGCGATATAAATATCCTCGCCGGGACGTAGGCCCGCAGACTCGATCGCTTGCATGATCACCACGAGCGCTTCTTCATTCGAGCTTAAATTCGGCGCGAAGCCGCCTTCATCGCCGACCGCAGTGCTATGGCCTTGCTTCTTGAGCACGGCTTTGAGGGAATGAAAAACTTCCGTGCCCCAACGCAACGCTTCGGAAAACGAGGACGCGCCAAGCGGCATAATCATGAACTCTTGCAGATCGACACTGTTATCCGCGTGCGCGCCGCCGTTGATGATGTTCATCATAGGCGCGGGCAGCACGTGCGCGGCCACGCCGCCGAGGTATTGATAGAGAGGCAAATCGCTTTCATATGCCGCCGCCTTTGCAACTGCCAGCGACACGCCGAGAATCGCGTTCGCGCCGAGACGGCCTTTGTTCTCCGTGCCATCAAGTTCGAGCATCGTATGATCGATCAACTTTTGCGCGGCCGCATCCATGCCGATCACTTCCGGCGCAATGATTTGATTGATATTTTCAACCGCCTTCAAAACGCCTTTGCCTTTGTAACGCCTCGCATCACCATCGCGCAGTTCGATTGCTTCATGCTCGCCCGTGGAAGCGCCGCTCGGCACTGCCGCGCGACCGATCACGCCGCGTTCCAATAACACGTCAACTTCCACCGTAGGGTTGCCGCGCGAATCCAAAATTTCACGGGCGCGAATTTCAGCAATAGCAGACATGTCGTTCTCCTTGATGTCTATGAGTTCAAAGTCCGTCTTTGTAAAGTCATCAATTTTAGATGAAGGGGTTCTTCGAAGCCCGCGTCCATCGTGACGATTTCACTCCAGGCAACTTAACCTGAAAGACACCTGTTTCGTCATACTGTTCGTTCATTCGTTTTCGCCAACGTTGTTCTTGCTTCAATGCTGCCGTCTCTGTGTCAAAGGCTTTCACTTCAGAAGGAATGCCGCGCCAAACCAATACAACAACCCAGAGACGTTTATAAGTACGTTGCTTTTTCATCCTTCATTCTCCGCAATCGTTCGTGCCATCCGAATACATTGCTATATTCCAGAAAATTACAAACGGAATGTAGCCCACTAACTTGAAAAGTCGGACGATTCAATTGCTGCACATACGTCGAACGCCTTTCTTCATTTGACACTATACTGAAAGTTAAATTGGATTGCGGCGAGACAAGATGCACATCATTGAAACGAAGCAAACCGGAATATATCGGGGTCGAATGTTCTACTTCAAACAACGCCTTTACACTCCCGCCTCGTTGCAACCAAATCACATCTATCTCTTCAACAATCCTTGTGATCTTATTAAGCGACGGCGGAAGTGTATCTCCGCATCCGAACTTTTCGACTATCGTCCAATCCAACTTTGAGCGATCTACTATCGGAACCCAGACTTCATAGCCTTTTTTAGCGCCGATTGCGCCCAAAAGGGTTTGCACTTGAGAGTGAGATAAAATCGGCACTTTGAGAAGAGATGAACCTATCAACGTCTCTATTGCACCCCAGCCTAAATAACTTTCGACATTAAATCTTCCAGCATTTGCAATATAAAGCTCGGTTATCCCATCCTGCACAAAGACCTGAACTTTGAATTGACCATCACTGGCATGAGTAACAGACCGAAAGACCTCTTCAAATTCAACAAAGGGGACCAACAACGGCTCCTTAATGTTATCAGACAAAAAACATATCAGGCTCGGATGTCCTTCGAGCAATTTTAAATCTAAAGCACGTAGCCCATAAAAAGCCCTTTTCTGCTCATGAATTTTGGAGTATCGAATATAAAGCCTCACTTTGCTACCTTCCAATTCATAAAGTGACTGGTTTGCTCCAAGTTTTCGTAATGCGCCGTGCCGCCCGATCAATTCTTGCAGAAAAGTGTCTCTGACTATATTCGCCATAAGTAAACCCACTCAAACCACTTCCACCTTAATCAAATTCGTCCCGCTCGGCACGCCGGGGGGCAAGCCAGCGGCGATGATGACGGTTTCTCCGAGTTGCACGAGGCCGCTGGCGAGCGCCAATTGTTTGCTCTTTTGCATCAACTCATCGGTGTTTTCATATTCGCGGTCGAGCAATACGGGATGCACGCCCCACACCAGCGCCAATTGCCGCGCGGTCGCGAGCACGGGGCTGAACGCAATAATCGGAACGCTCGGGCGATAGCGCGCGACCATTCGTGCGGTCGAGCCGGTTTGCGTGGGCGTGAGAATCGCCGCGACTTTCAGCTCGTGCGCCATGGAAGTGACCGCGTGACTAATGGCCGCCGGAATCATCACTTTGCCTTGATGCTTTTCCACCGGCAAACGCTCGCGCCGCGACAAACGCGTTTCCGCGGCGCTGACGATGCGATCCATCACTTGCACGGTTTCAACCGGGAATTTTCCAACCGCAGTTTCTTCCGAAAGCATGACGGCATCCGTGCCATCCAACACCGCGTTCGCCACGTCCGCAGCTTCCGCGCGCGTGGGCCGCGGATTCTCCACCATCGAGCGTAACATTTGTGTGGCCGTGATCACCGGCTTGCCTTGGCGATTGCACTTCTCAATTAAAATTTTCTGCACGAGCGGCACGCGCTCGAGCGAAGTTTCCACTGCCAAGTCGCCGCGCGCGACCATCAACCCGTCCGTGGCTTCGATGATGGCATCGATATCCGCGAGCGCTTCGTGCTTTTCAATTTTCGCAATGATCGGAACGATGCGGCCCAATTGTCGCATCAGCTCGCGCAAAACGAGAACGTCGTTCGCATTGCGCACGAATGACATGGCCACGAGATCAACTCCAGCTTGCAATCCGAATTTGAGATCGTCTTTGTCTTTCGCCGTGAGGCCGCTCAACTTGAGCGTGCGTCGCGGAAGGTTAAGGCCTTTGTGCGAATCGAGCGGGCCGCCGTGGACGATGCGGCAATGAATGTCATGCTGATCTTTCCGCAAGACGCGCAATTCTAGCAAGCCGTCCGCGAGCATTATCGTGTCTCCGACTTCGACTTCTTGCGGCAGGTTGGGATACGTAAGCGAGACTTCTTTCTCGTCGCCGGGCACGTTGCGATTGGTTAGAATGAAGGTGCCGCCGTCTTGCAATTGTGCCGGCGCAATCATGGGTCCGATGCGCAACTTCGGACCGGAGAGATCTTGCATGATCGCGACATGCTTCGCCTTTTGCGCGGACACGGTGCGAACAAGATCGATGCGGCGCTGATGGTTCTCGAAATCGCCGTGCGAAAAATTCAAGCGCGCGACGTTCATGCCCGCATCGAGCAAGGCCGCGAGCACGTCTTGCGCTTCACTCGCCGGGCCGAGAGTGCAAACGATTTTGGTGCGACGTTGAGGCAAAAGGAATGACTCCTTCGTTGTTCGAGGTCTTCCCATACCTTGTCATTCAGGAGGAAACTTTTTAAGCACTGGAGTTGGCGCCCAGAACTAAAAAGGATTTCTTCTGAATGACATGCGTTAGAGAAGGGAATGCGGTTGCAAATTTTGAAAGTTAAACCTCATCGATCAAATCACTTTTTATTGAGCAAGATCAATCCCACGACACAACAAACCAGGCCGAGCGTTTTATACCACGACCAATGTTCGCGAAAAGCAAACACGCCGATGGGCAAAAGAATCAGCGCAATGATCACGCTGGCAAGCAAGGCCGCAAGATTGATTTGCCAGCCGGCGCGATAGGCGAGCAAAAATCCAAATTCGATGGCAACGATGGATATGCCGACGATGACGCTGCTCCAATTTAGCGTGCGCAATGCCGCAACGAACGACGTGCCCGACAAATATTTCGGCAGCAGCAACGTGCTCAACCCAATGGCGACGATATACGAAACGATCACCGAGGCCACCGGGTTTGCGCTCGCGGGAATGGCTTTCTGCGACAAGTGATAGATCACGTTGCCGAGGATGATGAAGAACATCGAGAGCCAGAACATGGAAGTCATGCCGAGAACCCGAGACGACTAAAACACAAAAGGCGAGAACGCAGATTTTTAGGAAAAGGCGAAGATAAAAGCGGATACTCATGGCTTCGCGCAAATCAATCCTTAAAATCCATGCTTTTTCCGCGGCATCTGCGTGCCGTTTTTTTTAAACATAAGGAAGATCATTCTCCCACGAGCATGATGTGCAAATCCATTACGTTCGTGCCGGTCGCGCCGGTCACAAAAAGATCGCCGAGCTTTTCAAAAAAAGTATAACTGTCGTTATCGCGCAAGAAGCTGCTCAAGAAACGCAAGCCGTGCATGCGCGCGCGCGCGACGGTCCACCCGTCGGCAAAAGCGCCTGCGGCCTCAGTCGGGCCGTCGAGGCCGTCGGTTCCGGCGGAAAGCAAGACGCAATTCTCGAGGCCGTCGATATCGAGCGCAGCGGAGAGCGCGAGTTCTTGGTTGCGGCCGCCCTTGCCGCCGGAATTGTGCACGGTTACGGTGGTTTCGCCGCCGGCCAAAATACACGCAGGCGTGCGAATCGGCTGCTCGGAATTGACGACGTTGTGCAAGAGCGCAGCGTAGAATCTGCCGATGTCGCGCGCCTCGCCTTGCACGCGATTGGCGAGCACCATCGTGTGGTAGCCCAAACTCAACGCGTGCCGCTCACAAGCCGCGAGCGCATCGGCGTTGCAGCCGACAATCGTATAATGGCTGCGTTCGAAAATCGGATCGTGCGGTTTCGGCGTATCGGAAATAAATCCGTTGCAGCCTGCGGTGATATATTCTTGCACGGCTTTCGGCAGCTTTTGCCAAATGTCATAGAGCACGAGAATGCGCTCGGCATCGGCAAAAGTCGAAGGGTCGGGAACCGTCGGGCCGGAGGCGATGATGTCAACGGGATCGCCGATGACATCGGAGAGGATCAAGGTCACCAAACGCGCGGGGTGCGCGGCGCGCGCGAGTTGGCCGCCTTTGATGCGCGAGAGATGTTTGCGCACGGTGTTGATTTCCAAAATGGTCACGCCATGGGTCAACAAGAGATTCGTGACGAGCTGCTCTTCCGCCAATTTTAAATCGCCCGCGGGCAAAGGCAGCAACGCGGACCCGCCGCCGGAGATGAGGCAGAGAATCAAATCATCGTGCTGCGCGGACTCGGCGATGTGCAAAATTTGTTTCGCCGCATGTTCGCCGCGCGCGTCGGGAATCGGATGGCCGGCTTCGAGCACGCGCACGTGTTGCAGCTCGTCGTTGCCGCGAGCATTCGTGACCACGAGGCCGCGCTCAATGATTTCGCCCAAACAAGTTTCTACGCCGCGCGCCATGGCAACCGCAGCCTTGCCGGCGCCAATCACGAACACGCGGCGATAGGCCGCAAGATCCAAAGTTTCGCCGGCAACGGTGAGCAGATCGCCTTCACGGTGCAACGCGCGGCGCACCGCGGCTTGGGGATCGACCGCGGCCAATCCCGCCCAAAAAATTTCCTTGGCGTGCTGGCGGAGTTTTTTTTGTTCGTGCGAGAGCATGTTTTTTATCCGTTCCAACCTCGGCTGGGCCGAGGTTTATACTCGTTGCGTGCTGATTCGCGGCTCCCATCAATTTGTCATTCTGCAAGAAACTTCCCTCGAAATAGAAATTGGCCAAGCGCCGTTAAAGATCCTTGCAGGATGGCATTGCAAAGAAGGGTATTACCAATTAACTCGGAGGCCGGGTGCAATCAGATCGTTCGGCGCGATGGGATCGTGGTGTGTGCTTCACAAAGCCACGGTCAAACCGCGGCTGAACATGTGCGCGGTTGATCGTCAAGATTCACCAGCGTCGCGATGCCCACTGTCTTTTTTGATACAACGGCCAAGCCGTTGTAGGAACATTCTATTTTTCTATCTTCCTAATCTTCACGGCCAAAACTTGGGGTTTTCCGAAAATTGCTGCTCCACGGCTTGCAAACGTTCTTTATAAATCTTCGTGCTGAAGCCGAATTTATAAGCGATCTGCAAAAACGTGTTGGCGAGATCGTAGCTCAAATTGGTTTCGCGCTCGGCGAGCACCACGTCGATCAAAGGCGCGAGGCGGTCGCGCAGAATCGTGAAGATTTGGTTTTGAATATTTTCCACCATCAACGCGAGTTTCAAGCGCTGCGAGACTTCGTGCAGGTTCAAAACTTCTTTGCACAAGTCGGGCGTGAGGCCTTCATACAACAAGGCCAGGCGCTTCTCCAACAGTGCTTCAATTTTTTTGCTCACCCACGAGGTATCCAACTCGATGCCGAGCTTGTTGGCGAGCCGCGCGATTTCAAAGCTGCGCTTGTAGGAATCGAGGTCGGCGGCGTCGCCTACGACTTCGATCTCGCGCCGCAAATCGTGGCTCAACGTATAACGTGTGGGCACGCGCAACTCTTCGGGAATGGTCGCGCCTAAATCGCGCAACGAGCGAATGAGGCTGCTGTGCTCTTCATAGAGTTTGCTGTAGCTCGCGCCGATTTGCTCGAGGCGGTCGTGCAGCATCATTTGAATCACTTGTTGCCGCTCTTCGAAAAACATCGCGGAAAGCCCAAGCACTTTGCCGCCCCAATGCTTTTGCAAATATTCATTGAGATCGTTTTCCATCTCACGCAAGCTCGGAATCAAGCGGTCGCGATGTTTGAAGTAATCCCAATTTTTATCCGCGAGGCGCACGTAGCATTCCACGCCTTCCGCGGCGCCGTGTTTGACCAATGCATAGGCATAACGATTTTGCTCGCCCGTCACCTCGGAATGCGCCTGCACCAAGCCCATCATCAAAGTGGTTTGCTCGGTTTGCGCCTCGGCAAAATCTTCGCGCTGCAACAAGTAATGATACAGCTTATCGTTTTCCTGCGTGTCCAAAAAGAGCGCGCGAATCGCATAGGTGTTGACCACGTGATTGAACGAGACCACCGCGGGCCTAACGAGCTTTTCGAACACGCCTTCGCCGTTTTTATATTC
>Ga0247727_10009092_pt1 | contig 18159 bp, 15 predicted proteins | sample WisWelCaveWW1625_FD_202498 | JGI IMG/M metagenome (GOLD analysis project Ga0247727, IMG submission 202498) | Biofilm microbial communities from Wishing Well Cave, Virginia, United States - WW16-25 | ecosystem: Environmental > Aquatic > Deep subsurface > Groundwater > Cave microbial mat | place...
CGAAAACGGCCGATGGGCATCGACCTTGGCGAACTCGTCCTCTTCTCTATCTTGCTGCAGGCCGGAGACCCGAAACCCCCGCGCATCCTCGTGCGGATCTTCACCGCCATAGTCCCAGCGCCGCTCGAACGACGCCGTCAGATGGGCCCGTACCAGTTCCATCGACTCCACGACCGGATCGACCGCATCCTGGTCTTCCCTGGTAATCCCGTACTCTGTTTCAATCCCAAAAAGGCGCATCGTCGAATTGTCATCAAGTCGAAAGTCTTCAAGTTAGAAAGTACTGATTTCAGACTTGATGACTTTACGACCTCAGGACTTAAAGACCCTATATAATCTGATTCACTAACCGCTCTTCCGTTTGGCGTCCCCTCCGGAACGACGAGACCCCCACCACCTGCTCCGGATGGTGATCGAGGAGCTTCAGCCATTCTTCCGCCGCATCATCGGGCGGCAACATCTCACCTTGTCGGAATTCTGCGTGAACGGAATTCACCAGATCGTCCAAGGTCATGCCGTCTTGCTCAGCCCCGGCGGCCGTAACCATGCGATCGATCGCCTGTTCCTTCGTCCGTTGAACGATCGAAGCCAGAATCGCACCGCTGATCAGATCGCCTCGATAGAGGACCTTATTCTGTCCGCTTCGGAGCCTGATCGACAGGAGCCGATTCTCATCGATGCGCGAGAAGATCGCGGAGAGCGCATGCTCGATGAGATCGCTACAGGCCTTCTTCCGATCTCCGCCGTGCTGGTCAATCCATTGCCGGTCCAGCGGAAGGTCATCTGTCAGATACACGTTCAGAATCGCTGCCGCCGAGTCACGATTCGGACGGCTCACTTTGATCTTGCGATCGATACGCCCTGGCCGCAGCACGGCCGGGTCGATCAAATCCGGCCGATTCGAAGCTAGAATGATCACCACATCCCGCAACGACTCAATCCCGTCCATCTCGGAGCAGAACATCGGCACCAAGGTGCTGGAGATGTTGAATGCACGAGACGCCCGTCTCGTGCCGAGAATCGATTCCGCCTCGTCGATGAAAATAAAGGGCAACGCCCCCTCGTTCCGATGAGCGCGGGCCTGGGCGAAGAGATCCCGGACCATCCGCTCCGATTCACCCAGCCACATATTCAGAATCTCAGGCCCCTTGACATGAAGGAAGGCCCCTCGAGTCACCGGCAGCTTGTTCCCCTTCGTATCAGGGGTGCCCTGGCCTGACTCCCCCATCAACTTTGAGAGGCTGGCGGCTGCCGCTTGTCCGATCAAGGTCTTTCCGCAGCCGGGAGGGCCGTAGAGCAGGAAGCCCTTCGGTTGAGTGAACTTGAAGCGCTGAAACGTCTCCGCATGGAGCAAGGGATACTCGATCGCCTTTTGAATGGCCGCGATCGCCTCCGTTTGCCCGCCGATCTGGTCCCATGTGACAGTGGGAACCTCGTCGAGCAAGTGGGACTTGGCTTTCCTGTCTTCCAATTTCTCGATCGCCACGTGAAGGCTGGGATCGATACGCACCTCATCGCCTGGCTTCAGGTCCACGCCGATAAGATCGCTCGATCGTTGTAGAATCAAGACCTGCCGCCCCATCTCTTGTTCGAAACGAAGCCGCCCATCTGCCAACGTTTCCGCCACTTTCAACACAGGCCCATTACGGTCATAGCCCAATATCTTGATCACCGCGTAGGCTTCGTTGACCAGAATCTGGGCGCCGATCTTTAACTCGGCCGCCTGCACCCGTGGATCGACCGCGGCATAATACTCAGAGCCCCCCACCAGGATCCGTGCGAGACCTTTACCCGGCACCTCAAGCAGAGTACCGACCCGATTAGCCGGCGCCGTGAGCTTCGCGATAACGTCAGCGACTTTCTTGAATTCGACCTCACGCTGCTGCTGCGCCGCTTGCCCGAGGGTTACGACATGGCGCAACTTGTAGAGGATTTTCTGCCGGGGGTCACTGTCTGGGAATGCGGCGAGACATTGCTCTATCAGCTCAAGCGGATCGGATTCCGTGCGCATCGACGGATTTGCGGCATTCTCCGTCTTCCCTTTGGGTTCTGGATCCTGTGGCTTAGCGGGTCGGCGATCACTCATCGGTGGTCCTCCATACGGAACAGATGGGTGATCCTACCATAGCGACCTCACGGATTGCCGCTCAATTGACGGCTTGGAGGGTCACGGATACACGTTCGCGGTGGGTCCCTCGTAAGACCTCGACCGTGACCTGATCGTTGACTTTGTGGTGCTCCATCACATCCATCAGTTCATCCAGGGTCTCGACCGGCTTGCCCTCGACCGCCGTAATGATGTCGCCCAACTCCACCCGCCCGGTGACAGTCTCGCGCGCGCTCTTCAACCCGGCCTTCTCCGCCCCGCTGCCACGCGACACCTTACCGATAATCAGCCCCTTGATCCCCCACCGCTTGGCCATCGCATCGGGAACAAGCGATACCCCAAGCCCCGGACGGATGAGTTTGCCGTACTTGATCAGCTCTGGGACGATGCGATTGACCGTGTCGACCGGCACGGCAAATCCGATTCCGGCGAAGGCCCCGCTCGGACTTACAATCTGCGTATTCACGCCGATCAATCGACCGGCGCTATCGAGCAGTGGCCCACCGGAGTTTCCCGGATTAATGGCGGCATCGGTCTGAATGACCCCTTCAATCGTCCGGTTCGATAAGGACTTGATCGTCCGCCCCAACGCACTTACCACACCAGTCGTCAGTGTGTGATCGAGGCCGAACGGATTCCCGATCGCCAAGACTTTCTGCCCGACGCGCAGATCATGCGACGACCCGACGGTGAGGGGCGAAAGAGCCTCTTCTGGCGCACGAATCTGCAGCACCGCCACATCGTGATCGGGGTCGGCACCGATGAGTGTGGCCTTATACTCCGTCCGATCGGCCAGCGTGACGGTGACCGAATTTGCCCCGTAGACGACATGAAAATTGGTGACGACGTGCCCCTGCTTGTTCCAGATGAATCCCGATCCGGACCCTTGTGGGGCCTCAAAGAGATTGAACGACCAGGGGTCTCGTTGAATCGCCGTATTCGCGATGAAGACCACGGATTTCGTCGCCCGCTCGAACACGCCCATCGTGGCCCGCTCATCCGCGCCCAACTCGGCGGGCGAGGGCGTCACGACGCGCGGCTTCCCTTCAGGCCCGCCGTAGGTCCCGCCCAGCGGCTTGCCCCACTCCGCCGTCGACAAGGCGGGCCAGAGGCTGATGAGCAAGAGTCCCGCCGACACAACCGGCCAGGCTCCTAGTCCGACTCGCTCCTTCATCGCAATCATTCCCCCATGATTTGGAAAATGAGTTCCCTGGTCCGGGATCTGGTATCGAAATCGACGACGACAATCTGTTGCCAAGCCCCCATCAACATCGCCCCGTCTAGGAATGGAATAGTGACCGATGGCCCTTGCAGCTGACCTCGTAAGTGGCTGTGGCCGTTGTTTTCACCAGCATTCCTCCTGTTGTGCTCCCAGGCAGGATCGGCCGGTACGGCCCGGTCCCAAAATGTCACGGTATCGGCCCTGATGCCCGGTTCATCTTCGATGATCATCACCGACGCGGTTGTGTGCTTGACGAATACCGTCACGATCCCGGCCGACAGCCCGGTGCCCGCGAGAGCATCGACCACAGCCTTCGTAATATTTTCGATCTGCGTGTTCCCCTGCATGGTGAGACGCAACGACACCGTCTTGACCGCCATCTTATGACTCCATCGCTCGGAGCGCTCGTCGCTCCTCCCGCGTAAAGGCATAGCCACGAGCCTCCTCCAGAATTGCATCAAACTCGCCTTGCGCCGTCAACCGGCGCAATGCCCCCATCACCGCGCCGCTCAAGATGCCCTCCTGCTGCAACGTCTCCAAATAGGCGAAGGCATCGACCAACGTTTCTTTCTTCCGCACATAGTAGTCCCGTCCACGACGCTGATTGCTGTAGGCTTCAAACTGCTCGCAGGCGACAAGAATCTCCGCCAACTGCCTGACCCAGGGCTTGGCCGACGCCAGTTTCTCCGGATAGTAATAATAGAGCATCACCTGCTGCATCCAAGGGGCCCAGGTCACCCCCATCTTTCTGATGGCGGGTCGAACCGTACGCAGACGACGGGCAAGCCTGCGCGAATATCCCAGCCGCATCTCGACCTGCTCCTTGGCCCAAGGAGTCATCGCAATGCCGTCGGCCTCTAGATCGTTTCGGTAGTGTCGGAGAAAGGCCTCCGTTTCGCGCCCATAGGTCGTCTCCGGGTGAATGACTCGCCATTCACGCGGTCTGGTGGGAATGCCGTGCCCTTTGGCCCAGGACCAGATCTTCCCAAAGAGTTGGCGATCGAGCCCGGCGCGGCCTAAGTCATGCAGTAAACAAGCGATCTGATACTCGCGGACCCGCTCGGTTCCATGGCCCAGCGCCGTGGCCACCGCGGCGCACATTCGCGCAGTCCGCGCCGCATGAAGCCGATCGTACCCGCGAATGATGCGCCCACGGTGAACAGGGTGCGGATAATCATAGAGACGCATCAACCGGGACAGGAGTGCACGGGGGACCAGGAGCGGGGCACGTGTGTGGGCAGATCGTCTCATGAGTTGGAATGCACACAGGCGTATGGGTAACGGATACAGCCGCGAGGAGAATATCGTTCGATGAAACGAGGTGTCAAGGCGAGTCTGCGCGCCAACGCTCGATGAAAGCCTTGATCTCTGCTATGCTCGGACCGAGGGCACGAGGTACAATCTTAGCCTGAACCTCAACCTTCTTCGTGCTGGCGAACTTCTTCAGCATCCTGCCGGTCAGGTGAGGCGAAACGATGACAAGAATGCATCGAAGCGCGGCGATCGTTAGTGGCGGAGTCCTTTTCGCCTGCGCCCTGCTGCCCTCGATAACAGGATTAGCGGCATCCTCGCTGGATCAGCTTACTGAGCTGACCGGCAAGGCCTCAGTCGTCGTTACGTTGAAGAACGAGGACAACTTTGCCAGCGAGTATCGATACGACGTCATCGTCAGAAACCACTCGCCCGATCCGTTGATTGCGGACTCGCTGATTATCGTCCTGGATAAAATCACCAACCTCGCCGGTGCAGACCGCGAAGCCGTGAAAAACGAAACGCTCCTCAACCACTTTGACGTGCTGGGGCAAGACGGCGTAACCGACGACGGCAAACCCTACTTCCGCATCCCCGTGGGGGCCGCCCCTGACTTGGGAGCGCAAACTGATAGCCTCCCCGCCAGCGTCCGCATCAGGTACAAAGACTATTTCTCCGTCTTCACCCCCACCTTCCGCGTGTATGGGGAAATGCGGCCGACCGCTGAACCCAAACAACAGCCAACCGCGCAGCTCCCACCGAACCAGCCGCTCAGTCAAACGGAAAAGCAGACGGACAAGCTGATCCAGCTGCTTCTGAAGAAGGGCGTCATTACCGAAGAAGAATGGAGCAAGGCCAACCAGCCATGATTGATAATACGTGTAGCGCCTGCCAAAGCAGCTGGCCGAATCCAGACCATTTCATCGCTGACCTCGGTCTCTCCAAGGCCTATCTGCACGACGATCAATTTTTTCCAGGCTGGACCGTCGTCGTCTTCAATCGCCACGCGACAGAGCTGTTTCATCTGGCTCCCACGGAACGGATTCAGCTGATGGAGGAAGTGAACCTGGTCGCCAAAACCCTTGCCCAGGTCTATGAGACCAGGAAGATCAACTATGAACTCCTCGGCAACCAACTCCCTCACATCCACTGGCATGTGATTCCCCGACTGGCCGGCGACCCCGCCCCCCTCAAACCAGTGTGGCGGGTGGAGCATGAGCCCCTGCTCCGTTCAGGGACTGATCTCCAGCGCACGGTTCAGCGCCTGCAGCAGGCCATTCAGAAGGCCCGTTGAATCACGAGTCGTTGCGCTCATCTAACCCACCGACATCAATTCAGTGCTATAATGCAGTCCATCTGTTGAGAACAGACTCGGAGGGTCACAGGTTCCAATGCATCGTCGATTGGTGTTCGTGGCCCTTTTGTTCACTTCCTTCATTGCACGGTTCCCCGTCCATTCATCGTTCGCGCAAGCGCCTGAGAACGAGCCGCCCCCAGTGGTCGAGTCCCCGCCGCCGCCTTCTGAGGCCTCGCCTGCTCCAGTGCCTGCGGATGAACACCAGCTTCCCGAACTCTTGCCGCACGAGTCCCCGCTGCCGTCTTCCGAAGCCTCGCCTGCTCCAGCCCCTACGGATGGACACCAGCTCACTGAACTCTTGCCGCACGAGCGAGCGGATGCGGTGATGGTGCTGGGTGAGTTGCGCAGCGCAGTCCGTATGTCGCCGAATAGCGCCGATGACCGACTGAAGTTGGCACAAGGGCTCTACCGAGTCGGCGATCTCGACGCGGCCATTGATGAATGCCGCGCGGCGCTCAAGCTCGAGTCGAACAACGCCAGAGCCTATCTGCAACTCGGCGTCATACTGATGGCCAAACAGGATGGACATGCGGCTGCCATAGCCTTGATGGAAGCCATCATGCTCGATCCCGAATTAACACACGCGCATTACAGCTTGGGCAGCGTCCAGTACTCGCTGGGCAATTTCACAGCTGCGATCCAATCCTATCGCCGAGCCTTGGAGCTGCAACCGAACTTCCCCGACGCCCGCTATCGTCTTGCGCTGGTCTTGAAGCTGACGAATCAGCATAAGGAGGCGGTGCAATTTATGGAGGAAGCGGCGATCGGCGGGGTTCCGCAGGCACAGTACTTCATGGGAAACGCCTATCGCAACGGACAGGGCGTCGAAAAAAATCTGGCGCTGGCGATCCGCTGGTGGACCAACGCCGTCGAATTTGGCCAGCAGCGCGCTGCGGAATCCCTTTCACAGCTTCGCCGCCAAGCGCTATTGCCCGACCAGTCTGAGCGCCGTCGAAAAGACGCGATCGAGGCTTTCAGACAGTATCGCGACGACCTCTGGGCCGGCTACCAGGATGCAGCCAGGAACGACCCGAGTGAATCATTGGGCATCGCCCTGCTCAAAGACAGCCAAGCCTCCATTGGAATCACGGCTTTGTTTGCCGAAGCCTTTGCATTGGGCGAGATTGCGCACGACGAACTGGCGCGCCTGTATGAAACCGGCCTCGATACCCGCCTCGCTCAATTCGATAAGCGCATCCTGACGTGTTTTACAACCACCGCTGCCGATGGTTTCATCCCGGCAAAGAAAACGCTGGCACGCATCTATGGCAAAGGCCTCGGTGTCGCGCCGGATTTGCAGAAAGCCAAGGCGATGCTAAAGGGGCTGTCAAAGAAGGAGATAGAAGCCATCCTGGACGAAATTGCAGGACGCTGACAAAAGCCGTGAAAGGTAAGATGTGAAAGGTGAAACGAAGGACTGCCCAGCCTCTTCCTTTGAAACGTTTTACGTCTCACATTTCACGTCTCACGGATGAATGCCAGAATAGCGTTTCAACAGCCTGGTAGAGAATAATCATGCTCGATGCCTCACGCCTGTGGCGACAATTTCTCAGCTCTTCCTGGCTCCAAGCCGGTGCCATGGGGTTGCTCGCGACTGTCCTGGCGTTCGGTCTGTGGACTGCAGCCTCAACCACATTCACGGCTCTGGACTGGACCGCGTACGATTTCTGGTTGACCGATCGCACACCCATCCCGGTAAGCCCGTCCCTTCTCATCGTCACACGGGATCCGACAAGCGAAGAAGAATTCGGCACCGGAGCCTGGGACCGGGCCATCCTCGCACGTCTACTGACCAGCGCGCATGAATCCGGAGCCCACGCGATCGGCCTCGATCATCGCCTCGACCATGCCAGCCCGGCGCAGCTTGGCGGGGCAGCGAGCGATGCCCTGCTGCTGGAAGCCATGAGCACCGCCGGCCCCATTGTCGTGGTACAGAGCCCTGACGCGATGCTTGTCTCGGACACAACGATCGCGGGCCATCTGCTGGTCACGACCCATTCCGATCACGTCGCACGAACGGTGCCTGTGGCGGCAACCGATGACAGGCAATCCGTCTCAGGCTTCGGGATTGCATTGTACGAGGCATTTCAACAACAGACCGCTTTAACGAAGCCGTCTCTTTCAGAAGGAGACACGGACTCGCTCTTGGTCAACTATGTCGGCGATGGAACAATCAACGATCTCCCAACGGTACCGATTTCATCCGTCTGGAGCGCCATTGAGCATCGTGAACGCGATCGGCTCACCGAGTGGTTCAAGGGCAAGGTCGTCGTGTTTCTTCCAAACCCGATCGCGGGGGAAAGTTCGCTCTTGCCCACGGGACAGACGGTCACCAACTCAGTGGTCCATCTCCACGCCTTGAACATGCTGCTTACCGACAACCGCCTCTACCAACCAGGCGCAACCAGCCGTTCTTTGATAACCCTGCTCGTGGCTTGGTTGGTCGCCTGGCTCCTGCTTCAGTTCCGAGGCATGACTAGCCTGTTCCTTGCGGGAATAGCCATTGCCATCTATGGAACCTTGACTCTCCTCGCGCTCGTGGCGGTCCACTTGGTGCTTCCCCTCGCCATGCCTCTGACGGCCTCCCTGTTGGTGCTCGTCGGCACGACTATTTGGAGCCACCTTACCGCTCAACAGCGGCTGATGCTCTTAGAACAGGACATGCTCCGCCTCCAGCAGGAAGCTGTCGCTGTGCGCGAAGCCCTAGTCCTGCGCGAGACCCGAGCAGAAACGTTGCAGGAAGATCTCGCCGTAGCGCGGGCTGCCATCACGCAATCGACAGGTCAACAGGAAGAACTTACCAGATCCGCAGACGTCCTTCGCTCCCAACTCGCCGACGCCCAGGCGCAGGAAGATGAAGCGCGCCAGAAATTAGAAGGGCTTGAACATCAGCTTCACAGTCTGCGCGCGGCCACGAACGAACCCAAGGGAATAGGCGACGTGGAATTCGATCGCCTCCGGGACGAATGCCGGCAACTGGGCATCATCACCCAGGACCCCAGCCTCTTGCGCCTCTATCGAGATCTCAAGAAAGGGGCCAAGTCGTCTCTGACGGTCCTGTTGCTCGGCGAACCGGGAACCGGAAAAGAACTATTCGCCCGGGCGGTCCACCGGCTCAGTCCACGAACCGGCAAGACCATCATCGCCGTCAACATGGCGGCCATCTCTCCTGAGCTCTTCGAAAGCGAACTCTTTGGCCATACGAAAGGTAGCTTCACTGGTGCCACGTCAGACCGCCGTGGCTACTTCGAGCTGGCCAACCATGGGACCATCTTTTTAGACGAAATCGGTGATTTGCGCTTGGACCACCAAAGCAAGCTGTTGCGGGTCTTACAGGAGAAGTCCTTCTATCGCGTCGGCGCAACGATCCCAACGACGGTGGATGTGCGTATCGTGGCCGCAACGAATCGCGACCTGCAGCGAGGGGTATCCGAAGGCTGGTTCCGTGAAGATCTCTATTTCAGACTGACAGGTCTGGTGTTCCGGCTTCCGCCGTTGCGAGAGCGTACCGGCGACGTGCCGATCCTCGTGGATATGTTACTCAACGACATCGCCGGTCAGATGGGCAAGCCGGCGCCTAAGCTCTCGAACGAAGCGCTCCGCGCGCTGGTCGAACATGAATGGAAAGGGAACGTGCGGGAGTTCCGGCATTGCCTGGAACAGGCTATCGCACTCAACGACGGCCCCCTACTCACTAAAGAATCATTGCGCCTCGACAGCGCAGCCGCTTCGCCCGCTGGTCGAGCCAAGCCATCACAGATTCTTTCCGACCCGGCCAGCGATGCAGCGATGTTGAATTGTCTGAGGCAACACAGCTTCGACATGCAGGCGACGGCGAAAACATTAAGTTGGGACCGCAGCACCGTGACGCAAAGATTGAAGGGCCTCTGCTTCCAAGCGCTGGTCGAGGCTGCCGGCGATCAGACTAACGCCGCGCTGGCCATCGCAGGCGATCCCAGCCATCTGAGGACCGTTGAACTGAAACTCATGGACTACCATGGCCATCTCATGTCCGTGATCGAGCCCTTCGCCACAGCCAACGAAGCCCTCCTCGATTGCAAACGGCGATTCAAAAACCTCCCCGACCGACATTTCACTTCAGTCGAGACGCTGGTTCGGCAGTTCTTTCGTACCAACCCAACAGATCATATCGGCCAGGCGAAAGGTTCCTAGTCTCCCTATTAGCCCGCGTGCATCTTGAACGCAATTGGAATCCGGCATGGTTGCTCCCGAATTGGGATCATGCTAGAGTAGCCCGGTGCGCATTATTGCCAAACGGACCCTTCGCGCATTCTGGAAACGACATCCGAAGGCGAAAGGTCCTCTGGAAGCGTGGCACCAGGAAGTCGCTCGGGCGGACTGGGCCACCCCTTCATCGGTGAAAGCTCAGTTTCGGTCAGCAAGTGTGCTGCAGGATAACCGAGTGGCGTTTAACATTGCGGGGAATCACTACCGCCTGGTTGTGAAAATCAACTATCCCTATCGAATTGTCTATATCCGTTTCGTTGGCACGCATTCAGACTATGACACTGTCGATGTCACGACTATCTGAAATTCCGGAGGCGTTATGAACGTTACCCCTATCAAGACCACGCGAGACTACGATCGTGCACTCCGTCGCATCGAACAATTGATGGATGCCAAGCCGGGCACCAAGAACGGGAATGAACTGGACGTGTTAACCACTTTAGTGGAGGCCTATGAAGCGAAGCATCATGTCATTTACCCTCCGAATCCGGTCGAAGCCATCAAATTCCGGATGGATCAACTCGGCATGACGCGCAAAGATCTGGAAGCGATGCTCGGTGGGCGGGGGCGGGTATCGGAAATTCTCACCAAGAAGCGCGGCTTATCCCTGGAAATGATCCGCCGTCTCCACCACGAACTCCAAATTCCTTTAGAAAGCCTCGTTGGGACGGCCGCCTAGCAACCTCTTCGCCACCGCCGACGAGACCCTCCTCGACTGCACACGACGATTCAAGAACCTCTTCGACCGCGACTTCAGGCTAACTTTCAAGCAACGATCGAAACATAATCATCGAATCCTGATACGTCCCATCATTTTTCCGCACCGCGCCGGGGATCACACCCAGTTCTTTGAAGCCAAGTTTGTCCCAGAGACGGCGCGCGACCACATTTTCAGAAAACACAAGGTTGAAGATCACGCTGCGGTAGCCGAGTTGCTTGGCGTAGGCCAGCATCGTAGCACCCAACAGCCAACCCAAGCCTTTGTTGCGCCAGTCTGGTGCGACGATGAAGCCGGCGTTCGCCACTTGTCTCGCCCGCCCAGGCCAATTCGGCTTGAGGTAGAACGCCCCGGCCATACTTGCAGCACGGGCACGGTCCGGCACATAGGCCGCCACTGTACTCTTACCGCGGAACCAATAGTCCATGAAGTCATCCTGCTCCGGGAACCGGTCATGCGGGTAGGACATCCCCTCTTCGACAATGATCCGGTAGAGGCTCCGCAGAGACTCAATATCCTGATTGTCTGCCAGCACCAATTGAACCGGTGAACCGTCCTTGAGCTTCGCGTCGACGGGAAATGTCAGACTCATCTTACTCGCCCGCATTATTCACGAAGACTTCTACTGCAACCGCCGATACGCCGCTGCGACTGTAGCCAACGTATCTGCGAACTCGGAGACGAACTCGGAAAGTGGCAAAGGCATCGGGTTCGGTTTCTCTTGATAAGTCTGCTGATGGCTGCGGTGCAGAGCGGCACGGCAGCTTAAAATCCAAGGTTGAGGGCAAGTCTACTTCAAAGGCCATTGGGTATCCACCAACTCAATTCCGGGCTGCCACAATGTTCAAACTGCTCGTCCCGCAAGGCCGCAGTGAGCGAGGAGGTGAGGCGTACTCCTTTTGTAGTTGAGCCTCTAAGCGATGCGAGAACGCAATAGGCGGCCAGTTTCAACATCCTGGCGTGCGGGTCCATCCCCGCATCCCCTGCCGGTTCAAATCTCCCCGCATCAAGTACGCCTCTCCCTCACCTTCTGAACCCCTGAATTTTCCTCAACTCTCGTCCGCTTTCTTCCCTTCCTAACGTCGGCACTCCGGTTGCTCAAGCACATGGCCATCGGCGCAAGGGCAAGACGGCCGGAAAGGAGGCGAGCAGGGCCGAGGCCGCAGTCAAATTTTGAATGTTGAATGTTGAGTTTTGAATTTTCCACTTCACCAAAAGAAGGAGATGCAATTATGCAGAAGCCATCATCAGTCTCGTCAGGGAACATTTCCCCTGCCATTGTCGAGCCGAGTAAGGATACGAAGGAGGTCTATGTTGTCGGCGGGATAGTCCTGATCCTGGCCATCGTCGTCGGAGCAGTCTGGTTCTATTCACAAGAACTGGTGGTCTCGTCGGCAAACGGCTTGAATAATCAGCTGACCGACAAGCAGGTTTCGACCCTGCTCAAGAATACGAATGCAACCAGCCCGCTCAGCGAGCCGATCATGCACAACCAGATCGTCCCTGCCTCCAGCTTCAAGTCCGACAGTGTCCATACGGATATCTATTTCGAGGTGGGCCGCAAGGGACTCACAGACGACGCCAAGGCGATCCTCGCCACCCAGGCCGACTTGGCGAAGAACGATCCCGACCTCGGCATTCTCGTACAGGGCTATACCGACCAGCAGGGTTCGATCAGCTACAATAACAAGCTGGGTCTTATGCGGGCTGAGAAAGTAAAAGAGTTTCTGGTCGGTCTTGGAGTCTCCGACCAGATCATCAAGGTGGTGAGCCTCGGCAAGGATGGCGCGCTCTGCCTCGACAGCAGCGACGTCTGCCGGAATATGAATCGGCGGGTGCACCTCGAAATCCGCAAGATCGGCAAGGACCACATGATTCTTCCGACCGTCGCCACTGAGCCGAAGACCGCTGAACCGATCCAATCAGCGAACGACCAGAACGCCAACACAGCGGGTCCCGGCTCACTTACGGACAATCTGCTTCCTTCCCTTGCCGATCCATCGGCAACCGATCCGTCTCCACTGACGACAGATCCGGCTTCCGGCAGCTAAACCAGCTGAGCCTGCCTACATGAGGCACTTCGCCTCATGTAGGAGCAGGCCCAGGTGCAGAAGCTGAAGAAGGCCTCCGGCTTTGTATTCGCATCGCTCAGACTCTCAAGCCTGTTGCGCTACGTTGTGACGGCTGATGTGGGTACGATGGGAAGGAAACGGGATGAGGGAAACGCGGCTAATTGGAATACTTCCGGCTTGCCTTCTTCGTGGCTTTCCATTTCCATGGCGGCACGGGATGGGGCTCCGACCACAGGCCTTTCCTCTCGGCCCTGGCCAGTTCTTCCACGTCCCCAAGATTCTGGCCCTGGGATGTATCAGGTCGCGACCACGCCAGCCCTTCTTTGACCAACTCATGCCCCACATTGCGTCCATCCTGAAGAAAAATTTCCGCAGTGGTCCGGCCATGCCGATCCCGTTTGAGTGCCCGGACCACAACGTCGCGGTTCCCGACGTAAGCAGCGGTTGCGTGCTTCGCCTGTTTCCCGTAAGGCTGCTTGAGCTCGGGACAATCGACATCTTTGAGATAGATCGTCTCACTACGGCCCTCGTGATGGATCGTCAGACGATCGCCCTCGTGGACGGTGACGACTCGCGCGCCAAAGTCCGCCCATGAGAGAGCCGGACTTGTCGCCACAAAGGCGAGCACTAGACCAGCCATGATGTGATGCTTTACCATGATTCCGTATGCTAGCGTCCCTGGACCATCCCGCCAACTATTTCTTGTTTTTTAGACAACGAGGGAGGCTACAGGAAGTGAACTAGGCTGAGCCTCAACCTTCTTCGCGCTGACGGAACATTTCCGGAATTCTGCGGCTGCCCCTCGTTTCACGCCTCACGTTTCACGGTTCCTGGGAGCGAAGCGAGGTGTGGAGCCGGCGATCCGGATTGAACGGAACAACCTGTCATCGGTTCGGCTCTGAAGCTTGCCTCACCGATTCCTACAAAGGGGGCCAGCCCCCTGTAAGATCCCCACGAAGGGGACATACCCCCTTCGAATCCCCCGCAGGTCGCTGGTTCGACGTCAATGGAGCCGGCGACTGGAATCGAACCAGCGACCTGCGGTTTACGAAACCGCTGCTCTACCAACTGAGCTACGCCGGCCCTCGCGCGAAGATCCACAACTTACACGGGTTTTTTCTCAGCCTCAAGGGATTTCTCTTCCGTTATTTGAACCGGGCAACGGGCTGTAACCTGACCAATCCCCCCTTGCCAGGCCCGGGGAGGCAGAGGGGCTCCTGTTCATTGCCATACTGCTCGTAAGCCATCCTGAGCACCTGCCTCTTGGTATAGGTGCAGAGTTCGCCGGCAAGGATGGTGCCGTTCTTGTCGAGGTCTGCCGCACCGCCGAGCCCTTTGAGCAATTGATAGGTAAACAGCCCATGCCGGCCCTTGTCATAGCTGTGGGTCTCCTGGACTGCCCGGTTGCCGACCATCCACATGATCTTCTCTTTCCCGCTACCCTCCCGTTCCCAGAGCGGGGCGATCATGTCTCCTGCTCCCTTGCCCGGTACCAGTTCAAGCGAGAGATCGAGCGTTACGACGGCCCGTTGAAGCGGCAATCTCGTCAAGGATTCCTGCAGCCGACGAAGCGAGTAGAGGCGTGCGCCCGACGTTGCCGTACTGTCGAACAACATCATCGACACTGCGCCGGTCGTGGCCTCAACTACTCCTCGGCCCGTGACCGAGACATAGACCACGGTGGTGGGGTCCACCTGCTCGGGCAGCCACTCTTCCAAAACCTCGACCAGGTCGCTCTTGAGGGCATGGGTATCAACGAGGGTGCGCACGCGCTCGGAAGGAATCCCTCCGATCGATTTAAGGTACGTGGCCATGACCTGCGCATCTCGTGCGGCGTATTTGACCTTGGCAATGCCGCTCTCTCGAAACCGACCCACGCCGATGACAATGCCTATGGCTTTCGGTTGTTTGAGTATGCTGGTCCGCTTCGGCAGCTGATCGACATCGACCGGCAGCGCCAGAGCCTTCGTCGGAGACTCAGGCTTCATCGCCACCAGAAACTTCTTAGCGGACGGCAGTTGGACCGATGGGGATCCGGCATGCAAAATCAGCGTCAACTCCTCCTGCCCGGCTCCTTTGACCGTGCCGACTTTGCCGTCCAACGTCACGCGTTTCACCTCGCCAGGCTGCAGATCGCCGACGGAGACCACGCTGGGGACCCGCTCGATCAAGGGCGGCGTGGCAGTCACCGACAACTCGATAGCCCGGGCGGTTCCAGGCCCTTCGTTTTTAATTTCAACTTCGATCGCGACGGCTTCACCGGCATGGAGTACCTGATTGCGATTCTCGTTACGGACGATTGCCCGGAATATCACCGTGGCAGGTTCGTCCACTGGAGCCGGCACAGGAGCAGCTACCACCGACTGCATTGGGGTTGCCTTGGGGCCACCGGCCTGCCGTGCTTGAGCGGCATCGATAATCATGTTGGACGTCCCGAGTTGCTTGGCCATACCATCCGTCACATGACCCATGGCCTCTTGGGCAATCTTATCGAGACCCTTCACCTCACACGAATCCGCGGTGACATCGACCTCTCCACGACCAATGCTCTGAATCTTCTTACTGTAGAGGACCGTCCCATCGGCAGCCCGGTAGGCAAAGTCCAATCCCAGGGTGACCGTGGCTGGATAGCTCTTGTTGGCCTTTCGAGGGATAACCAGATCGACATGGGCCAGTCCCAACGATGCATCGACATAGCCATCCGGCGCCGATAAGGATCCCGTCTCACCCGTCAGGACCTTTTCAAAGACGCGGCCTGTTTTCCGCTTGATCCTTTCCTGTAATGGAGAGCTGATCGGCAAGGATTGCCTCTCGCCGCAGGCGTCCTGATAGGCGAGCTGCGCACCGGCGATACTGGGGTCAGATCGCAGTTGGACGGTCAGGGGGAGATAGTATCCGATGGTCGCATCGTCTTGGCTAGAGAAGAGCGAGCAGCTCGTCAATGTCGCAACACCAAGCCCCGCGACAACCCATGAGGTCGCACGAAACAGAAAGGAAGAACGCGCTGAATCAATGATCTGCATAGTCATTCTTATACAGAAAAGCATCCAACAAGCACAACTCGACGCACGATACGGGCCCGGTTTGTTTGGTCTATTTGGTTTATCTGGTCTGTCTGGTCTATCCGGTCTGTCTGGTCCATCCGGTTAATATCGTTCAACCAAACAAACCAGACAAACCAAATAAACAAGAGCAACCAGCCTGCGCGGCGCGGCGTTGACAGCCCCACACTCCTCGGCTAAGTTCACCCGCATGATCGAGTCTTCTTCACCGGCACCGGGAGCGCCATCGCCGTCGCGGCTCTCCTGGTCGGCCATCAGCCGGCTTATTCGCCTCCAGAACCAGACTGGGACCTGGCTGCTCATGCTCCCGACTCTGTGGTCCTTGGTCTTGGCCGCGCGCGGCATGCCTCCGCTTCACTTGTTCGCCATCTTCTTCACTGGGTCCTTCCTGATGCGCAGCGCGGGAGTCGTGCTGAACGATCTAGCGGATCGATCCTTCGATCGACATGTGGCGCGCACGCTGGTACGTCCACTCGCGTCTGGTGAACTCAGCGCTACACATGCTCTGCTGGTCGTCGGCCTCTTACTCTTGCTGGCCGGAACCCTCGTACTGCTCCTTAACCCTCTCACGATCCTCTTGAGTCCGATCGCCATCCTCTTGGCCAGCCTCTACCCCTTTGCCAAACGTGTCATCCACATTCCACAAGCCATATTGGGTATCGCCTTCGGCTGGGGTACCATCATGGCCTGGACCGCCTCGCGGGGGGCCATTGAAGCGCCGGCCTGGTGCCTATTCGCTGCGACCGTCTGCTGGGCCATCGGATACGATACGATCTATGCGCTTCAAGATCGGGAAGACGATCGTCAGATCGGCGTGAAATCATCGGCGTTGTTGTTCGGTTCTTTGACGTGGATCGCCGTCTGCACGGTCTTCTGCGCAATGCTGCTGCTGTTGGGACTCGCGGGCTGGCTCGCCCACATCGGCTGGATCTACTACGCAGCACTCGCTGCCATTGGAGTGTGGTGTCTGAGGCAAGCCCTACAGCTCAGACAGGCCGTGCCCGCTCCTACTGCCTTCCACATGTTTCAGCAACATGTGTGGGTAGGAGCTGCAGTCTTTATTGGAATGGTTGCGGGATTTCTGCTCTAACAGGATACTGAACAAGTCCGCCAGCATGAATGGAGAGTTAAGGCTGAGATTCAGCAAATCGAATCTTCGCTGAGCCTTGATCTCGACCCCAGCCTACCGCACTCGCTGTGGCCTTGCTGGAAAGCCTTTTGAGTATCCCGCGAGAGTGTTTTCCTATTCTGCCAGACGCCCGACCATCGATGGTCCAGTAGGGCAACACAGTTTCCCCGCAGCCTGCAAAGTTCATTTCTTCTTCTCAGTCGGGGCCGCGGTCGGGGTCGGGGCCGGAGCCTCGGTGGGGGCCTCGGCATGATCCTCTGACTTTGCCCCTCGCAGCGTACCAAGGTACATCGTCACGGCCTTGGCATCGGCATCGCTGAGCCCGAGCGCCGGCATCCGGGTTTCCGGCTTCATCGCCTGCGGGTTCTTCACCCACCGATAGATCCAGGTCCCGTTCAATCTGAATCCTGCGCGGTCGAGCGCCGGCCCGACCTTGCCGCCATCTGCGCCAATGCTATGGCAGCCGTTACAGCCATACTTGTTCTCATAGAGCCGTTGGCCGAGCTCCACCATCTTCGCAACCTGTTCCGGTTTCACCGAGAGATCGGGCCGGGCTACGTACACGCCTTTTCCTGGCCTCGTCGCGAAATTATTCAGTGCGGCCTGCGCAGCGTCGAGTTCTTTTTTCGCCTGCCCCATGGCTGCCATTTCCTTGGCATAGACTGCATCATCGACATCGACGTTTTTCTTCTCGGCCTCTTCGCTGGCTTGCTTTTCGGCCGCCTCATACGTCTTCGTAGCCTGGTCGAAATTGGCTTGGGCCGTTTGGAGTGCCGCGGCCAGCTCTTTCTTCCGCTCCTCGACTTTAAACTCCAGCTTCATACCGTGGAGGCCGCGGACATAAGCGACAATGGCCCAAATTTCGTCTTCCGACAGGGTGTACTTGAAGGTCGGCATGGTGGGCACGGCAAAATCGTCGTCGCCGATCACGTCCCCGCCCTCGCTCGTATCCTTCATGTCGCGTGAAATCGTATTAAAGATGTCATCGTCTTT
>Ga0247727_10009093_pt1 | contig 18156 bp, 11 predicted proteins | sample WisWelCaveWW1625_FD_202498 | JGI IMG/M metagenome (GOLD analysis project Ga0247727, IMG submission 202498) | Biofilm microbial communities from Wishing Well Cave, Virginia, United States - WW16-25 | ecosystem: Environmental > Aquatic > Deep subsurface > Groundwater > Cave microbial mat | place...
TGGGCACACCCGGCGCGTATCAACCCTCCGCGAATGGTTTCGGCGACGCCTTCATCGCCCGCATTCTGGATGCAGGAAGCTGCACGTTTTCCATTTCCCCAACGAGCCTGAACTTCCCATCCGGCGGCGGCGCCGGCACCGTGCAGGTGACCACCGGGCAAGGGTGCATGTGGACCGCCTCAGCCGACCAATCCATCGCAGGGATCACTTCGAGTCTGCCCGTCCTGGGTGGCGGAAGCCTCACTTTCGACGTCGGAGCCAGCTCGTCACCATCGCCTCGGACCAGCACGCTCACCATCGCCGGTCAGATGCTGACGATCAACCAGGCTGGCATCTCCTGCGCTGCAACGCTGAGCCCGTCTTCTTCGACCTTTATCGCCAGGCCCACCGCGAGCGGCACTACGTGGGTTTCCCTTCCGGGGGCCTGCTCCTGGACCGCAACGAGCAACGACCTTTGGATCACCTTGAACCAGGGCAGCACTAGCGGTATTGGATCGGCTGTCGCGGCATTCACTTTGGCGACCCACACAGGTCCTTCGATTCGAACAGGATCTCTTACCATCGCCGGCCAGACCCTCAGCGTGATCCAGTACCCGAACCGGCCACCGTCCGCGGTGGCTGCTTCGCCTCCGAATTCCTCCGCCTACCAACAGACGTTCGACTTCCACACCCTGGATCCGGACGGCCCCGCGGATGTGCACTTCATCCGCGTGCTGTTTAACGCCAGCACCAGCACCAGTCTCCTCAATGGCTGCTACGTCGAGTTCGATTTGGGCGCCAATGTCATCCGGCTGGCATCCGATAACGGCAGTTCCTGGCTGCCGGCCTCGGTAACTCCGGGCAGCAGCACGATCGTGGAGAACAGCTTCTGCCGGATCAACGGGACGGGCTCGTTCTTTTCCACATATCCCTACTTCACCTTACGGCTGCCGATAACGGCCAAAGCATTGCAGGGGATGAAAACCGTATACATGCAAGTGGAGGATTACATCGGGGCCACTACGGGCTGGCAGCCGAAAGGAGTCTGGACACCGGGTGGCGCTTACGTTGCCAGTCTCTCGCCACCCGCTTTCTCCGGGACAGGGGGAAGCTTTACATACACTTTCTCCGACGAGGACGGCTGGCAAGACCTGAGTGTGGTGAACATCCTCATCAACAACTTCCTGGATGGACGTTTCGCCTGCTACCTCGCCTATAGTCGGCCCCTGAACGTCCTTTACCTGGTGGACGATCCTGGCGCTGCGCTGCTGCCAGGACTGCCGCTGAACGGGTCCGGCAGCATCGGCAACAGCCAATGCACGGTCAATGGATCCGGCACCTCCGCCGCGGGCAACGGAACCACTCTTAGCCTCACCTTGAACCTGAGTTTCAATCAGGCAGGGTTCAGCGGTGACAAGGTGGTCTACCTGGCGGCGCGAGATCTGGCTTTGAATAATTCAGGCTGGCAACCGATGGGCACGGTTCGAGTCCCATTGGCAGCCTCGGTGTTCCCTGCCATTGTTTCAGTGACACCGGCTTCGGGCAGCGGAGTGGTTCAGACCTTCACCATAAGATATCGGGACGCGGTTTCGAGCACCAACCTGCGGACAACCCAATTGCTCATCAACAAAGATCTCGATGGTCGGAATGCCTGCTACCTCGGCTACGATCACGCCAACAACCTGCTGTATTTGGTGGACGACGCCGGCGGAGGACTTCTTCCGGCCGTTGTGCCAAACAGTGGCGCGGGCGCCACCGAGAACAGCCAGTGTCGCGTTAACGGCTATCTCACCACCAAGACCGAATCCGGAACCGATCTGGTGCTCGCCATCAACCTGCAATTCATGAGCGCGTTCGCTGGTCGCAGGATCGTCTACGCCGCAACCCAGACCACAACCGGAGCCAACTCCGACTGGCACGCTATAGGCGCGTGGGTGGCGCCGTAGCCTTCCGCAGCGCCAAGAACTTCATCGCCGCCATCTATCACTGCTGTGCCCGGCTGCCCCTTCCCGTTGAACGATGGCTACACTTTCTGGACAGCAGCCGGAGTTACCTCGGGCCAAATTGGCGCAAGCTAGAGCTCGCCCCACGTGGTTTCACTGCTGCGCTCCCAGGCCGAAGGCGTAGAGCATGCCGTCGTGCGTGGTGACGTAAACGCGGCCGTTGGAGATGGCCGTGCCGCCGAAGTGGGTGAAGCTCGACATGGTCTTCTCGCTGGAGTACAGAGTCTCGCCGGTCTCGGCGTCCAGCGCATAAAGAGTCGCGTTGCCGGCCGGGTTCTTGATGCGATCGATGGAAGCAAACAGCCGCCCGCCGCTGTCGACCTGGCGGACGTTTTCGCCGCTGGAGACGGCAAAGACCAAACCGTTGGCGATGATCGCGGGCTCCGGCACATTCAGGTCACGCGAGTTCCAGGCCGATTCGAGCGCGGGCTTCCCGTCCTTCACCACGACGTGAAACGCCATCACGCTGCCGTTGGGCGTGGGGCCGTAGGACTTGGGAAACGGCGCCGCGGACGGCGCCGGCGGTCCCCAGGCAGGAGCAAGCAACCAGCGCGTGCCTTTGCCGTCCTCCCATGTGGACATGGCGCCCCAGAAACCGCGCCCGGCGAAATCGACCTCCTCGTTGGTGAGCAGCGGGCTGCGGTAGAGCGGCGTGCGATGGTCGGCTCCGCCGGGCGCAGTCGCGTCGAGCAGGTAAATCACGCCCTCCTTACCAGCGCCGGCAACCAATTCCCACTGCTTGAACGGGAACACCATGGCGCTCATGTTGCCCATGTCGAGGTCCTTCTTGGTGATCCATTCGCGGTTGGCCGGCGTGTAGTAGTCGGCCAACTTCAGGTCCTTGGGCGAGAGCGCCAGGATGGTATCGGAGAACTTGCCGGCGGCCGCATCATAGGGACCGTCGCCGGTTTCGGCGAAGACCACGCCTTTGGAAGTGACCGCGACGCCGGCGCGCCCCCAGACGCCCGCTCCGCCGGTAGTGGTGGACAGGAAGTAGGAGATGGGACGCTTGGGATCGTTCAAGTCAATCGAGTAGACGCCGGACTTGGCTCCGTTGCAACCCTGGCCGATGTTGGTGTAGAGCACTCCGTTCACGAGATTGAGACTCCAGTTCTTGGAGAACTCCGGGACGAACTGGATGGGCGCGGCGGTGTCCTCTCCGTTGACAAAGTTGAGCGTGTGGAGGCGGCCATCGCTGGTGATGAGGTAGACGGTGCGAGAGCGCTTGTCGATCACCGGCGTGGCGTTGAGCGCGTTGGGGCAGAGCCAGTGCGGCTCGCGCTTGGGCTTGGCTTCCTCGCCGAATTTCCGCTGCCAGAAAAGCTTGCCGGTGTCGGCGTCGATGGCGAACAGGGTGTTGGAGCTGCCGGCGACAATGACGAGGTCTTTGAATCCGCGCGGCGTGCCTTGATTTTCGACGATCACCGGGGTCGTCAGCGAGGTGAGCTCGCGGGGCTGGTTGTCCAGCTTCAGGCTCCATTCGAGCTTGAGTCCCTTGACGTTCTCGCGCGTGAGTTTGGTCTCGCCGCGCGCCCACCCGGTGCGCTGATTGTCGCCCGCGAAGGTGAGCCAGTCGGCCGCGTGCGCCGTTGTGGAAGCCGCCAACAGAGCGGCTGGAAGGAAGCGGTGGAGGGTCATAGCGATCCGTCTTGGAGAGAGATGTTAATGATGATATCGGAATTGGCGGGCGTATCCACCAGAATGTGCAGGTTGCGGCGGGCTCGGTCGTAATACCAGGCGCCGGGGGCCAACTTCGCGCGATCGGCGGCCTCGGGGAAACGCCGGTCGCCCGAGCTCACCTCGCGCGGCGGTCCGACATGATGGACCACCCACTCACAGACTCGGGCGACTTTGGATTCCGACTCCAGGCGTACGTAGTCGCCCGCCGGGGAAGCGTGATACTGCGCGGTGAGACCGTTGTCGGGCTCGTGCAGGAAGAACTCGGCGGCCAGGCGTGGGAAGTAATGGAGTTCCAGAAGGCCGGCCGGGGGGCCGGCCGCGGACCCGGGGGTCCGCCCCACCAGAGGGAGAATCGAGCCGTTCTTCACCAGTACCGGGAGGCTCTCCTCAGCGGCTTCGATATCGATGGTGCGGCGGCCGGGGTACGTTCGATTGGTGAGGAGATCGGTCCACGTTCCCATCGGAAGGTAGACCGATCGCCGGTTCGAGGCCGTGTAGATGGGCGCGACCAGCACCTCGTCGCCGAGCATGAACACGTCGCTGTGGCGCGCGGCTTCCGGATCGGAGGGATACTGCAACGCCAGCGGATGGATCACGGGCAGCCCGCGCTCGCGCGCTTCCTCGAGGTAGGTGATCAGGTAAGGCGCCCACACGCGGCGGGCAGCGGCCAGGCCCGGCGGTCGGGGCAACTTGGCTCTGGCGTCGGTGAGATATGGCATGATGGCGCCCAGTTGCGCGGCGCGCGCGGCCGGCCCGGGCCCGTCGTCGTAGGCGGCCATGTCGAGCACGGGCGTCAGCACACCGGAGAAGGAGACGTGCGCCAGCATGCGGATGGTGTGCTCGAGCGACGCCCATCCGGCCGCGGCGACCACCGGGAGGCGAGTCGCGTTGGATGGCAGTTGGTCCGCCGTGAGGATCTCCACGTGTTCGCGACGCACGGGGCTGATCGATCCGGTGATGCGAAGGTGCTCCTCCAGCACCTCCTTGGGGGACGGGCCGTAGTACAGGAAGGACTCGACCACGGGGGCGGTCGCGGTGATGCGGACGCGGCCTGGGGCGGTTTTGGCCAGATCGAAGGTTACGCCCCCGCGGGGCGCGATGAAGTATTGGCCGTAGCCGGCGCTCGAGATCAGCAGCGGTTGGGTGGATTCGATCGTGGAACCGCGCAGATCGAGCGAAGGTGCGATGCGCGCACCGAGCCCGTAGAATCGCTCGTCGGCTGGCGTGGTACGCTCCGAATCCGCGACTTCCCGGATGAGGCTCTTACCGTTATGCGTGCCGACCTGAAACAGCAGGCCGGCCTTGCGGATGCGGACGGCCAGGTACTTGGACTCCAGCGACAGATCCAATCCCTGGTTGGTGACAGTGAACTCGACCGATTCATTCGCCCACGACTTGCCGCGGCAGTCGCGCTCCTGGCAGCGGCGCAGCCGGTAGGTGGATGGGCTGATCCACTCCAGCTCGGCGGCTCCATCGGAGAGGCGCAGCCGGACGGTGTTGCCGGCGCGCTCCCAGGAGACCAGGTCGGCGCCCGCGGCAGCCAGCGTCAGGAGCCACACGCAGCGAGCCATCATCCGAGCAACACCAACTCTGTCTGGATGGAGCCGGTGACGCGCGCCTCGCCCGCACCGATGTACATGTTCACCTCGCTGCGAATTCCGAACTCAGGCAGATAGATGCCGGGCTCGATCGAGAAGCAAGTGCCGGCGATGACGCGGCGCTCGTCGTGAGTTTCCAGGTTGTCCATGTTGGCTCCCGATCCGTGAACGTCGCGGCCGATGGAGTGGCCGGTGCGGTGGACGAAATAGTCGGCAAAGCCCTGGTCGCGGATGTAGCCGCGCGCGGCATCGTCCACCTGGAAGCCGCGGAGGTCGTCACTGGCGGCGATGGCTGTCTGCACGCACTCGATGGCGCAGTCGCGGGCGCCGCGCACTACCTGGAACACATTCTCGACGGCCGCCGGCGGCTGGGGGCCGCAGTAGCCCGTCCAGGTGATGTCGTAGTAGACGGCGTCGGGATGGTCGAGCTTCGCCCAGAGGTCGATGAGAAGGCTGTCGCCATGGCGGATGGGCGCGCTGGATTCGGCCCGCGGCTCGTAGTGCGGGTCGGAGGCGTTGGCGTTCACGGCGACGATAGGGCCGTGATCGGTGAGGAGGCCATCGGCGGCGAACCCGCGCCGGATGAATTGCTGGAGGTCGAATTCGCTGATCGCGGGGCCGCCGGCGAGGGCGGAGCGAACATGCTCGAACGCCGCGCGCAAAACGGCGTCGACGCGCCGGCCCGCCTCCAGGTGCATCTCCATTTGGTCCTGGTTCCAGCGCGCTTCGAACATCTGGATGAGGTTGTCGGAGCTGCGCACTTCGGCCAGCCCGCGCACCAGCTCGACGGTCCCGGCGTCCACCATGGCGACATAGGGCACCGCGCAGCGCGGCGAATATTGCATGGCGACTACGCGGCAGCCCGCCAGCAGCAGGGCGAGCCCTTCCAACTGCGCTGCCCAGCTTGAATAAATCTGGCGCGCGCCCGGCAGCGGATCGAGCACGTGCGACTCGATGCGGTGCACCAGCGCACGCGGCTCGCCTTCGGCAGGAATCAGGTAGTACCAGCGCCGCGACATCGTCCCATGGGGCGTGAAGTCGAGAATGCGATAGGCTAGCGGGTCGCGGCTATGGTGATCGAAGAAGAGCCAGCCGTCGAGGCCTTCCTCGCGCAGTGCGGCCTGGATATCCGCGAGATTTTTCATAGTGATTAGCGCACGCCTCCCATCAAACGCACGATCGGGCGGATGAACAAAGCCAGCACCAGGCCGGCGCCAATCGAAAAGATCGCCACCACGCCGAACAGTCCGGGGAGCGAGAAGCTTTCGTAGAAGGCCGCCAGCCGCCCTCCCAGGTAGTTGCCAACCGAGTTCGACATGAACCAGAGTCCCATGGTGAGGCCGGCCACTCGCGCGGGGGTCAGCTTGGTCATGGCGCTGAGACCGACCGGGCTCAGGCACAGCTCGCCGACAGTGTGGAGCAGGTATGTGAGCGTGAGCCACATGGGGCTGACCTTGGCGACAGAGGCAGATGACGTTGCCGCGCCCACCATGACCGCGAAACTGAGCCCGACGGCCAGCAGTGCCAGCACAAACTTGGTGATCACCGACGGTCCGCGCACGCCCAGGCGCACCCACACCCAGGCGAAGACGGGCGCCAGCGCGATCAGGAACATGGCGTTCATCGACTGGTACCAGCTCGAGGGGAACTCGTAGCTGAGCACGTTGTTGCGAGTCGAGCGGTCGGCGAACAGGTTGAGCGTCGAGCCCGCCTGCTCGAAAGCCGACCAGAACAGCGCCGCCGCCAGGAACAGCACCAGCACCACACACAGGCGCTTGCGCTCCTCAGGCGACCAGCGGCCGAGGAAGAGCACGCCACCGAAGGCGCCGATGACGGTGAACAGAAGGATCGCGCCGAAGGCGTCGGCGAGGCCAATCGCGGTGATGGCAACGGCCCCGGAGAATGACAGCGCAATCAGCGTCGCGGGGATCAGGAGAAGGGCGGCCGCGCCGGCGCGCAACTGCATTCGTTGTTTTGCGGCCGCCTCGGCGGTGTCCGGGCGTGTGGGATGAAGGCCAGCTTCGCCCAAGTGACGTGCGCCCAGCTTGTACTGGACGAGGCCGAGCGTCATGCCGATGCCGGCCAGGCCGAAGCCGAGATGCCAGTCGACGCGCTGGCCGAGCCATCCGCAAATCAGCGGCGCGGTGAAGGCGCCCAGGTTGATCCCCATATAGAAGATCGAGAAGCCGGCGTCGCGCCGCACGTCGCCCTGCGCGTACAGTGCGCCGACCATGGCGCTGATATTGGGCTTCAGCAATCCGGTGCCGAGCACGATCAGCACCAGCCCGAAGTAGAAAGTATTCACCATGGGCAGCGCCATCGAATAGTGACCCGCGGCGATCAGCATGCCGCCGTAGAGCACCGCGCGGCGCTGGCCGAAGACGCGATCCGCCAGCCAGCCGCCCGGCAGGCTCATGATGTACACCGAGGAAGTGTAGAGCCCGTAGATAGCGCCCGCTTTGGCGACGTCGAAACCCAGCCCGCCCTGGGCCGCCGATGCCGTCATGAACAGGATCAGCAGCGCCCGCATACCGTAGTAGCTGAAGCGCTCCCACATCTCGGTGAAAAACAGCGTGGCCAAGCCGCGGGGATGTCCGAAGAAGGCGGCGTCGGAGGCGGGCGGCGCGGCCGGGACGTTGGCGTGGGCCATCAATGTATTATGCCCATTGGTGGACCCCGGTCACACCGGAGAAATCGGCTTCGATTCTGTTGGGCCCGGCATCCGCAAAAGACAAACCGGTGACCGAAGTAGGATACCGAACGTCAAAGCCGTTGAAGGCGCTCAACAGTTCTTTGAAGTCGGAGTTCGCTGACACTGCGTCCTTTCAATTGCCAGGCCTGGACCACCATCTCCCAGGCAGCCGAGAATATCGCTGCGGACCCGAGCCGTTGCCAGTATTGGATGTCAAAGGAACGGTCCAGGTCCTCCAGTTTGCCTTTGCGCTCCATGACAAACGGATCGTTCATAGGGGTTCCTCTTCATTGTAGCCCGCGATCAGCGATAGAACCGCCGAACCTGTTCGGCCACCTCCAGCGCCTCGGACATAGTCATGTACGGCCACAGCGGCAAGGAGAGAATCTCGCGGCAGGCGCGCTCGGCGTGGGGGAGGTCGCCGCGGCGCAGGCCGCAGTCGCGGAAGGCGGGCATCAAGTGGAGCGGGACCGGGTAGTGGACGCCGGTTCCGATGCCGTGGCGCGCGAGGCGGTCGCGCAGGCGATCGCGGCGCGCGGCGCGAATAACGTAGAGATGGTTCACGGATGCGGGGGAGCGGACGGGCAGGCGTACGCCCGGGCAGTCGCGCAGGGCGCCGTCGTAAAGCGCGGCGGTGATAGCTCGCTGGGCGTTCCATTCCGCCAGACGCGGCAGGAACGCACGCAGGTAGCAGGCCTGCATCTCGTCCAGCCGCGAGTTGACGCCGGCAGTGACGGCGACCTGGCCGCCGCGCCGCCCGCCGTCGCGAAGGCTACGCAGCCGGCGGTTGACGGTGGCACGATCCGTTACGATGGCCCCGCCGTCGCCCAGGCAGCCGAGGTTCTTCGTCGGATAGAAACTGTACGCGACGTAGGGGGAGTAATCCGTCAACGGGCGTCCGCGGTAGCGGGCGCCGTGCGCCTGGCAGGCGTCCTGCACCAGTACCAGGCGGCGGGCGCGGGCGAGGGCGGCGAACCGGTCCATGGGGCACGGGTTCCCGTAGAGGTGCACGGGAACGATGGCGGCGGTTCGTCGGGTGAGCCGGTTCTCCACGTCGCCGGGATCGAGCAGCAACGTGTCGGGATCGATGTCCGCCAGCCGCAGGCGGGCTCCGGAGGAGACGATGGCAACTCCGGTGAACGGCGCGGTGAGCGCCGAGGTGATCACTTCCTGGCGCGCAGAACTTACCCCGGCGTCGCGCAGGGACAACTCGATCGCCGCCGTTCCGGTCCCGACGCCGATCGCGTAGCGGGCGCCCAGATGAGCGGCAAATTCGCGCTCGAAGGCGGCCACCTGCTCGCCGAGGATGAACTGCGAGCGCGCGAACATCTCCTCCAGGCGAGCCTGGCAGTCCGGCCGGGTGGCCTCCAGCGCTCGCTGCAAATTTGCAGCGGGTATCTTCATGAGGGAAGCTTCCTATAGTAGAATAGGCGAACCTGCCAGGAACACCGGCAGAGAAAAGCTACACGGAGAGAGAACGGATGCTGAAGCGAATTCTGTTGAGCGCCAGTCTTCTGGCGGGATTCACGGTCTGGGGCCAGGACGAGACGGAACTGGACAAGTGCATGAAGCAGGTGGGCGAAGCCAACGGACGGATCCGGAAGGCGACCAGCCTGGAGGACGTCGCCAAGGACGCTGAGACGATCCGCGGCCTGCTGAAGCAGTCCGAGGCCTTTTGGGCCAAGAACAGCAAGAGCGACGCCTTGAAGTGGAATCAGGAAGGGCAGGAAGCCGCCAAGGCACTGGCCACGGCCGCCGCTTCCGGCAGCAAGGAGTCGACCGACGCGGCCGCCAAGACGATGGGCGGGTCCTGCCAGGCGTGCCACAAGGTGTATCGCGAGCGGCTGCCGGATGGCAGCTACAAGTTGAAGATGTAGCGTGGTCAGAGCGGGCCAGAGGTCCGCCAGCAAGCCGGAGGCTTGCGCCACTCTAGACGAAGCGGTACTTCTGGGTGCGATCGTCCCAGAGGACCTTCTTGTTATTGCGGAACGAGAGTGTCGCCAGGTGGCCGGAGATGGCCGCTTCCTGGCCGATCTCGACCGGCGCCACCAGCTTCGCTTTGCCCTGAATCGCTTCGAAGAGGTTGCGGACGTGCGCCTCGACGGCGAAGTTGTCGTTGCCGGGCATCTCCAGACGCACTTCCTTGCGGGCGGCGACCTGCGCCGGCGGCTTGCCACCGAACTTCTCCGGATAGAAATTCAACACCTGGCGGTTGAGCACCTCGATGGTGCCCTCGTTGCCCATGAACTGCTCACCGTAGCCATACTGCACATTGCCGAAGTAGCAACTGTAGTTGATGTGGAACTTGTCGGGGTACTCGTAGATGGCGCTGAAGGTGTCGGGGACCTCGCGGTCGTCGGCAGCGTCGGTCCAGCGGTAGACGCCGCCGGAGGCCATGCAGGAGGAAGGCGTCTTCTTGCCGCAGACGAAGTTGGTGATGTCGGTCTGGTGGACGAGCAGATCGGTGGAGATGCCGCCTGAATAGTCCCAGTAAAGGCGCCACTGGTAGTAGCGGCCCTTGTGAAACTGCCGCTTGGGGGCGGGACCGAGGAACTTGGCCCAATCCGTGTTCTCCTCGCTGGCATCCTTGGGAATGTTGTAGCGCCAGGCCGGATTGTCGGGCAGCGAGTTTCGGTACCAGAACGCGCGGACGTAGTGAATTTCGCCGATCATTCCCTGGGCGACCATCTCCTTGGCCTTGATGTAGAGCGCGTTGCTGCGGTTCTGGGTGCCCACCTGCACGACCTTGCCGGACTGGTTGGCGACCTTGACGATCTCGGCGCCCTCTTCGATGGTGTGCGCCAGCGGTTTCTCGACGTAGACATGCTTGCCGGCCTTGAGCGCGGCGATGGTCATGGAGTGGTGCAGATGCTCGGGGGTGGCGATCCAGACCGCATCGATGCCGGGTTCCTTGAGCAAGTCACGGTAATCGGCGAAAGTTTTGGGAGTGTTGCTGCCCATGGTCTGGACGCGATCCTTGGCGCGGGCAAGGTTGCCCTGGTAGGTGTCGCACACGGCAACAATCTGAGCGAACTCGGTGCTGCCCTTGTACATGCGCTCCATGAGGTAGTAGCCGCGGCTGCCGGTGCCGATGAAGCCCACGGTGATCTTGTTATTGGTCCCCTGGGCGGAGAGAATCGCCGGGGCGCCGGCGACGGCGGCGGCCGAAGTTTTCACAAAATGGCGTCGGGAAACAGGGTCGAACATGGCGATGAAACCTCTTCTGGGATGAATTTCCTGCTGGCTCTCTCAGGGTACAGCGTGGATGCGGGGCATGCAACCGCGCGCCGTTCACTCAGCGCGGTGGCGTCGTCCTTCGACGATGAGGTAGGGCGCCAGGTGGAGACTCTCGCGGGCATGAAACGCCGTCTCGACGGAGGGGGAAGTCAGCCAAAGCCCGAAGCCGGCGCGATCGGCGAGCTTCTGAACAACCGCCGGGTGGATGTCGACGCTCACCCAGCCTTGTTGAAGTTTTGTGACCAGGTTGTTCCCGACGGCGCGAAAAGGAGGCAGCGGGATTTCGGAGTCATCCTCTCTCCATCGGGCATGCGCCACAGTGGCGGCGAGCACCGGCGGGGCGGCGCCTCGCTCCAGATGTAACAAGAGCGTCACCTTGGTGACCTGCCATCCCTCGATCACCGAAAAGCGGAAGTCGAGAACAGCTTCCTTGCGGCGCGGCGCCAGCTCCAGCACGGGTGAGCGGCCGGTCAGCTTGCCGAGGTCCCCGCGCACAACCATCACCCAGCCATCGGCGATGCACTCCAACACGGCCGACTCGGCCCGCAACGCGGGCGCGCCCAGCAGCGTCAAAACAAGAATAAATCGCACGCCAGACTAAATTATACTTGCTGTCGGGCGGGTTTCGATGGACACTTGAGGTTCAGACCACCGCCGCAGAGGAGAACCATCTGAGTTGAGCCTGAAGCTGATTGAGGACCCGCGGGCCTGGGAGCCGCGCGAGCGCTGGAGCACCACTGATGCCGCTGAGCACTACGATGTCGCCAGTTGGGGCAAGGGATACTTTTCGGTGGCGCCGAGCGGAAATCTGTGCGTCCATCCGGCCAAGGATCCGCACCGCTCCATCGATCTGAAAGAGCTGATCGACACGCTGGTGCTGCGCGGCATCTCGCCGCCCATCCTGCTGCGCTTCGCCGAGATTCTGAAACATCGCCTGGGTGAGATCCACCAGGCCTTCTCCAGCGCCATGACGGACCACGGTTACCAGGGCGGGTACTTCTGCGTGTACCCGATCAAGGTGAACCAACAGCGGCAGGTGGTCGAGGAAGTCTACGAGTACGGTAAGCCGTATCACTTCGGGTTGGAGGCGGGGTCGAAGCCGGAGTTGCTGGCGGTGCTGGGCGTGGCCGACAACGAGACGCCCATCATCTGCAACGGGTTCAAGGACGACGAGTACATCGAGATGGTGATGGTGGCCAAGAAGATCGGGCGCTTCATCATCCCGGTGGTGGAGAAGTACACCGAGCTGGACCTGATTCTGAAACACTCCGAGAAAATGGGAGTGCGGCCGTCGATCGGGCTGCGCATCAAGCTGGCGGCCCGCGGATCGGGGCGCTGGAAGACCTCGGGGGGCTTCCGATCCAAGTTCGGGCTGACGGTGTCGGAGGCGCTGCGCGCGCTGGAGCAGTTGCGCGCCGCCGGCATGGAGGACACGCTTGAGCTGCTCCACTTCCACCTCGGCAGCCAGATCACCAACATCCGCCAGGTGAAGGCGGCGGTAACCGAGGCGGTGCGGATCTACATCGAACTCAAGAAGGCCGGGGCCGGGCTGCGCTATTTGGACGTCGGAGGCGGGCTGGGGATCGATTACGACGGCTCGCAGACCGACTTCGAGTCCAGCGTCAACTACACGCTCCAGGAATACGCCAACGACATCGTCTATCACATCCAGAATGTGTGCGACGAGGCTGAGGTGCCGCATCCGGTGATCGTCAGCGAGAGCGGGCGCGCCATCGCCGCCTATCACAGCGCGCTGGTGTTCAACGTGCTCGGCGTGAGCGGGCTGGGCGACCAGGATGTTCCGCAGGATCTGCCGGCCGAGGCCGAGCAGCCGCTGATCGATATGCTCGAAACCTATCGCGGGTTGTCGACGCGGAATCTGCTGGAGGCTTTCCACGACGCCCAGCAGGCGCTGGACTCGGCGCTGAACCTGTTCAGCCTGGGCTATCTGCCCCTGGAACAGTGCAGCCTGGCGGAGAATCTGTATTGGGCAATTTGCCGCCGGATTCACCGGCTGGCGAAGGAACTGGACTATCTGCCGGAGGAATTGGAGGGCCTGGACGCCATGCTCTCCGACACGTACTTCTGCAACTTCTCGCTGTTCCAGAGCATGCCGGACTCCTGGGCGGTGAAGCAACTGTTCCCCATCATGCCGATTCACCGGCTCAACGAAGCGCCGTCGCGCCACGGGGTGCTGGGCGACATCTCCTGCGACTCCGACGGCAAGGTGGATCAGTTCATCGATCGCCGGGACGTGAAGCGTACGCTACGGCTGCATCCGTTCAACGGGGAGCCGTATTTCCTGGGCGCGTTCCTGGTGGGGGCCTACCAGGAGATCCTGGGCGACCTGCACAACCTGTTCGGCGACACCCACGCCGTGCACGTGAGTCTCAGCGAATCCGGAGAGGTGATGCTGGACACCGTGGTGCGCGGCGACACCGTTCACGAGGTGCTGGACTACGTGCAGTTCAACGCCACCAACCTGCTGGACCACTTCCGGCGCGACGTCGAGTCGGCTGTGCGCGAAGGCAAGATCGGCTACGAAGAGGCCGGCCGCATGGTACGGTTCTACGAAGAGGGGCTCTCCGGCTACACGTACCTTGAAGACGCGCACGGGCGGTAGCACCGGGATGTAGGGGGGAGCCGAGCGCGTCAGGGAAGCCTGCTTCCAGCCCGGTACAACTGAATAACAGCGGCACAGCCCAAAGCCACCGCGGGATATAGCAGCCAAATCGGACCCGTGAAGACGCACAACGCCCCGGTGATGAGCGCCAGCAACAAAAGCAGGGTGCCTTGCATTGAGCGGCGGCGAATCAGATCGGATTCCTTCGAGTTCATGTTCGAACCTTCGTGCCAAGTCTATCAGGAACGGCGAGACTTTCCGGCGCCTGTTTGCCCTGCTCACAAGGGCACGGCGTTGCGCTGAATGTAGGCGGCCACGGTGTCTTCCCCCGGGCCGATGTAGTGGAACTGTTCGGCGTAGGCCAGTCCGTGGCGCTTGCCGAGCTCGGCCTCATCGCCCAGAACGAACTGTCGGATGTACTGGCGGTTGGCGGTGTCATCGTCGCCGCCGAGGAGCGGGAGGCGACGGCCTTCGGCGGCCAGCCGGCGGCGGAGGGCCGCGCCCGTCTCGCCGGCCGGTCCCTGCGTCACGTTGGCCATGTTGACGTACACCTTTTGATCGATGACGCTCGAGATGTCCACCACGCGGTTCACCAGTTGGGGGCCGCGGGAGAAGTAGTATTTTTCGCGCACCGCGTGGGGCTGTACGCCGGCTTCGAGGTGCTCCGGAAGATCCCAGCGGCTGCCGGCCATCCAGCAGGCGGCTTCGACGGCCCGGGCAGTGACATAGTGGTCCGGATTCTCCTCGTAGTGGCCCCAGGGGTCGTAGCAAAGCACGGTGTCGACCTTCATGGCGCGGAAGATGAAGATGAGACGGTGGCGCAGCTCGGCGGCGGCGACGGCGTCGAACTCGTGGTTGCGGTAGCCGAGCTGGAAGACCTTTTTCAATCCCATGCGCCGAGCCACCTCGAAGGTGTCCTTCTCGTTGTTGAGGATCACCTCGCCGGGAGTGGCGCCGCGACCGGCAGCCTCGTCGTTGGAGGTGAGGATCAGGATGCCGGTGTAGCCTTCGCGGATCAGCTTGAGGACAGTCCCACCGGCGAAGATGGGGATGTCGTCGCAGTGCGGTTGGATGGCGGCCAGCACTTTGCCTTTGTGCGGCTGGCCGGGCTGGTCGCGCTCGATCACCAGGTCGGCTTGCTGCGCGGTGCGCTCGCGCCTGGATTGGGTTGGCGCCTGGGCTTGGGCGGCGCCGGCCAGCGCGCCCCCCGCCAGGGTGCGGCCTACAAAGCGTCTTCGGTTCATGGCGCCTCCTCAAATGGAATCCGGTGCACTTCGAGTATCGTACGCGAAACTCGATGTGCTGTGGAAATCCGGACTCAAGCGAAACTAGCGGATCGTAGTTCTCTGCCCTGATCCAGTTCGGCCTGCGCTACTAGTACTGATGGGACTGATGGGCCAGAAGTTGAGTGCGTGTAACGCGGTCCAACGGTGTGCCGACACCGTTTCATGGGCCGATGAAACTTCCCTAGCCGGGAGTAGCAGCCCCATAATCTTCGGTATGCGTCTACCCTCCGTTCTTGCTATCCTGGCGACTGTCTTTTTCGGTTTTGCCAATGTCAGCCCGGTTGCGGCTGCCTGCGGTGGTTCGCCGGCCGTCACTACGGATAAGCAGGACTACGGTCAATTCGAGACGGCCGCAATATCCGGCTCAGGCTTCGGCTGCGGGCAGATTCTTTCCGTCCTGGTGACGGCGCCGGACGGCGGCACGCTGTCTGGGAACGGCATGGGGTCGGCCGGTCCGGACTTCGTGACCACCGATGGAAACGGCGCCTTTGTCCTGAGCTACCGCCTCTCGGGCACACTGCCGGGCGGCGGCACTTACGCGGGCCAGTTCGGGACTTACACCGTGGCGGTCAAGAACTCTTCCGGGGCCGTACTCGCCAGTGTCACATTTACGGATGGCGTGGGCTACGGCCACTACTGTGCGCTGACGACGAGCGGCGGCGTCAAGTGCTGGGGCTACAATGTCTACGGCCAGATCGGTGATGGCACTACCACCAACCGCCTGACGCCCGTGGATGTGACCGGACTCACCAGCGGCGTCGCCCAGATCACGCTGGGCTTTTACCACACCTGTGCGCTGCTGACCAGCGGCGGGGCCAAGTGCTGGGGCTACAATGCATTTGGCCAGATCGGTGATGGCACCACCACCAACCGCAACACGCCCGTGGATGTGAGCGCGCTCACCAGCGGCGTAGCTCAAATCCGTGCAGGCGGTTATCACACCTGTGCGGTGACGACGAGCGGCGGCGCCAAGTGCTGGGGCTACAATGCCATTGGCGGGATCGGTGATGGCACAACCACTCACCGCCTGACGGCCGTCAATGTGAGCGGGCTCACCAGCGGTGTGGCCCAGATCGGCGCGGGCTCATTCCACACCTGCGCGCTGACGACGGGCGGCGGCGCCAAGTGCTGGGGCTACAATAATTATGGCGGGCTCGGTGATGGCACAACCACCACCCGCACCACGCCCGTGGATGTGACCGGACTCACGAGCGGGGTCGCACAAATTAGCCCGGGCGAAACACACACTTGTGCGCTGACGATAAGCGGCGGCGCCAAGTGCTGGGGCCGTAACTTCGAAGGGGAGCTCGGTGATGGCACCGCCACGAACCGGCTCACGCAGGTCGATGTGGGCGGGCTCACCAGCGGCGTTGCGCAGATCCGCGCGGGCGCATTCCACACCTGCGCGCTGACGACGGGCGGCAGCGCCAAGTGCTGGGGCTACAATGGTCTTGGCCAGCTCGGCGATGGCACCACCACCCTCCGGCTCACGCAAGTCGACGTGAGCGGTCTCACCAGCGGCGTCGCCCAGATCAGTCCTGGCTATTACCACACGTGTGCATTGACCACGGGCGGCGGCGCCAAGTGCTGGGGCTACAATGGCCTTGGCGAGCTCGGTGATGGCACCACCACGACCCGGCTCACGCAAGTCAATGTGAGCGGACTCACCAGCGGCGTCGCCGCGCTGCCCGACGCAACCTCCATCACCATCATCGACTCCATCGCGCCCACGGCCAGCCCGACCCAATCGCCCGCGGCCAACGCCGCGGGCTGGAACAACACCAACGTGACGGTCACCTGGAACTGGACCGACAATGCTGGCGGATCGGGGATTGATCCCGCCAACTGCACTACCAGCACCGTGTCATCCGGCGAGGGCGCCGCCGTCGCCGTCAACGCGACTTGCAAGGATCTGGCTGGCAACACCGGCAACGCCTCCTACACGGTCAAGGTTGACAAGACCAATCCCACAATCACCCGCACCGCGACCAAGGCGGACAGCACTGCCTATACGCCCGGCGCCTGGACCAACCAGACGGTTACGGTTCACTATATCTGCGCGGATACACTTTCCGGCATCGCCACGTGCACCGGGGACCAGGTTTTCAGCGCGAATGGCGAAACCTCAGTGAGCGGAACGGCAACAGACGTCGCCGGCAATAGCGCCGGTTCGGGCTTCATTCTGGTCAGGATTGACAAGACCAATCCTACGATCACGGCCAGCGCGACCAAGGCGGACAGTACGGCCTACACAGCCGGCACGTGGACGAATCAGACAGTTACGGTTCACTATACTTGCGGAGATGTTGGCGGATCAGGCATCGGGACGTGCCCCGCCGACCAGGTGTTCAGCGCAAGCGGCGTGACCGCCTCGACCAGCGGCGCCGCCACCGACAATGCCGGCAACAGCGCCAGTGCCAGCTTCGGGCCAATCCAGATCGATAAGAATAATCCCACGATCACGGCCAGCGCGACCAAGGCGGATTCCAGTCCTTACATTGCCGGCACCTGGACCAACCAGACAGTTACGGTCCACTACACCTGCGGAGATGTGGGCGGATCAGGCATCGGGACGTGCCCCGCCGACCAGGTGTTCAGCGCCAGCGGCGTGACCGCCTCAACCAGCGGCGCCGCCACCGACAATGCCGGCAACAGCGCCAGTGCCAGCTTCGGACCGGTCTGGATAGACAAGACCAACCCCACGATCACGGCCAGCGCGACCAAGGCGGATAGTACGGCCTACATTGCCGGAACGTGGACCAACCAGACGGTTACGGTTCACTATACTTGCGGTGATGTTGGATCAGGCATCGCGACGTGCCCCGCCGACCAGGTGTTCAGCGCAAGCGGCGTGACCGCCTCGACCAGCGGCGCCGCCACCGACAATGCCGGCAACAGCGCCAGCGCGAGCTTCGGACCGATCCAGATCGATAAGACCAATCCCACGATCACGGCCAGCGCGACCAAGGCGGACAGTACGGCCTACACAGCCGGCACGTGGACGAATCAGACAGTTACGGTTCACTACACTTGCGGAGATGGCGGATCAGGCATCGCG
>Ga0247727_10009094_pt1 | contig 18155 bp, 16 predicted proteins | sample WisWelCaveWW1625_FD_202498 | JGI IMG/M metagenome (GOLD analysis project Ga0247727, IMG submission 202498) | Biofilm microbial communities from Wishing Well Cave, Virginia, United States - WW16-25 | ecosystem: Environmental > Aquatic > Deep subsurface > Groundwater > Cave microbial mat | place...
CTTGGAGCCCAGCGTTTTCCACGGGGACTGGAATTACACGATCTGGCCGGCCACAATACGGCGGCGCAAGTGACACTTCGACCACGTTGTTTCGTTGCGAGCCCTAACTCTTGTATGGCCCCCCATTGGCAAGGAAATTCCTGCCGTAGGCGGAGGCGGAGGCCTTGCGCGGGGTAGCTGACGCGATGACGGAATCACGGAACGCGCTCTCCGGCTTGGTTTCCATTGTGGGTGCAGGTCGGACGACTCTGCACCAAACACTTGTCGAGGCTCAGCCGGCGGCCGTTGGCCGCCGGTGCCGCAGCGCGGAGCTGCAGCGTCCTAGAAACACGTCCGTACCCTCGTACCGTCCCACTCATGGGGTGCTGGCAGGCGGCCAGTTGTCTCCGGGCTCGGGGGAGGGGCAGAGTGCGCACGAAGCGGGGAAGGGAGCCGGGCGGGGTCCAATCACGACGTGGGGCTGCCGGGCTGTCTGTCCGAGGACGCCAGGTCGTGCTCGCGGGCACAGGTCGTGGCGGCATCCGGTGCATCCGGTTCGGCCCATGAGGTGCCAGTTAGGATTCGGGATGACCCGCCCGGCTCGGTCAGGCGGCGGCGAGGAAGCGCTGCAGGTCGAAGGGCGTCTTGCGCGCGAGCATGAAGTAGACGGCACGGCCGATCTTGTGCGCGAGGATGGAGAGGGCCTTGCCCTTGCCATGGTGCCGCTGGAGCTTCTCGAGCAGCGCCTTGACGTCGGGGCACTTGGCGAGCATGAGCACGGCCGCTTCAGAGAAGGCCCACTTGAGGTGGACGTTGCCGATCTTGGCGCCGCCCGTGCCCTTGACCTTGCCGGCGGACTCGCGGGCGCACTTGATCAGCCGGGAGTAGCTCGCGAAGTCCTGCACGCTCGGGAAGCGCGCGATGTCGTGGACCTCGTAGAGGATGGTCATGGCCAGGATCTTGCCGACGCCGGGGATCGAGCGCAGCAGGTGGAAGCTCCTGGCGTCGTGGGCCTTGGCCAGGCGCACGAGCGAGAGCTCGAGATCGCGGATGAGGCCGTCGAAGTGGGCCACGAGGGACAGGTCGACCTCCATGCTCTTGCGGGCGGCCGGCTCGGTGAAGGCCTCCTCGATCCCCACGCGGTTGGCCTTGTAGGCCAGGCGCGCCGAAGGCGGCGCGAGGTTGTACTGGTGGAAGCTGTTCTGGATATGGGCCAGCAGCTGGCCGCGGCGGCGGACCAGGTGCAGCCGCCGGCGCAGCAGGTCGCGCGTGGCCCGCATCGGCCGGGGGTAGACGTAGGCGGTGGGAAACGTGCCGCCGGCGAGCAGGCAGGCGATCTTGTAGGCGTCGATGCGGTCGCTCTTGGCCTTGCCGCCGTGGATCGCGCGCATGTACAGGGCGTGGCCGAGGACGAAGGGGATCTGCTGCTCGGCGCACAGGTCGGCGACCCAGTACCAGCTGAACATGCACTCGACCCCGATGACGAGGTCCTCGCGGTAGGGCGCGAGGCACGCCAGCAGCGCGGCCGGCTCGGCGGGGAGGTTCCTGTGGACCAGGACCTGGCCGTCGCGGTCGAGAACGCAGACGTAGAGCGTGCGCGCATGCAGGTCGATGCCGCAGGTGTGCTTGTGGCGGGAGGTGTAGAATCGCATCGTGCTCCTCCTGAACGGGTGTTCGTTGAGACCGACATCCAGCCTACCGGGGCGTTCCCGGTGGGCTCAGGAGGGGCCATCAAGAGGATCACGCCGCTGCAGCCGGCCGGGCACCGCGCCGCTGGATACCAGGCTCGGTGGCCGGCGGCTGAGCGGCAGGGGCGTTGAACGGACAAGAGAGACGCGGCGATGTATTGCTCGGTTGCCAGGTGATCCGATGAGTGAAGAGCGCCTGGCCCTTGAAGGCGGCAAGCTGGCCTATCTACGCGGCGGCAAGGGGCCGTTAGTCGTTCTCTCACACGGGCTGGGCCCCTTGGCGTGGGGTCCACTCGATCGACTCATGGGCTCGTGCACTGTAGCCGTACCCGTGTGGGAGCGATCGACGGTGCCGGCCAACACGATGGGTGAGCTCGGTTGGTTCGAGGCACTGGCCACCGCCATGGGCTTCCAGCAGGCGGCACTCTGCGCTTGGTCGATGGCAGGACCGGCAGCAATCTACTTCGCGGCGGCGCGACCCACATGCCTGTCTCACCTCATCCTCGTCGACGTTGCGGGGCTGGGACCCGGTCTCCCTCCGCTGAAGTGGCCGGACATACCCCATCTCGTCCTGACACGGTTGCTGGGTCACCCGACGCGGGGGTTGGTTCGCGCCATGTGGAAGAACTGGACCCACCGAGGAAACGTCGACACCAAACCCCTCGAAGACGCGACGTACCGCTTCTTCCGTGACGAGTCTGGTGCCCCCGAGGATCCGACCGACGACGATGAGGACGCTGACACGGTGATCGACGTGCTTCCCGGCGTCGGGGTTCCCACGCTCCTACTCTCAGGACGGCATTCTACAGTCTTGGGTCCCCGTTACGGTCGGGCCGCGGCTGCGCTGCTGCCCCACGGCAAGCACATCGTGTTCGAGGAGAGCAGCCATGCGCTGCAGCTCGAGGAACGGGACAAGTTCCAGGACGCGCTCGCCGCGTTCGTCACCGGAGACTCGGCGGGGATCAGTGGACATGGATAATGATGCCGTTCAACACGCCGATGCAGCGGACGGCCTTCGGCCGCCGCTGATCGGCAAGACGTTAGGCGCACCATCGGAGACACGAGAAGAGAAAGTGACGTTTCCTCGGAGAACGATGATGCGTGCCCATGGTGCCCTGACGCTCTGTCTGCTCCTGCCCGCCGGCTGCAAGAGCACGACGGCGCCGCCCGAACCCGTCGCTCGTCCTGTCGTCGTCATCGGGGCCGGCGTCGCTGGCCTCGGCGCCGCGCGCGCGCTACACGACGCGGGGCTCGACGTCGTCGTGTTCGAGGCCCGGGACCGCATAGGGGGCCGCACCTACACGCGCGACGTCGGCGGTGTACCGGTCGACGCCGGCGCGATGTTCGTCCACGGCGTCGTCGACAATCCCCTGGCCGCCCTCTGCGATACGCTGGGGATCGAGTACGAGCCCACTGGCTTCGGCCTGATCCCGGTCTACGACGCCGCGTCGGGTGGGTTGGTCGAGGGTGGCTTCATGCAGCTCATGATGGCGATGCGCGACTTCGAGAATCGGATCGAAGAGCTGGTGGCCGCGCTCCCCGCTGACGCCTCCGTGCGCGACGGCATCGAGGCGTTCCTCGGTGAGGCGGACGGACTCTCCGAGGATCAGCGGCGCTACGCGTCCTTCGCCCTCACCCAGCTCTTGATCGAGATCTACGAATCCGGACCGCCGGACACGATGTCGCTGCGCGCCTACGTCGAATCCCCTTACGAGGAGTTCGCCGGCGGCAACCACGTCCTGCCGGGCGGCTACGTGCAAGTCGTCGACGCCCTCGCCCAAGGCCTCGACATCCGCCTGAACGAACCGGTCTCGCGAATCGCGTACGACGCCGCCGGCGTGACCGTGTCTACGCCCTCGGGCGACCTGCGCGGCAGCCACGCGATCGTTACGGTGTCCCTCGGTGTACTCAAGGCCGACAAGATCGTGTTCGACCCGCCGCTGCCCGCGTCGAAGTTGGCGGCCATCGAGCGACTCGACATGGGCAACCTCGAGAAGGTCATCCTGCGCTTCGACGAGCCGTTCTGGCATGAGCAAGGGGCGACGTTCTTCTACATCGCCGAGACGCCCGGCGAGTTCCCGGGCTTCATGGACTGGACCGACGCCGCCGGAGCTCCGACCCTGGTCTGCCTGTACGGCGGCCGGAGCGCGCGCGACGTTCTCGACAAGTGGGATGACGAGGAGATCGCCGCGCGCGCCATCCAGGCGCTGCGCGACATCTTCGGCGCAGACGTTCCCGACCCGATCGCCACGCACGTGACGCGTTGGCGCGACGATCCCTGGACGCTCGGGTCATACAGCTACCTCCCGATCGGATCGAGCTCGGACGACATGCGCGAGCTGGGACAGCCCGTGGGCGGGCGACTCCTCTTCGCCGGCGAGGCGACGGAGCCGCTGCTCTACGCCACGGTCCACGGGGCACTCGTTTCGGGCCTGCGCGAGGCGCACCGGATCGCGGGCTACACGGCGGCGCTGCCCGGGATCGAATGAGCGCTTCCGCGGCTCTCTCCGGTGGAGGCGGTACGCCCAACAACAGCATGCTGCGGACGGCGCTGCGCGCCGCCGCTGATGCTGAGCGTTAGCCGGAGTCGCTCGCTACCCGACATCTGCTCGGAGCATCGGACGAGCCGGCGTCGTGGAGCCTTGACGTCATGACGTCAAGGTGCTACCCTTCGTCGCATGACCTCCCTCAGACGCGCCACGATCTATCTTCAGCTCGACATCCATCGAGCACTTCGCCTCAAGGCTGCTGCTGCGGACATGTCCATCTCGGACATGGTGAACGAGGCCCTCAGGCAGGCACTCGCCGAGGATGCCGAGGATCTCGACGCCGCTACGAAGCGCCGCTCCGAGAAGAGCATCGACTTCGAGCAGTTCGTCAAGTCGTTGAGGCGGCGTGGCAAGTTATAGCGTCCTCATCAAGCGCAGCGCCGCCAAGGAGATCGAGGCCGTCGACCAGAAGAAAGATCGGGCGCGCTTGGTGGAGCGCATTCGATCGCTGGGCGCGGATCCTCGGGTGCCTGGATGCGAGAAACTCGCCGGACCCGACGACCTCTATCGAGTGCGAGTCGGACCCTATCGAATCGTCTACGCGATCGATGACAAGGCAGCCGAGGTCCATGTGGTCAAGGTGGGGCATCGGAGGGACGTCTACCGCTGACCCGGCTGACTGGCCGCTGCAGCAGGCCGGCCGCGCTCGGCGCGCACCGCCACGCTGGGTCTACTTGCGCGGCCGGCAGATGAGCGGCAAGGTCGTTGTTGAAGAAGTCGAGGCCGCGCAGGTAGGGGCGCGAGTGGCACCAGCGGTCGAGCGGCTCGAAGGTCGGGGCGGGCGGGCGCTCACCGGCCGCGTAGCCGCCGGGCTGGAAGGGGTGCGGCGCGTGGCCGGGGACGAAGCGATACGGCGGGGAGCCTGGGGCGCCGGAGATCGGGCGCTCCGGAGGCGCCGCGTGGCTCACGGCGCGGACTCCGTCGTGCTGTCGATGGCGCAGCCCTCGCGCGGCAGGTCCGCGTCCCGCCCGCCACGCAACTGCACCCGCTCGCGCGCCGCGAGGTCCAGCCACCCCTGCGGCAAGTGCACGCCGTCCTGCCCCCCACCGCGCTTCGCCCGCGCCACCCGCAGCGCCCGCACCGGAAATGCCTGGCCCGGGTCGAGCCGCGCCAGCCCCGCGTCCAGCTCCACCAGCGAGCGCACGCGCTGCAGCGCGTCGCGCACGACCACGCTGCCGTCGAAGCCCTTGAGGTACCAGCCGCACCACTTGCGCAGCTCGCGCATCGCGTGCGGCTCGCCCAGAAAGTCGTACAGCAGCCCAGCGTGCTCGCGCAGGATCCCCAGCACCTCCCCCAACGCCGGCGGATCCTCCGGCTCGCACCCCTCGAACACCGCCGCCAGCTCGCGGAATAGCCACGGCCGCCCGAGGCACCCGCGCCCGATGATCACGCCGTCGCAGCCGGTCTGGCGCAGCAGGCGCAGCGCGTCCCAGGACTCCCACACGTCGCCGTTTCCCAGCACCGGGAAGCCGCGCGCCGGGTCGCAGCCGGGCGGCGCGGGCAGCGTGCGCGCCAGGTCCTTGACGCGCGCCAGCTCCTCCCAGCGCGCGTGGCCGCCGTAGAGCTGCGCGGCGGTGCGCGCGTGGACGCCGATCCAGCGGCAGCCCTCGCCCGCGGCGGCGCGCACGGCGTCGGGCCAGGTGATGGTGTCCTCGTCGAGGCCGAGGCGGATCTTGGTGGTCACCGGCACGTCGCCCGCCGCGCGCACGACGGCCGCCAGCACCTGCCGCATCAGCGCCGGCCGCGCCGGCAGCGCCGAGCCGCCGCCGCGCGCCGTGATCTTGCGCACCGGGCAGCCCATGTTGACGTCCACGTGCTGCGCGCCCAGCTCGGTGACCAGGAAGCGCGTCGCGTCGGCCATCTCCTGCGGGTCGGCGCCGAAGATCTGGATGGAGCGTACGTCCTCGTCCGCGCCGAAGCTCGCGAGCTTCAGCGTCTTGGCGTTGCCCTCGGTCAGGCCGCGCACGTGCAGCATCTCGGCCACGTACAGGCCCGCGCCCATGCGCCGGCACAGCGCGCGGAAGGGCGGGTTGGTCACGCCGGCCATGGGCGCGAGCACCACCGGCGGCCAGATGGAGATGGACGGCGACAGGTGCAACGGCGCGAACTCGCTGGGCGCGGCCACGGGGACGTCGGCGTTGAGGGGCGAGCGCAGGGACATGGCGCGGGCATTGTGCCGGATGAACCGCCACACGCGCGCCGGACGCCCGGGCGCCGAGCGCGCCGCCTTCAAGGCCGAAGCCGGCGCCTGCCGAAAGGATGCGCCTCGTCCCCCGGAGCCCCCCATGCGCACCCGCCTCGTCATCGCCCTGTCCCTGCTCGCCCTCGCCGCGCCCGCGCCGGCCCAGTCCGAGGTCGCCGCCGCCATCAAGCAGGCGCGCACCGAGTGCAAGGCCGACGTGGCGGCCTTCAAGCAGGTGCTGGACCAGAGCATCGCCGACGCCATCGAGGGCATGGAGCTGGGCTTCGAGCCCATCGCCGAGGAGAACTTCTCGGTCGTGCTGGCCGACGACATGGTCGCGCTGCTCGACGGGCTGCAGGAGACCGTGCAGGCTGCGGCCCGGGACCATGCGCTGGCGCTGGCCGCGCACGTCTACGCCGCCCTGTCCGGGCTGTCGGGGGCCACGCTCGAGGACGGCGTGCCGGTCGAGCTGGGCGTCGGCAACGGCGGCGTGCTCGACGAATCGCTGGCGGTCATGGACAAGGCGCTGGCCAAGGCCTACCGCAAGCTGGACAAGCGCCTCGACAAGACCGAGGCGCTCGTCGCGCAGCACTCGACCTTCACGCTGCAGTTCTCGATCAAGGCCCCGCGCGTGCCGGCCGTGGCCGCGTCGCCCTCCAACTCCGACGCGCTGCTGCACGAGCAGTCCATCGACTTCCTGGTCAGCACGAGCGACCTGTCCGAGGGCAACGACGGGCACCTGTGGGTCGGAGGCACGACGTTCGACACGGGCATCGACATGCGGATCGAGGCCACCGCAATGATGGAGCTCGAGCCAGCCTTCTCCGTGGTGGACGGGTCCTTCTACGAGGGCCGCGTGGTCGGACACCTGTCCGGGCTGCCCGAGACCGCCTACGTGATCTCGCTGACGCACGACGGCTCGACGGGCGGCCTGGCGACGGCCTCGTTCAACGTGCGCTGAGCGCGCCGCGCCGGCGACCGACGGAACCAGACTGAAGAAGTTGCTGCGAGCAACTTGCTGGCAGCGGTTGCTTCAGTCTGGCGCGCGACGCTTCGCGCCAGCCTCAGGCGCCTGCACCGGAGGAGTCGCCGGCAGTGACTCCGGGTTCACGGCGCGAGGTCGATCCGCAGCGCGTTGCTCACCGTCACCCCCGCCGGCCCGGCCGCATCCGCCAGCACGGCCTGCAGGAACAGCGAGCCCGCCGGCACCGCGGGCGGCAGCGTCACCGGCAGCGTCCACTGCCCGCCGCCCGCGCCGCCCGGCGAGAGCGGCAGCGGCAGCGCGAGCGCCGAGAGCGGCAGCACCGAGAGCGTGCAGCCCTTGAACGGCGCCTGCAACTGCCCGAGGCCGACCAGCAGCACGCCGGCCGCGCCGCCGAGCCCGTTGGTGAGCGCCAGCGAGATCTCGCCGCCCGACTGCGGCCAGCCCTGGCCCCACAGCCCCGGCACGAAGCCGCCGCCGCCGGCGCAGCCCGCGGCGTAGACGTCGAAGCCGCCGTCCGTGTCCGGCACCAGCACCCAGGGCAGGATGCCCTGCGGCGTGAAGCCCTCGCCCACGATGCGGCCGTCGTTGCCGATGGCGTAGGCATTGGCCAGCAGCCAGCCGGTGCCGGGCGGAATCAGCGTGTTGAGGTCGCTGAGCTGCCCGTCGCGCCAGATCACGGCGTGCACCTCGAAGATGGGCGTGACCGACGTGCCCACGAGCGTGCCGTGGTCGTTGACGTCGTGCGCGAAGCTCTCCATCACCTGCGAGCCGTCTCCCAGCTCGGGCAGGAACGTGAGCGCGCCGTCCTGCCACAGCGCGGCGTGCTGGTAGTCCAGGAAGTCGTCCACCGGATCGGCCGAGCCGGCGATCAGGCCGGACTCGTTGATCGCGCGCGCGTGGCTGTTGCGGCCGGGCACGCCCGAGGCCGCGTGCAGGTCGAAGATCGTGCCATCGGTCCAGGTGATGGCGTGGCTGAAGCCGCCGCCGGCCTCCGCGGCGCCGACCACCACGCCCTGCTCGTTCAGGTCGGAGGGCTCGGTGCCGGGGATGAAGGCGCCCGGCAGCGCGCCGAGGTCGGTCAGCACGCCGTCGCGCAGCACGAAGCCCCGCAGGCCGGTGATGTCCGGGCGCTTGCCCCAGCCCAGGATGACGCCCTGGTTGTTGATGGCGAGGCCGGCGAAGGGCTCGATGTCCGTGTCGCCCGAGGTCACGAGGCTGGCCAGCTCGATCGCCTGGCCCTGCTGCCACAGCGTGGCGCGCGAGGTGAAGTGCAGGAGCTGGCCCACCTGCTGGATGTCGGTGCTCTCGCCCACCACGCGCCCGGCGTCGTCGACGCCGAAGGCCGCGCCGCCCTCGTCGCCCGGCAGCAGCGGAAGGATCTGCGTGACGGTGCCGGACCAGCGCGCGGGCCGGCCCCAGAAGCCGCTCACGGGCGTCACGGTGCCCGCGGCCAGGTCGCCGGTGCGCGAGACGGACACGGCCAGCCCGCCGGTCGCGAGGCCGTTGCCGTCGAGGTTCAGCGGCAGGTAGTCCTGCGCCGCGAGCGGCGCGCAGAGGATCAGCAGCAGGGTGGCGATGCGCATGTCGAGGTCTCCCGCAGGGCGATCGCAAAGCGTACGCCGAAACGGATCGGCCGGGGGCGTGCCGGCCGGCGGAGTCGGTGGCGAAGCCGCGTCGGCACGGACCGTTCCCCGGCCGACCGAACGCGCGCGGACCGGCCCGCCTGCCTTGCTACCATCGCCCGCGACCCGTCCCGGAGCGCCCGCGATGAAGCTCGTCCTCGTCGTCCTGCTGGCCCTGCTGCCCCTCGCGACGCCGGCGCCGGCCGGCACGGCCTCCAAGAAGCTGAAGGCCGCCGCGACCGCCGCGATCAAGGACTACAAGGCCACCAGCAAGGACGTGTTCGAGCTGATCGACCTGCAACTGCAGCTCCTGGAGAAGGACGTGGCCGTCTTCGGCTGGACCGCCGGGGCGCAGGACGACCTGTTCGAGGCGTTCGACGACTTCCAAGACGGCATGTGGCTGGCCACGCTCGCGGCCCAGGGCGCGCTCGGCCTGGCGGCGCAGGAGGCGCTGGCCGATTTCGCGGGTGGCGGCGCACTCGACGGCGACTTCCCGGCGGGCTTCCAGCCCGGCGACGGCGGCCCCTTCGACGACTTCCGCGCCGCGCGCTCCAAGGCCGACGCAAAGCAGTACGCGAAGGTCGCGCAGCGCCTCTCGAAGACGGCCAAGGTGCTGGAGCAGGAAGGCGACATCCTGCTGACCTTCGTGCTGCTGCCCATCGAGCCGGCGCTGGCCCTGCAGGCGGACGAAGCCGCGTCGGCGGTGATCGCGCCGGACATGGGCCTGGACACGCTCGTCGGCGTCGGGACCGCGGCCGCGCCGGGAGGCACGCTCTTCGCGGCGGGCCTCGGCTACCTGGACCCGCTGACGGTCAACTTCGAGGGGCCCGGCGGGGCGCCCTCCACGGACGTGATCGTGGACGACGGCGCCGACGACCGCTGGAGCCTGGTCCACGACGCCGTGAGCGACGGCCACTGGCTGGTGGGCGTGCGCGAGGAGAGCGAGGCGGAGCTGCTCAGGCGAGTCATCGGGCTGCGCTGAGGCGCGCGGGGCAGCGGCGCGGCGCGGGACCGCGCGCGGCGTCCGCGCCGGCGCGCGGCGAGCTGACCGCGGGCGAGCCGGCCAGCAGCGCGCGCCAGCGCCAGCCGCACGAGGCGCTGCGCGGGTTGAGGCCCACGCGTGGCGTCCACAGCACGCGCTCCGGCGCGGGCGCCGCCGCCAGCCACAACCCGCCGCGCCCGTCGCACAGGTCGGCGCCGTCCAGCGCGCGGCCGACGCCCAGCGCGGCGCACAGGCGCGCCGGCCCGCGCAAGAGCTCGTGCTCGCGGCCACCGGCCAGCAGGCGCGCGCGCGCCGGGCCGGGCGCCGCCAGCGCGAGGCGCGCCGCGCGCAGCGCGTCCGCGCCGCGCAGGGGCTCGGCCGCGCGCAGCAGCACGGCCTTGCCGGTGCGGTCGCCGACGGCGCTGACGTTGAGGCAGCAGCGGCCCTGGTGCGTGCTGTAGACGTAGGCGCGGCCGGCCGGGCCGAACATCACGGCGCAGCGCGGCGTCGGCCCGCGGAAGGAGTGCGCCGACGGGTCGCTGTGCCGTCCGCCGTAGGCCTCGACCTCGACCAGCCGTGCGACCAGCAACTGGCCCGCGCTGCGGCGCACCAGCAGGCAGCCCAGCAGCGCGCGCGCCACGACCAGCAGCTCGCGCTCGAAGAAGGCCCGCGGCAGCGCGCGCGGCGCGCGCCCGCTCACGGCATCTCGCCCGGGAAGCCCATCTCGCGCCAGTGGTTGGCGATCTTGTTCAGCACCCGCTCGGGGAAGACCTGCTCGCTGGGCCAGTCGCGCGTGAAGCCGTCGGCGGCGGACTTGCGCGTGGCGTCCACGCCCAGGCGACGGTGGTGGTAGCCGGGCAGGTGGCGCAGCGAGGCGTCCTGGTGCGGGTTGCCGCTGCGCTCGAGGTCGCGCTGGGGGTCGATGTGCGCCAGCGCCAGCCACAGCAGGCGCGCCGGGTCGCCCAGGCGCTCGCCGGCGTCCAGCACCAGCACGCGGTCGGTGTACTCCTCGCAGCCCAGGCGCTCTCCGACGCGCCAGACCTGCTCCATGGTCACGCGCGGCACGGAGGGCCGCACCTTCTCCACGGCCACCACGCTGAGCGCGTCCAGGAGGATGCGCGCGTCGGCCACGCCCGGCAGGCGCAGCAGCTCGGCGCGCACCTGCGCGGCGTCCACGGCCGGCGGGCGCGGCGGCGGCGCGCGCTCGCCCTCGCCGGGGAGCGGGCCCGTCAGGTCCAGCGCGACCTTGCTGCCGAAGTGCAGCGCGCGCGAGGCGTGGTCCAGCGTCTCGGTCGGGCCCAGCACGAACTCCAGGTCGCGCGCCGGGTCCAGGCGCTGCAGCAGCAGCTTCAGCAGCGCCGCGTCGTCGCGCAGGTCGGGCGCGTCCTGGTCGAAGACCACCACGACCTTGGTGAACATCGCCTGCCCCAGGCCCCACACCGTGTGCGCCGCCTTGCGCGCCTGCCCCGGGTAGTCCTTGCGGATCTTGAGCAGCATCAGGTTGTGGAACACGCCCGCGAAGGGCAGGCGCATGTCGAGCACCTCGGGCATGACCTTGCGCTGCAGCGGCAGGAACAGGCGCTCGATGGCGGCGCCCATCCAGCAGTCCTCCTGCGGCGGCGGCCCGACCACCGTGGTCTGCCAGATGGGGTCCTTGCGGTGCGTGACCGCGGTGACGTGCAGCACCGGGTACATGTCGGCCAGGCTGTAGAAGCCGGTGTGGTCGCCGAAGGGCCCCTCGAGCCGGCGCTCGTCCACGTCCACGAAGCCCTCGATCACGAACTCGGCCGTGGCCGGCACGTGCAACGGCACGCTGCGGCAGCGCACCATGTCCACCGGGCAGCCCTGCAGGAACGCGGCGAAGAGCATCTCGTCCACGCCCGGCGGCAGCGGGCAGACGGCGGAGAAGCTGACCGCCGGCGCGGCGCCCACGGCCACGGCCACCGGCATGCGCGCCAGGCCCGCGGCGGCGTAGCGGCGCAGGTGCTCGGCGCCGGTGTGGTGCGTGTGCACGTGGAAGGCCAGCGTGTCCTTGTCGTAGCGCTGCAGGCGGTACATGCCGCAGTTGCGCGCGCCGGACTGCGGGTCGCGCGTGAAGACCAGCGGCAGCGTGATGAACGGCCCGCCGTCGTCGGGCCAGGTCCTGAGGATGGGCAGCTCCATCAGGTCGATGTGCGCGCCCTCGTGCACCACGTCCTGGCACGCGCCCGTGGTGCGGTAGCGCGGCGGCAGGCGCGCGAGGCGCGACAGCAGCGGCAGCGCGGCCAGCTTCTCGCGCAGGCTCTGGCGCGGCGTCTCCAGCTTGGCCAGGAAGTCGCCCAGCAGGCCCTCGAGCTGCTCGCGCCGCTGCACGCGGCAGGCCAGGTTCATGCGCCGCTCGCTGCCCAGGGCGTTGATCAGCACCGGGAAGCGGCTGCCCTTCACGTTGGTGAACAGCAGCGCCTTGTTGCCCGCGTCGCCGGCGCGGCTGGCGCGGTCGGCGATGGCCGAGATCTCCAGGTCCGGGTCCACCTCGCGCGTGATGGTCAGCAGCTCGCCTGCCACGCGCAGCTCGTCCAGGAAGGCGCGCAGGTCGGGCTGTCGCACGGAAGCTGGCCTCGCCGGGGACGGGCGTCGGATGATAGGCATTCGGCGGGCGGCGCGGCGAGACGCCGCCGCCGGGCGCCGCGACGGTATGCTGTCGCCCCGGTCAGGCGCCTGGCGGGAGTCTCTCCATGGGCACGCACTACGAGCATCTGGTCAAGGCCGCGGACGTCGTGGCCGCGCGCCTCGGCCGCGCGCAGGTGGGCGTGGTGCTGGGCAGCGGCCTGTCCGAGGCGCTGGACGCCATCGAGCACCCGCAGTTCCTGCAGTACGGCGACATCCCGCACATGCCCGTGACCGGCACGGCCGGCCACCCCGGCTCGCTGCTGCACGGCGACTGCGGCGACACCGCGGTGCTGGCGCTGTGCGGGCGCATCCACCTGTACGAGGGCCGGCCGCTGCTGGACGTGTGCTTCGGCGTGCGCCTGCTCTCGCTGCTGGGCGTGCACACGCTGCTGGTCACGTCGGCCGTCGGCAGCACGGACCCGGCCCTGACGCCCGGGCACTTCTGCCTGATCGAGGACCACCTCAACCTCTCGGGCGTCAGCGTGCTGACCGGCGAGCACGACCCGCACTTCGGCCCGCGCTACCCGGACGTGACGCAGGTCTACGACCGCGAGGTGCTGCGCGTGCTCGAGGCCACCGCCGCCCGCGCCGGCGTGCCCGTGGGCCGCGGCATCCTGGCCCAGACCCACGGCCCCAACTACGAGACGCCGGCCGAGGTGCGCATGGCGCGCCAGATGGGCGCACGCGTGGTCAGCATGAGCATGATCCCCGAGGTGGTCGTGGCCCGCCAACGCGGGCTGCGCGTCGGCGGCCTGGCCTCGGTGACCAACTTCGCCGCCGGCATGGAGGCCGCGCACCTCTCGCACGAGGACGTGCTGCGCCAGTCGGCCGCCAACGTCGGCAACCTGCAGGCGCTGCTCATCGGCGCCATCCCGCAGCTCGGGCGCCACAGCGCGTCGCCCGCCCGCACAGCCTGAGGTCCGACCCATGTCCGCCGGCCCCGCCCACGAGCCCCGCTCCATGACCAGCGACCGCAGCCCGCGCGCCAACTATCCCCGCGGCTGCCAGGTGCTGTTCACCGGCGCGGAGATCCGCCTGGCGGTCGAGCGCCTGGCGCGCGAGATCAAGGCCGTGTACGGCGACGAGGAGCTGACCATCGTGTGCGTGCTGCACGGCGGCCTGATCTTCGCGGCCGACCTCATGCGCCTGCTGGACATGCCCGTGCGCCTCGGCGTCGTGCTGGCCTCCAGCTACCGCGGCACGGCCACGCGGCCCGGCGACCTGCAGGTGCAGATCCACCCCAGCCTCGACCTCACCGGCCGCCACGTGCTGCTGCTGGACGACATCCTGGACACCGGCCGCACGCTGACGCGCCTGCGCGACGAGCTGCGCGAGCTGGGCCCCGCGTCCGTGCGCCTGGTCACGCTGGTGGACAAGCCCAGCCGCCGCGTCGCGCCGCTGCAGTCCGACTTCTGCGGCTTCAGCATCCCCGACCTGTTCGTCGTGGGCTACGGCCTGGACTGGAACGAGCACTACCGCAACCTGCCGGACATCGTGGCGCTGCCGGCGGGCGCGGGCGAGGGGTGAGGGTGCGGCGGGGCGCGTTGCTGGCGGCGCTGGCGGCGGCGCTGATGCTGCCGGGCTGCCCATCGTCGGAATCGCCGCAGCAGCCGACCGGCGGCGCGCCGGTTTCGGTGACGGTCGAAACCGAGTTGTCCGAGTTTCTCGGCGACCTGCTCTTCGATCCCGAGGGTTCCGTGGACGACGACGCCGACCCGGATGCGGACTTCGCGCGCGCGCCACCGCTGCCGGCCCACGCGGCCGGACTGGCCGCCGCATGGACCGAGCCCGTGCGCGTCTCCAACGACGGCACGGACACCTGGTCCTGGGAGGGCCCGGGCTCGGCGTGGGAGCTGGTCGTGCGCGGCACGCCCTCGCTGAGCGAGGACGACAGCGCGCTGGTCTGGGTGGCCGAGCGCGACGGCTTCACGCTGACCGTCGCCGACGAGCGAGGCGAGTCGCTGTTCCGCGCCACGTGCATGCAGGACGGGCGGCCGCTGCTGGACGGCATGCTGCGCGGCGCCCCCGCGGCCCCCGGGCTGCTGCAGGCCGAGTTGGCCCGCGTGCTGCCCGCGGTCTCCGCACACCTCGGCCTGGCCGCCGACCAGCGCGTCGAGTCCGCGCTGCAGCACGGCGGCGTGCCCGCGGCGCTGGGCCAGATCGCCGCCCTGACCAGCAGCGCCGCGCGCCTGGCCGGCTACTCGGCGCTGGCGCGCGAGCTGGACGAACCGACGCACAAGCAACTCGCGCAACTGCTGCGCCAGGCCGCCGGCGACCTCACGTCCGACGGCGACATGCGCGAGCTGCTGATCGAGGAGCTGGACCTGTCGCTGGAGGCGCGCGCCGTCACCGACGCCGTGCTGGCGGCCGCCGCCTCGATCGACGACCAGGACGCGCTGGCCGCCGTGCTGGCCGACCTGCTGGAGCGCACGGACGACGCGCCGCCCAACGTCCTCGGCCGGCTGCTGTACTTCGCGGCCGAGCACCTCACGCGCGACGCGCCGCTGGCCACGCTGCTGGACGAGGTCGCCTGGCACGACCTGCGCACGCCGCAAGCGCAGCAGGCCTGGCGCAAGGCGCTGGCCTCGCTGGAGGCGGATGGCCCGCACGCCAAGGCCGTCGAGTCGCTGCTCTCGATCGGCGACGCGCCGCCGGCCGAGTGCGCGCTGGTCGTGCGCTCGGCCGCGGCCCACATCGAGACCGAGTCGCTGCGCAGGCAGGCCCTGGCCTCGATCCACCTCGAGCAGCTCGTGGATGGCGCGCTGGCCGACGCCTACCTCGCCGCGCTGGAGAGCTTCGAGGACGTCAACGAGCTGACCGACCTGCTGACGGACCTGCTGCGCCGGCCCGACGGCAGCGCGGCCCTCAGCGCGCTGTGGTTGAAAGCCGGGCGCAAGCTGACGCCCGACGGCAGGCTGGGCTCGTTGCTCGGCGCGGTGCCATCCGGTCACCTGATCGATCCGGACGTGAAGGCCGCCTACCGGCCGCTGGCGTCCTCGCTGTGGTCGGTGGACGCTCGCAGCACGGCGCTGCGCCGCGTGCCGGTCGACCCGCCGCGCTGAGGCGGGACGGAGCCCTGGTCGGCCCGGGAGCGGCATCCGCCACTTGCATGTTTCGTGCATATGCACGTAGGCTTGCGCGCGCCACGGGCCGGGCGCACCGGGTGCGCCCCGCTCGCGACAGGAGGCCGTTCCGATGTCGCAGGCTCGAAACCTGGCGTCGATTCCGCCGCGCGCGGTCTTCGCGCTGGCCTGCCTAGCCGTCGCCACGGCGCCGCGCGCGCAACTGGCCGACCTGCAGCCGGGACGCAACTTCACGGCCACCGCCAACTTCGGCCTGAACAGGTCGGCCGACATCGACGCCGGCGACGTGGACAACGACGGCGACCTGGACGTGGTCGTCGCCAACGGCATGGACAACAACAACGAGCCCGAACGCATCTTCATCAACCAGGGCGGTGTGCAGGGCGGCGCGTTGGGAACCTTTACCGAAGAGACATCGACCCGCTTCGCAGGCTTCCCGTTCGACAAGAGTCGCGACATCGAGTTCGTGGACTTCGAGGACGACGGCGACCTCGACCTGTTCGTGGCCAACGACGGATCGAATACGATCGGCCAGCCCAGCCGCCTCGACGTCAACCTGGGGGGCTCGCAGGGCGGCGCGATCGGCTTTTTTGTCGAGGAGACCGACACCCGCTGGGGCGTGCTGGTTTCCATTCCGCCCGACAAGCAGATCCTGGGCGGAAACGTCGGGCCCTTCAATGGCTGGTACTTCGACGGCGACTTCGCCGACCTCGACGATGACGGCGACAGCGACCTGGTCATGGCCAGCATTGGCGCGGCGTTCGCCGGCACCGAACCCACGCGCATATTCCTCAACGACGGCACGGGCGTATTCAACGAGCTCTGGCCATGGGCCGATCCTGCCGCCGACATCAACCTGCACTCGCCCGATGCCGACCTGTGCGACCTCGATGGCGACTTCGACATCGACATCATCACCGCCAGCCGCAACAGCCAGGCGCGCGTCTACCTGAACAACAGGGTAGGTCCGCTCTCGGCGTCGCCGTTCCAGGACGTGACGCAGGTCGCGTACTACGACACCGCCAGCACCTCGTCGGGCATCGGCAACTACCAGACCGAGTACGGAGACCTCGACGGCGAAAGCGATTTCGACGCCTGGATGGCCAACTGGAACGGCAACCTGGACGTGATCCTGCGCAACGCCGGCGCGGTGGACGGCGGCGTCGCCTTCCACGAGGCCACGACCCTGATCAAGGACGACCCGAACAAGAACGAGCACGGGGCCGACTTCCTCGACTACGACGGGGACGGCGACCTGGACGCGGCCATGGCCAACTTCTCGGGCACCAATTGGCTGTACCAGGGCGCACTGGCGCAGGGCTTCGACCCGATCACGCAGGGTCTCTACCACCGCACGGGCATCGCCGGGGGTCAATCGCCTGCACCCGAGATGCCCACCGGCAACCCGGCCGCGTTGACGACGCTGGACGTGGACACGGGCGACATCGACAACGACGGCGACGACGACATCCTGGTCGCCAACGACGGCAACCAGCAGAACTACCTCTACCGCAACGTCCTCGGCATCCAGGATGCGCACGCGCCGACGTTTCTCGCCGTGACGCAGCAGGCGGACTTGGCCGTCGCGGCGCCGGCCGTCATCCACGCCGCCGTACGCGACAACCACGCCTGGTACGTCATCGCGCGTCACGACACGCGGCTGGTGTGGTCGGTCGACGGCGGGCTCGAGACGACGGTGGCGATGTTCAGCCAGGGCGGGCAGCAGTTCCGTGGGGTGATCCCGGCCGTGACCGGGCTCATCGACTACCGCGTCGAGTGCACGGACCGCGCGGGAAACTCGGGGGTGTCGGGGACGCTCACCTACGTCGCGGGGCCGCCGTCGCCGTGGATCGACCTCGGCTTCGCGCTGTCCGGCGCCGGTGGCGCGCCGGTGCTCAGCGGAACGGGCACGCTCGTCGGCGGGTCGCCCGGCTCGCTCGACCTGGCCGGCGCGGTGGCGCTCGCGCCGGCGCTGCTGTTCCTCGCGCTCGGCTCGGCGCCCGTCGAGTTCAAGGGCGGCACGCTGGCGGCCTTCCCGCCGATCATCCTCCTGCCACTCTCCACCGACGCCGCTGGCGCGATCGCGCTGCCCTGGCCCGCCTGGCCCCCCGCCATCGCCCCCGGCACCGTACTGGTCTTCCAGTACGCCATCCAGGACGCCGGCGCCGTGCACGGAGTGGCCCTTTCCAACGCCCTCCAGGCCTTCACCCCCTGACACCCGTCCGCCACGGACGGGGGGCTTGACAGCCGCGCGCAGCCTGCTATTTTCTTAGCACCGTGCTGGAAATCCAGCAGGCGCGCGGCGCGGCCCTCCGGCCCGGCGCGCGCGGGCCGGGACGGCACGCACACGGTTTCGGGACGGATGGGCCGGTCCGGCAGGGAGAGCGCCGGGCCGGCCCCCTCGCGAGGCCGACCCGCACCAGGAGCACGCCATGA
>Ga0247727_10009095_pt1 | contig 18154 bp, 8 predicted proteins | sample WisWelCaveWW1625_FD_202498 | JGI IMG/M metagenome (GOLD analysis project Ga0247727, IMG submission 202498) | Biofilm microbial communities from Wishing Well Cave, Virginia, United States - WW16-25 | ecosystem: Environmental > Aquatic > Deep subsurface > Groundwater > Cave microbial mat | place...
AACATAGGATCCGTTTATCAAAAGATGAGCAATCCGGGGAAAGCCGGAAGAAAATTCGGTGAAGCGCTTGAATTGTATGAAGAAACAGGAAATCGTTTTGGAATCGCAAATGCCAAGAGAATGCTTAGGCAAAACGATATAGCCCAGGGGAATTTCAATGAAGCGATTTTGGAAATCAAGGAAGCCATCGCCATTGATCTTGAACTCGGAAACATGCATGGGAATGCAGAAGGACTGATCAACATAGGCATTGCATTTGATTCGCTTGGAAATCGTCCCGAGGCATTGACTTTCTTTGAAAGGGCATTTAAGGAGGCTGGAAAGCTTGGGGATAGAAAGACGATAGTCGTTGCGGCGAAGCACCTGGGAAGACAGTATGCGGCGACCGGTAAGTACGCCGATGCTTACCGGATGACTTCAACATATGCATTGCATGCTGATACATTGAACCAGGAGCGCAACAAACGTGAAACGGTCGCCAGGGAGCTTGCTTACGAATTTGACCGGCAGGCCGAGATTGACAGCATTCGCAATGCAGCAGACCGCAATGCAATGCAGCTTCAGATTGAAGGCCAGAGAATGGTTAACATTTCTGTCATCGTCGCTTTGTCGCTGATGACCATGCTTGCCCTGACCTTATTCTGGTTTTTCCGCAATAAGCAAAAGGCAAACCGGGTAATTGCCATGGAGAAAAAAAGATCAGACGATTTGTTGCTGAATATCCTGCCGGAAGCCACGGCGGAGGAGCTCAAAAAAAATGGATTTGCGCGGCCCCAGTATTACAGCCTGGTGACGGTATTATTCACTGATTTTAAGGGGTTTACGCAGATTTCCGAGCAACTGTCTGCAGAAGAAATAGTAAACGAAATGGACCGGTTTTTCCGTGCTTTCGATGAGATTGCTTCCCGTCACCGCGTGGAGAAAATCAAAACGATCGGCGATGCATATATGTGTGCCGGCGGGCTGCCAACGGCGAACGATACGCATCCCCGGGATGTTGTGCAAACGGCATTGGAAATCCGCGATTTTATCCTGAGCGATGCAGAGAACCGGAAGAAATCAGGAAAGGTTCCGTTTGAGATCCGGGTGGGTGTGCATACCGGGCCCGTCGTCGCAGGCATTGTGGGAACCAGAAAATTTGCATATGATATATGGGGGGATACCGTGAATACAGCGGCAAGAATGGAATCATCGGGCGAACCGGGTAAAGTAAACATTACGGGAAGCACCTGGTTGTACATCAAGACCGGATTCAAAGGTCAGCATCGCGGGAAAATTCTTGCAAAAAACAAGGGAGAAATAGATATGTATTTTGTAGAGTGGATGAATGGAAGCGAAAGGCAACAAGGGCAATGAATCAACAGGAAACGAGGCGGCCTCTGAGTGACTGGCTCCCGCTGACCCGGAAGGAAGTTGAAAACCGGGGGTGGGAGGAACTGGATGTGGTGCTGATTTCCGGAGATGCCTATGTGGACCATCCGACTTTCGGCACTGCTGTGATTGGAAGGATCATCGAGGAAGCCGGATTGCGCGTTGCGATTTCTGCTCAGCCGAACTGGCAGGATGACCTTCGGGATTTCAGGAAATTCGGCAAGCCGAGAATGTTTTTTGGAGTCAGCGGCGGCTGTATGGATCCGATGGTCAACCACTATACGGCATCGAAACGAAAGCGATCCGATGATGCCTACACGCCTGGCGGCAGGGCCGGGGCAAGGCCCGATTATGCGACAACAATTTACGCTCAGATACTGAAAAAGCTATTTCCCGACGTGCCGGTTGTCATTGGTGGAATCGAGGCAAGTCTTCGCAGGGTCACACATTATGATTACTGGCAGGACCGTCTGTTTCCTTCCATTCTGGAAAGCAGCGGGGCAGATCTGCTTGTTTACGGCATGGGAGAAATGCCACTGAAATTCCTTCTTGACCTGTTGGGCCGCGGAGTCCCCTTTCATTCGATCAAAACCATTCCACAGACAGCTGTTTTGCTTTCTGAAGGCGAGAAGATTCCGAAAAACAAAACCTGGAAGGACGTGGAAATCGCTTCGCATGACCGGTGTCTGGAAGACAAAAAGTCTTATTCCGCCAACTTCAAAATTGTAGAGCAGGAATCCAACAAGATGCAGGCGAGGAGAATCCTCCAGCGGATCGGAGACAAAACGCTTGTCATCAATCCGCCATTCCACACGATGACGGAAAAGGAGATGGATGCCAGTTTCGATTTGCCATTTACGCGGCTTCCCCATCCGAAATACAATCAAAAAGGGGAGATTCCGGCATTCGAGATGATCAAATTTTCGGTAAACATGCATCGTGGCTGCTTCGGCGGATGCAGTTTTTGTACGATTTCGGCACACCAGGGGAAATTTGTTGCCAGCCGCAGCAAGGAATCCATCATGAAAGAAGTAAAGAAGGTGACCGAAATGCCCGGATTCAAGGGATATATCAGCGACCTCGGCGGGCCTTCTGCCAACATGTACAAGATGAAAGGCAAGGACGAATCCATTTGCGCCAGATGTGTTGCACCTTCCTGTATTCATCCGGTCGTTTGTGACAACCTCAGCACCGATCATAAGCCGATGATTGACATTTACCGGGAAGTGGATGCGATGCCGGAAATCAAAAAGGCATTCGTCGGCAGCGGGATCAGGTATGACATGCTGGTCAAGGAGTACAACAAAAGGGGAGATGCAGACTCGATGAATGAATATATGGAACAGGTATTGAAACGGCATGTTTCGGGCCGTTTGAAAGTTGCTCCGGAGCATACGGCGGACAAAACCTTGCGGATTATGCGGAAACCATCATTCCGGTTTTTCAAATTATTCAAAAAGAAATTCGATGAAATCAACAGCAAGAATGGAATGAATCAGCAATTGGTACCATATTTTATTTCGGGTCATCCGGGATCAGACCTTGCTGACATGGCGGATCTTGCCGCGGAAACGAAGGAAATGGGATTCAAGCTGGAGCAGGTGCAGGGATTCACGCCAACTCCGATGACGGTTGCTACGGAAATCTATTACAGCGGATTTCATCCATACACATTGGCAGAGATTCCAAGTCCGCGAACTGCGGCTGACAAGGAAGCGCAGCACCGGTTTTTTTTCTGGTGGAAACCTGAGAATACCGGGTGGATCAGACGCACACTCGGAAAGCTGGGCAAGCTGAAACTTGCCGGGCGGCTGTTGGGGAGGTGATGGGCGGCGATGAGAAGCCGGAGCGATTGTGGATAAATTGCATTTTGAAATGAATGAATTTTTTCGTTGAAAACCTGTCAGGTCTTTAAGACCTGACAGGTTTTCTTTTATGTATGATCACAAATTCCTCCATTTCTGGAAATATTTCCCACAACAAACCCTCGTCCACATTCCGGAATTCCTGGTTAATGATTTCGGTATATGAGGAATGCTTCCATTCATCGGGAGTTTCGCAAAACCTGTCCTTTACCGGATTCAGGTGAATGTACCTGACAATTTCCTGTGCGTATTCGAGATCGTTTGCAATTTTTCTTTTTACTCCCCTTTCGAAAAGACTGCCGCGACGATGGTACATTCTATTGAAGGCCTTGGCATATGCATTGAAATAATTTGACCATTGCTTGCTGACAAATTCAGGGACGTCTTCAAGTATCAGATCCTGGATTTTTGCAACATTTTTGATTTCCTCAAGAGTTCTCGTCTTTACCAGGAAATGAAAGTGATTGGGCATCAGGCAAAACGCGGCCAAATTGACAACCGGTTCCATGTGCTTCTGAAAAAGCAGCATGAAGTACCGGTAATTGTATTCTTTTTGAAAGAGCAATTCCCCGCCATTGGCGTGGTTATAAACATGAAACAGTTGATCTGCTGAGAAAGGTGGTTTGTCTGTCATGCCCAATGTTGGACATTCCAAAGAAAAGAAAATACGGAAAAATTGCTGTCATTGGTAACAAAACCAAAAGCCAAAACCTGTCAGGTCTTTTAAGACCTGATAGGTATTAAGCAGATTTTTGGTAACAAAATCAAGCCCTATTATCCCCGCCGATTTCGTAAATTCGCATGATCACTTTTGGATTCGATGCTTAAAGCTGATGCAAAGGAGCGATTGAACCGCCTTGGATTCGGGGAATTCATGTGCGTTGTTTATCTCTATTGCGCCTATGCTGATGGCGAATTCACTGAGAAGGAAATGCAATTCGCAAGGTCTCCGGTGGATCAAAATACCTTTGACCAGCTTCATGAAGCCATGTCCGAACTAAGCGACCAGGAACGGCTTGGTGTCATCATGCACCACAAAAAATACTATCGCACCGAAGAATCAAAGAAGATTTTGCTTGGGGAAATGCAGAAAATGTTTGAGGCTGATGACAACTTTGTCCCCATCGAAAGGGCAGTCCACCGGATTCTTGGCCGTCTTTTGTGAAAATTCTTCCCTGATCTTGGTTCCTGGAAGACAATTCCCCAAAACAAATACTTTTTTTTTTACTCGATTTGTAACACAATTCATTGAAAATGAATTGATTACATATTCTGCCAAAGGAGAATAGGTAAAAATGAGGGAATTCATGCTTGATGACAAACGTCATACACTGACATTCAGGATAATTGCTAATTTTGTGCTCTGTTACATCTTTGGTAGCCAGAACATCACACAAAACCTTTTTAACATGAGAAAATATTGTCAATTGCTTCAGTCGGGGATATTCGCGGCAGCGTTCCTGCTCGCCGGATTCGCCTCCCTTTCCGGCCAGATGACCGGCCTTTACACCGTCGGCGGAACAACGCCGGATTTTACAACCGTCCAGGAAGCCTGCGACTCCCTGAACAGCCAGGGAGTGAGCGGTGCTGTTACCGTCGCCATCCGGAACGGGATTTACAATGAAAACGTGACGCTGGACAGCGTTTCCGGAGTTTCCGCCACCAATACCGTGCGGTTCAGGTCTGAAAACCAGGATTCATCTTTTGTGACAATTGCCAGCACCGGAACAACATTTGAAGCCATGGGCGATTACCTGATTTTTGAGGACCTCACATTCCGGACATTTACAGGTAATGGTCTTTATCTCCGTGACGGAAACCACCTTGTCATCCTTGATTGCCATTTCATGACCGATACCACCAATTGCTGCGGCAATGGCTTGTATATTGAGCAGAACCAAATGGCAAATATGAATGATATCCAGGTCATGAATTCACATTTTTACGGATACACCGGTTTGTATGCCGGTTCCTGGTATCTCGACATCTGGAATTTCACCATTGACAACTGTACCTTCGAGAGTACCCAGCGCGATGGCTTGTATATGTATGCCGATCAGAAGATCGTGAATCTGATGATCAACAATTCGACCTTTTATTCGTCATTTGACGATGGGATTTATGTGGAAGGTTATTACGGCGGAATAGATTCACTGACCGTGACAGATTGCGATTTTGAAACATATGAAGATCCGATTTATTTTTATTCGGATGAATTCGTCAGGAACTCAAATTTCAACAACCTGAATCTGGAATCACGTTCTGATCCGGCGAGTACATGGAATAGCGGGATTGAACTTTATGGGTATTACAACAGCATTCAGAATGTGGTCTTTGACAGCATCTGGGCTGACTCATTTGCATACGGCATTTACATGTATTCCGATTACAACATCAAGGACATTGTGTTTAATGAATGCTCGTTCACTGAACATTATTACGCGGGGATTTATGCCGAAGCCACTTACTCGGAGATGAGCAATGTTGATGTGACGAATTGTTTCGCCGATGGCGGCACTTATGATGAAGTCATTTATTTTTATTCGTATTTCATCAAGGACATCAATTTTTCCGATGACACTCTGTCGAGCAACAACGGCGGCGATGGGATTTATCTGGAAGGAGATTACGGTGTTCATGATGTGACAATATCCAATTCAGACATATATGGCGATGACGAGGGAATTTATTTCTATAGCAGCGATGGTTCTTTCAAAGATGTAACCATCACCGATTCCAGAATTGAGGGATATTATTACGGCATTGACTTTTCTTCAGAATCCCACGTTGACAACCTCAATATGGACAACGTCGAGGCCGATGGTTACTACAATGGAGTGTACCTCTATCAGAGTTATGGCAATTTCCAGAATTCCGTTATCAGCAATTGCGACTTCTACGGGAATTCCAATGAAGGCATTTATCAGGATGCAAGTGACGGAAGAATTCTGAATGTCAATATACAGAACACCGATGTTGTTTCTGACAATGACGATGCCATGTATCTGGATGCTTATACAGGTATTGACTGGTTGACAATTGAAAACTGCAATGTGGACGGATATTATTCCGGCATATACATATATAATAGCAACGGAGTCGTGGACAATGTTGCGGTCAATAACAATATCATCAACAGTCAGTATTATTCCGGAATCTACTTTGAAACTGACAATGGCACCAACATTACCTTCAAAAACAACGACATAACTGCCTATGATACCGGAATCTATGCCTATGGCATTGACTACGGCTTGAAATCCAATTGGGTCGTTGACAGCAACAATATCTCAGGTTGCAATTACGATGCGATATACATCGAAGGCGATTACGGCGGATGGCAGGACATTCAGATCAGCGGCAATGACGTCGAAGGCGGATATTACTATTACGGCATTTACCTCGAAGCCGATGACAGTGACCTCCGCAATGCAATGATCGAAAACAATACGATCTGTTCAGGATACGGCATTTACATCGAAGGGGACTACACCGGAATTTACAATTCCACAATCCGGAATAACGAAATTAACCTCAAATACTACTACGGTTACGGGATTGAAATGTATGAAGCAGCAGACAATGTCAGCATCCTTGACAATGTGATTGACACCTGCGCTAACCAGGACGACGAATTATACTACGGAATTTACGTTGATGGTGATTACAATTACACCGACAGTTTGTGGATCCAGGGGAACGAAGTCCGGAATTTCACCTATTATGGCATTTATGCCGAATACTCCCTGTACAATACGCACATTGAGGACAATTACCTCCAATCGGCTCCCGGCGGTAGCTACGAAGGAATCTACGTCTATGAGACCTACGGAGACGAATTTGTTCTCAAAAATAATGAGGTGTATGGCAATGCAGCAAGCAGCTATGGATTCGACATTGAATACCTGGTGCTTAGCCAGGGCAAAAAGGCAGAAATCGTAAATAACATGGTTTCAGGTTTTGACCAGCCATTTTATTTCTACAGCGCCGATGATATGGTATTTGCCCACAACTCGTCACAGTCGTTTGGCAGCGCTTACGACCAGGTTTATTTTGGCTGGAGCAGCAATCGCCTGGAGATATTCAACAACCTGATCATCGTTGACTCAGCGAATTTCAATAATGACATTTTTTACTTTGCAGAATTGAATCCTGCTGATAAGATGGATCACAACGTGACGAACATAGATACACTTATGGCCAATTATGTATATGATGATTGGTTCGGAAACACATACAATGGCATTGAGGATTACACAGCTTCTTCCGGGTTGGATTCCAATTCATTCTACTACTCACCGGTTTACACCAATGATACCTTCAATCTGCGTCTCAAATGCAATGAGACAATCCTGAAAGCAGGCGAACCTGGCATCACTGCCGCCGACCTTGACTGGAATCCGCGCCATCCGACGCAACCGACAATCGGAGCCGATGAACTTCTCAACAATGGCAACATCTTTATGAGCAATGCTGAAACGGTCTGCAAAGATCCGATCATGCTCGATGCCGGTTTCACACAAGGCGCCACCTACAGCTGGAATACTGGTGCAACCACACAAATGATCAGCGTCTCTGCTCCGGGTACATTTATCGTGACTGTAACCAATACCTGCGGTTCACGCAAAGACACCGTTACAGTTACCCTGCAGAGTACGGCGGTCGCTGCATTCTCCTCTGTGAAGAGCTTCGCTACCGTCTCTTTCACCAACAATTCCACAGGTGGAAATTCCTACATGTGGACCTTCGGCGATGGCAATTCTTCTACCGATTCCGATCCGGTTCATATCTATGCTTCTGACGGAGTTTATACCGTGACCCTGGTTGCCTATGGCGATTGCGCCAATGATACAACAACAGCCAGCGTAACGATAAGCACGCTGATCGGAATGTTTGGTCAGCACGACAATGCAACCATTGCTGTTTATCCGAATCCGGCCAATGGCATTCTGCATGTCGGCTTTGAAGGCGTCAGCGCAAGTGAATTGACAGTTCGCATCAACAACATCAGCGGACAAACAGTGGCAATGAGAACACTCGATACTTTCGGTAACCTGCAAGTCGAAGATTTCGATATTTCAGGATTGTCGAAAGGAGTTTATTTCGTACGAATCGAAGGAAGCGGAATCAGCAAAACCGCCAAAATCGTGTTCGAATAAAGAATTATCGAAACTTTGTTTCAAAAGGGGTTCCGGCGACGGAGCCCCTTTTTATTCATCTTCAGGCAGAATTTTCAGGGAACCCCCAAAAACTCGGATTTCTTCACTTCGATAAAAACTCAGTGTAAACGTTGGATTCCAGGTGAAAATGCTCATTTGCCACCGGTAAACCGTTTTTCACTTGTTCATCCGCCTCGAAATCATTGTTTTTAGAGGTTCCCTTATTAATTTGCCCCTGCCCCTGACCCTTTTTACGATTCTCAAACTTTCTCAATCTGTTCGCCATGCAAAAACCATTGCAAATTCTCAGAAACCAATTTCTCCTTGCTGTCATTGTAGTTTGCTCATTCACAAATTCCCAATCGCAAATGAGCGGGACTTATACCGTCGGCGGAACCCTGCCTGATTTTCCAACCTTTCAGGACGCCTGCGATTCCCTGCAAAATCTCGGAATCAGCGCGGCGGTGATTATTGCCATCCGTGACGGGGTTTACAACGAAACCGTTGTGCTTGATTCCGTTCCGGGAATCAGCGCCCTGAATACCGTTACGTTCAGATCAGAGAATCTCGACAGCAGCAAAGTAACGATCAATGGCGGTGCCGGTACCGCCTTTGAAGGCTATGGGCCCCACTACCGCTTCGAAGATCTCAGCTTTAAATCCACCTCCAATTCCAATTCCCTTGAATTGTACAATACATGGAACCTGGTTGTTAATCGCTGCAATTTGTATAACGATACGACTCTGTGCTGCAACGATGTTCTCCTGGTTAACAACTACTCTTTCGGTGCAGGTCAGGATGTCACCAATGTTTCGATCCTGAACAGCTCCTGGAATGGTTCGGCCGGATTGGCCATCGTGTCTGACTATGGCGACGTCAGAAACGTGATGATTGACAATTGCCGGGCATACAGCAGAAACAGCGATGCCATCTATTTATATGCAGAAATTGTGCTTTCGAATATCAGCATCACCGGTTGCGAAGTGATTTGCATTACAAGGGACGCCATCACCATGGAAGGATACGTTGCAGCAGATAGCATCGAAATCAGCAACACAACCATTGATGCCTATGACGAGGGGGTCACCATCTATTCCGATGACGTGGTTGAGAATATCAGCATTTCCAATGTGGATGTCAATGCCCTGGCTCCCCTCGGGACGATCAGCAATTACGCGTTTGACATTGAGGGATATTACAATTCGACGAGGAAAATTTCCTTCGATGCAATCACGATAGATTCCATGGCCAATGGAATTTATCTGTATTCTGATTTCTATGTTTCCGATATCAGCATTGACGATGGTACCATGACAAGTATCAATGGGTATGGAATTTATTTTGAAGGTTCTTTTGTCAAATATGAAAATGTTTCGATTAACGATGCCGGTATCTCCGGCCCTCTGGGCAATGCCGGTATCGGCGGATTTTCAAGTTCAATCGGGAAAAATGTTTCCATCATGAACAGTACTGTCAACTCGGCCAACAGCAACGGTCTTGAACTGGAATCTGATGGAAGCCTTGACATGATCCAGATCGGGAATTCTTCTTTTACAGCCGATACCACCTGCTGCGACGAAAACCTTCTTGGTGCATACGGAGGGTTCATCAATGATGTAACCATTCTCAATTCAGATTTTACGGGAAACACAGGGTTTTATGCCGATGCGATGGGAGATATCACCAACATGACTTTGGATTCTTCCGATTTTGACGGAGCCGATGACGGCTTACATTTATTTTCAGCTACCGGCGACATCCAGAAGGTAAATTCCAATTACGCAAACTGCAACAGCAGTGGCGGCGAAGCTTTGCAATTCGAATCCAACAATGGTTCAATCGGTGATGTCATGATCAACGCGCTTGTTGCGGCAAGTGACCAAAGCCCCGGATGTACTTTTTATGCCAATAGCGGTATTCATGATCTTACTTTTTCCAACAGCACTGTGGACGGGCCGAATGCCTATGGAGTTGAATTGTACAGTTATTATTCACCGGACCTGAACATAACTTTTGACAACAATGTGATCACATCCTTTTATGATGCTATCTATTATTATCACGACAATACCTCAATGGACAATCTCAATTTTACGAATAATGACCTTAGCAGCACCGCTTCCAATTATTATGGAGTATTCCTGTATGGCGACAATTGTTCTTTGAATGATGTCGTGATGGAAGGCAATACTGTGACATCGGGCTTCGGATTGTATGCAGAGGCGGGAGTCGGCGGAATTGCCAATTCATCCATTTCCAACAATGACATCAGCCTTACAAATTCCGGCGGATATGGAATTGAATTCTATTATGCCGGTGCCAACAATATGTTGAATGACAATATGATTCAGGTTAAATCTCCCAACACTTTGATGTCCACCGGTATTTATGTTGATGGTTCATACAATCTCACAGACAGCTTGTTGATTTCCGGAAACCGGATCGGCGACTATGTTGACTACGGCATTTATGTGGAATATTCCCTGGCCAATCTTTGGATAAAGAACAATCACATGACAGGATTCACCGGCGGTTCCTGGGAGGGTATATATATTTATGAGGTTTCCGGGGACGAATTCGTGGTTTCAGGAAACCAGGTGTACGGTGCAGGCACAGGTGGCTATGCATTTGACATTGAATATGCCATGCTGAATTCCGGAAAATGGGCCGACATCAGCAACAATATGATTTCCGGTTACGGACAGGCCTGCTATTTCTATGCATCAGACTTTGTGGCATTCAACCACAATACTTTCAACATTCCCGATGACAATACAGATGCAGTTTATTTTGACTGGAGTTGCAACAATCTGAACATCCTCAACAACATCTTTGAAACCGACAGTGCAAATTATTCTTATACCCTATTCGTTTTTGAAGAACAATCCCCTGTCAGCCAGATGAACAACAACATTGCCCTTTTCGACACTACCGTCGCTTCCTACGTGTACAATTCCTGGTACGGGTATTATTACTATTCGATTTCGGAATGGAATGACAGCACCGGATTTGATTCGAATTCTTTTTATCAGGATGTGAACTTCCTGAATGATTCGTTTGATCTCCATGTTCCCTGCAACCAGGCTTCGTTGAATGCCGGGCAGCCGGGAAGCGGTGTAAGTTCCGATATAGATGGATCCGTTCGCGACCCTTTATCGCCGACGATCGGGGCGGATGAAATTCTCAGCAACAGCAACATCCTGGAAACGGATTCCGTTTCCATTTGTATGGATCCGGTTGCGGTCGAAGCTCCCTTTGAGCCGGGAGCAAGCTATAGCTGGAGCAATGGTGCCAGTACCCAACAGACCTACTTCACCGGTCCGGGTACATTGATCGTTACCGTAACCAATACCTGCGGCTCGTTCAAAGATACCGTCGTCGCCGCAGCAGAAACCCAAACGTCAGCGGCATTCAGCTCAACGACGAGTTTTCAAACCGCATCTTTCACCAATTTGTCCACGAATGCCAATTCTTACGTGTGGGATTTTGGAGACGGAAATTCCGGGTCAGATGTCAATCCGGTGCATGTCTATACGAATGACAGCACGTATACAGTGACCTTGATTTCTTACGGTGATTGCGAAAACGATACGATTTCCCAGCAGGTAACAGTCAGTTCGGTTGGTATCGGATTGTCCGGGGCAAATGCCATCGTATCCGTTTACCCCAATCCTTCCCGTGGCAATCTCCTCGTTTCGATGTCAGGATTCCCTAACAAAAACATCAGAATTTGCATCACAAACCTCCAGGGAAAGGAGGTCATTTCACGCTTCGTGGAAACCAATGGACCCATGCATCCCGAATCGTTTGACCTAACTGCATTTCCGGGTGGTGTTTACCTCCTGAATATCTTTGGCGAAAATCTGAAGGAAACCTCGAAATTTGTACTTCTTAACCAACCCTGATCCATTCACCAAATCCTGAGCAATTGACGCGGACAGCCTTTGTTCTGAACTGCTGAAATACTATATTCAATTCCCAATTTTTCCTGGTTATGAGATTAAGATTATTTGCTTTTTTCCTTCTCTTTTTGCCTATTTCCAGCCAGGCGCAAGTCGCTCTGGAACCGGCAACCGGTTTCGCGGCAGGGCTTGACGGCAACGGGTTTACATTTTCTGCCAGCCACGGCATTGCCTGGACATGGCAATTGGTTTATTTCGGTACAACTTCGCAGAATCTTTTTGATCCTGCGAAATGCCCTGATGCGAGTGGTTCAAAAATGGAAGCAAATTTCAGCTATCCATCATTCACCGAAACCTATCTCCGCAAATCCAATTCGATAGAGCAACGCTTTGTCATTTCGAAACCGCTGGAACTTGGCGGAGAGGATCTCCTGATCGAAGGCAATGTCCTTTCTTCCGGTCAATTTATTCACGATGGAGGGCAGTGGAAGTGGGTTACACAATCCGGGGAAATTACCCTCGGCGACGTAACCGTTTTTGACCAAAATGGCAAACGGATTCCCGCTGCCATGTCTGTCAATGAAACCGGCACCAGCATCGTCATTGATGGCAATGCACTTGCATCTGCTGCTTATCCGGTCACCGTTGATCCTGAGATCGGTTCGAATGACTTCAAAATCAGTTCCCAGGGAAGTCCGGGCGCCGATACCATTGATGCCATCGGTGCGGCTGTGGTTTACAATTCTACAAACAACGAATATCTCGTCGTATGGTCGGGAGATTCGGTTTATTCGCTCAAGGAAATTTACGGACAAAGAATCAATGCGGCCACCGGAAGTCTGATCGGTTCACCCTTCCAGGTCAGTCACATGGCGGATTCGGTATTTGATTGCGATCAGGCAGACGTTGCCTGGAGTTCTTCTTCTAACCGTTACCTCGTTGTCTGGCGGGGTGATTCAGCAGTAGATGGTGAATATGAAATCTGGGGACAAAATGTGACGAATACAGGAACGCTCACCGGCGCAAAGAGTTTCCGGGTCAGCAGTCAGGGGAACCAGGGATCGGCAACGATTGATGCAGAAGGCCCCCGGATCGCATTCAATTCCTCTGCAGGTGAATTTCTTGTGGTATGGCAGGGCGATACGATTGCCGGTGAAGATGAAATTTATGGTCAGCGGATCAATTCGGGTACCGGCGCCAAAACCGGTGTGAATATCCGCCTCACCTGGCATGGGCCCAATGGACAAACAACTTATGATGCTGTGGAGCCTGATGTCGTTTACAATTCCGCCAACAATGAATATGTCATCGTTTACAATGGAGATACCGTTCCCGGCAAGGATGAAATATATGCGCAAAGGCTGGCAGGCGCCACTGCAATGCCGGCCGGAAGCGCGGTCCAGGCCAGCAGTATGGGAACAACCGGTTCAACTACGATTGATGCCGCAACACCTGCTGTAGCATGGAACAGTCAGACCAACCAATACATGGTGGTTTGGATGTCAGACAGCGATGAAAATCTTCTCGTCAACGGAGAACAGGAAGTATGGGGACAACGACTGAGCAATCTTCTGGCGCCGCTTGGAACAGATGATATGCGAATCAGCGATATGGGTCCGGATGGCAACATCAATTTTGATATTTGGGATCCGGATGTTGTTTTCAGCAGTGTCTGCCAGGAATATATTGTTGTTTGGGAAGGAGATGACAACACGGCCCCGCTGATTGACAATGAATGGGAAGTTTTCCTGCAGATTATTTCCAGTGCGGGTACGGAAGTGGGGGGGGACAGCGTGATCTCTGATGTTGGCGGTACCGGCAACATTTTATTTTCCGCGTACAATCCGAGGCTTGCTTTCAACAGTACCGCAGGTGAATATCTCATTGTCTTTGAAGGAGATGATAGCATCGGCGGCCAACTTGATGAAGAATTTGAAATTTTCGGCCAAAGATGGTCTTGTACCGGCGGATGTGTTCCTCCGGGAGCTTCTTTGGATCCGGTCAGCGATACCATTTGCCCCGGGGACAATTCTATGATGTCATCGGGCAGTACGGCCGGAACGGATAGTGTGCGTTGGCAGGTGTCAGTCAATAGCGGAGCAACATGGAGCAATGTCTCCAACAATTCGACCTACTCAGACGCAACAACCGATACGCTTACTATCAATAACATTTCACCTTCGATGAACGGCAATGTATATCGAATGCTCGTTTATGGCTGCGGATTCCTAGCAGACAGTTCGAATGCTGCGCAATTGATTATTGATCCGATCAATCCCACAATCAATTGTCCGCAGGATACAACAGTAACGCCAACAACTCTGGATTGCAATCCTGCGGTGAATTTCAATGCTGCTACAGCAAGTGACAATTGTATCACAGTGAATGTTTCTTATTCACAGAATTCGGGCAGCAATTTCCCGGTGGGAACGACTGCGGTTACAGCATTCGCAGTTGATTCCATCGGCAACCAGGATTCCTGCACCTTCCAGGTGACGGTAAACAGTCCGCAACTGATTGGATTCATTACATTCAATGGTGATTCCGTTTGCAGTTCTCCTGCAGCCACCTATCAATGGTTTTTCAATGGTGTGGCAATCGGTGGCGCTACCAACCAATGTCATATACCGCAGGTAAATGGAACCTATCATGTTGTGGTCACCGATACCTCGGGTTGCCAGGGTGAATCAGATACCATGTTCATCAATATTAATTCCGTTATCGGTTGGCTGGAAGGAGACCTTGTCATTTATCCGAATCCGGCCGGCGATTTCTTCCGGGTGGATTGGAAAAATGCAGGCGGTCAGCTCGTTCATCTGCAAATAGTTGATCTGGGCGGCAGGACCGTCTATGACGAAGGTATTCCCGGAGCTGAGCTGTCAACGAGAAGGATACCGGTCGCAATACTTCCGTCAGGAGTTTATTCCGTCAAATTCATGACAGAATCCGGAACTACGGTAAAACAGTTGTTAAAAGAATAGGTGTTTTGTCGTAGGATTTGTGATAATTTGTTAAGAATATTAACGCTGTTGTGGAAAAGTGTCAGTTTTCTGCATTTTTTCCGGGGGCATGAAATCTCTAATTTTAGGTATTCGCTGAGACATTGATATTGAGAAAAACCTGATGAAAGTAACGCTGATTTCTCCATTTCCTGACCTTCAGTCTTTTGGATTAAGAACCCTTTCTTCCTGTCTGAAAGAAGACGGCCACCACGTGGAGATGTTCTTCCTGAAAGAAGAGTTTTACCGCAGGTTCAGTCGTCGGGTAGTAGATGATTTGCTGTACCTGGTAAAGGACTCGGATCTGATCGGCGTTTCGCTCATGACAAATTTTTTCGACAACGGCGTTCAGATCACCGAAGAGATCCGGAACAAGTTGGGCAAGCCGGTAATCTGGGGGGGAGTCCATGCGATGGTCAGACCGGAGGAAAGTCTGAAACATGCCGACATGGTTTGCACCGGAGAAGGGGAAGAAGCTATTGTGGAAGTGGCTGCGAAAATGGCAAGGGGAGAAGATTACACTTCTACCACAAGCATGTGGTTTAACGGCAATGACGGCATCATCAAAAATGACCTCAAGAGTTTGTACCGGGAATTGGATGATATTCCGTATCCCTATTACGAATATAAGAATCACTTTGTGCTGGATGAAGGGCGTCTGCACCGCATGGATCTCGAGCTGGTAGCCAAACACACCCAGGATGTGTACATGACGATGCCCACCCGCGGTTGTCCCTATAGTTGCACATTTTGCTGCAACAACACATTCAACCGGATGTGGAAAGGGGAGAAACCTGTTAGGGCGAGAAGCAATGAGAACATCATCCGGGAATTGAAGTGGGTGAGGGAGAATTTTCCCTTTATCAAATTGATAAAATTCGACGATGACGCATTTTTCATGCTCCCCGACGAAATCATAGAGGAATTTTCCCGCGATTACCGCCGCGAAATCGGCCTTCCGTTGCTCGTCACCGGCGCTACGCCTTCTACCCTGACTCACCGGAAATTGTCAGCCCTCGTGGATGCCGGTTTGTATTCGATGCGGATGGGAATTCAGAGCGCGAATGAACAAATGAAGAAAGAATACCGGCGCTATCATCCCCAGCACCGGGTTTCGCGTGCCATGCACATTGTGAAGGAATTTGTCGGCGTACTTGGTACACCGCATTACGATATCATTCTTGACAATCCCTGGGAACGAATTGACAGCAAGGTGGAGACCATCCGATTCATGGCTGCCCAACCGGCTCCTTATATTCTGACATTGTTCAGCCTGACTTTCTATCCGGGAACGGATTTATACGACCGTGCGGTTGCAGATGGAATGATCTGGGATGACCATGAACAGATTTACCGCAAGCATTACCATGGGGTAAAATACAATTACATCAATCGCTTGTTTTTCCTGCTATCGGATTATTCCGAATACAACATCGGAATCAATTCCAGATTCATGCACTTCCTCACAACGAATTTCATGCGCAAGAGCGCCCTGGGCTGGCCCCTCGTTTTTGGCATGAGATCGTTTATCGAAGTGTATATGTTCCTGCATGATTTCAGGGGCAAGCACCTGCCGGGATTCAAGTGGTATCTGAAACGCAAGCTCGATGTTTTGATGGGTCGCAATACGGTGAGACAGCCCGAAGCATCGCTGCAGGTGGATTGATTGCAGGAATCCCGGTTCACATCCGCTTTCCTTATTCAATCCCTGGCCTCTTCGAATAACAAATTGACTTTTGGATCAAGGACAATTTTTACGGGTTCTTCGTCAAACAATTCTTCAAATTCGGTTACCTTTTCCTCGATCATGATTTGGATGATTTCCATGGGTTCGTTTTCATTGTTTGTGAGGATACCGATATCAAGTGGAAAATAAAATATTTCCCCTTGCTGCAACTGCTTGATTTCGATCCTGATAACTTCCCGTTTGGAATTGTAATTCCATTCGGCTTCCAAAACCGGATGCCCCGGACGGAAAATCCATTGTTCGAAGAACGGTGTCAGATCGAGATCGGGACAATAAGACCTGGCAGTGTTTTCCATAGAAGACTTGAAATCACGGGTTGCTGCATTTCCATATTCGTACTCCTTGTAATAATTCCGTAAGCCTTCCCGGAAAGCTTCGTCGCCGATCATCACGCGGAGCATATGCAGAACCCATGAGCCTTTCTCATAGGAATTGGGATTGAGAAGGCGGTTGAGATTGTTAATTGCAGGATCAACCACGGGCGAACCGGAGGTAGCGCGGTATCCGGCAACCGCATTGCGGTCAGCCTTCATCCGGGTCTGACGGATTTCTTCGCCGTAAACATCTTCGAAATACATATGTGTCAGGTAGGTGGCAAACCCTTCGCTGAGCCAGATGTCCTGCCAATCTTTTTCCGTTGCGGAATTCCCAAACCACTGGTGCGCAATCTCATGGGCAATCAGTCCTTCGCTGCTTCTCTTGCCGTCAATGGAATTTTCGGAATAGAATATGCAGCTTGCGTTTTCCATTCCGCCGTAGCGGGTTTTCGATTGCACATTGGCCAGTTTCAGCCAGGGATAGGGACCAATGAGGGAATCGAAGTAAGCTAGGATATCAACAGCCTGGGCGTAGTCGTAAAATCCGTCTTTCTGATTTTCCGGAAAGACCCAGGCTGAGACGGGTATGTCCCGCAATTTTCCTGATTCTTCGATTGCAAATTCGGCAGCGCCGAAGACAATGACTTTCATCGGAAGAAGCTCCGGTGACTTCCAGCTTGTTGTGGTTGTACCCGGTTGAGTTTCGGTTTTTCCCAGCGGATAGCCGTTTGCGACAACCTGGTAATTCGAGGGATGAATGATCTGGAAATCTACCATTGATTTTTCGGAAGGAT
>Ga0247727_10009096_pt1 | contig 18153 bp, 17 predicted proteins | sample WisWelCaveWW1625_FD_202498 | JGI IMG/M metagenome (GOLD analysis project Ga0247727, IMG submission 202498) | Biofilm microbial communities from Wishing Well Cave, Virginia, United States - WW16-25 | ecosystem: Environmental > Aquatic > Deep subsurface > Groundwater > Cave microbial mat | place...
TCGCTGAATGGTTCAGGCATTGTGGGATCCGCGGATATTGGAAATGGTAGCTAGGCATGTCCCCCGGGGCGGGGTGGGTTTATGATTCTCGTACAGATACCTGCATTAACTACACGGAGCGATTTGAGCGGTCTCGTATCGTGCCAGCCATCAACGCATAAAATTATCTTCGATCGGGCCGTTTACTGTTGTCCCGGCGGATGGGATTCATTAGATCAGGTGCTCGGGGGGCCTGAGTTGTGGTCCACCGTATTTGCCCACTTTGGTGTTCATTCCAGATGGAAATTATTATGCTCTAAGCTGCTGTAGGAATCATGATCCGAGTGACTGTCAAAATGGTGGCGGTAAGGCACCACGTCCAAGGAGAGGGTAAGTAATTTCTTGGTCATGAAACCAGCGGGTACTGTTAAAAACGTCCCTAACCGAATTTTGACAGAAGATGAAGAAGTAAGAATTTCGCGCTGGATCGCATTACTCCTGCGTCTGTTCAGTCCCGTTGTTGTAAGGGATATCGGCATTTCAAGAAGAGAACTTGGCCGTATCTCCCTGGGTAAGAGTGCAATCCCGCCATTAATCCTTGATCGTCTGGCTGGTGCTGGAAATATTACGATTAAAGAACTTCTTACTTCTGATGATGTTTTGCCCCACGTTCCGGAGATCTCAAAGATAGACTTTGGCCGCTTTGAATTGGCCGATCGAATTGGAAGCTTTGCTTATCGTACCCTGAAAGCCACAGGAAGCTTGACACGGATGGCTCAGCATTTGATGGTCCCTGAAAAGACAATCAGAGGATGGATCATTGGAAGAAACACGCCACCTTTGTTGGTTTTTCTTAATCTGGCGCGGCTTGGCGGCAGATCTCCCGATGCAATCATTAAAACCACTTGCCTGAAGCCAATGGTCAGCGAAACGTTCTTACCCTGTAGGAATTCTCAAGAGATAGAGTTCTCCTCACGGATAAGCGGCTTCCTCGCAGAATTTATCAAGACTCAGAAAGTGCGCAAAAGTGAGCTGGCGCACAACATGGGTGTTTCAACGACAACAATGAATAGATGGCTGGAGGGGGTGAAACTACCATCTGTATTCAATCTATACTTGCTCTGCATACATACTCACACTTCGATTGAGGATCTCTTTGACGTGCTTCTACATGAAGATACGTCCGAATGGTTACGCTTTCTAAAAGGAATAAGTCCGCAGGCTTCCATATTTTCTCCACGGGTTTTACGATCTGCCGGGTTCATTGTTCAATCAAATGGAAAATCGGTTGCGTTCCTTACAAGATATCTTGGTATCCGGGCGCAGTCAGTTCATGAATTACTCGACAGGGTTAGAGTTACGCTTTCCGATTCGCGTTGTGTTCTGGTAAAACCTATCTTCCCAATAAGCACTTTACATGCGATTCTATATAACATACGCAAACGATATCCTTCCTTTTCACTCTCGGCCTCAACCGGTCTACGGCTCACAATGGATGAGCTTACCTCAGCAGTAAAAAAGGACCGTTCTGTTGTTTTCAGATTAATCAACAGAACGGATCTTTATTTACCTGAACGCGGCGTTCTTCCCCTGAAATCATTTGTTGAATTCACTTCCGAGACTGCGGCCGCCACTAAGAACATTCTGATGCATCGGATTCAATCCATTATTTCATCAAAGGAAATTAATTTATCTGACAGCAGCATCGCAGCAATTTTAAAAGACGAAGGCTTTTCGATCGCTCGCCGAACTGTGGCAAAATACCGTTCCTTATTTCAGGCTGAAGCCTCTCACAGCACCACTGATCATAGCGCTCGCAATCAAGAGACGGATTTGAGTTCTGATTCGGAAACTGCAAGACACGATCCCCTCAGAGTCCCGAAGGTAGTCCTAAAAGGAAGGCACAGGAATATCATTGCCTTCGCGCTTGCAGAAGAACAACTACGTGCCCTGATAGAAAAATCTGAACCATTTGGCGATCTTGAAGGTTCGGTTGCAATGTACTTGGTGGAGATGGGCTACGAATTCTCCCGCAGTCAGGCTCAAAAAGTCCGTAACTTGCTCCGAATCGAAATACACCCTAAGGACGACTTCCATAAAGAAACATTTACCCAATTCCTTAGTGATGCTTTGGCTGCTAAATCGGAAGAATCCCGGACACCAACGGATGCGCAGCTGGCCGAACTCTTTTATGCAAAGTACGGAAACCGCGTTTCGCCAGGAACAATTCGGCGTCAGCGTGGGAAGCTCGGGCTAGCGCGCCGGCTCTCAAAAGGCAATAAACACAGGGCGTCGCTGGAAGCTCAACTTGCCGAAATTCTCAACAACTCAGATCCCGTTCCAACTGACGAACATATTGTTGAAATCTTGAGCAAGAAAATCAATGCTCCTGTTTCAAAAGGATTTGTACTTGCTGCAAGGCGAAGGCTTGGAATCAGGCGTCCAAGAAGAGCATCGCAGAAGGCTGATCAAGTTCAGGAGAACCTGAGACAACTCGCAGCCGCAACTCCTGGCTTTGCATTGTTGACTGACCGTGAGCTCATACAAGCGTACAGGCTGAAGTTCGGCGAAGAATTAACGCTTGATTCGATGAAACTGAATCGCAGGCGCGCAGGGTTCCCGAAGAAACCTGGGTTTGCCGACCAGAAGCATAATGCGGCCAGTGTCAGAGAATACATTCGACGCATTGTTGAGGGCGAGGAGAAAGAAACTCCCCTTAAGGACGATGCGATTTCAAAACTCCTGCAAAAAAACCACGGTCTGCATATAACTCCACTTCGTGTGACGAAACATCGAAGAGTGCTTGGAATCGAATCGGCGGGACGACGCAAGAGAGCAAGAACCGCAGGAACTTGAGCCAGCGCCTAGATTCACACCCGTTTCCACGTACCATATTCCAGTATGCTGATTTATTGTTACGATTCCGTAGATTCTGAATACCGGGTGAAACAAGAAAGGCGAACCTTTTCGGTTCGCCTTTTTCGAGGGAATTTTCTAAATCCCCGAGGGAGCTCTATTATTGCTTCCCGTTAGCCAAAATAGCTATTTAGTTGCCGTAACGGTATGTAGTGAACAGGCTGTCCATTCTCGCATCCTGACCAGCCGTGAACTGGTACATACAGGGATCATCTGTGTAAGCCATGTAATTGTGAATCGGATCATTACCGGTAAGTGAACGACAGGAATCCCTGGTTGTGCAATTGAAGCTCCAAGAACTGTTGAATTTTTCCTGAGGTGTATCGCAAACGAAATCGCCTCCGTTACTGCAATTCTTAGCACACCCGTTCTGGAAAACATGGTACAAACCCATCCAGTGTCCAATTTCGTGAGTTGCGGTGTCGCCTTCATCATATGGCGTTGCACCTCCACCAGGCAGTGAGGAATAAAGAAGTATTACTCCGTCATCAATCGGCATTGAGTTGTAATCAGACGGAAAAGTGGCCCATCCAAGATAATCGCAGGCGCCAGTAGAGTAAAGATTGAGATCAACCGCCGATCCTTGACGCAGGGCTGTTTTCATTGCCGCCTCTGTAGTTGTTCCGTCACACGCATTGTTAAACCAGGTTGAGTTCGTTGTGCGATCTGTGCTCACCAGATTGAACGACCAACCCCATGAACCATAGGCCGCGTTTAACACTGCAATTTGATTACTGATCATTAGATTTGTAACGTCACCATTGCTAAGACCTGTTCCTTTGTTAATTACGTGAAAATATACGTTTATCGTACCGCCAGCGACTTGGGAACTGATGTGCTCTGACATCCAGTTGCGAACATGCTTTTCGGTCGCCGCAGCTTCCACGTCGTCAACGTCCCGAGTAGCGCATCGCTTTCCTGATTCTTGGAAGGCGCCTTTGTTAATGTACTCCATGCCCCCAAGACTAAATGGTTCCCAATCCTGTTTGTCTTTTGCAACAGCAAAAGACGATCCTACAATGAACACAAACAAGCCGGTTAGCACTAAAGCAATTGTTGCTTTTCTCATTTTTGGTTGTTCTCCCTCGTGATTAATTTTTGTAACCTTAAACTTTCGCACAACTATTATGAAAGCAACATTCATGCCATGCGCACAAATGCCCATAAGTTATTATCTCTAAAGGGCCTTACAGAAATTCATCCATACTCCCATCGGCTAGTGGTGCCACAAATGGCTGCACCGAATCGAGCATATAATTTCATGTAAGTTATTTGTATACTGCTACTTGCGGTGACACAACGAAAATGGCAGCTAGAGCAACGACTGTTGGCAACACGTATTGCATTAGAATCGGACGATGTTTTGATGTTATCGAACACATCAAGTCGTTTTGCCGGACGGGTGACACGATGGAAAAGTCCGGCATTCAAGCAATCGAAGCACCTCAGATGACCTGGCACCGATCCCAGGTCAGTAACATTGATGGTTGGATCAATTTACTCTTACGAGATTAGAATTCATTTTAAACACCTAAAAACGGCTCGTTGTAGAATGTAATCTCATCGAATCCTCTTTAAGCACGATGGCTCGATACCTACTTAACGGTATCGGAGTAAAATCCAAGTTTGAAGCTTTGGAGTTGAAAAGAGCGAAGTGGCCTTGGTGGAAGTAGATCAACCGTCTTCCTGTCCATTACGCTGGAAATACCGCTTGGATAAACTGGTCGTTGCCGAAATTGGAACATTATTATGAAAACGAAAATCTAGGGAGGATCAATGAAGTACAAACTACTTCGCGCAACTGAAATCTTCTGTATTTTTGTTTTTCTATTAAGCATGCCGGCGTGTCAAACAACGATCACACCAACCTCTTCAGAGGATCGAGACATAACAAACGAGACCCCTGTTTCGCCTGGATCCGTTGTTGCGACTGACATTGGAGGCGGAAACTCTAGTTGCCCGCCGGGTTGGGTTGAATCATTACCTGGTGTTTGCTCCAATTATCACAATGGTGGAACGGTCTGCCCGCCTAGGTTCATACTAACGGTATTCGTCATTCCAGGATCTGGCAATATAGAGAACGTCGCATGCTGTCCCGCTGGGATTAGACCTGAATCTGTGGATGAATGCGAAGCCGTGACGCTCTGCGGGCCGCAAGCAAAACACCCGCGGTTTGTAGATATTGGTGGCAATATTGTACTTTTGTGCTGTCCTTCAGGTAAACCGGATTTGAACCCTGAGGGATGCTTAGGGCCTGGAAAAGCGCCACGGCCACGGCGCAGATAGTACTTACTTTGATAAATTCGCATTCGTGTTTTTGGGTTGTAACTGAATACACTTGTATAGACGGGCTATCACCTCAGTCATTGAGGACGTCATAATGTGAAAAAAGTCGATTCTGTTGTTTGGTTCCATTCACTATCCATTGATATCTACTGAATACCGACGGATTAAGAAACAGGGCTGTTCCCGTGGCCTTCCGACAATTGGAGCTTTCCAATGCGGATTGAGCAAAGATTGCATTGGGGCTGATGGAGCTTGAACACACGAGAGCTTTCAAAGCGTATGCGATTGCTCTTTTAGAATTGAGCATAATCGCGCGATCGATATGCTGTGTTGCCAACTGAATCAGAAGGGATTGCTGTACGGCATCGTCTGTCTTTAACGAAGCCAGGAAGAAAACTGTCGCCGCGGACTCGTGGTTCTCGGGGTCCATCTTGTTTATCGCCAGGGCTTTTTCCGCCAGGCCGATCGCTTCTTGAATCGAATGCTCCCCCTGAAGCAGTCCCGTATACCACATCTCTGCCTGTAAAACAGCAAGAGCCCGCAGTGTTTCAGAACTTGTGGTATTGAGTTCGAGACTCCTCTTATAATGATTCGCGGCCGCTTCCCATGGTGTTGGACGCCCACCTTTTTTTATGAGCAGATCTCCGGCAATCCATTCGGTTCGACCGGCAACATAATGATTCCAGGAATCATCGGAATCGATTTCAATAGCCTTCTGAGCGTATTTTCTGGCTGCCGCGAGGTTATCTTTTACATCGGCTGTTCCCGTTACTAGAGCATGTTCAGCCTTTGTCAGATAAGGCAGAGTGAGGTTCGCGTAAGATACAGAAGAATCAGGATTGATATTCAGTGAACGAAGAAACGCATCAATGGATGTGTCCGCGAGACCGCGAGGATCTTTTCCGTTTTAAAAAAGGTAGTTGGCCCAGTGGGCATTTGTGATTCCTTTCATGATGAATGCAAACTCATCAGTTACGTTCAGCTGCGCTGATTTTTCACAGTTCTTGAGCGAGGACTCAAACTCGGGTTTTGGATCATTTCCAGACCGGATGCTGATAAGCCCCAGATAAAAATCGGTGATCGCGGCATTCGCGTACGGAACACTTGATTGTGGATTTATGTTCGTTGCCTGCAAATAAGCCCTGTTTGATTCATTCAAGAACGACCGGGAATTGTCCTTGCCATTATCGAACGCATACGTTCCCATGATCTGGAACGCGTTGCCTTTGTTAAGATATATTCTGATATCCTGGACTTCGCGCAGCACGCTTTCATATTGTTTTACACTTTTCGTCAATAATTCCGTGGGGTTGCGCCCATTTTCTGATTCGTACAACCCCAGGAGCCAGTATCCGTTAGCAAGATTAAGAACCGTTTCCCAGTTGTTTGCGTCCTTTTTGAGTTTCTCTTCCGATAAGGCAATGGCCTTCCTGTAGTGATTCTCCGGATCGGTGCCGTGGTCCTGAAAGTATTCGCCCTGATTGAGGTGGGCACGGGCAATCAGTTCGGGAGCTGAATCAGAAGAACCGAGGTCAACAGCGCGCCTGCTGATGGTGATTGACTTTTCTAGAAATGAAGTCGGGTCTTGTCCGGTGCGTACCAGATTGTCAGACCAGGCGATATACAACGAGGCTTTTGCTTCGAGAAGAGGTAGATAAGCTGGATCTGCAATCAGTCCGTTATTGCAGGCAGTCTCTCCTTCCTGAAACTCTTTCAAGCAAGCAGAGCCAAGGTCCGTGCATGTTGTGATGATGTTTTCTGCCAGGGAACACATGCCCAGGTACACAACAGGGTCGCTCCTGGCATGATTCGCGACAGCATTGTAAGAGGAAGCCGCCTTTTTGAAGTAGGAAGCTGCGCTTTCATACTTACCCGTCGAACTTTCCCTCGTTGCGATGTCCGCAAGAATATCCCCTTCCAACAATACCGCTTCATAAAGTGATGAGTTTATGTTGAATGCATTTCGGGCCTCCTGAAGCGCCCTTGTGTGATCGTTCTCGTAAAATGAAAGTAATGCCTTACCGTAAGAGACATCGGCTTTCCCTGAGGCCATTCCGGATTCGAGATAACTCAAAGTTGAGGCACGATACTTTGCCTCCGCCTTCTTCATGCCTTTGATACGAAAAGCTTTATTGGGATTTTTTGCTGCTTCCTGAAGTTCTCTCTGGTACAACCGCCCGGACGCAACACCAAGAGAATACGCCACGTCTTTCGGGTTGAAGTGCTCTTTGTACGCAAGCTGCAGCGCTTCGTAAGCTTTTTCGTAATCCTGGAGTGCCATGTACCCTTTGCCAATGGCAAGATACCCCGGACCTTTTGAAGTACCGCCCATCACACCAATTCTGGAGTAAATGTTTTCGATTCTTCTTATCACATGCTGTTTTTCAACAGTGACAGAATGAAGAGGCGCAAGATACGCGAGGCGCAGATAACTCTCGATTTCCTTTACTTCTTCTCCAAATTCCTGGGCGAATTGAGCGCGCGCCTTTGCCGTAAGCGTTGCATAGAGTCCGGCGCCTCCAAAAACCGATACGGCAACAATGGAAGTGATTAAAAGAGCTGCGATGGTCTTATTCTTTTTCGCCTTTCGTATGATTCTTGCAAGTATGCCCGTGGGTCTCGCGGCAATTGGGTCTCCGTTGAGATAGCTATCGAGATCTTCGGCAAGGCCTTTTGCCGAATCATAACGCCGGCCGGGATCTTTTTCGAGACATTTGAGAATGATCGTATTGATGTCTTTTGGGATTTTGTTGTGGGTCGTTCGTGGCGGGACAGGTTCCTGTTCAATAATCTCCTTGATTACAATCCCGGGAAGCTCGCTTTGAAACGGAGGCGTCCCGACAACTAATTCGTAAAGAATGACGCCAAGAGCATAAACATCGGTTCTCCGGTCAACGGACTTGTTCTCTCCCCGTGCCTGTTCAGGGGACATGTAAAGCGGGCTTCCGATAAGCGTCCCTGTTGTAGTAAGGTCCGGAGCTTCAAGATGACGTGCAACGCCGAAGTCCATGACGTACACGTGCCGGCTGCCATCTTCTGATTCCTGGAGCATGATATTTGATGGCTTCAAGTCCCGATGAACAAGTCCGGCTTTATGGGCTGCGTGGAGTCCGAGCGCGGCATCCCGCATCAATTGAATTTTTGCTTCGAGGCCAAATTCGCCTGGAAGTTCCTTCAGCGTCTTGCCGTCAACTAGCTGCATGGAAATATACGCTCGATCTGCGATTTCCCCGGATTCGAATATCTTGCAGACGTTAGGATGATCGATTTTAGCAAGGGCACGCGCTTCTCGAACGAATCTGGTCCTCATTTCCTTGTCTTGCGTTTTGAGAAGCTTGAGAGCAATGAAACGTTCGAGGCTTTTATGGAAGGCCTTGTACACCTTCCCCATCGCCCCCTCTCCGATGAGTTGGAGATTCTCGTATTCCGCGAAGTTAAGTCCGGAGCCTGGTTGCTGGACTTCTTCCGAATCCGAACCAGGTGGGGGAGCATTCCTTTTAGTTTCAGAGCCCTCGCATGCCTCGGCAAACAAACTCTCCACTTGCTCTTCATTGAGCAAACGGATCACGTCATCAAAGGCAAGGAGATCCTTTTCTACCGCCGCAAGGAGGACTTTTTTCTCAAGATCCTCTAGCATAAGGGGATTCCAAAGTACCTGGGATTATATCACTTCATAGCAGCGCACGATTTTGTGTCGAACGGAGTCCACCAGTTGATCGCTCGGAAGCAAGCAAACGACAGCGCTAACTCGGTGGGACAGAGAAGCGCTTGACTGAGAGCGCTATGATATACTGAAAGACTCATGGTCCGAATTGAGGAACGCTACAAGGCACTCCTTTCGGATAACTATTCAGGCTCGTCCGACCTGCTCAAGCAGACGGTTGCATGGGTAGACACGGCCCTGAATGACGGCCGGAGTGAAAAAGAAATCCTGAAGGATCTGGGTGCCCTTTGTAAGATTCATCCTGCCATGGCGTTGCTTCAGAATTTTCACAGATTCTTTTTAAAGATCCCGTTGAATTCGAAACGAATTCGTGCCTGGATGGATAAGTACAAAAGACATGAAACGGCAGCCTGTCGCAGATTCTCAGCTCATTTGAATCACTTCAAGAATGTGCTGGTTCATTCCAACTCCGGACATCTTTACCGCTCGTTAAAAGAAGTTTCAACGAGTCTCAATATCTTTTGTACGGAATCGCGTCCGGTTATGGAAGGAATTACACTGGCTGAAAAGCTTGCACAGACGCACCACCGGATCTATTTGATAACGGATATGGCGGCCTTCTCAGTCATTCCGAGGGTAGAAGTGCTGGCCTTTGGATGCGACGCAATCACTCCGCGAGGAATTGTAAACAAATCGGGCACGGCGGCCCTGAGCGAAATCTCACAAAAGCAGGGTAGAATGAATTACTTCATAGGAACCAGCGAGAAGATTCTGGATGACTGGAATGACGACATTTTGTTGCGAGAGGGTCCTCGTGAAGAAATTTATGAAGAAAACGGCTCTTTGCAGGTTGAAAACTATTATTTTGACCTGACACCATCGAGTCTGATCACAGGGATATTTCTGGAAAAGGGGGAACAAAAGGATGAATAAAAATGAGAAAACTGCTACTGGTAGACGACGACCCCTTCAGCCGGAAAATGCTGGAGGACATGTTTCGAGACGAATGGAAGATCATCAGCGAATCAACGCTTGATGAAATCAGCCGACGAATGGCGCAGGAGACGTTCAAGCTGATCCTGCTGAACGCAAGCATCAGGCGCACCGACGGCGAGATGATGTTTGACGCAATTCATTCCAGGGCCCCTGAGACCCCGATTGTAGTTTTTACAAATTCAAACCAGGTACGTCTCGGGCGTTCGCTGTTGAAGAAGGGCGCTTTCTGGCACATGATCATGCCGCTGAATACGGATGATCTTTCGCACATCATGAGAATCACGCGCAGGATGGAGGAGTTTCAAGATAAAGCGACTGCATCTCAAAGCGATTTTACTCAACTGGAAGACGGAATCGCGCGGATGTTCATTCCCATGCAGGGGAAATTCCCTGAGCGCTTCACGTTTGAAGAAGATGATCTGATTCAGGGAATTCTTGAACTACTGGGAGACATTCTGCAAGTGGATAAAACGTCCCTGATGCTGCTGAATCCGGAGACGGGAGAGCTGCGCATTAAAGCCGCCAAAGGCCTCACCGCGTATGTAATTCAGAATTCCGTGCGGAAACTGGGTGAAGGGATTGCGGGCTGGGTTGCAAAGGAAGGCAAGCCGCTGTTAATAAAAGACGTACAAAAAGACCCGCAATTCGCAGAATCCTCTTTTTTTCATCAGTACACCACAAAATCCCTGGTGTGTGTGCCGCTCAAAATCGGAGAAAGAGTCATCGGAGTTTTAAGCGCCAACAATCATCTTTCCGGGAAACCGTTTGATGAAAAAGATCTTTATCTGGCAACGATCTTTTCGCATCTTCTTTTGTTAACGTTGCAAAATGCTCAACTTCACTGGGACCGGGAAAGATTTTACGAAAGAGAATCCGAAATTGCCGGTCTGAACCGGAAAATAACCGCAACACTGGAGCCGAAAGTACTTTTTCATATTCTGTTGAATGAGTGCTCTTCAATCTTCAAAAGCGAGTACGTCTTCTTTTTCTATCTGGATGAAAAGAACTCGGACATCAGCCTTTACTATTTAAACGGGACACGGTTTGAAGAAGTGACTTTGCCGCATCATCAGGTGAGGCCATGGCTATCCAGAAGAAACGAGGCCTCTTTTTTTTCAGGTGAATTAAACAGTCCGGAGTTTGAATTCCTGAAAAGCCTCACGAATCTGGATATCCGTTCATGGGTGTATGCGCCGATCGTTCTTCAGGACAAGCTTTCCGGATCACTGGAGTTGGCGTCGCCCGACCCGGGACGCTTTAAACAGGAAGATGTGCAGTTACTGATCCGCACGTGCCAACAGGCCTCTCTGGCCCTGAATAACGCAAGGCTTTACACGAAGCTCTTAAACAGCATCAAAGAAATCAGCGATGCGAGGAAAGAAGTAGACCGGGTGCGTCGCGGACAGTACATTTAGGGATTGCAGATTTCAGATTGCAGATTTCAGATTGAAATTGCGCCATCTTCAATCATCAATCAATACATTTTAATCTGCAATCTAACATCTGAAATCTGCAATCCGGTTATGAGGTTATGTCGAGACTGAAACTGATTCTTATTGTTGGAGGTGTCCTTGTTGGGGGCTTTTCGTTGTGGTTGTATTCGTCCCGTAAACGGAACGAAGAACCGAAGTACCGGCTGGAAAAAATAGAGCTCGGCGACATAACGGCAACCGTTACGGCGACGGGCACGGTTTCTGCGGTCACGACCGTGAAAATCGGGAGTCAGGTTTCCGGAATCATCTCCAGACTGTACGTCGATTTTAATTCACAGGTGAAACGAGGCCAGCTCATTGCCGAACTGGATCCGACAACACTCATGGCGCTGGTGGACCAGCGCAAGGCGGATCTTGAGCGGGCACGAGTTGAGTTTCGCAACGCGCAAACGGCGCACGAACGTTCAAAAAAGCTGTTGCAAAGCGAACTTCTATCCGAGTCTGAATATGATCTGGCTGCGGCCAGTCTTCATTCAAACGAAGCCTCAGTAGCACAGGCCCAGGCCGCGCTTCGCCAGGCGGAAACGAGCCTGTCGTACACGAAGATTCTTTCGCCGATTGACGGTGTGGTAGTGGATCGTCAATACGACATCGGTCAAACGGTGGCGGCTTCTTTTCAGGCCCCAACGCTGTTCACGATTGCGCAGGATCTGACAAAGATGCAGGTATCAACAAACATTGATGAGGCCGACATTGGAAGGATCGGACCGGAAGCAAGGCCACTTTTACTGTGGATGCCTTTACCGACCGCGTGTTTGAAGGCACCATTTCTCAGGTCAGGCTTTCCACACAGGTGGTCCAGAATGTCGTAACGTATCCTGTTTTGATCGATGTTGCGAATCCGGATCTCGATCTAAAACCCGGAATGACGGCAAACGTTTCGGTCCCGATAGAAAGTAAAACCGGCGTGATGAGGGTGCCGAATGCGGCGCTTCGTTTTCGCCCGGACCCTGCAGATCTGGCCGCGCCTCCGGACCCCAACAGTCCACCAAAGAAAGAAACTGTAGTTTACGTATTGAATGAGACCGGCAAATTGAAAGCGATCGCCGTTAAAACTTCGATAACGGACGGCAACTACACGGCAGTTGAGTCGGCATCGCTGAAGCCGGGTGAATCGATCGTAGCAGGGCTGCTGACCGCAAAAGCGATGGAATCAACGGGTGGAATGATGCAGCAACAGCAGCAGCAAGGAAGACGCAGAGGTTTCTAGGTGGCGCCCCCCGTAATCGAGCTCATCGATCTCACGAAGACATACCGGATGGGTGAAACGGAAGTGCCTGCACTTTCCGGAATCAATCTGGAAGTGCGCGCGGGTGAGTACATTGCGATCATGGGACCATCGGGATCGGGAAAATCCACGATGATGAACATCATTGGCTGTCTGGACCGTCCGACTTCAGGCAGATACCTTCTGGAAGGAACGGATGTTTCCACATTCAGCCGTGACAGGCGAGCGGAAATCCGCAATGAACGAATTGGATTTGTATTTCAGAATTTCAATTTACTGGCGCGGACCTCTGCGATTGAAAACGTAGAGTTGCCGATGATCTACTCACGAAAGAACTCATTGAATGACAGGCAACTGCGCGAGCGTGCCGGAGCCTGCCTGGAGCGAGTCGGTTTGCAGGGATGGGAGAAACACAATCCGTCACAGCTTTCCGGAGGTCAACAGCAACGCGTTGCGATTGCTCGCGCGCTGATCAACCATCCGGCAATTCTGCTGGCAGACGAACCGACGGGTAATCTGGACACAAAGACATCCGAACAGGTCATGGGCATTTTTTACGATTTGAACGAAGAAGGCATTTCGATTGTCTTGATTACCCACGAACAGGACATCGCAAAGCATGCAAAGCGAACCATATCCTTGCGCGATGGTCTGGTTGTAGCCGATCACAGAGTGGAAAAGAGCAGGAATAAAGAATGAAGAAGACGGGAAACATTTTGAAAGTAGCTTTTCGGGCGATCGGGAGAAACAAGATGCGATCGATTCTCACGATGCTGGGGATCATTATCGGAGTGGCGTGTGTGATCGCAACGATAGGAATCGGAGAAGGCGCGCGACTTCAAATGGAATCGCAGCTCAAGTCACTCGGAACAAATTTTTTGATGATTTTTCCAGGCACGACAACCTCATCCGGTGCGCGGTCGGGCTGGGGAAGCGATTCCAAGTTGAACGAATCCGATGTTGAAGCGATTCGCAACGAATGTAATTCCTGCGCCTACGTATCCATGCAGGCGCGTTTAGTCGCGCAGGTCATTTACGGAAATCAAAACTGGTCCACCACGATACTTGGCGCCGAAACGGAGTGGCCGCTGATCCGTTCGTGGAATCTGGAGAGAGGCGTATTCTTCACGGACGCGGACAATCGCGCAGGGGCAAAAGTATGCATTGTCGGCAAAACCATCGAAGAAGAATTGTTTTTCGGAGAGGACCCTGTTGGGAAAACGATCCGCATCAAAAATATACCCTTCAAGGTCATCGGAGTGCTGGAAACCAAGGGCGGATCCCTGATGGGACAGGACCAGGATGATGTGATCGTGGCTCCGTATCAGACGGCCAGGAAACGATTGATGGGAGCGCGAGTGAGCAATATCGGCATCATCATGGTGGGATCAATTTCTAACGAATTAGTCGGGCAGACCGAGATGGAGATTGGGGACATTTTGCGCCAGCGTCACAAGATCAACAAGGCGGCGGGACAGGATGACGATTTCATGGTGCGGTCGCAATCGGAAATGCTGATGCAGGCCGAAATGCAGTCCCGCACTTTGAGCATACTGCTGTGGTCGATCGCCGGAGTCTCTTTGCTGGTGGGTGGAATCGGAATCATGAACATCATGCTGGTCAGCGTCACGGAAAGGACCCGCGAAATTGGTGTCCGCATGGCAATCGGCGCAAAAGGAGGGGACATTCGCTCACAATTTCTGATTGAAGCGCTTGTGCTTTCTTTGAGTGGTGGACTTTTCGGAATCCTCCTGGGTTATTCGATACAAAAAGCAGTCGCAAAATTCGGCGATTGGCCGATTTCACTTCAACCTGATGCTGTCGTTCTGGCGTTTCTTTTTTCCGCGCTTGTCGGTGTTTTCTTCGGCTTTTACCCCGCCCAAAAGGCCAGCAGACTCGACCCCATCGAAGCACTGCGCTACGAATAGTCCGGTTGTCGCAATGTGCGACAGGATTCTCCCAACGAGGAATCGGCGGGCCCTTAGTCTTATTATTGTGGTAACATGGCAGCCAAATTTCAGGAGGATTCAAGTATGATTATCGGGGCGCATTCGATCATTTACAGCACGAAACCCGCTGCCGACCGTGCTTTTTTGCGCGACATACTCAAGTTCACGAACGTTGATGTAGGTGACGGTTGGCTGATCTTTGGATTGCCGCCGGCAGAAGTTGCCGTGCATCCGTCGAGTAAAAATAACATTCACGAATTCTATTTGATGTGCGACGATATTGAAGCGTTCGTTGAGGAGATGAAAGGACACAGAATCAAGTGCAGTCCGGTTCAGAACATGGGTTGGGGTTCATTGACGCAAGTGAAACTACCCGGCGGAGGGAAACTGGGCGTCTATCAGCCAAGACACGCGCGACCGCAACCAATGAATCCGGGGAAAACGCAAAAGAGAAGTCCACGACAAGTCACAAAGAAATCCACCACGAAGAACGGGTAGCAGCAACCAGATCTAAGCCGCCGGCTCTTCCAGCTCGTGTCCGGCCAGAGGCGGGCGTGGGTGGCAGGCAAGATGCCTGCGGCCCATAATGCGGACAGGATGTCCGCGCTCCTTATGGAGCAGGCTTCCAGCCTGCATTAGGGGCCGCGGACTTCCAGTCCGCAAATGCCGGCCAGAGGCCGGCGATCCTCAATGCAAGCGAGACGCTTGCGCTCCATATATAGAGCCGTCCACGGGGGCGACGGGGGCGATTAAAGTTTTGCCTTGAATCATGTTTTGCGGTAATTTAGACATCTATGTCGCAAATAACTGTTACTGTTGTCAGAGCCGATACCAATCAAGAATACGAAGTTGAATTGCCGAACAGCGCCAGATTGGAGGATCTTGTTCCGCAACTGGTGCAGCAGCTGGGACTGCCGCTGGTTGGTCCGGACGGCAATCGCATCTCCTATCAGCTTTCAAACAAGCGTACGAGTCAGGAACTAAAACTGAATAAGTCGCTGGATGAATACGGAACAAAGAACGGTGACCTGCTGTTGTTGACATCCACCTTTGTTGCCGGCTGAATTCGCAATGAACCGAAAAGAAATACGGATGAAAAACGACTATGAGGAGATGCTGCGACTCAAATCGGAATCATCCATTATTGATTTTCAGACGACGGGAAATCCCCCGAACCGTTATCATTTGATTTTCCGGTGCGCCGGGATGAGTTTCGATGATCAGGGCAGGCCGGCGTTGATCCAGGAGCATCGCTGCCGGATCTTTCTTGGGGCGCAGTATCCTTCGCAGCCGCCGGATGTGACCTGGATGAGCCCGATTTATCATCCGAACATTAAGCTTCAAGCGGTTTGTCACAGCGGACAATGGGCACCGAGCTGGTCGCTTGCGGAATTTGTCTCGGAACTTGCAGACATGGCCCGTTACGCAAAATTCAATCTTCAATCGCCGCTGGATTCGAAAGCCGCTGAATGGGCAAAACGAAATTTGAACCTGTTTCCGCTCGATGCTCGTCCGATTCGCGACCGTATCGCCCGGGTGGTCATCAAGCTCAAATCCACCGGTCCGGAATAGACTCATGGATGAACTGAAAATTCGAATCAAGCCCATCCTGAAGAAGGCTGAAAAAAGCCGTTTGCCGGGCCGAATCGATCGTGATTACCCGTCCAAAGTTCTGGCTGTGTTCATCCGCGAAGCAGTCCTGAATAAGCTACGGAAATTTGCTTCATCCGATTTACATTTTGAGCTGGGTGGAGTTCTTGTCGGGCGTGTGGGGAAGGCTTCCAAACGGATGTTTGTAGAGATCACGGACTACGTCCCCGCAAGCAAAGGGATATCGCGTCGCGCATCCTTTGAATTTACAAACGAAGCGCAGCAGGAGATTCACCAGGTCATACAGGAACGATTCAAAGAATCACGAATTGTGGGATGGTTTCACACGCATCCGGGTTACGGAATCTTTCTATCCTCAGCGGACCAATTCATTGATGATCACTACTTCAAGGAACGATACCACATCGCCATGGTGCTCGATCCGACAAGACACGACGTAGAAGCAGGCGTTTTTATCTGGGATAAGGGAAAACGCACACGCGTCCCATGGTTTGAAGTGAAAGTCTAAAGACAAATTGCGCTTCACAGGTTGAACTGCACATGATTCCGGTTTTTGTGCAGTATGAGTTAAAATTGCACAACCTGACGTTGAACGACATTTCGAGCAGATTTGTTGCGCTTGATTTTATCCAAATTCGGATATAATTTTGATAACTGAAGAGGTAAGAATGCCGATTATTCGATCCATTTCCAGTCTGCGAAATCACACGAGAGAGATTGCATCCATTTGCCATGAAGAAGACGAACCTGTCTTTCTCACCACGAACGGCAAGGGAGATCTGGTGGTAATGAGCCTTGATCATTATGGACGATTGAAAGCTCAAATCGAACTGATCGATAAGCTCAATGTTGCCGAATTACAAGCGGCCAGGGGCGAAACGGGTATTACTCACGCAAAGATGATCAAGAGATTAAAACAACGGATGCATGCGCAATAAGTTCACCATACGTTATCTACCGGCCGCGGAGGAAGATCTTTTGTCGATTTATGATTGGATTGAGAAAGACGACATCTCGAAAGCAGAAAGGTACGTGGAAGAATTGGACAAGCGTATCGGCAGCCTTGCTCAAAATCCATTTCCCGGACGGATTCCACGACTTGCAAGGCTTCGAGACCTTCGTTATCGAGTCCTGATTGTTGACAAGTACCTCGTCTTTTACAAAATCCGCGTCAGGGTTGTCCTCATCTATCGTGTGATTCACGGCTCTCGACAGTTGGATGACATCCTTTAATTCAATGTCGCAAGAAATTTCAAGACACAGATTTCCGATTACCTTATTCAATGTTGCCCGGCTTGCTATACGGCGGCGAGGACAGGTTGCGATTTTAGCGGGCAACACTTGCCGGTAATGTGTTGCTCGAATTCGTGGCGAAAATGTTTGAGGAAACCTTCAGTGGGCATTGCCGCCGCGTCGGACAGCACGCAGATGGTGCGCCCTTTCATGTTTTCGCAGACGTTCAGCAGGACATCCAGATCGGACATTCGTCCCTCGCCTTCTTCGATTCGATGAAGAATCCGGTAGAGCCAGTGAGTGCCTTCGCGGCACTGCGTGCACTGCCCGCAGGTTTCATGCGCATAAAAGCGGGCGGTGATCATAGCCATGCGCACCATGCAAACGGTTTCATCCATGACAATGACGCCGGCGGAACCGAGCATGCTTCCCGCTTTCACAACCGAATCAAAATCCATCGGTGTATCCAGCAATGATTCGGGTAGCACCGGAACTGAAGATCCGCCGGGGATGACTCCTTTGAGCCTGCGACCGTTTTTCATCCCGCCGCATTTATCCAGCATCTCGCGCAACGGCATTCCCATCGGATATTCGTAAACGCCGGGACGATTCACGTGGCCGCTGATGGAATAGAGTTTGGGTCCGTGATTGTTCTTTGGACCGATGGCCGTGTACCAGTCAGCGCCGCGATTGATGATGTGTGGAAGATTTGCCAGAGTTTCTACATTATTGATAACAGTCGGGCATCCGTACAATCCAACGGTTGCCGGGAAAGGCGGTTTCAATCTCGGGTTGCCC
>Ga0247727_10009097_pt1 | contig 18150 bp, 16 predicted proteins | sample WisWelCaveWW1625_FD_202498 | JGI IMG/M metagenome (GOLD analysis project Ga0247727, IMG submission 202498) | Biofilm microbial communities from Wishing Well Cave, Virginia, United States - WW16-25 | ecosystem: Environmental > Aquatic > Deep subsurface > Groundwater > Cave microbial mat | place...
TCCGCTCCAGGTCGGGGCGAAAAATCTCCCAGTCCACGGCGTCATTCAACCGCTCCAATGGATCACCCAACCCGCTCAGGCTGGCATACCGTATCTCCAAATCAAAGAAACCCATCTGCATGGCAACCTCCCCCTTAAAAGTGAACTGCGAAATGAAATACCCTACGCCTCAACACACCCGCAGCCCAACACAGAATTTATAGAAATGCCCATCTAAATCTCCTCGTATTTCACACTCCGCCAAAGCCGCTCCACAAAAATATTGTCAAAACACCTCCCCCTGCCATCCATGCTGATCTTGATCTCCCGTTGTTTCAGATCTCCCGTAAAATCGGCACTGGTAAACTGGCACTCTTGATCGCTGTTGAAAATATCGGGCGTCCCGATCTCTAATGCCTCGTCGAGTGCCTCTCGACAAAAAACCGTCTCCAAACTGTTGGACAGCCGAAAAGACAACACATATCGGGAAAACCAGTCCAGGATTGCCACCCGATACGCAAACCCTTTCACCAGCCGAACATAGGTAATGTCGGCGCTCCAGACGTGGTTCGGGTGCTCGATCATCACCCCATTGAGTCAATACGGATAAAGAAGATACTCCCGGTGGCTCTGGCTTGTGTGGGTACCCGGACAGACCCCAAAGACCCCCATCTCGCAGTGGCCGCGCCACTCCCGCATCAGCCGCTGTGCCCGCTTCCGATTCACATCGTAACCCTGGTGATTTAAGAACACCACCATCTTCCGGCTTCCGTAAAACGGTGTCTTCGTATATTGCGCGTCCATCACGTTCATGAGCGTCACATCTTCTGGACTGACCGGCACCGGCTGGTAATACCAACTCGATCGGGACAGGCCCAATACGCGACATTGCCACGAAAGACTCCTCTCGCAGTGGCCGCGCCACTTTTTGCCGGGGGTCGCACCCCTCGAGCCATCGCATGGCTCGCAGGGGTAATCCACGACCATGGAGGACCGTGTTGGAGGCAGTATTGATCCAAGTTAGGACAGCGCCGCTACCAAACCGGAATCGTTTCCCAAATAAAGAGCCCGCGTTTGGTCCAGCGCGGTTCGATGATGCTGTGGATCAATGACGGCATGCCCAGCGCTTGGCGACCGATGACCGGCGGGCCGCATTCGCGGCGAGAGGCGTTATTCCAACGCGGCGAGTTTGTCTTTGGCGAGGCTGGCTTCGTTAGATTGCGGGAAAACCTCAATAACGCGCTTGAGGTAGATTTTGGCCTTGAACCGGTCGCCCAATTCGGCGTAGGAGAAGCCCTCTTTCAGCAGGGCGGTGGCCACCTTTTCGCTCTTGGGATATTTCTGGTGGAGCCGCTCAAAATACTCGATGGCCTTGGGATACGCCCGCTTGCTGTAGTGGCTCTCTCCTAGCCAGTAAATGGCCTGGGGAACGAGGGCGGACGCGGGATATTGCTGGAGGAAATTTGAAAATCCGGAAATGGCCAGATCGTCGTTGCCCTTAAGATAGTCGCCATAGGCCAGGTTGAAGGCATCGGTCGGAGAGGTATCGGGCACCTTCTGGCCGACGATTCGCCCGGGGAGCACCACCTTTTCGTCCGCCTCATCCGGTGTGCCTGGGGCGGGTAGAGCGGGCAGGACCGGGGGCGCGGGCATCTCCGCATTTGGCGGTGGAGCATTGAAATCAGGAAGACCACTTCGGGGTGGGAGCGCAGGCGGGGGGATGGGGGTGCGCGTGACGGGCCGCTCCTCGCCCTCCAACGCGGTGAGCCGCTCCCGCATCTGCTGCATGCGAAAGGCCTGATCGTCGCTCTTTTTTGCGAGCGCGCTCGCGCTGTTTTTCTGCTCATCCATGCGGCCTGTCAGATTGCGAATCTGATCCGCTAGGGCATCTATCTTCACATGTGTTTCCGCGCCTGTCTTGGTATTGCGCATCGCCGCAGCATCCCGTTTCTCCAGTTGCTCGACGCGCGCCTGAAGTTCCCGTTGATGCTTCTCCAGCGTGGAAACGCTGTCTTCTAACTCAACCAAGCCGTCGGTTTGCGCCGCGCACCCCGCGCACAGAAGCCAGAAACCCGTCCACCACCCTGCCTTCATGACATCCTCTATCGTACGGCCGCGACGCGCGGGGGCCGCGACACTCGGCTAGCGTGCGCCGGCCTTGCGTTCCAGCGTGTCGAGACGCTTGACGGCTTTGCGCAGGGTTTGTTCTTGCTGCTCCACCTTCTCGGCCAGTTTCTGCCCCAGCGTGTCCATGGTTTTTGAAAATTGGTCCAGTTTCTTATTCACCTGCGCCGTATCCGCGCCGCGTGTTTTTTGAACCTGCCCTTCGATCTCGTCCATCCGCGCCGCATGCGCGCCGAGGGCCGAAAGGGTGTTCTCCCGAAGGAGCGTCACTGCGGAGGGAAGCGCAGCGATCTGCGGCACCTGCTCTGCGAGCGTCTTTTGAATTTCCCCCATGACATTTCTGAGGGCGTCAATCTGGGCCTGTATGTCCGACCTCAGCCCTTCCACTTTCTGGGCCTGGCGCGACGTGGACGCTTCCACCTGCTGCACCGTCTCTTCCCGGTGGGAGGCACCTTTTTCAATGTTGCCCTGAATCAGACGAAGTTGGAGCGCCACCTCCTCCAAGCGCAGATCCACCTCTTCTTGATTCTTCTTAACCTCGGAAGCCGCCTGCTCTTTCTCTATTTTCGACTGCCGCAATTCAGCCTGAAGACGGGTAATGCGATCCTCCATCACCCTGCGATTTTGCTCCTCCATGCGGAGTTGGTCGTCGCTGATCCACGTGTGGCCGCACCCCAGAGAGAGCCCGGCGGTCCCCAGCATCGCCCCCCACGCGAGGGCACGATGAAATCGCAAAAATCGCCACCGCGATGCACGCATGCGCGCTCCGATTACATGACCCATGTGACTTTATCTTAGGACTTGGACAGAAGCGATGGCAACGCGGATGAAGGGCTCTGGATAAAGCCCGATCCACAACGTCGCCACCGACATCACGCCCAGGGCCGCCATCAGGGGGGGAGAGGAGGCCAGCGGCGGCGCGGCATCCCCTGTGGGCGCCTCCATGTACATCGCCACCACCACCTTGAAATAGTAATACAGCGAAATAACAGAGTTCAAAACGCCGAAGATGGCCAACCAGTAAAACTCCTGCATGAGGGCGGCCTTAAACAGAAAGAGCTTGCCAACAAAACCCGCCGTGGGGGGAATGCCGACCAGCGACAGGGCGAAGAGGACGAACAACGCCGCCACAACCGGGTGCGTCTGGGCTAGCCCAGAAAAATCGCTCAGATGATCCCCCTTCACCCCTTTTCGGCAAAGCAGGATGAGCGTCGTAAACGCCCCGAGCGTCATAAAGGCGTAGGCCAACGCATAGATCAACACCGATGAGAGCCCCGCCTCCGAGAACGCAATCAGCCCCATCAGAATATAACCCGACTGCGCGATGGAGGAATAGGCGAGCATCCGCTTGAGGTTGGTCTGCACCAGGGCGGCCACGTTGCCGACGGTCATCGTGGCCACCGCGACGATCCAAAGCATCTGCCACCAAGCGGGGTATCCCCCCTCTAGGCCCGTCACCAGCACGCGCAACAGCGAGGCGAAGGCGGCGATTTTGGAGCCGGTGGACAAAAACGCGGTGATGGGTGTCGGCGCCCCCTCATAGACGTCGGGCGCCCACATGTGAAACGGCGTGGCCGCAATCTTAAACCCGAAGCCCGCAATGAGCAGGACCAGGGCGAGGATAAAAAGGGGGGAAGGCGGCCCCCCGGAGAGCGAGGCCCGGATGGCGCCCAGGTGGGTCGTCCCGGTGAGCCCGTAAAGAAAGGCGATGCCGTAAAGAAGGATGCCGGAGGTGAAGATGCCCGTCAGAAAATACTTGATGCCCGATTCCACCGATCGGGGGTCTTTCCGCATGAACGCCGCGAGGACGTAAAACGAGATGGACATCAGCTCTAGGGAAAGATAGACCGATAGCAAATCGGTCGCGGCGGGCATTAGCATCATTCCCACCGTGGCAAAGAGGATCAGGCCGTAATACTCGCCGAGGTGGATGCGCTCGATTTGAATGTAGAGGATGGACATAAGAACGACAAGGGCAGCAATGACCAGAAACAGCCCCTTGAAGAAGAGGGCGTAGGCATCGAGCGTGATCATGCCGGAAAACGCGGAAAGGTTGCTGCCGCAAAGCGGAAGCAACGAGAGGCCGGAGAGGGCGAGCGCGCCCAGCGCCCCGTAGCCGGTGAGGAATTTTTTCTCGCGCGGGATAAACGGGTCAACGACAAAGAGCAGGCAGGCAAGGCCTGCGAGGATCAAATCGGGCAGCAGGGCGATCAGTCCCGTCGTCATAGGGCAGATTCCGCGGGGGGGGCAGATTCCGCGGGGGGAGGCGGTTCCACCCGGGGTGCGGCCAAATCGTCCGAGGCCGTGTCGGTCGCGACACGTTCACCTGCCTGCCGCGCACCTGCCTGCCGCGCGCCCGCACCGGAATGGATCCGCTGGACGATCTTGGCAATCGGCGGGTCAATGAGGGCCAGAAAGGGTTTCGGATATACCCCGATCCAGAACATGAAGACCACCAGCGGCATCATGTAGGCGATCTCGCGCGGGTTCACGTCAGCCAGATGCTGGTTTTCGGGCTTATCGAGCGGGCCAAACATCATGCGCTGGAATAGCCACAGCATGTACGCCGCGCCGAGGATGATGCCCAGGAGGGCCAATCCCGCGTAGATTTTGTTGGCCTGAAATGCACCCACCAAGATGAGAAACTCGCCGACAAAACCGTTGAGGCCCGGAAGCCCGATAGACGAGAACATGCTGATGCCGAAGAGGGCGGCGAATACGGGCATGCGCTGCGACAGTCCGCCGAACGCCGCGATCTCCCGCGTGTGCCGCCGTTCATAAATCATTCCGACGATCAGAAAGAGCGCGCCGGTCGAAATGCCGTGGTTGACCATTTGCAGCACGCTGCCGCTGATCCCTTGGGCATTGAGGGCGAACATCCCCAACATGACAAATCCCAGGTGGCTGACGGAGGAGTAGGCGACCAGACGCTTGACGTCGGTCTGCACCAGCGCCACGAGCGCGCCGTAGAGAATTCCGATGAGGGAGAGCGCGACCATCCACGGCACGGCGGCGTGAGAGGCCGCAGGAAAAAGCGGCAGACAAAATCGGACGAAGCCATAGGTTCCCATCTTCAAAAGCACACCTGCCAGCAGCACGCTTCCGGCCGTAGGTGCGTCGGTGTGGGCATCAGGCAGCCACGTGTGAAACGGGAACATCGGGACCTTGATGGCAAACCCCAGAAAGAAGGCGAGGAAGAGCCAGGTTTGAATAGAGAGCGGCAGGTTCAGTTTGTATAACTCTAGTAAATCGAACGTGTAGACGCCAGTGCCGTAGTCCGGATTGGCGTTGAGGAAGAAGAGGGCCAGAATCGCAAGCAGCATGAAGAGGCTGCCAAAGAGGGTGTACAGAAAGAACTTAATCGCCGAATACAGCCGCCGCCCGCCGCCCCAGATACCGATCAGAAAATACATCGGCACGAGCATGACCTCCCAGAAGATATAGAAGAGGAAGAGGTCCAACGCCATAAACACGCCGATCATGCCGGTTTCTAGGAACAGCAGGGCGATGTAGTATTCTTTGATGCGCTCGTGTACGGCCGAAAAGGAGCTGGCAATGGCGATTGGGCAGATGATCGTCGTCAACAAAACGAGAAGCAGGCTGATGCCGTCAATGCCGAAGAAGTAGTGGACGCCCAGCGAGGGAATCCAGGAGAACTTTTCGGTGAACTGCATCTCCGCGGACGCGGCATCAAACCCAGACAGGAGCAGGAGCGAGACCCCCATCGTGGCGACGGAGACGCCCAGGGCGATCCGTGGGATGGCGTCTTCTTTCTTGACCAGTAGGAGGAGGAAACAACCCAGAAGCGGCAGGAACGTGACCAGCGAGAGGATGGGAAACGACATGCCATTCCTTAAACGATATTACCCCATCCGAGGTTGCGGCGCGCTGGGTAGGGCACGGTATTCGACGCGCCAAACCGCCCACCGTCATGCGCCGCCTGCCACGCGAGCGGCGCATGATACTATGGCCACCCCACCCTGTCAATAATTTGCATCAAATCGCGTGCATTACCCGTTTCTCGTGAATCCTGAAGGTTTCCGTCTGTCGTAACGTCCCCTGGCGGGTTATTTGAGTTTTGCGCAATGCCAGGCCACGGCGTATTGAATATCCCCCTAAAGCAGGTATAATACGGGCCGATAAGGAGTGGACGTGTCTTGCGCCTTTGATCGGTTGGTTGCGGTGATGACCCGTCTGCGGGAAGAGGGCGGGTGTCCGTGGGATCGCGAACAGACGTTGGAATCGCTGAAGCCCTTCCTGCTCGAAGAGGCCTACGAGGTTTTGGAGGCCATTGATTCCGGTGTGCCAGACGCCCTCTGCGAAGAGCTAGGTGACCTGCTTTTTCAAGTCCTCTTTCACGCCCAGATCGCAAAAGAGCATGGACAGTTCGACATCGAGGCCGTGCTGATCGCCTGCGCCGAGAAGATGACCCGGCGTCATCCGCATATCTTCGCGCCTTCTCCCGGTGACGGTGCGCCGCTGGACAGCCAGACGGTGCTGACCCGATGGGAAGAGATGAAAAAGGGTGAGGCGCGCCACCAAGGACGCATGTCGGCGCTCGATGGCGTACCGAAACCGCTCCCCGCCCTGCTGCGTGCGCAGAAGATTCAGTCCCGCGCCGCCCGCGTCGGATTCGATTTTCGCACCCTCGACCCTGTCTTCGATAAGTTGCGGGAAGAGGTGGGTGAATGCGAGGCGGCGGTGCGCGTGGGTTCGGCGCAGGATATTGCGCATGAAGTCGGCGACCTGCTCTTCTCGATCGTGAATGTCTCACGGCACTTACAGGTCAACCCGGAAGAGGCTCTGCGCAAGGCCATCGAGCGGTTTTCGAGTCGGTTTCAGAAAGTCGAGGCCGCCGCCGAAAAAGAGGGGGGCATCCCGTCGCTGACGCCAGCGCAGATGGAGCAGATGTGGGAGGCGGCCAAGGCGCAGGAGGGGTTGCCCGCGGCGTGCACGGGCCGTGACCCATAGCGTCGTCCATCCGCCCGCGCCGCGCGTTGTTCGTCCTTAAGGTCTCCGGACCCTCCTGCGTTCCACTGATCCGTCGTAAAATCGTGCGTTCGGAGAAGTGGCCTCTATGCCTTCTTTTACGTATCGCGTGGCAAGAAGCGACGGGGCCGTCATGGCGCGGCGGGCCGACTCGGACAACGAGGCCGCCTTGCGTGAGCGCCTGGAGGGCGAAGGGTATCTTGTCCTTTCGATCGCGGAGGCGGCCCATCTGCCCGCGCCGACCTGGTTTGAGAAAAAGGGGGTCTCGCCGCGCGATTTTCTGGCGTTTAACCAGGAGTTGATGGTGCTCCTGAAGGCCGGGCTTCCCATTATGAAAATTCTCGACATTCTCATGGAGCGGGGTGGTCGCACCGCGTTTTCGGACGCGCTGAAGGCGGTGCAAAAAGACATTCGAGAAGGCGGAACGATCGCCGATGCCATGGCCAAACATCCCGCATTCTTCCCGGAGATTTACGTTTCCTCGCTGGGCGCGGGGGAAAAAAGTGGGAACCTCGTGGAGGTCATCGGGCGGTTTATGGCCTATCAAAGACGGGTGATTGACGTCCGAAAAAAGGTGACGGCGGCCCTGGCTTATCCCACGTTTTTGCTGTCCTTCGGCATTCTGGTCCTGTCGTTTCTGCTGGTGTTCGTCATGCCTAAATTTTCAGAAATGTATGCCCAGGCGAGCGCGGATCTCCCGTGGCTCACCCGCGCGCTGCTTGGGTTTGTGGCGTCGGTACGCGGGCATATTGTCCTTTGGGCGGGCGGGGGGATTCTGGTCGTTTTTCTGCTTTGGAAAGGTTACCAACACCCGTCGGGTCGCGCCTTGTTTGATCGTGTTCTTTTGCATATTCCGATCGTGGGGCCGATTGTCCGGCGGCACTATCTGATCCAAATCACGCGCACGCTCTCCACGGTGCTCAAGAGCGGGATTCCGCTGGTCGGCGCGCTTAAAATCATGTCGGATGCAATGACCAGCCGGAGCGTGCGGGATCGGCTGGCGGGCGTTTCCGATGCCGTTCGATCGGGCGGGGGCCTGGCGTCCGCCCTGGCGAAAACCGACCTGTTCCCACGCCTGTCCACGGAGATGATCGGCGTCGGCGAGCAGACCTCCGCCCTCGAGGAGATGCTCAACGATGTCGGCGGATTTCACGAGGAAGAACTCGATTTATATCTGGCCCGCGTCACCACGTGGGTCGAGCCGATCCTGCTTTTGGGCGTCGGCGCCATCATCGCGGTGATCCTGATCGCCATGTATCTTCCCATTTTCAACCTTGCGGGGACCGTTCAATGATGACCTCGCTGATCAAACGCATTCCTCTCGGCGCGCTTCTGATTGCGCGCGGGAAGGTGCCGCCCGACATCATTGACCGCCTGCTCAAGGAATATAAAGATACCGGCATGCGCCTCGGCGAGGTCCTGCGTGATAAGGGCTTCATCACGGAGGAGGAGTTGGCCCAGGCCCTGGCCGAGCAGTTTCACCTGACCTATTACGCCCTCGACCACTTTCGGATTGACCCCGAGTTTTTCAAGAAAATCCCGGTCGAGTGGATGTATCGCTATCCGTTTATTCCTTACGCGCAAAAAGAGGGCAACATCATCATCGTCCTGTCCGATCCCACGAACCTGGCGGCAATGGACGACCTGGAGCTGCTCCTTAAGGCGCGGATCACGTTTGGCATCGGCGCAAAGAGCGCCATTTTGGACGTCTTGCAGCGCAGCGAGGGTTCCGACCACGTTCTCCAGCAGATTCAGGCCGACTTCAAACCCGTGCTCATTACAGAAAACGAGGAGGGCGATGAAGTCCTTTCGATCGAAAAGATCGGCGGAAAGGACGGCAGCCCGGTCATCAAATTGCTCGACACGCTCCTGCTCACCGCGCTCCAGAAGCGGGCGAGCGACGTCCACATTGAAACCTACGAAACCCAGGTTTTCCTGAAATATCGCATTGACGGCGTTCTTTATCCCGCGATGGATCCGCTCGACGTGAAATTTCATCCGGCGCTGGTGTCGCGCATCAAGGTGCTTTCGGAACTCGACATCACGGAGAAGCGCGTGCCACAGGACGGGCGTTTCAAAATGCGCCTCGGCGCCCGCAAGGTGGATTTTCGTGTTTCGATTCTGCCGAGCGTGTTCGGGGAAGACGTCGTTATCCGCATCCTCGACAAGGAATACATCACCGCCGATCTCAACGAGTTGCGGCTGGATCGGCTGGGTTTTAACAAAAAAGACCTCCAACGGTTCAAGCGCGCCATCCACGAGCCTTACGGGATGGTGCTGGTGACCGGGCCGACCGGTAGCGGCAAGACGACCACGCTCTACGCCGCCCTCACCGAGGTGAACGCCCGCGAAGATAAAATCGTCACGATCGAAGACCCAGTCGAGTACCAGCTCGAGGGCGTGGTGCAGATTCCGGTCAATGAAAAAAAAGGGCTGACCTTCTCGCGCGGCCTGCGGTCCATTCTGCGGCACGACCCTGACAAGATCATGGTGGGGGAGATTCGTGACGCCGAAACGGCGCACATCGCCATCCAGTCGGCCCTCACGGGGCACTTGGTATTCACCACGGTGCACGCCAACAACGCCTTTGATGTGATCGGACGGTTTGTCAACATGGGGATCGAGCCGTACAACTTCGTCTCCTCGCTCAACTGCATTCTGGCGCAGCGGCTGGTGCGCGCCCTGTGTGTGTCCTGCAAAAAGATCGAACCGGCATCGGAGGGACTGCTGGAAATTTCGGGTCTGGACGTCGAGCGACATCGCCAGACGCCGTTCTATATTCCCGTCGGCTGCGCCGAGTGCAACCAGACCGGCTTTCGCGGTCGGGGCGCGATCACCGAGTTTTTGGACCTCTCCGACACCATTCGCGAGATGATCCTGTCCCGCCGCTCCACGGCGGAAATCCGTCGTGTCGCGCTGGAGGAGGGGATGACCACGCTGCGACAATCGGGGTTGGAGAAGGTGTTCAACGGCGAGACGACACTGCGCGAGATCAACCGCGTCACGTTTGTGCACTAGCCGCCTTTGCGTTTCCCCCGCCTTCATCGAGAGATGAAACAATGTGGAATCCAGTGCGAATGGGGTTGTCGGTAGGGACGAGCCAGATCACGCTCGCGGCGGCAACGCGGCGCGGCGAGAGGCTCGATGTCCAAAAAACCGCGACGGAGATATTGCCAGCGGGCCTCTGCCATCCCTCTCCGGTTGATAAAAACATCACCGATGTGGGGCAATGGAAGACGCACGTCTCGACGCTTTTGGGCCGCTTGCCGCGCGCCCGGCGCATGACCTTGAGCCTTCCGGACGCGGCGATGCGCGTCCTCTTTCTTACGCTCCAGCAAGTGCCCGACAACAAAAACGATCTGGAGCGGCTGATTCAATGGCACATGGAAAAAAACTTCCTCCATCCACTGGGCGAGGCGCGGGTCTCACACCAGGTGCTCTCCCGCACCCCCCAACAAACCCGCCTGCTGGCCACGGCGATCAAAAACGATGTGGTCGCGCAATACGAAGAGATGAACGGGGCCGGTGGATCGGATGCCGTCGAGATTGACCGCGTGGGGCCGTCGTCGCTTCACGTCTTCAACCTGTTTCGGCCCCTGATTGCCCGCGCGGGGGCGCAGAACTTCATCTTTGCCCGCCTCTTCGATCGAATGCTCACGGTGATGATCTTTGCGTCCGGTCTCCCCAATTTTATTCGGGTCAAGGAATTTCCAGAATCTGACCAGTGGGACGAGGCGTTTCTCGCGGAGATGACTACGTCGCTGGCTTTCTACGAAGGGGGTGGCAACGCCCTGTCTTCTCTCACGCATCTTTTTTGGGCCGCAGGGGAGGCGTTCGATTTCACAGAGCAGATTCGCGCGTCGCTCCGCTTGGTCCTCACGCGGCTCGATCCGCGTGGTGTGATCCGCTCGGCATCCATTTCGGATGAGATCGTCGCTGCTGCGGCGGCGGCGGGAGACGGCCTGTGATCCGCTTCGACATCAATTTGGCCTCGCCCGAGGTCGCAAAACGCAAGGCCGTGCGCCGGGGCGCGAATGTGGCCATTGGCCTGCTTTTGCTCCTGATCGCGCTCGATGCAGTGGCGCTGCGCACGGTTTGGGAGGAGACGGCCACCTTCGATGCGCGCATGACGCGGGTCACGCAAGATACGCGGCAGATGCAAGCCGCGCTCCGAAGGCTGGGCCGCGCGGTCTCGCCCAAGACGCAGGAAGACCTTCAGAAGGAAATTGACGCCATCAACGCCCTCATCGAACGGCGCGCGTTCTCCTGGATTGCCTTTCTTGCCGATCTGGAGGCGCGCGTGGATGACGACCTGTCCATTCAGCGGATTCAGCCTGGGGGCGGGAACGGCGACGTGACGCTGGAGGGGGTTGCGCGATCGCTTCCGGCCCTGACCGCGTTTGTCGAACGGCTCCAAAAGGAAGGCCCGTTCTCCGAGGTCTTCCTGAATAACCAGAAGCGCCTCGAAGAGGGAGAGGAAGGCGCGGGGGACGAAGAGGCGGAGGCCATTGGTTTCTCCATCCACTTTCGATACGCACCGAAAGAGAGGAAGACATGACCCTCTTTTCACGAGACGCGCGGCTTTTGCTCGTGGCCTTGCTTGCGGCCGGGTTTTTGTTCTTCCATTTTGTCACCCTGCCCTCGCACCGGGATGCCCTCGCGGCCAAAGAGGGCGCATGGCAGGCAGAACGAAAGACGATCCGCACGCTTGCCAATACGAAAGCGGCGCAGGAAGACCTCGCGGATTTTCAACGGCGTCTACCGGAAGAAGCGGTGCTGCCGAAGATCATCGCGTTCATCGCGGAAACATCGGAGGCCCACCAGCTGGCGATCCCGTCCGTTTCGTACCACCCCGAGAAGACCGACGTGCCCTGGCTGTCCTCCGTGTCCATCTCCTTCACCGTGCAGGGTGACTACGGCCACATTCGGAACTTCATCTCGGCCATCGAGCACGCCGACGTTTTTTTCATCATCGAAGATTTCACGCTCACCGCGCCCAGGGGGGAGGTCACGGAGGCCATCCAATTGCAGATTCGGATTTCGGCTTACATGCGCAAGACCCCGCTCCAGGAACCGGGCGCGGAGAGGCTCGTCTAGCCATGACGCAAAAGCAACAACTGGCCGTTCTACTCCTCATTCTGGGGGCGATTGCCGCCTGGCGCGTGGCCACCTATGCGCCGCCGCGCGTGGCCCAGATGAAGTACGTGTCGGGACGGGTTCCCGCATCCGGCGCGCAACGGGAGGGAGCGCCGCTTAAAGTGCGGTTGGAGCGGATGGGAAAGATGCCGCCGCCGGTTCCAACGGACGTGAGGAACATTTTTGCCCCGCTGAAATCCCTGGAGCCGCCGCCGCCCCCCCCGCCTGCGGTGGAGGTGGAAGAGATGCCGCCGCCCCCTCAAGTCGAGGCGCCGTCGCCAGAGGCGTTGGCACTGGCCGCAGCACAGAAGGCCCTGGGCGAAATTACCTATATTGGCTTTTTGGATCGCGGCGCCGGAAAAAGAACCGGCCTCTTCTCCAAATCGGGGCAGGTGGCCGCGGGGGGCAAGGGGGAGCCGCTTTTTGAGCGGTTCCGCGTCCATGAGATCTCCGGCGCGTCCGCGATCGTGGAAGACGCCGCAACGCACGCCCAGGTGACGCTGCAAATTGCAGAAAAAAAGTAACCTCGCGGGGCAACCTGCTATCTGAAAGGCGGTTCTATGGAACGGATATTGCGGAAATGGGTATCGCGCGAGCGCGCCACGGTGGCGCACCGCATTCGAGCGGTTCTTCGGACTGCTGCCGTGGTGACGGCAACCGCGTCATCTTTGTGGGTGATCCTCGTCATCTTTGCGGGTGATCCTCTGGAAGCCAAGACGATTGGCGCGCCCCACCGCACGCTTGATCCGCGCCTTCAGATGCGCCTTGCGGCGCCGCCCGCCGCTCCAAAGCCGTCCGCGCCAGATGGACACCGCAAACCCGGCCAGGCGGAACCCCCGGCAGAATCCCCAATTGACGTGCTGATTCTGGTTTCCGGCGCTGTGAATCTGGAGGCCATCCCAGGCGTCATGGTTCGGACCCGCATGGGCAACGTGGTCACCGCAACCGTCACCCGTGAGGGGCTTGAGCGGCTGGCCGTCACAAGCGGCGTGCGCTACGTGGAGCCTTCAACCCGCCTGTCGCCGAAGAACGACATTGGCACCTCTGCTTCTTCCGGTCTTTCAGGGGAGATTGACATGGTAGGCTACGTCATAACCTATCCCTACGACGCCACGGCAGGGGATACACTCACGGTCTCGATGCATGCTGCACCAGAAAGTCTCCTCGATCCCTATTTGCGTCTTTGCCAAGAGAGCGATTGCACCACTGTGCTTGCCGAAGATGACGATTCCGGACCGGGCAACGACGCAAAACTCGATTTTACATTTCCTCAGGCCGGCACCTTCTTTATTGAGGTTTCAGACAGTCCAGACAGTCCAGAGGCCAACAGTGGCGGGTATGCGCTGGTCCTCAGCAACCGATCGGGTGACTTCGCATTGGGCATTGGCGCGGAGCCGTTGCATGGGATCGGCCTGGAGGGCCAGGGGGTGATCGTGGGGGTGATTGACACTGGAATTGACTGGTGCCACGGGGATTTTATTGACGATGTGACAGGTCAATCCCGCATTCTGTTCCTTTGGGATCAGACCTTGGAAGCGGGAGTCGGTGAGTCGGCGCCAGATGTGGGGGGAGATCAAAGCCCAATTAACGATTACGGTGTCGAATATACACAGGCACAAATCAATGCAGCCTTGGCAGATTGCGATAACGCACCGGAGGGTCGCCATCGCCTCGTGCGCAGTGCGGACACCGATGGACATGGCACGCATGTGGCCGGGACCGCAGCGGGGGATGGCTCCGGAACGAACGGTTTGGAACCTGCGGGAACCTATCGAGGGGTGGCACCCAAGGCCGATCTGGTGATTGTAAGCTACGGAGGGGATGCGTCTTTCAGCGAAAGCCTCTCTCTGATCGAGGCGGTGGGTTACATTTTTGCGAAGGCCGATGTCCTGGGCAGGCCGGCGGTAATTAATATGAGCTTGGGCGGCCACGACGGACCGGTGGATGGCACCAGCCTGCTGGATCAAGCCATGCTCTATGCAACCGGGCCGGGTCGCATTATCGTCGCGGCGGCCGGGAACGAAGGCGACAGGCGTATCCACGCGCAAGGACAGGTTGCACAAGGGGGTATGGACGCCCTGGAATTTGATCCCTCCGCATGTGCCTCTTCGGATTGCGCCATCAGCCTATGGCATGATGGGGGTGATGCCTATACCGTCGTCCTCACTGCTCCAGGGGGAGATTCCCTCTTGGTCACAAGCGGTGCCTTGGCCACCGACATTCTGCAGGGCGTTTTTGTCGAAGTCGCCAATGCGACCTCCACGCCACCCAATGGGGACAAAAACATCCTGGTGGCCCTTTCCGGAACATTCGGCCAGCAGGGATGGTTGCTCGAACTCGAGCGCGCCGGAAATGGAGGCAGTGGTCGGTGGGATGCGTGGGCGGATCCCGATGATGGGACGCTCACGTTTGCCGATCACCTTCCGACGCAGGTGGGTCATTCATACGCGGGCACCGTGGGCGAGCTGGCTTCATCTGCTGGGGTCATCACCGTCGGGGCGCATTCGACCAAGTTTCGATGGGATGATTTCGAGGAAACGATGCAAGAAAACAACGAAGCCTTTGAAGATTTTGGAGACATTGCCCGCTTTTCCTCTCGTGGGCCAACAAGGGATGGCAGGCCCAAACCGGACATTACAGCGCCTGGGAATCAGGTCATGTCCTCGCTGTCCGCAGACTACTGTGTGCCAGACGAATGCAGCTCTACGGATATCGCTTACGATGAAGCCCATATGATTATGGCGGGCACCAGTATGGCCACCCCGATGGTGACCGGAGCCGTGGCTCTCATACTCGAACAGGACGCCACAAACTTCCCACGTCCGCTTTTGCAAAGCACTGCCTTACAGGACGAAAAGACCGGCACCTTGCTGCCCGATCACACCTGGGGATTTGGAAAAGCAGATGTGTGGGGGGCATCCTTTGCCCTGAGCAACGATCATTCACCCTCGGTCACCCTATCTGCAGAGCCACGAGAAGGCATCAACACCTTGAATACGACGCTGATGGCCTCCGCCTCAGATCCTGATACAGGAGACCGCATTGCAGAGTATCTGTGGGATTTTGATACTGACGGATTCACCGATGCCATAACGGAGACTCCTGCGGTAGGCCACACTTATGGGGCAGGCACGCATCAAGCCTCTGTCACGGTCGTCGATCAATATGGCAAGACCGCGCAAGCCACGGTTGGTCTAACCGTACAGATCAGATGCAACAGTCAGTTCGCCACCATTGTAGGAACCCCTGGAAACGACGTGATTTCAGGAACGCCCGGACCGGATGTCATCCACGGCCTGGAGGGCAATGACACGATCCAGGGTTTGGGCGGCAACGACATCATCTGTGGCGGAGCGGGAAAAGACACACTCTACGGCGGGAAGGGCAACGACCGCATCTACGGGGAAGCAGGGAGCGACACGCTCAAAGGAGAATCGGGCAACGACAACCTTTACGGCGGGACCGGCAAAGATCGCCTAGACGGTGGTTCCGGACGGGACTATTGCCACGGTGGGCCGGATCGAGACTACCGATCCGCGGGCTGCGAAAAAAGGAAGGGCATCCCGTAACCGGCTGAGGCTCACGCGCATCGCCTTCGGAGGGCCAAAAGCCCCACGAGATGTTTTTGGTACTAAGCAGCCATTCCGTCCGTCTCATCTTGCCCATCATCAAATGTCCCCCCATCTAGCACCCGTCTCAAGAAGGTATTATCCGAAAATAGACATTTCTAAAGAGTCATGACACCAGGCCAATGCTGAAGCACGCGCGGCTATCGGCGAATCTGCTACCCTACAGGCACACAACGGCAACGGATCGCCCTATGCCAGCACTTGATACCATCACCATCAAAGGATTCAGAAGCATCGCTTCCATCGAGAATCTTAAGCTCGAAGCAATTAACGTGCTTATCGGTCCTAATGGCTCCGGGAAATCGAATTTCATCGAGGCATTCTCATTTCTACACGCCATCCGGGAAGGCCAATTGCAGGATTACGTTATCAAAGCCGGCGGCGCGGACAAGGTGTTGTATTTCGGTTCCAGAGTAACGGCGGCCGTCGAAATTCAAATTTCTTTTCAGGGAGGAGTCAATCAATATCAGATCACGTTGGAACCGACCGGGACCGATCAACTACACCCAAGTTCTGAAACGGCTTCCTTTTGGAACAAAGCAAGATACCCACGGCCCTATAACGAGGATTTAGCGCCGTGTGGCCTCGAAGCTGGCATTAGCGACCCGAACAGCAAGCAAACGCCAGGCTTCGTCCGTGCTTACTTGGATCGCTGGCGGCTCTACCATTTTCACGATACGAGTCCCAACTCGCAAATGAAAAAGACGGCGGACATCAACGACAACCGCTACTTGCGCCCAGACGCCTCCAACTTAGCGGCATTTCTTTACTATCTACATGCCAGGCATCAGACCTCGTATAGTCTGATCCGACGTACAGTGCAGCTCGTCGCCCCTTTTTTTGATGACTTCCTGCTTGAACCACAGAAACTGAACCCGGACAAAATTCGACTGGAATGGAAACACAAAGGCTCGGACGCCTATTTTGATACCTCCTCGCTATCGGATGGCACGCTACGCTTCATGGCATTGGCCACACTCTTTCTTCAACCAAACGAGTATCGCCCCTCGGTCATACTGGTAGACGAACCCGAACTTGGATTGCATCCTTATGCGATCACGATGCTGGCTTCGTTAATCAAGCAGGCATCGGCTGGAACTCAAGTAATCGTTTCTACTCAATCATCGCTTCTTCTGGACTCTTTTAAGCCGGAGGATGTCCTCGTGGCCGACCGGGTGGATGGCGGCACGCAACTGACCCGGCTTCAGTCGGAAAAACTGAATGTCTGGCTGGAAAACTACAGTTTAGGTCAACTATGGGAAAAGAATGAACTCGGCGGCAGACCGGGAACAGAGAAAACGCATGGCTAGAGTGCTCATTCATGTCGAAGGGGAAACGGAAGAAACCTTTGTTAAGAACGTTCTCGCGCCGTATCTTTACGGTTATGGTTACACCCAGGTCAGCGCCCGCCTGCTTGGCAACGCGCGTCAACGCGACCGCCGGGGCGGTATTCGCGGGTGGGATTCCGTGCGCGTGGATATCCTGAATCATCTCAAGGAAGACTCGGCCTGTCTGGTCACAACAATGGTGGACTACTACGCGCTTCCCCAAACGGGGGTAAAGGCCTGGCCAGGCCGGGAAGCGGCTGGGCCATTACCCTTTTCGGACAAGGCTCGGACAGTTGGAGACGCCCTTCTTGCAAATATCCGCAACGAATTGGGGAGCGATTTTGACTCGAAGCGATTTGTTCCCTATGTGATGATGCACGAATTTGAGGGCCTGCTTTTTAGCCACTGTGATCGTTTCGCGCAAGGGATTGGTCGTCCTGATCTTACGCCAGACTTCCAAAAAATTCGGGATAAGTTTAGAACGCCGGAGGAGATTAATGACTCGCTTGTGACCGCGCCATCGAAGCGGGTTGAAGACCTGGTGCAGGGCTACGAAAAGCCGCTGTACGGAAACCTGGCCATGCTGGAGATTGGGCTTGATGCGATACGCGCCGAATGCCCACACTTTCGACAATGGCTCGAACGCCTGGAGGCGTGGCCGGATAAAGAGACAGCATGCCCGGGGAAGCTACCCAACTGACCTTTCAGCAGCCTACATAATCTAAGAATACAGAGCGGCCCCGCTGGTCTCTTAAAATGAAACCCCCCGGTAAGTTTTTCAGGACTCCTTTCCTCACCCAGAGGGCAATATGTATAGCGGATACATGAACTTGATTAAGCAGGGATTTGAGCGTAGGATTTTTACGATGGTTACTCAGATTGTCTCTTGTGCGCCAGACATTATGGGAGGAACACCTGTTTTTGTTGGAACCCGTGTTCCCGTGCAGACGCTTTTGGACTATTTG
>Ga0247727_10009098_pt1 | contig 18150 bp, 22 predicted proteins | sample WisWelCaveWW1625_FD_202498 | JGI IMG/M metagenome (GOLD analysis project Ga0247727, IMG submission 202498) | Biofilm microbial communities from Wishing Well Cave, Virginia, United States - WW16-25 | ecosystem: Environmental > Aquatic > Deep subsurface > Groundwater > Cave microbial mat | place...
TCGACGAAGCGATTACCTGGTTTCAGAAAGCCCTCCAGGCGAGACGCTATGAGAGCCCGGCCTTCCCCCATCTCAACCTGGGTCGGGTCTACGAGCGCAAGGGCCAATGGACCGAGGCCATCGATTCATACAAGAAAGCCCTGGCCTTCAATCCCAATTACGCCTTGGCAAAGAAAGCGCTGGGACGATTGATCAGCTCGCTGAACTGAACTGGTCTATCTGGTCTGTCTGGTCTTTTTTGTCTGTCCAGTTAGGTAAAGAGAAACACCCATCTGCACTGATCCGGAGGCAGGTTCACCTATGACGACGAATTCTCACCAGATAGACAAGACAGACCAGATAGACCAAAAGACCATTCTTGTGGCCGTCACCGACATCTTTTTCTACAGCAAAGTCCGCGATGCCCTGATGTCGAAGGGCTACAAGATCGAACGGGCTCGCACGCAACAGGACATCGCCGAAAAGGCTTCGGCTACGACCCCATCCGCGTTCATTTTGAACATGAATGACGATAGGCTGGACGCCTTTCAGGCCCTGGAAACCGTCAAAGCCGACGCCGTATTGAAGACCATTCCCATCCTCGCCTTCGCCAATCATGAAGAAGTCGATACGTTTAACCGGGCCAGAGCGCTGGGTGTGACCAAGATTGTCTCGCGCAATGAGTTCTCCGCTCGATTGAAGGACCTGGTAGAAGAAGTAATGTTGAATGGTAAATGATGAATGTTGAATTAAATCTCATTCAACATTGAACATTCACAATTGAACATTAGACTATGAAACAGTCACGCCTCCACGATCTCCACACGAAGCTTGGTGCGACCTTTGAAGAGGTCGCCGGATGGGACATGCCCGCTCACTATGGCAAGTGGGTCGCGGAGTATCAGGCGGTGCGCCAGGCAGTCGGACTCTCCGACCTCTCACACCGGGGCAAGATCCGCGTCACCGGCGACGATCGCGTGAAATGGCTGCAGGGGCTCATCAGCAACGATATTCTCCCGCTTCAGTCAGGCCAGGGCCGTTATTCGAGCTTTCTTACGCACAAGGGCAAGATGCTCGGCTACTTTCGAGTCTATACCCTATCCGACAGTCTGTGGGTGGAAGATGTCGGCGAGGTCGGCGATGCCACCTTCCAAGCGCTCCGAAAGTTTCTTCTCTACGGCATCAAAGCAAAGATGGAGAACTGTGCAGAATCCTGGGGGCTCTTGCTCGTCAGTGGGCCCAAGGCCTGCGCGACCGTCAGCGCCGCCTTCGGCGTCGCGATGAGCGACCTCAAGCCAGTGAGCGCCATCGCAGCCCAGATCGGCGGCCATGCCTCGTTCGTCCTGCGTACAGAAGAAACCGGAGAGATCGACCTCGAAGTATTACTGCCTGCTGACGCCCTCAACACGGCCTGGGAACGGCTCATGGAGGCAGGCACGACTTACGGCATCAAGGCGGTCGGCGGTCACGCTCGTGAGGCCCTCCGCATCGAAGCAGGGCTGCCAAAGGCCGGACCGGACCTCAACGAAGAGATCGTCCCACCAGAAGCGAACCTGGAAGGAAAAGCCTTCAGCTTGAATAAGGGCTGCTATCCCGGGCAAGAAGTCGTGGCAAGGATGGACACCTACGGCAACGTGCGGCGGCACCTGGTCGGACTGGTCCTCAAGGACTCCGTCGTTCCTCCACGTGGAGCCAAGCTGTTCAGTGGCGACCGAGAAGTTGGCTGGATCAGTAGCGCCACGCACTCCCCACAGCTCAAGACCCCGATCGCCCTGGCATTCCCGCTCCGGGACTTTTCAGCCCCCGGCACCAAGCTCACCATTGATGTCGATGGTGCGCGTCACGACGCGACGGTTCGTGCGCTCCCCTTCTACGCTCGTACCTAAAGTCGATGCAACCTCCACTGCATACCCTCTGCCCTGTAAGAACCTCCGCAACTTCAGGCACAGTTAATGCTCATATTTTCCTTCGGATATACGTGCAATTTATCCAAGCCTGGCGCGCTTTTTCGGCTCTTCTTGCTTGACTGCTTAGCGCTCCCCGCCTACAATTCAGCCCTCCTCAGCCTTTCGCATGGAATGCGCCAATGAAGCAGCGTCTTCCACAGAGCTTCTGGGTAGGCTTGAAATTCGACTTCCGGGATTTCTCTCGAACACAAACCAACTGCGAACGGAAACGTCTGGGTCGTGATAACACTCCCTGGGCGTTTCTTGTTTTGTGGAGAAGATGCTGAACACAAGCGATTACAAGAAGGTCTTCGAAACCCTTGCCGTGTCTCACCGCAGCTGCGTTATTGTTGTCGGGGGTGATAGCCACCGGCTGCCCAGGCATGACAAATGGTGCCGCTCTGGAGACTTGCAGGGGCAAGGGACATCGTCTCCTCCCACAGACCGCCCGCGTATCGAGAAGATCCTCTTTCGAACAGAAACAAGAACACAGACGGTGGACACGGTGCAGTTCAATGGGAGTGGAAATGGGAAAGATCGGATCATCTTCTTCAAGCCCGTTTCCCTTGAGGGGAGTTTACGGAGCAGAATTAAGGATTATGCGCTCACTCCTCGAGAACAAGAAATTGCTCTTTCGGTGATGAGGGGGCTCTCAAACAGTGAGGTCGCGGAGAAGCTCTTCATCTGTGAGCAAACCGTAAAGGACCACTTGCGCGTCATCTTCCAACGCATGCACGTCCGTCATCGAAACGAACTATTAGCGAAGTTCTGGATACCCGCTGTAGATGATCGAATCCCCCCCCCCGCCTAAGCGGCAGTCTCCCTAGCCCCTGCCGGATCGTCTGACTTACTGAGCCGACCACCAAATAGTGCGTATGCGGCCGTTCATGGTTCGACAAGCTCACCACGAACGGTAGCCCTGAAGCCCGTTCGCCCTGAGCGTGTCGAAGGGCGGGAACGCACTATTTGCTGGCCTCATCAGTAATTCCCCTCTTTGCCGCTTTTCTGTTGATCTTCTCTTCTGGTGACCTTCTCTGCAAATTCCTACTTTCGTGGGATTCACAAACATAGAGGCTGGGCGTAAGCTCCTCCCCAAACTGAGACGGTTCAGAAGGAGAACTTTCTGGCACAATAGCCACCTTAGCCAGGAGGTTCCCATGCGCCAATCGAAGTTCACCGAGACGCAGATCATATCGATCCTGAAAGAAGCCGATGCCGGTCGCCCCGTCAACGAAATCTGGCGGAAGTACGGGATCAGCTCCGCCACCACTGTCGAAGGCCTATACACAAGACAGTCCACCTATGGTCATCTGCGCCTAAGTTTCGAAGCTCTCTGCGGTCATCTAAAAGGGCCCCTGTGTGATCAGAGGAATTGCCATCTGTATAGTAAATGAAGTTGAGCTATCTTCTAAAATATTGCTCTCCAACAGGAGTAGGCAAGGAGGATACTATGAAAATCCCCAGCCATGTTCGTCTAATACTTGTTCTTGGAATTGTGGTGCTTATGTCATTACTCGTTGTGCCGTATGAGGCTCAAACGAGCACGACAATAACTTTTGTTAGTGGTAATGGTCCAATAGGCACTTTGGATCCAATCAATTATTTTACCCTGGATGGTGGTGTTACCTTTCAGCAGGCTTTCATTGTTTCCCCTGAAACCAACTACCACATTATTCCTGGTACAAAATACATCAATAGGAACTCGACGACATCTGGTCCTACAAACGCGACTACTCGTTACAGAACGACCTTTACACTACCCTCAGGTTTTAGTTCCCCGTTCTTGACCGTAGAGATTCACGCTGACAATGTAGCGACTCTCTTTCTCAATGGATTTAAATTCGGAGAGCAGCCAATTGGAGAGCTTGGTACGAATTTCCAGAATCCTGCAGAGGTGTTCACAATTAGTGATGCAACCAAGTTCAATGCGGGTCAAAATTTCCTACAGTTCGATATCTTTAACTTTGGTGGTCCGACAGCCTTTGACTATAAGGCCACGCTATCCTTCGCGACCAAGCCCACGGCCAACGCCGGCCCGGACCAATCAGTGCCGGAGGACACATTATTGGTCACGCTAGACGGTACCGGTTCCACGGGCGCGTCCCTGACCTATACCTGGACCCAGGTGGCTGGACCGCCTGTGGCGCTGAGCGGAGGCACCACGGCGCATCCCACGTTTTCCGCGCCGCCTGTTCCCGCAGCCGGGAGCACGGTCACGTTTGAGCTGGTGGTCTGTGAAGGAACCAGCAGCAACTGTAGCGACCCCGATTCCGTCAACGTGCACATCACCTATGTGAATCAACCACCGGTCGCCGATGCGGGACCGGACCAGACCGTGCAAGAAGGCAGTCCGGTCATGCTGGACGGCACAGGCAGTTATGATCCAGATGTCGAGGTATTGACCTATCAGTGGACGCATATCCTCGGCCCGGCGCCGGTGTCTTTGACAGGGGCCAACTCGGCCAGTCCAACCTTTACGGCACCCACGGTGGGGCCGGCCGGGGACACAATCGTATTCGATCTTACCGTGACCGATCCGCACAATCTGACGGGATCGGACTCGGTGTCGATCCATGTGTCCAACGTCAATCAGATTCCGGTGGCCAACGCAGGGCCGGACCAGACGGTGGATGAGATTACGCTGGTCACCTTGAATGGTACGGGTAGTTTCGACCCGGATCTGGATACCCTGCTCTTTACCTGGACGCAGACCGTAGGCCCGCTGGTGTCATTGACGGGGGCCAACACGGCCAGTCCAACCTTTACGGCGCCATCGGTTGGGGTCGGCGGGACCACGCTCACCTTCAAGCTGGTGGTGTCGGACGGGCAGGCGAACAGTGTCGACGAGGGCACCGTCAATATCGTCAATATCCATGTACTAGATACCAACGATCCACCGGTCTGCACGCTGGCGCAACCCAGTGTGGCCAGCCTGTGGCCACCGAACCACACGATGGTGCCGGTGACCATCATGGGCGTGACCGATCCGAACAACCAGACGGTCACGTTTACCTTCCCCGCCGTGACCCAAGATGAACCGGTGAATGGCCTGGGCGACGGCGACACCAGTCCGGATGCGGCAGTGTCAGGTAACCAGATCCTGCTCCGTGCGGAACGGGCAGGGACCGGCAACGGCCGGGTCTACGTGGTGCAGTTCACGGCCAGCGATGGCCAGGGCGGCAGCTGCACCGGCACGGTGACAGTTAGTGTGCCGCACAGCAAGAAGGTTACGGCCATCGATAGCGGCCAGAACTTCAACTCCTTCGGGCCGTAGATTCTCAGGTTCGGCGGGCTGCCTTCAAGGCAGCCCGCCACACCCGTGCCCAGAACGCATCTATTTTTCAGGATTCCGGACCGCTGTGACAGCCGACGCAAAGGTGAGCAAGCTCTTCCGCTCATCATCTTCTAGCGCCAGTAAGAGGTGGGCCTCCTCGGCATGCATCAGCCGAAGGCTCAGGAACGGTTCCTCACGGCGTTTCTCTTTATTGTCCCACATCGCATCGATCACCTGAACTTTGTCCAGCTGAGCGACCGACAGCACGTCGTAGCGAAAATACGAGTCGCCGATGACCAGGTCGAACAGCACGTTGCCGGCAGTGAGCAACACGAGATTAAAGCGCCCCTGATCTTCGTAGCCCTCCGGCAAAAACTTGTTGATGTGGCAGAGCGCAACTTTACGATCTCCTAAGGCCGCGCGGATCTTTTCCTTCAACGCAGGATAATCGATCTGCATGGCCTTTTCATCAAGCCCAGTCGCCGCTGCAGCGGCATTGTGAGCCTTTTCAAAAATCTCATCCGCTGACATCAACCCTGCCATATGTGTAGTCCTTTCATCCGAACCCTGTTAACCCGCGGTATGCCGGGCCTTCACGGCCCTGGCGACGCCGACCAATCCAAGGCCGGCCCACGCAAACTCCAAGAAAATGAATCCGACCCGCTGATCCGCAATCGCGACGATCCCCAACAACAACGACCCGACGATGTTCAACGCGAGGTATCCCGCGTTCAGTTCACGCCAAACCCCGCCCTGAATCAGGCCGTAGGCCGACAGCACCATCAGGGCGCCTAGGACGGAAATCAGCTGCAACAGCATCACGCACCTCGTTTAGCAGGATGCTGAAAAAGTCCGCCAGCTTTGTTCTCGCATCGTTCAGAGGCTCAACGTACCGAAGCGTACGCCTCACCTCTTCGCTCGCTGCGGCCTCGCTGAACGGCCATTTTGAGCATCCTGCGAGACGTTCTTGCGCCATCACCACTCGCAAAATCACAGTGGGTGTTGAGCACAAACTGAGTTTTCCCGTAACCTGCTAGATCTTACACACACGCACACAACGACTGTGTACCGTAACTGGCCACCCGTCCCGATTTCAAGGGGACTTTCGCAGAAGACCCCGGCTAACTAGCCCGCATTATTCACGAAGGCTTCTACTGCAACCGCCGAGACGCCGCTACGACAAGCCTGACGGCAGGCTGAGGAGCGGGACAGGCACCGCCGCAGACGGCGGAGCCAGTCCCCTACCTCTACGCGCCCGTCTCGCTTGGCGTCTCAGCGGTTTCGTCACGAACCCTCGTGTAATAATGCGGGCTCGGCGGCCAGATGATGAGAAAACCGCGTGGCACCAGCCTCGTCGAGGACTCTGACGTCGAAGGAGGACTTGGTGACTCGGATGAGACCAAAATTGAAGTACCCGCTTTCATTAATCAATGTGGTCGGGCGTAATCCTGCACTGGCCGGCGTCAGTCGGCCGGGCGCCGCGGACAACGGACCAGCCGCAAACTCATGGAAGTCAGGAATCCCGTCACCGTTCGGATCGTACGCATTCGCCTGCACATAGTGGACATCGCCGGCCAGGAACACCACGTTCTTCACTTTCCGGCCTAGAATGCGGTCCACAAATACCTGCCGCTCCTGTTCAAATCCTGGACTGCCAGGCCCTCCGGCCCAGCCATCGTTCCCAGGGACGCCTGCGCCTCCTCCCTTCGAAATGGACAGCGGCACGCTGGTCACAATCACTTTCCATGTCGCGGTTGACTCGGTGAGCCCGCTCAGCAACCATTGAAGCTGCCTCTCTCCCAACATCGTCTTCGCCGGGCCGTCCTGCTCAGCATTACGGCTCCGATACTGCCGCGTATCCAGGATGAACAGCTCGAGGTCCGCCCCGGCACGCACCGTTCGATAGAGCCGATGGGGATCGTCAGGCGTCACGCGGATCGGCCAATACTCACGCAAGGCCTGACGTCCCACCGGCGTCTGGCTGTCAAAGGGCCCTGCAAAGTTATCCCGCACTTCATGATCATCCCAGATGACATAGACCGGAACGCTGTCGAGAAACCGCCGCAGGGCCTCCGCACCCCATTGGTCGCGATGACGGGCACGATACTCGGCCAGGGTCGTCGCCCGAAAGTCAGCGCCCGGTTCGTTCGGAGGCGACGGGCACAAATCGTCAGCGTACATCGTATCTCCGAGAAACAGAAAGAAATCGAGCTGCCGGGCGCGCATCACATCGAAGATGGGGTATCCGGCAACGCCACGCCTGCATCGCCCCTGGCCACCCAGATCCCCGCTCCAGGCAAAGGTCACTGGGGCCGAATTCGCGGCGTCCGGCAGGGTCGTAAACTCCCCTCGTGCCGCCACTTGTGCTTCAGTCGATGTTCCTTCACGCCCCTTCGTGCCGACAAAAACATACAATCGGTATCGTGTGGCTGGCGTTAACCCCTCAAGGGGAACCGTCAGGGTGAAATCCGTTTCCGAGCCGGTCGTGAATAGCGGCGTCCGCGCCACGGGAGCGACGGCTGTCCCCATCTTCGACAGGCTATCCCAGGCCGCCACCGGCGCTCACTCGAATTGAACCATCATCGGTCCATCGGTTCGCAACCAGAACAGGGCCGATTGGCTCGTCACATCCCCCACTGCAATCCCCTGAGGCAGCAGATTCGTCGAAGCAGGAGCCGTCTCGGCAAAGGGACTCCCAGGAGGAAGCCCCTCTCGTGATGCAGCCGCGCAGCTCGACAGGGAAACGAGCGTGGCCAAGAGTAGGAGAAGGATAGGAGGAGGCCCCATCATGGCGATGGACTTACCGGAACAGGAGCAACGCGTCAAGCGTGACCCGATTGATAATCAGCCAATCCGTCCGGCATACTAAGGACTCTGAACAGCCTACAGAAAACCGATTTCAGCACGGCAGAACGTCGATGGCCTGCACGCCTGGGATACGAGGGGCACACCCCCGCAGGATGCTCAAAAAGGCCGCCCAGCAAGGCCGCAGCAAGCGAAGATGCGAGGCGTACGCTGCGGTACGTTGAGCCTCTGAGCGAAGCGAGAACGAAGCTGGCGGCCTTTTTCAGCATCCTGCTGAACCGGAGGATGGAATGCACGACCTGACCTGCCTAATCAAAGGCTGCCAAGCAAGAGTGTACGCCCCGGCCGGCACGCACAGCATCTGCCGAGAACATTTCTTGAGTTATCTCACCTGGCGTCGCCGCAAAGGCCCGCAGATGTTTATGAAGTATGCCGGGATGACGATGGAAGAACGAGACCCCCTCGTCGCCGAGTGGGCCAACACCATCCGCGTCGAAGAAGCCCCCACCGCCGCAGCGCCAAAAACCTAGGAGCCTGTCCGCCATTGCCTTCGTGACGAGGCGAAGGAGGTGCGGCCAGATGAGCGGCGCAAGGCCCGAGGCTGACCCTCGTTTCACGCTTCACGCCTCACGTTTCACGGTTCCTGGGAGCGGGCCGAGAACGACGCAGATGGTTGCGGATCGTTCACCGCAGTAGAAAAGTCAATGTCGGACAAGTTCCTAAGCCCCGCGCCATCACACAAGAAATCGGTTCCTGCCATAAATTCCGCGCTCTAACGAAAAGCTTGAGCGGCGCGGGCCAAGAGCGTAAAAGGAAACTCCGCGACGTTTCACCGCGTCCGCCTCGAAGCGCCTGTTAGGCCGCTGTTAGCCGGACTTTTCCGACCTTGCCGAGTTTCACATGCTGCTTGGCTTGCCAGAGATCGTGGTTGGACTGCATGGCAAGCCAACTCTCCGGAGAACGGCCAAGAGCCTTGGAAAGGCGTAGCGCCATGTCAGGGCTGATACGGCTCGTACCCGTAAGAATGCGATTCAGCGTTGAAGCAGCCACACCGAGCTTCCCGGCCAGTTCGCGGCCGCTCAGATTGTTGGGATCCAGGTAGACCTGGATAATGAACTCGCCGGGATGGGGAGGATTGTGCATAGCCATTTTAGTGGTAGTCCTCATAATCCAAGACGTAGGCGTGTCCGTCTTTGAATTTGAACGTTAAGCGCCAGTTTCCATTTACCCACACAGACCATCGACCGCGCTCCGAGCCCTTCAAGGGATGTAGCCGGAATCCTGGAACGTTCATGTCCTCAATGGACAGAGCCGTGTCCAAGGCTGCTAACAGCATGCGCATACGCTTGGAGTGGTGCGGTTGGATACCCGCCGCGCTCCCCGACTCAAAGAACTTCCTTAGCCCCTTGTGTCGGAATGATTGGATCACATGCCAGGTATAGCATGTTGCGCATCACGCAACAAGGCCTAACTAATAAGTCTGCTGCGAGCTGCTGTGCAGCATAGCACGGTCGCCTGAATAGGCTGGTAGAAGGCACTTCTACTTGAACATCCAACATTTGATCAATCAAAGGCTTCCAAGCCAAAGTCTATGCTCCAGCCGGACCCATAGCGTCTGCCGGAAGCACTTCCTCAACTATCTCACCCAGCCCGCATTACTCGTGAGCGCTTCTGCTGTAATCGCCGATCCGCTGCTACGACGAGCCGTCGGCCAGCGGGCTCGCCCCTCGGACCCTCAACGTACTGTTGGGGACTGGCGCCCTTCTTTTTGGCGCCCGTCCCCGTTTGAGAGGCAGCGGGACAGGCACCGCCGCAGACGGCGGAGCCAGGCCCCTTGGCTCCGCGCGCTGGTCTCGGTCCCCCTCCCTCACCCTCCCCCATAATTATGGGGGAGGGATGGGTGGGGGACCGACGAACCGTCATGAATAATGCGGACTACGCCGCATGGAGAAGGAATTCAACTTTCACGGCCTCGTAGGGGAACTCAATGTTGCCGGTCTTGGTGCGGTTTAGCAGACCCGCAGACAAAAGAGCTGTAACGTCGCTGTGAACGGCCTTCACGTCGCGTTCAACGCGACGTGCCGCTTCGCGTATGGAGACCGGGCCGGCGCCACAAAGGGCCTTCAGAATCTCCCATCGTTTGGCCGACAGGACCTTCCAAAGGAGTTCCGGCGTCGCGAAGCCAATACGCGCCGACCGCTGGGCTTTTCCGGACCTCCAGGTTTGCGCAAACTCATTCATACCTTCGCCAGGTGAGCGTACTTCAAGCGTGACTGTTTTCATTATTCCACCTCGTAATGTCGCGTTGAAAGTCGGCGATCAGCTTTTCGGGCGTGGAGAAGGCGTAGTGGCCTTCCTTGCTGCCGAAGTGCCGATGATCGCCTTTGCCTGTCTCATTGTCGAATCTCAGAACGCACTCGCCGTCTACCACGTAGGCGAGCCGGTACTTGAACCCGTGATTCGATCCGGCAAGGGGCTTCGGTACTCGCCAGAGAATCAACTCGGCGAAGGAGCTTTCCGAGTAAACAATTCTTCGCCGGAGAAGCTCTACCGCCTTCATGTTGGTAACTATGCCAACACCTGGCCTTGTTGTCAATGGCTACAACACGAGCAGGAAGCTGCTATGGGCCGAGCTAATAAGTCTGCTGCGCGATGCCGGAGCCTTCCTCAACTATCTCACCTGGCGTCGCCGCAAAGGCCCGCAAATGTTTATGAAGTATGCCGGGATGACGATGGAAGAACGAGACCCCCTCGTCGCCGAATGGGCCAACACCATACGCGTAGAAGAAATCCCAACCGCCTCAGCACCAAAAACCTAACGTTCCACGCCATTACACAAGAAAACGATTCCTACCACATTATTCCTGCGCACGAACACCCTCACACGTTCGCCTATTCAGCACACATGCACCCGGTGAGCGAACCCGTTGCGATGTATGTCATATTGTTCCTGTACCGCGTAAAGCCCTTCTGCCGGCTGAACAGCCGCAACAGACATTCCGAAGACTTCTGCTCCACAAAAAATCCGTAGTCCGCCCCGGAAGGCGAAGCCACCAGAAAAGGGCGAGGCCCGAGCGAGCCGGTTAAGAGTACTGTAGTGGTGGACTCGGCGAGCTTGTCTGCCACCTCTTGCTTCTCCCCCTGCTCAACGAGGATCGAGCTCATCCGATCCACGAACGTGTGACGGCAATTCTGATCCGACAGCGTTGTGACCTCGGCCACCGTCGTGCAGCCACCAATAAAAAAGATAACAACAGCGGCTAGTGCCTTTTCAGTTGCAGAACACTCAATATTCCTCATTATGGAGTCCCAACCGCCCCAGCGCCAAAATCCTAACACCCCACGCCATCACACAAGCAAACGGTTCCTGCCGCCTTGGTCCTGCGTTGGGCCGCACGCTAGTACCAAGCTTTCATGTCATTCGACGCACCCTCGAATGCATCGAAGTATGCCCACAGCCGCTGTGCGTCATACGCGAGCACGAACTGCCCCGGCTCCAGAAAACGCTGCATGGTATACGTGGTTTTATAGACGTGAAAAAGTGCGCGACGGCTAGAAGCACTGTAGTGAGACAAATAGTTTCGGATCTTATAGACCTCATCAATCCTGGTTGCGTGGGTTTGGCTGACCTGCAAAAACGGATTGCTGTTTTCGGGAAGAATTTTCTTAGAATGTCCTTTGAGATCACCGAAGCTACGGAAGTCTGTATATGAAGCCCCAATGATCAGCGCGTGGCAAAGATTCCACGATGGGTTTTCAGGAAGAGACACGGAAAAATGCTTTGACAGCTGAGTGTGGTCGCAGTTTACGCAGTCCACCAAATGCTCATCCACGAACCGCTCCCAATAGGCACACAGGCGAAGTTAGGCGGACTCAGCAATGTCTCTTTTCTCCTCCGTTGTGCTAATTACTCTCTGGGCGTTAATGATCTTGTCCATGAAGGAGCGATAACGAGCCAATGCTGCATCAAATGGCACGTGATTCTTCTTGAGGTTGGACTTACGCATTCAAATTCTCCTTGCGGGCCAACGCCGGCAACAACCTGCCGGCCACCAGCAAGCGAAGCACCGCTGTTGTCTGGTTAGGTTGATTGCCACGTTAGATCGCTGCGTCATAGCGCACCCCATAGTAGGCCAAGATGGCATTGGCGGTCTGGACCAACAGTGGGTCTGTACGGAACCTCTCAAGGAAATGCACCTCACTCATCTCAGACGGCCAACACTTCTTGGCAATACGGAACTGGAACGTGACTTCTGCCTCCAATGCACGCCTGAAATGGTTATCTGTGAATCGTTGGTCCTTCAACTCGAAGTATTCGACGTTCAGCCGTTGGTTCGGGTAACTGCTGCGCCAAGCGTACGCTATGTAGTTCTTGCGATCTTTGCCTCGAAGGGTTCGGCGAAAGGGATCCCGAAAGCCTTTTGACAGGCGGGATGCACCCGAGCTGCTCTCCCCGACGCGTAGGACGTCGTTTCCACTCAAGATCACATAGACACCGTACTTCGGCAAAGACGGGAAGTCCTTCAATGAAGCCTTCGCGTGCTGGTTGAGAGTGACGGTGAACAACTTTGGTACCATTGGGCTCGTGCGGTATAATTATTAGATCTACTGCGGCGCTATCCTTGCAGTATAGCGCGGTAGGCTACGCGCTACGTTTGGAGCAAAGTGTACTTCGAAGCCCAGCACTTATTTAATTTGCTCCCTCCTCCGCCTACCGGCGATAGACTGCAAATTCTGTAGTCCATCCGGCTATCAGCCCGCAGTATACCGCGGCGAAGATGGGGCCATCTCACAATGACCCCTTTTACGCATTGAGCAAGCACCTTCCCATTACCTCCTTAAGGTTATGGGCTGATTGGTTCCCCCACTGCGCCCGTCGAACGATCCTTTCTCTTCCCCACCTCTTAAACAATGGGCTGAGGCGGTTTTGCTCTCAACTGCGCGCGTCGAACGAGCACCTTCTGAGCGTGCGCGTTCCGCGAGCAAAGAGAGCGAACCGCCTCAACCCATCACCGCGCTCCCATGATGATGAATCATCAACCACTCATCCCCGATCCGCTCAAAGAGATTTGTGGCTAACACCTTTTCCTGCTGCGGTTCGTCAGATTGATGGGTGGTGATGTTCTCCACGCAGACGACCCAGGCTATATCGCCTGCCACCTGCACCATCACGTCGGTGAGCTCGAACGTCATAGAGAAGGTATTATTGAAGATCAAGATCCAGGAGTCGCGCACGCGCGGCCAGCCCGACCGCAACGTCCAGCCGGGATGGATGCAGGTCACGTATTCCTGGTGCGACCAAATATTATCCATCTCGTCGATGTCGAGGTTGCCGAACGCGGCATAGAACGCATGGTTTGCATTGTTTACTTCTTCGATGCGCTCTTCCAGCATGCGCGGCTCCTCATTTGGGAAATGCGCCGTATCATACTGCAATCACCGAACCGAGGCGAGAGGGTGAATGAGAAGCAGAAAAACTCGATCTTCGCAGGCTGCTCAAACTGGTTTGTTTTGTTTATCTGGTTCATCTGGTCTGTCTGGTTTAACCAAACAAACGAGACAAACCAAATAAACCAAATAACAGTCTTCTTCTGCTGGCTGCCTTTTTCAGCAGCCTGCTAAAGTCGGGATGTTTGCCGATCCACGACCCAAACTCCGGCCAGGATCAGCGCGATGCCGAGGATTTCACTCGTGCCCACTGGTTCTTTCAACAGCACCGCAGACAGGACGACGGCGGCCACAGGAGTCAGATTGCCAAAGACGGAGGCGCGTGAGGGCCCAACGCCCTTTACTCCATACAGCCAAGCCTGTTGCGCGATAGCCGTGGCGAACAGGACCAGATACCCCAGCGCCATCCAGTCCGCCGATGTCACGGACCCGAGTCCCGCATCCAGCATCTTGCGATCCGTCCACAACAGAGGAATTTGGAGGACGGTCGCGACGAGCAGCGTCGCCCAATTGACGGTTAAGGCTGAATGGCGCTCCATGAGCCCCCGGCTGCCGATACTGTAGAGGGCCCAGCTCACCACGCCGAGAAAGACCAGCAGGCTGCCGAGCAACGGCTGGTCGCCTGCGGCCTGAAATCCTGCCACGGAGACCAACCCCACCCCTGCGAAGGACAGGAGCCCGCCCGCCCACACGGCGCGTAGCGGAACATCCTGAATCAACGCAGCCGAGAGCAGCGCGGTCACCACGGGACTCGATCCGATGATCACCCCACCCACGGCCCCGCTTACATAGTTGAGCCCCATGAGAATGAGCAGGTGGTTGCCCAACACGCCGAGCCCGAGCAGCCCCAGCAGACGCACGTCCGCCTTGGTCAGCTTGGCCAAGGTGCCTTCCTGCCACCACCAGGTAGTCAGGAGGATCGCCAACCCGCCGATGTCCCGCAAGACCGAGGCTTCAACAGCTGAGAATCCACTCAGAGCCAGCTTCTGGGCCACGATCGATCCGCCCCAGAGCACAGCGGCAGCGATGACCGCACCATAGGCCAGACGGCTTGTCTGAGGTGTCATATGCAGTGGCTACAGTCCTTGTTGACAGGCATCGAGTAACGCGTTCCTCGTGAAGCGTATCTCGTATCTCGCATGTGACGATATATACCCAAATCTTTCTGTCCTACGCTTCACGCTTCACGAACGACGCTTCACGCACTAGGGCAGCGGATCGGCGATTGCAGCAGAAACGTTCATGAATCATGCGGACTAGTTTGAAAACGAATGGTTCGTTGCGTACACTACATGACAGGATGCAGATCGGCGCGATCATAGCATGACGGTTACTGGAGGGGACACTCTACTGTGAAAAGCCTGAAGACTGTGGAAACCTTGACGACCAGACTCTTGGAGATCCAGCGCATTAACAGCGCGGCCTCGCTCCTCTCGTGGGATCAAGAAACCTACATGCCGGCCGGTGGGGGCGAGGCCCGCGCCGAGCAGATTTCGACGCTCCAGGGCATCGCACACCAGAAGCTCATCTCGCCGGAGATTGAACGGTTGCTCGCCACCTGGGTCGATCGAGAGACCGGTGAGATTCGTGACAGCCCCGGGGATGCTTGGGACGAGCCCGCGCGATCGTTGCTCCGCGAAGTGTGGCGTGACTATAGCCGCGCGAAGAAACTGCCCTTTGATTTTGTCGTGAAACTCAGCCGGGAATGTTCGCTGGCGCAGCAAGTGTGGGCCGAGGCAAAAGAACATCACGCCTTTTCGAAATTTCTCCCAAATCTTCGTACGGTTCTGTCGCTCAAGCGAGAAGAGGCCGAGTACCTCGGCTACCGAGACTCGCCATACAATGCCTTACTCGATGTGTACGAGCCGGACTCCACCATCGCGGCATTGCGCCCGTTGTTCGCACAGATCAAAGGGTGTCTCGTGCCGCTGCTCAAAAAAATTCAGCAGAGCTCGGTTCAGATCGACGATACGATTTTATTTCACACCTTCGATCAGGCGCGCCAACTGGAGTTCGGCCGGATGGTCTTGATTGCCATGGGGTACGACTTCGAACGGGGGCGCCTCGACCTGTCGGCGCACCCCTTCACGACGTCATTTCATCCGACAGATGTACGCGTCACGACACGTGTGTTCGAACACGATCTCCAATCTTGCCTGTTCAGTTGTATCCATGAAGGCGGCCATGGGCTATACGACCAGGGGCTCGACCCCCGCTACTTCGGCACGCCGCTTGGCGATTCGGTCTCGCTCGGTATTCATGAGAGCCAGTCGCGCATGTGGGAAAACTGCGTAGGCCGGTCGCGATCGTTCTGGCGTTTCTTTTACCCCATGCTTCAGCAAACCTTTCATCATCAATTGCGTGCCCTCGATGGGGAACAATTCTACGCGGCCATCAATCGCGTGAAGCCGTCGCTGATTCGGGTCGAGGCCGATGAGCTCACCTACAATCTCCACATCATGCTGAGGTTCGAAATCGAGCAGGATCTCATCGAAGGGCGGACGCGCCCTGAAGACTTGCCGGGGATCTGGAACCAGAAAATGGAGGAATACCTGGGCATCGTCCCCTCGAACGATGCGGAAGGTGTCCTGCAAGACGTGCACTGGTCGTTAGGCGCCTTCGGCTACTTTCCGACGTACACGCTCGGAAATCTCTATTCCGTTCAATTCTATGAACAGGCCAAACTGGAGATCCCCCATCTGGAGGATGAAATAGCGGCAGGACAATTGATGGTGCTGCAGCGTTGGCTCGGACAGAAGATTCATCGCTGGGGCCGGATGTTCACGCCGGATCACCTCGCCCAACGAGTGACGGGAAGAAGCCTCGACCCTAAACCGTTCTTGTCCTATGTGGAGCGGAAGTATGGCGAGCTTTACAAGCTCTAGGGGGGAGTTGTTCTGAGTTCTGAGTTCTGGGTAACGAATCGAGAGTCATGGCTACAACTCAGAATTCATAACTCAAAACTCACGACTCTCAGGCCTGCGGCCTGAGTCAGTATCCCATCGCCTGATTGAGCTTGGCCAGCACCGCGGCGGACAACGTGAACTCCGCCTGCACCTCGATACGAGACGGCACCAAGAGCGTCGTGTGAAAGACGATATCGCGGACCGGGATCTTAAATTCCGGTTGCTGCGGGGTACTCAATTCAACTGACTCGACCGACTGGGTGATAGACCCGCTATCTTGAGGCCCGTACACCGTCACGACCGCCTTCAGAATCTCTGCGACCTTCTCGTTCGTCTCAACCCCTTCAATGCTCTTTTCCAGCAACGGAATGACCTCGTCCTGTGCCTGGTCAGACGGCGTGAAGTTTTCCACCCGTTCTTTCCGGCGCAGCGACATCAGATCGTTATCGAGATCCTTACTGAAGGCCCCATAGGCAAATCGAAAGAACTCAAAATGAAAGCCTTTAAAACCCTTGCCGAACATCTGCAACTCGCACAGAAAACACAGTTGCTGCAGCTTCACATCGCTGAGCAGACCGTGCGGTTCCGCCAGGTGCAGGACATAGAGCAGGAGGACCCGGTCGACCGTAATCTGATTGGGTTTCCGCATGCCGGGAGTACCTCCATCCTTCCGTCTTTTTTGAGGGGAGCACTATAGACAACGCCGGAGATCTCCGTCAATTCCTTCCCTCTGTGCTGCTCGGGCGCGGCGCCCCTTGACCAGTTGGGCAGTTTGGTCTTTAATGAGACCCCATCGGAGGCCCGTCATGGCAAATAAGCATGTGAAGGAAATGGCGGCCCTGAAGGAGCACCTGGGCAAGCATCAGCTCAAGCTCACCCGCCAACGTGAAATGATTCTGAGCGCCTTCCTCCGGCAAGAGCACATTAGCGCGGAGGCCATGTATCACCAGCTGGCTAAGTCCGATCCTCATCTTGGACTCGCAACAATCTACCGGACGCTCAATCTGTTCTGCGATGCCGGCCTCGCACAAGCCCGGCACTTCGGCTCTCAGACGAAGTACGACAACGTCTCGCACAAGGGCCACCACGATCACCTTATCTGCACTGGCTGCGAGAAGATCGTGGAATTTGAAAACGAGGAAATTGAGCGGCTCCAGGAAGAAGTTGCCATCCGGAATGGATTTACCATCAAGACCCACCGCCTTGAGCTCTACGGCCTCTGTTCTCGCTGCAGTCATTGACGAACCAGCCCTTTTTTAGTATAATTTTGAGACGGTTTATCAATTTCAATTCCATAAGGAGCCCTCATGTCATTCGTATGTTTCCTGCCCACATTGCGCCGGATGATTCTCTCAGGTCTCTTTCTGCTCTTCGTCGCTGGATTCTTCGTGCCATCCGCCCCGGCCGCTGACCAACTCACGATCTACTCCGGCCGCTCGGAACGCCTCATCAAGCCGGTGCTCGACGCCTTTACGGCAAGTACCGGCATTCAAATTGAGCTGTTGTCGTCAGGCACGACAGAATTGGTCAATCGGCTGAAGGCTGAAGGTGATCGCACGTCGGCAGATCTCCTGATCACCAACGACGCCGGCAGCTTGGAACTGGCCCGAACAGCCGGCCTCCTCCACCCATTGAATATGCGGGAAGTCGAACGAGCCATCCCGTCGCAGTTTCGCGCACCGGACAATGCCTGGGTGGGGCTCTCCGGGCGATTCTGGATCGTGGTGTACAACTCCACGATGGTGAAACCGGACCAAGTGAAGTCGCTCCTCGACCTCGCCGATCCGAAATG
>Ga0247727_10009099_pt1 | contig 18149 bp, 14 predicted proteins | sample WisWelCaveWW1625_FD_202498 | JGI IMG/M metagenome (GOLD analysis project Ga0247727, IMG submission 202498) | Biofilm microbial communities from Wishing Well Cave, Virginia, United States - WW16-25 | ecosystem: Environmental > Aquatic > Deep subsurface > Groundwater > Cave microbial mat | place...
ACCAAGCCGCTGAGGATGGAGGATACTGCGCCGATACGTATGATCCTATCAATTGACATCAGATTTTCCTGACACTGTGGACAACATGGCGCTTCCGGATGGAGGAAACACGAGCGACCAGATCATTGCTTTTGGGCGTCCCAATTTCAACGCGGGAGAAAACGATGTCGCCAGTCCGCGCTCGGCGATGTAATTCCGCTCGCGCATGGCGGATTGGAGGGAGTCGATGGAGGGGAAATTCAATGTAGCCTCTTTGTAGGGAGTCGTAGCATAACAAATTCTATTTTTCAGGCGGGGTGAGCGGGGCTAAAGCCACCTGCTCAGTGCATGGAAGCCCTGCGGGCTGTCCTCGCAACAAGCGCTCGCGAGTCCGCTTTAAGCGGACTTCCACGAACTGAGGCAGGGCTTTAGCCCGACGATTCAGTTTCAATGCCATATAACGGTGTCGCCAGTCCGCGTTCGGCGATGTAATTCCGTTCGCGCATGGCGGATTGGAGGGAGTCAATGGAGGGGAAGTTCAAGGTAGCCTCTTATGGAACTGGGATGCAGACTGCGGCACTCTGATTCAAAAAAGAAAAATCAGCGTTTCCTCTGCCTCCACCGCTAATTTTACTTCAACGGGAGACCGTCCGCGAATGTCGCACGAATAAACGAGTGTACGCCTCCCATTCGCGCATTCGTGACCCTATTCGTGGATGGCAACATAGTTCCGTTCGCGCATGGCGGATTGAAGGGAGTCGATGGAGGGGAAGTTCAAGGAGCCTCTTTGTAAGATTTTGCAAACATGCCAAATACAAGTTAGTCTCTCATCGAGTACCAATTCTCATAAAAATCGGATGTTATGATTTCGATATCTCGTTTTTTTAGATTACAGTCTTGACATAACAACTGAATATTGCTTACATCGTTTAATCCGCCTTTAGCTAACGGAACTATATGGTCGTAATGTTCCCGATTGCTAATGTTCAGTTCGCCTGATAAGTCGCAATGGCAGATTGTACAGAGTCCACGGTCTCGATAATATACTGCTCTCTTTGCCCATTTGGGTATATTCACTCGTTTCAGTACACCAGATGACGCAAAATATTCTCGATATTCGTCATCTATATCACTTATTTCACTCAATTGAACCTCCGCAACCTGTCCAGCAATCATTTCATTGAATAAAAGTAATAGTTTGCGATTTTGGAAAACAACAAAAAACACCTCTTGAACAGCTTTCTCTAAAAGCGAGTCGAATTCTCCTTCAAGTCGAAGGTCGTCGTAATAGTCTGATACATCATCATCCATTGCTTGTTGAAAATCTTTACCTTGTTCTTTTAGCCAATCTTGGAAGGAAATATGTTTGATTCCATAGTAGGTTAATGCTTCGTTTATCGGCAAGACACTTGGGTGAAGTTCTCCAAAGTCATCAATAAAATTTACTTTATTACCTGCCTGGTCTTGTCGAATATCTAATTTGATGTCATTGATTTCATCGCTTATTATCGCGTCAATCACAAACTCAATAAAATAGTGTAAGGCTGAATATTTTGGAAAAGGACGGATAAATGTCAAATATTTATCATCTCCATAAAAACCATCAAGGTCGTGCAGATATTCAAATTGATTGCGTAAGACATTTATTATTGCATTGGCAAAATAATATGTCTGGTAGAAACGACCTTCAAAAAGTGCTCTTTGCATTATAAATGTTATCCCTATTTAAATTGATTGTTCTAAAAAGTAATAATAGAACGACGAAAAAGTTAATTGACAGTTATATTGCAACAACAGGAGACCTCCGAGGCAATTCGGAAGCCTCCCTGTTAGTATAAACCGACTCAGGGATGTCACCCTGAGCGATAGCGAAGGGTCTCTTACATGATGACAGAGATTCTTCGCTACGCTCAGAATGACAAATAGGAATCTCACCCTCCCGCGCGTTGTGCCGCGAGCATCAGTGCGCGCTTTGCCATCACTTTGGCGAGATGCGCGCGATATTCGGCAGAGGCATACGAATCGCCGAGTGTGGCTTCGATGTCCATCATATCAGCGGCGGAGGCGATGTTGGCTTCGGTGGGTTCCTGACCCGCCAGCGCGGTCTCGACTGCTACCGCGTGCATGGGGTTCGCGGTGATGCCGCCCACCACGACGACAGCACGCGCCACTGCGCCCCCGATCAAACCGATCATGGCGGCGACACCCACCACCGCGTAACTCGAGGCGGGATGACGATGCTTGAGATACGCGCCGCCCATGCCTTGCATGTTGCCATACGCGGGGACGACAACCGAAGTCAGCACTTCATCACTTTTGAGGGCGGTGGTAAACAGGTCTTTGAAGAATTTGTTGGCTTCGATCTCGCGTTCACCTTTGGAACCCATGATCGTGAAGGTCGCGTCCAATGCCATCATCAGCGTGGGATAGTCCGCGGCGGGGTCGGAGTGTGCGAGGCTTCCGCCCATGGTGCCGCGGTTGCGAACCTGCTGATCGGCGATCAACGCGGCGGCTTCGGACAGAATCGGGCATGCAGTCTTGAGTTCGGCTGATGCGGCGACCGTCGCATGAGTGGTCAGCGCGCCGATCTTCACTTCCTTCTTGCCGGCTTTGATGCCAGAGAGACTCTTGATGCGACCGATATCCACAAGCATGGTAGGTTGTGACACGCGCAGTTTCATCGCAGGGACGAGGCTGTGTCCGCCTGCTAGCAATTTTGCGCCCTTGTTCTTTTGAAGTGTCTTAACGGCGTCAGCCACCGAGGTCGCGCGATAGTAATCTACACTTGAAGAATACATGATAAGCCTCCTCTATGATTTGGCGGATTGCATGGCGCGCCAGACTTTTTCGGGCGTCAGCGGCATATCCAAGTGACGAATGCCGAGCGGAGCCAACGCATCCATGACCGCATTGACGATGGTAGGTGTCGAGGCGATTGTGCCCATCTCTCCGACACCTTTAACGCCGAGTGGATTATGCGGCGACGGCGTTTCGGTGCGGCCCGTAATTATTGGCGGGAAGTTATGAGCGTGCGGCACTGCATACTCCAACAGGCTCGATGAGATGAGTTGACCGCTCTCATCATAGTAGCCGTGCTCCCATAAAGCCTGGCCCACGCCCTGCGCGACTCCGCCTGTGACTTGTCCCTCGACGATGAGCGGATTGATCACTTTACCTACGTCATCTACTGCAACATATTTTTGGATCGTTACTGCGCCCGTGTCACGATCCACCTCTACTTGCGCGATGTGAACGCTATTGGGATAGGTGAAGTTGGCGGGATCATAGTAGGTATCTTCTTCCAAACCCGGCTCCAAGCCTTCGGGAAGATTGTGAGCAGTATAGGCGGCAAAGGCAAGTTCACCAAACGCTTTCGCTTTGCTGGGTACGCCCTTTACATAGACCTTGCCCTGATCCTTATCATAGATCAGTTCATCCAATGGCGCTTCCAGTTGATGAGCCGCGATCTTCATCATCTTTGCCCGCACTTTTTCAGCAGAACGCACCAACGCGCTGCCGCCGACCGATGTGCTCCGGCTGCCATAAGTACCCATACCGTTCGTGATCACAGCCGTATCGCCATGGACAATATCTACATCGTCAATGCTGATGCCAAGCTCATCCGCCACAATTTGCGCAAACGTCGTCTCATGGCTTTGTCCATGAGAATGAGAACCGGTCAGTGCGGTGACTTTGCCAGTGGCATGCACACGCAGGCCGCCGCTTTCCCAGAAGCCGGTGACACCGCCCAGCGCGCCAGCCACTTTGGATGGCACGGGCCCGCTGGCTTCGATGCATGATGCGATGCCAATGCCAACCAGCCGGCCTTGTTTGCGGGCTTCGGATTGATCAGCGCGTAGAGCAGAGTAATTTGAGAGTTCAAGAGCCTTATCCATGACACCAGCGTAGTTGCCGCTATCGTATTGCAATGCGACTGGGGTTTGATATGGAAACTCACTAGCCGGGATAAAGTTCTTACGTCGGAATTCAATTGGATCCATGTTCATTTCGCGCGCGGCAACATCCACTAATCTTTCAACAACGTACGCTGCTTCGGGTCGTCCCGCGCCGCGATAGGCATCCACCCAAACGGTGTTGGTGAGTGTGCCCCAGACCTCGCCATAAATACCCGGTATTTTGTACAAGCCGGAGAGCAGGGTTACATAGAATGCAGTTGGAATCAGCGAAGCGACAAGCGATATGTAAGCGCCGTTATTCGCCCATGTCGCGACATGCAATCCGGTAATCGTGCCATCGCTCTTGAGCGCCAGCTTGCAGTGAGTCACATGGTCGCGACCCTGGGTATCAGACATGGCAGACTCGGTGCGCGCCGCCACCCACTTCACCGGTCGTCCAACTTTGTGCGCCGCCCAAGGAACGAGAGCCTCCTCAGGGTAAGTTGGAATCTTGCTTCCGAATCCGCCGCCCACATCCGGTGAGATGAGGCGCAGTTTGTGCTCAGGGATGCCGATAAGGAATGCGCTTAATACTACGCGCGTCAGGTTGGGATTCTGACTCGTCGTCCAGAGCGTCATTTCCTCTTTATAAGCATCCCATTGCGCCACAGCCGCGCGCGGCTCGATGGCAGTCGCGATCAAGCGCTGGTTGATCAGGTCAAGTTCAACTACCTTATCGGCTTCTGCAAAAGCCTTATCACATGCTTCTTTATCGCCAAGCGCCCACGTATAACTGATATTATTCGGCACATCATCATGCAATTGAGGCGCGCCCGCTTCCGTTGCTTTTTTTGCGTCGGTCACAGCCGGGAGTGGTTCGTAATCCACTTCAATCAGATCCAGTGCATCCTGCGCAACATACGGATCCTCGGCAACTACCATTGCAACGCGATCACCAACATGCCGAACCTTGTCTGTCTGCAAAACGCGTTGAGCCGGAACTTTAATACCGGGCACGTTCCAACCGCTTGGGAGCATTCCTACATCAGACGTGTCCGCGCCCGTGAATACCGCCACCACACCCGTCAGCGCCTTGGCTTTGGAGGTGTTGATGCTTTTGATACGCGCGTGAGCATAGGGACTGCGCTTGATGGCTAAATAAGCCATATTCGGTAATTTTAAATTGGCAACGTAACTGCCCCTGCCTTGAATAAAGCGCGGATCTTCGCGCCGCTTCATGCTGGTTCCTACATATTTGGACATGTTACGCCTCCTCTGGCATGGCGTCCGCGGCATACTTTACCGCACGGACAATATTCTCATACCCGGTACACCGGCAAATGTTGCCATCCAATCCATGGCGGATCTCCTCATCGGTCGGATGTGGATTATTGTTCAACAAATCCACCACCGTGATGATCATGCCAGGTGTGCAGAACCCACATTGAAGGCCATGCTTCTCCCAGAAGGCGTTCTGCACCGGGTGCAATTTGCCATCTGAAGCCAGGCCCTCGATCGTGGTGACACTACTTCCGTCAGCCTGCACTGCCAAAACCGTGCAGGATTTGACCGCGACGCCATCCATCAATACGGTGCACGCGCCGCATTGACTGGTATCGCATCCAATGTTTGTGCCCGTCAACCCAAGTTCTTCACGCAGGAAATGCGCGAGCAACAGGCGCGACTCCACCTCTCGTTCATGAGCCATGCCGTTGACGGTGATCGAAACCGATTGCGCCATAACAACCTCCTCCTTCATTTGAGAATTTCTCCCTCATCCCCGGCCCTTCTCCCAGCGGAGAAGGGAGTCGTCTCCTCTCCCATCGGGAGGGAGAGGCGTCCCCTTTCTCTTTGGGAGAAGGGAGTCGTTTCCTCTCCCTTTGGGAGAGGGCCAGGGTGAGGGTTATAAGGCAAATCATTCACTTGATGGAATCATGATTGGTTCAGGTTCAGTATGTTGGTCAATATCATCCTCCTTGACATCGCGCGGCATTCCGCGTTCATGCACATCCTGCAAAAGACCACCGTGTCCTAGTTCGATAATATCCCTGCGGGTCAACCTGTCGCCGACCAGCAGGCGCGGCAGAATCCAATCCACAATATTTGTCTTGCGGCTGCGCGCGCAACCGGGCGCTCCGACCACTGGCACATCGCCAACATACGCCAGCATCAACAGGTTGCCCGGGTCCACCGGCGCGCCAACCGACTCAACCCTCCCGCCGGCTCGTTCAATCGCGCGCGGGATGATGTCCTGCTCATCCATGATTGCCGTTTCGCCAGCCAACAAAATCATCTTTACGCCCGTAGAAATTTGTTGCCGCAGCATCTCCACCAGGGCGGTTTCATCTGATTCATCATCCAACGCGACGAAATCAGTGCGCGTCAACTCAGAGCCCAGTTTTTCAATCCGGTTGCGCAGTGGCGCAAAGTCATTAACCAGTTTCTGATGTACGGACGCGGAACCGGAAAGAATCATGCTAACGGACCGGGACGGCAGCGCGTCGACGCGCACGATCTGTCTGCTCCCGTTTGCCCCGTCCGCTTCTTTGGAAACTGGAACGATGCGGACGGGGTTTGCGATAGCCTCCGCCTCGCTGAGGACGGACTCCGGCACGGCATACGGAATGATCTTGACCGTCGCCACAATTTGCCGCGCGTAAACCGGCGAATGGGTCATCGCAGTAGCGATGGTAATCCCATTACACTCATTGATTTGAGCCAATCTTTCGACATCAATTCGCGCGATCCCCTGCTGATCAGCTAGTAAATTCGCCCTCCCTGAGGCAACTCCTGTGATGCGCAACCCCTGCCCACAGACCGCCTCCGCCACGCGCCGCGCGGCTTTGTTTTCATCCACGTCATCCTCTTCCATTTGCGCGACGTAAACCGAGAGGCGGCCCAACGCGCGCAAACTCTCCAGATCATCGTCGGTCAAAGGTTTGCCCTTACGCAACAAACGCTGACCATTTGCCCCGGCGATGTTATGACCGAGGATTTTTCCTTTTGCTTCGGAGAGTGGAACTGGCTCGAACTTCATTGTTTTCTCCGGTGTACCGCGACATTCATGTCGCTTTACCGCGGCAAGGCGACATAAATGTCGCGTTACGAGATAGACAGGCGCGATAACAATTTAACCGGGTTGTGATGCCTCCGCATTCTCTGTTTCGATCTTCTTGCGGACCTGTTCGTAAAACACCTGGGCAAGTTTTTGAGACACGGGCACCATCAGGCGGGCGGCGAGGCTCGCCAGTTGACCTGCAACAGTTACATCGGCTGTCCAATGTAAAATTGTCGAGCCATCGGGCCCGTCACTGAGACTCATTTCACTGAGCGCATCCGCCACGCTGCCGGTGGCTGAACCATGAGCCTTTAATTTTGCATGATCCGGTTCATCCAATTCAAGAACATCCACTTCCCCCGAAAAACGCGCCTTCACCGCGCCCAACCCAACCGAGACAACGCCGTGATACTTTTTAAGCGGTTCGATGATTTCGATCTTCTCCACACCAGGAACACACTGCCCGATCTGGTTCGGGTCGGTCATAAAGTCCCAAACTTTTTTTCGCGGCGCGCGTATTGTGACATCACCCTTTAGGATCATTTGATTTTCCTCTCAGTGATTTGCAGGTCGATAGGCTGCTCGTGATGTTTGATGGGACTAACATCGAATGATAGATTGGCTTGCGATTATTGGACTTTCGGAGTGTAGCACAACCTAATCGTGAGCGTCAATAGGCAAACCTTAAGTTCAGATGAAACTTCGGATAATGAGTTCTTGGCCACGGATTTCACGAATTCTCACGGAGAAAAATTTCATGAAAATCAGTGCAAATCTGTGCAATCCGTGGCAAAAAAGAGGATGTCCGAACTTTTGTCCGAAGGGCAGTTAAACTAACACTTCCACCCAAGAGGGGCGATATAACGGAGGCAGCAGAAGGGTCAGGAAGGAAGCGGGGAGGGACAGCCAAATCCTGCGCCTGGGCGCGTATCTCCCATTCCAAATGAGGGTTATCCATTATGACATGCACCCGCCGCGATCCCGGTTTATGACCGTCTGTTGCGTAAAGTTCACTGGCAGTCAGCCAGTGGAAGGGAATGTGTTTTATGTTCCGCCATGCAATCATTTGTGTGGCGATTTTTTATTTGGAGGTGCACATGGAGTTTGGAAAAACAAACTGACCCGCAATTCTACCCTGAATTTGTTTACGAGGAGGATGAGAGAAGATGGCTAAAAAACAAAAAGGAAAAACAAAGACTGCCAAACCGGCAACGGCAAAATCCAATACAGCCAAATCAAATCTGGCAAATTCAAATCGAGGAGAAACTATGAAGACTAATATGAACATTATGGGCTACCTGCCCAACGACGCGCCCCCCATGGGGCAGAGAGTCCTTTTGGGCTTTCAGCACGTGCTGACGATGTTCCCCGCGACAGCGTTCGTCGCCGCGTTGTGCGGCTTCCACGTGGGAACCGTTTTGTTTATGTCGGGCGTGGGAACAATTGTCGCCCTTTTGCTTTCAAAATGGAGAATCGGCAAGTTCATCCCGTTGTTCTACGGCTCCAGTTTTAGTTACATTGCCGCTTATCTAACCATCGCCACACAGATGACGGGAAGCGTCCCTGCATTTGGGATACCTCTGCCAGACAATGTCATTAGCACCATCCAGGCTGGCATCGTTGTCACGGGTATTTTGAACGTCGTCATTGGCTTCGTCATCCGAGCGGTCGGCAAGGAAAAGATCGATATGGTTCTGCCTCCGATCGTGACCGGTTCAGTCGCCGCGATCATCGGCTTCGGTCTGGCTCTGGCAGCTTTGGGTCTGGCGGGAGCAAACTGGGGAGTTGCAATCGTTACTTTGCTCGCGACAATCCTGTTCTCTGTGTACCTTCAAAGCAAGGGCTTTATGGGTATGATCCCTGTGATCCTGGGCGCGGTTGTGGGTTATGTTTTCTCTGCAATCGTCCAGCCCGGTTCGGTGAGTTTTGTTGCTGTGGCCGCCGCGCCGTTGTTCGCCGTCCCGCATTTCACCTTCCCCACCTTTAGCGGAGCCCTGGTCGGCACAGCGATCTTTAGCGTCTCGGTCATGGCAATCGCCACCATTCCTGAATCCACTGCCCATCTCTATCAGATCAGTTTGTATGTGGACCGCTTTGCAGCAGATGCGGGCCGCGAAAAATACGAACTGGACAAGAACATTGGCTTCAACTTAATTCTGGATGGTGTGGATGACACCATGAAAGGTTTGTTCGGCGCTACGGCGGGCACAAATTATGGCGAGAACAACTCGCTCATGGCGATCACCCGCAACTATTCAGGCCCTGCATTGATCGCGGCGGGTGTGATCGCGGTATTGCTCGGCTTCGTGGGCAAGCTTGCCGGGCTGATGCAAACCGTTCCGCTGGCGGTCAGCGGCGGCTTGGCAATCTACCTTTTCGGAGTGATTGGTATGCAGGGTATCGCGCTGATGCAGGAGCACAAAGTCAGCATGTTCGATCCGCGCAACCTGGCTGTCGGCGCGACCATTATGGTGGTCGGCATTGGCGGCAACATCGGATATCCGAATGGTCTCCTGCCGATCCCGTTCCTGCAAGGAGTATTCCCCAGCGGCTTGCCCGCAATCGCAACTGCGGCTGTGCTGGGCATTCTGCTCAACGCGATCTTCCTGATCTTCAAACCAGCGGAAACTGGGATGGCTGAAAAAGCGATGGCTGCTACAGACGACTAAAGCAAGATTATCATAGAAGCAAACGGGACGGCTAATCGGTCGTCCCGTTTTTTTTCTGGATCAGCAGCGTATCAAACGCCGCCTCAGCCTGCCGCCGACAAATTTGCCTTACCTCCCCGACGCGTTCAAGTATTCAAACACCGCATCGAACAAAACCGACAGCCCCTTCTGCGCGGGACGCAGATCATACGTCATTCTCCAATGACCATCGGACAATTGATCCGCAATCGAAAACGCCGCGAGCGCTGAAAGCTTCATTGAACGCGCAACCGACAGCATCGCCGCGGCTTCCATATCCACCGCAAGGACTCCGGCGCGTTGATGTTCCACGACGACCTTTCGCAATTCACGAAACGGCGCGTCAGTTGTCCACGTTGTGCCGAGTACATGAGGCTGATTATGCTTTGTGAGAATTTCGCTCAACCCGCGCGCCATCTCTTCAGAAGAATCAACCGTTGGATGTGTGGGCAAATAATGCTGAGATACTCCCTCTCCGCGAATCGCGCTTGCCGAAATCACGAAACTTCCTGTACCCAACTCACGCTGCAATCCGCCAGCCATGCCAATCAAAATAAATTGCTTCACACCCAACGCGGCAAATTCATCAGTCAACCCGGCAATGACCGGCGCGCCGATGCCGAAACCTGTTGAGAGGGCAATTTGTCCGTTCGTGCGTTTGAACAAATAAAACTCGCCTAAAAAGCCTTTGATGCGTTTCGTGGAGTGACGCCGAAGAACATAATCTGCCAGGCTCTTTTGCGGAACGAAGATCACGGCACGTGGTGCGGGGAACTCGGGCAACTGTCTGTTTGCGCGGCGATAGGCAAGGAGTTCAGAGGGCTTCAGGATGGGGTCGTCATCATTAGTCATATTGTTGCATGGTTACCTCGGTGGTTGAGTAGCCTGAGGCGATAGCCGATGGCATATCGAAACCACCAAACAACCAGAATATCTTTGTTTATCGGTGGTTTCGATACGGCGGCGAACAAACACGCCGCCTACTCAACCACCGATTTGGATTGAAAAAAGAAAAAGATAATCGCTTGTATTATCTCGCCTGCAAAAGCGGCGTAAACGGCTCCGTTCAGATTGTAATTGGAAATCAACCAGACATATAAAACAAGAAATACCCCGAGAGAAATCGCCGTGGCTTTGACCAAAATATTTTCCCGCCTGCGTGCGATGAGGTCGTAGGAAATGAAGGAGGAGATGGTGTAAGGGATCAGACTCCATCCGAGCAGGGCGAGCAACTGAATCGCTGACGTAAATTCTTTTCCGTAGAGAACAAGAATGATGATACGGGAAAACAGCGAAAGCCCAATTGCCATTAGAAGACTTAATCCCATGATGGCGATGAATCCTTTACGAAAACTTTGTTTCGATTGCAATGTCCCGCGTGAGATGACAGGTAATAACGCGCCAAGTACAGCATAATGACCGAGCTTCAAACCATCTACAACACGAGTAACAGACGAGAATAAACCTGTCGCCAAGTCGCCTTTCAATGCAGAGACCGTCAATATGCCAAGGCGTTGTGAGAGGACGAGGAGAATCGTCAGCGCGGCGAAGGGGAGGGTCAATCTGAGGAGTGGATAAAAATCTTTAAGCGGAATCAGGCTAAAGCTTGGGAGAGAGGCGGAGCAAATCCAAGAGGAAAGCGCGGCGGTGAGGATGTGTCCGATGAGGAGGAAAAGGCAGAGAGTTTGGACGTCGAATGAAAATAACGCTGCTAGTGCTTGAATGAGTCCGTTGGCGAGACTCAGAGTCCAGACCAAATCCATGCGCTCAAAAGCGCGGAGCGTTGCAGTAGCAACAGAAAATATCGCGAGCGGAAATAAGGCGAGCGAATAAATGAGGAGCGGAGGGCTGGGTCGAAGGAGAAGCGTGACGATCCACCACAACGCAGAGAGAATAAGTTGCAAACCGAGCGCGCGTGGAATCAGTGACGTGACTTTACCCACGCGCGCAGTTTCGCGAATGATGTACGTATCCGTGCCGAAATTCGTGAAGGTATTACCGATAAGTACCAGCGCGCCGATGAAAGTGAATTGACCAAAAGATTCAACGCCAAGACGATGCGCAGTGATCGCAATAAAAAGAATCGCCAATCCTTGCGCTGTAAGGCGCGCAAACAACAACCAGAGTGAATTGCGACGCAATGAGGGATTCATGTTTCAAAAGAAATCTGTTGGTTGAGTAGAACGAGTGTTTTTCTTGCCCGTATCGAAACCAACAGGTCATAAAAATATTCTTGTGACAATTATTGTTTTGCCTACCGGTGGTTTCGATACGCCCTCGGCTATCGCCTCAGGCTACTCAACCACCGAGGTTCTTATGCCGAAGTGTGACGATGGTGAAATCTCCCCAATATTTGAACGGATAACGTGACTCGAGCGCGTCATCGAGTTTGCTTAGGAAGTCAAACATTCGCGGGCGCTTGATCGCAAAGTCCTTGTTCGTAGCGGGAGGGGTAATGACCGAAAGCGCACGGACGGATTCAAGTTGGAAATCTTTTCCCCAGGCAGACGCAACTTGTTTGGGTGTGTAATAATAAACAGGATAATCGAGCCCTTCCTTGTGGACAGTTGACTTGCCCGAATATCGCCGCGTCGCCAAATGGAACCGTCCACGCAACAACATGGCAGATTCCCACAAACAAAACGGCGGCATGAGCGCCCAAATTACACGTGCATTCGACTTCAGAAGCGGACGGACTTGTTCAGCGACCAATGATAAATCCGATACACAGTTCAAGCCACCAAAATTTGAGAATGTGCAATCGAATTGATTCTTGGTAAGTTTTCCAAGGTCCGTATAAGACAGGTGCTCAAAGGTGGCGCGGGATTGTAATCCAAGTTGTTTTGCCTTCTCTTCCGCGCGCTGCAACATGCCATCCGAAATATCAACGCCATAGACGGTATATCCGTGTTGAGCGAACCAGAATGCGTCTGTACCCGTGCCGCAGGCAAGATCAAGGGTGCGAGACCCTTTGGGGAGTAACGCCGTCATATGGGTATAGACTTTTTGCCTCATGCGCATGAGGTTGGGATTGTTCTCGATGAACTCGTCGTATTTGTCCGCATTGCGGTTGTATGCTTCGGCGACGGTTTCAAAGGAACTGCCAATTACACTATTCGTCATATTGCTCCTGTTTTCAGTCATGTACCGTTGGTTGAGTAGTCCCGCACGTTTTTTTGCGGGACGTATCGAAACCAACAGTTATCAAATAAATTCTCGTAACAAAATTATTTTGCTTATTGGTGGTTTCGATACGGGCTTCGCCCTACTCAACCACCGAAGTAGCTCTATATCTTCTTAATTGAATTTCACTTCGTGCCAACCCAAACAAATTACGCGGCACATTGACCAGCCCGCGCAAAGACGGTTGACGCAAAGCCTTCCATGAACGAAACTCATAATGCACCCGTCCATGCAGGATGCGATAGAACTCTGTCGGGAAAGGTCCACGATACAACATGGCAAGATCATCCGAGTCCACCCAGTTTTGTTTCTCGCCCAATTCCAATTTCACGCGCTCGAAAAATTTTGTTCCGGGCAGTGGATACGATACCGAAATGCCGATGTCATCGGGGGCGCACTCACGCACCATCTTCAACGTCATTTGCACATCCTCCCAATTCTCACCTGGATAACCGAACTGCAAAAAGAATCCCACTTCGATTCCATTTTCACGCAACAAATGCGCCGCGTTGTAAATATCCTCCACTTTATCGCCCTTCTCCATCGCGTCGAGAATCTTTTGCGAACCAGACTCCGCGCCAATCCACACGGTTTTGCATCCCGCCTTCGCCAGCGCGGCAGCTGTCTTCTCATTCACCAGGTCTGCGCGCTGTAAACACTTGAATGGGATCACGGCGTCAGCTTCGTGCAACAACGTCGCAAACTTCTCGATCCAATTTGGTTTCAATCCCAAAATATCGTCTGCGAACCAGATGTGATCGGGTGCAAAATATTCCTTCAACCACTTCATCTCCGCGGCAACATTCTCAGGCGAGCGCGAGTTATATCGCTGTCCCCAGATCGGCTTGGCACACCAGTTGCAGTGATACGGACAGCCGCGGGTCGTCACCATGTTCATCGAAAAATAGCCGTGACGCGAAATCCAGATCGAACGATATTTTTCGACATCCACTAGATCCCATGCGGGAAACGGAAGCTTATCCAGATCCGTGATGTCGGGGCGACGTTTGACGTTTGACGTTTGACGAGAAACGACTCCAACAATTTGCCCCGCCTCTTTCTTAGCCATCAACTGATTCAGTAATTCGATTAGCGTTTCCTCCCCTTCGCCAAGGAGACAATAGTCCGCGCCATGTTCAAGATATTCCGCGTAATGATCGGTCGCATCCGCGCCGCACAGGATGACAACACATCCGCGCGACTTTGCCATGTCAATCATTTTGAACGCGGCTTCACGCATCCGCAAGAGGCACATCTTGGAAAGATAGTTGAAATTATCTTCGTATATGATTGCGTATTCAGGTTTATGCTCATCGAGCAGCACTCCCCACTCATTCTCTGACTCTGCCAGCATCGCATCGAACAACGCGACCTCATATCCATGCTGGCGCAGGAAACTCGCGGCGTACAACGTCCCCAATGGCGGATAGGGCTGCATAGCCTCCCATAGTTTGGGATCAAAACGCAGGTAGTAGGATTGACCGAGGAGGATTTGGGTCATAATCTCATCCCGTCATTGCGAGGAGCCGACAGGCGACGAAGCAATCTCCGTCAGTGTTGGGGATTGCTCACCTGCACTGGCGCCAGGTGCAAGTGTCACCCACTCGCTCCGCTCGGGGTTCGCAATGACGATGCTTCTTAATTTTTCTTCAAACACTTCCCGCGTCCACTTGCGATGGTGATGGAAATTTCCCTGGCAGACTTCGGCGTTGAAAACTGTTTCATCGCCAAATCCCTCCTGTTTCGAGAAACGCGCGATCTTGCGATTCATCTCCCACTGCTCAAACTTGCCGCCCAGTTTGCCGCGGAAGGGGAATTCGAGAAGATGTTGAAAAAGCGGAACGCGAATTTCGCGAAAGGGCGAATTTCGCGAAATTAAATCTTTTCTATTCGCGCCTTTCGCATAATTCGTGGCATTCGCGATAAAAAAGTTGGGGAGGAAGTCTTGAGCCCAAGAGTTGATTGCCAGGAGGCGATGATAAACATCCATGCCTGCAATCGGAATCATCTGGCACAACTCACGCGCGGAATATAGATCATGCAGGGGCCATTCCAGCGCAGTCTCTGAAATGATAAGATTGGGGCATAACGTATGTCCTTGCAAACGCGTAAGACGATTAAACGCCAATGCAAAAGCGCGCGCTGTCCACACACGGCCGGGGATTGTGACAAGCATATAATCGAAATCAGCATTCTTGGACATGTTCATCACCGCCAGCGAACCCGTCAGCGCGACCATGCGGATGAAAGGCAGGGAGCCAAGTATGCGACCGTATTTCAAAGCGCGCGGCAGAAGGGAACGGGAACGCACCTCGCGTTGTTTGCGAATATCTATGATCTCATCACGACCAGCGAGAAAATAATAATCTTCTTTCATTCCTATTTGCCCATTCAATGACTCCATTGCGGATGGCAACTCTTCCAATTGCGCGCGGACAGGCAGATATCGATGAATTTCATCCAAGCGCAGGGGATACCCGAAAATATCCGAGTAAACCAGCGTTTCAAGAATTGCGCGTTCAATGCCACCAGGATACATCTTGACCAAAACTATACTTCCCGAGTGGGCTTCTGTCAAACGGTATGCACATAACTTTCTCATTTTCATTTATGCCACACTGAGTAGAATATGGCTCATCAGGTAGTTTTCTCTACTATGAGAAAGCCCTAACGTAATGTCCTGCCTTTTATGGTTGTCTGATAGATGTCGCCGTGAGATAATCCGCTCTATTCTATGCATCTTGCCATTGTCAGTCCGTTTCCACCCGCGATCACTGGTATTGGACAGTATGGGTATTACCTAACGCGCGCCCTTGCGCGATTGGGGGCCTTTTCGCGTATCACCGTGCTGGCAGGATCGCACATAAATGGAGAACACCCCAATCATCTCGGTTTGACGGAAATCGAATATTGCTGGCAACCCGATCAATTTAACGCGCGGCAGGCCATTCTGTCCTGTGTGAAGCGATTAAATCCCGATCTCGTTTGGTTCAATTTGGGAGCGAGTGTTTTTGGTAAGTCTCCATGGATGAATGTATCAGGCTTGCTCACACCGCTGTTGATACAGCGTATGGGATTTCCAACAGTTGTTACATTGCATGAGCTGGTTGAGTTAACCGATTTGCGTGCGCTGGGTGCGCCAGGTGGGCGATTTGCGCCGCTGGGCGCACGATTGCTAACAGACATTGCAACTCAAGCCGATGTGGTTTGTTTGACAACGCGCCATTACAGGGACTGGCTTGCATCGCGGCAGGTGGATTGCGTTCACATTCCACATGGCGCGTTTAATGAACCTATTTTGCTGGATGATTATGGCAAAGCTGAACTGTTGCTGTTCAACATGCTGGCGCCCTTCAAAGGCGTGGAGTTGCTTCTGGAAGTGTTTCCCTCGTTGAAACTGGAATATCCCAATCTTCAATTGACCATTGCAGGAGAGGAACATCCTCGTTTTCCTGGGTACATTCAGTCTGTAAAGAGGCGATTCACTGGCTTGCAGGGAGTCAACTGGCTCGGACAAATCTCAGATGAAGATGTGGTCGAACTGTTCCGACGCGCGCAGATTGTGGTGTTGCCTTATAAAACTTCAACAGGCTCATCGAGCATATTGTATCGAGCGGCCACTTGGGGACGTGCAGTGGTTGCATCGGATTTGGGTGAAATGCGCGCATTGGCGCATGAGAGCAATTTCCAGATCGAATTCTTTGAAAATGGCAATGCGGAAAGCCTGCGAAACGCAATCCGCGTTTTGCTTGCTTCACCTTCACGCCGCCTCGCGCAGACGCAAAACAATTTCAAGGCGATACAAAGCGCGCGCGTTGAGATCACCTGTCATCGTTATATTCAAGCTTTCAATCGCGCATTGGAAAAACGCCGCAGTCCAAAACGGATTGAAATCCAAATGACGGGGAAAGAGACGGCGTGATCCCCCGCCGTGTCCGTCTTGCCCTGATAATTGCATTTCTTTGCCATGGGCCGTTCATTCTCAGCGGCCGCTATCACTTAAGTTATGACGCATATACTCATATGCTCTTTGCAAATCATTATGCGGAAAACTGGTTCTCATTGTGGGAAACTCGCTGGTATACAGGCTTTACTGTTGTTTCCTATCCCCCGCTGACACATCAACTCATCGCTTTGTTTGTTCCCATCCTTGGGCTGGAGGCTGCATTCGCCCTCATGCTGTGGGTGGTCACTACTTTATATCCTTTAGGTATTTACGCGTTCAGCAGGATCTTCACAGGCAAAGCCGCGGCTTCTTATTCATCTCTCGCATCCGCGATGCTTTTACCCATTTACGTCACAGCGCATATCTTCGGTCAATTGCCTTTTCTCGCAAGCACGCTGATTGCGCTATTTGGTGCGACAAGCCTTAATCGTTATCTTCGCGAAGGTGGGATTCATAATCTCGTTCTCACAGTTTCCCTTGTTACAACCACAATGGCATCGCATCATGCAACCTTGCTTGTTCAGCCGTTCTTGATTTTGGCGGTGATAGTTAACAATATTGCTCAGAGGAGGTCTGTGACCCTGCAAGAGCAGGGAAGAAATATTTTTGTTGTGGGTTACAGGATTACCCTCTTTGCCGCGCTTGCTGCCATAACAAGCATCCTCGTTATCTGGCCCTTCTGGCAATGGGGAATGGATCAAACCATCCAGACACCCATAGATCATCCCTCACGTCACAACTTCTTCACCGACCCGCTGGCACCTGCTATCTTCTTTTTTCCACTTTATGGCCCCCTTGTCGCAATCGTTCCGTTCGTTTTTCGCAAATGGCATCGCCGCTTTATCGGTCTCATCCTTTCCTTCAGCATCCTGTTCCTGCTCGGCCTTGGCGGCACTACTCCCCTTCCACGCCTCTTCTTCGGTGATGCCTGGGAATGGCTGACCTATGATCGCTTCGCATTTTGGGGCTGCCTGACCCTGACTCCATTCTTTGGAATTCTCTTCATTCATCTCAAACGAAGATGGAAGAACCGCGTCATTTTCAAGCCGATGCATGTCACGCTCCGAAGAAATGTTCTCTCAGCCCTAACGTTTTCCGTTTTCGCAGCGACCGCACTCGGCGCATGGCTCACGCCAATCCTGTTCGCTACTCAACCTGAACCAATCGATATGCAACCCATCGTTGACTTTCTAAATATAGGCGATCGTTCTCAGTGGCGTTATCTCACTTTCGGATTCGGCAATCAATTTGCCTATCTCAACCTGCTCACAAAAGCCACTACCATAGACGGAAGTTATCACACTGCGCGCATACTCCCCGAACTCCGCGAGAGCGGCATCGCCGAAGTAGATACCGCCTACTGGGCACTGAAGGGAATTCCTGCAATCGGTCCTATCCTT
>Ga0247727_10009100_pt1 | contig 18149 bp, 19 predicted proteins | sample WisWelCaveWW1625_FD_202498 | JGI IMG/M metagenome (GOLD analysis project Ga0247727, IMG submission 202498) | Biofilm microbial communities from Wishing Well Cave, Virginia, United States - WW16-25 | ecosystem: Environmental > Aquatic > Deep subsurface > Groundwater > Cave microbial mat | place...
ACTTGTTCGTCAGGGTCAGTTGCGAATCCGGTTTCAGCCGGGCCGTGAGCAGCACCAGTGCCCCGTGACGGTTGACGACCGCCGTATAGCCGATGTCTTCAAACTTCTGCCCATTTAGGGTTTCTCCCTTTACCTCAATGGGCACACGGATCAGCACGCGCTCGCTGCGGCGTTTTTCGCGGTAGTCCTGTTCGCTGGGCATGCCGCCCCTGAGAGGGTCTGCGAAGTTCACTTCCACTGTAGGCCGTGCCCCTCGGCGCGTCAACGCCTGGCTGCGTCAGGTTTTCTTCATTGGTCATGGGGCGGCGGGTGCGCCCGGCCCCTGCGGCAGCCTCACGGTGAGCTCGCCAAAGACGCAGTTTCTCTGCCCGCCTGTGGCATCTTCAGACGGATGATAGTGGCCGCGGCGATGTACCGCGCCCCGTGCTTTTTGTCCTGCAGCAGGACGCGCAGATTGGGAACTGACCGACGGCTGGACAAATCTCCGAGGGCCTGCGCCGCCGCCGCCCGCACCAGCCAGTTCTTGTCCCCCAGCGCTTGCTCGAGTCGCTCCACCGACTGCGTTCCGCTGTCTTCGCCCAGTAGCCGGGCCGTAAGCGCCCGCGTGGGCGCCGAACCGTCTTTCCAGAGGCTTTCCGCCAGCGGCAGTCCCAAGGCGAACGGGCCGAGCAGCGCTCCAGCGCCGTGCTTCGCCCCCATCATCGCCAGCCCCGAGGGATTCTCCAGTTTGGCCTTGGCATCCTGCATCTGGCCGCGCACCATCCCCGGCGACGTGCCGCGCTTCCCGGCCAGCACCTCATAGAGGATTTGCCTTCCGCTATGGTCTCCCATCTCCCAGAGCGCGAGTGCCGCGGCAAAGCTGACCTCGGCCGCCTTGTCCTTCAGAGCCAGGCGCAGGGCCCCGGCGGACTTCTGCGACTTCATCTTTCCCAGCGCAATTGCCGCTGCCTGCCGCACCTGCGGAGCCGGATCACCCAGCCGCGCCTCCACCTGGCGCCGTACTTCGGTCGTCGGACCTATTGTCCCCAGCGACAGCACAGCTGCCACGCGGTTGGCGATTTTTGACTCAGCCACGCCGGCACGCAGGACCTCCCACGCCTCAATCACGTCAGGCTTGTTGACCGGAGGGCGCTCGCTGGACTTGGTGGCTGGTTTGGTACTCGGAGTCTTGCTGATTTTGGGTTGCGTCTTGACCGCGCGCGTCTTGCCGGACCCGGCCCTTTGCGCACGCAGCGGAGTGGCTGCCGCAATCGTGGCGAGCAGACACGCTGCCACAACGGGCGGCAGGCTCCGACGCAGCTCGAAACGCGAGGTACGCCGCATGGCCGGGCCTCCAGCAATCCAACTCGGTTCGGCTCCTCCCGCCCAACCTCATCCTAGCAGGCCCGCCTCAAGGGTCATTGAAGAATTCAAAAAGTACTACGCGAAAGACTCCACAGCTTCCGCTACCCTGCACCGGGCCGCGCCGCGTGTTCTCGTTCAGAATGTTCGGTGACACTTGGTAGAGTGTCCCGATACATATTTGATGGGCAAGCTAGCTCGAACCTTCCCGCTGGCCGGTGCGGTGTTGGAGTTGACGCCGCCGCAGGCCGCGTTGACAACTCCGTACGCTCCGGGCAGAATGGAATCGCCTCGGTGCATCGTCACGGCCCAAGTGGCGGAACTGGCAGACGCGCTAGATTCAGGGTCTAGTGCCCGCAAGGGTGTGGAGGTTCGAATCCTCTCTTGGGCACCAGCTTTCGCGGATTGCAGTCTTTAGTTATCAGTTGTCCGCTCTCAGTGAAAACCAATCAGCCTAGCTGAGCAGTTTCTTCAGCCGTTTCTGCGCCCGCTTCAGATCCCTGGTCAGCGCGCGGACGTTCTTCTCGATCCGCTCGCTTTCTTCCAACGCGAGTTTTGCAGCCCCTCGCGCCTTTCCTTCGGCACGACCAATCGCCCCGCCGATTCTCACTGCGGTCCTTTTGAGTTTGCTGGCCATGTCCCCCTCCGCTGTGACGTGGAGGAATCATAGGTTCGCGCCACGCAGGCGGGCTCGCGAGTACTGACTGAGACAGGAACCCTGAGACTTGGCAAAGATTCAGGGCCCGCGCTTGATCAATCGAAAATTGATTTCAATGGGCACAACCACTGAAACAGGGTTCCCGTTTGGCCCGTGTGCAGGCCGGAATTGCCACACCTTTACCGCCTGGATGGCCTGCTGGTCGAGCTCGTAGTTAATGCTTTTTGCAACTTTAATATCTCCAGTTTTACCTTCTGGAGTGATCAAAACGTGCAAGAGCACGGTTCCTTCGATCTCTCCTCTTCGGGAATTGTCCGAATACACAGGGCTCGGGCAGTACACGCAACTTGGGTAGGTGACGCCCCCGGCGCCGGGCCGGTTTGGACTGCTGCTTGTATTCGCCTCAGTTGCTGGAGAGGCGGTCAGGATCTTGAGCGGAGTTGTGCTCAGTTCCGGGCGTATATCCGGTGGCGGAACCTCCGGCGGGGGCCCGGAACGCGGCGAAACGGACGACGTGCCTGGCTGAAGCGGCTTACCCTTCCGAATCTGTGCATCGAGCATAGCCTCAATCACGGCCGGGCTTACGCCCGCTTTTTTCAGATTGATCAAAGCCACCGCAGAAACATCGAAGGAAACGTCATTTGCCTGAATGGCCCTCAGAACCGTGGACTCCTTAAACCCTGCACGCACCATATGCTCAATGTCCTCATTCCCCAGGCGCTTCTGTGGCTGAGCCGATGTCGTTGCAGCCACAAGGCTGGCTGCCAGCGAAGCGATAAGCAGTGTGCCCTTCATGACGTGTCCTTATCGCAAGCCTTATTTAACTGAATTGTGCTCTTGGCCACACAAGGAGTCAAGTGCCGAGAACTAGACCAATAGCACGGGCAAACAATTGAGCGCGAAAGTAAAAAGGAGGCGAGCCAGGTCTACTCGCCTCCTCTTGTGTCCCGGGTGTGGGACGCCTCCCGGCCCGACGGAGGTGAGCCGGTGAGTTGTGTTGACCTACTCATCCAACCCGCCCCGCTGGGAATAGTTGCACACGCACCGCCGGCTCCCAGCCGGCCTTGGCTCTTGTCCATCTCCAGTGTCCCTTATACTTTCATCGACCTACTGAAAACGAAATGCCCGTTCCGGACCGTGAATGCTTGTAGAATGTGCCCGTTTGCCTTGCCACGACGCCATGCCCGAAACCAAACCCCTCACCGAACACGATGTACTGGCTGAGCTGGCCCGTGCCAAGCAGTCCCGCACCCTGCGCGAGCTCGCGGCGGCACTTCACTTGAAGCACGATGCTCGCCGCACTTTGGCCAAAATCGTCTCCAAGCTCAAGCGCCGCAGGGAAATCGAAGAAGTGCGCCAGGGGCGCTTCCGTCTGGCGGGACACTCCCACCCGCAAAAAACGCCTTCGACAAAAGTCGTCCCGCCGCCCGTCCGCGAAGCGGGTGCAATCGGCGGCCGGCTTGTCGCCCATCGCGACGGCTACGGCTTTGTTGTTCCTGATAAATCCGTGCCGGGCATGGACGGCGACCTCTTTGTTCCTCCCAACGCGATTGGCGACGCCATGCACGGCGACCGCGTCCTGGCCCGCATCGACCGCCGCAGTCCTGACGGCCGCTTCGAGGGCCGCATCGTCCGCATCGAGCAGCGCGCCCACCCAACTGTGGTTGGCCTCTTTCGTTACGGCTCGCACGGCAACACGGTCCTCCCCTACGACGCCCGCATCCATCACGAGATCGTCATCCCTCCCGGCGATGAACTCACTCCCGAATTGCGCCGCTGTCAAACAGAAAGCGCAGGCCCCGGTGCGCGGCCTGCCCCTCGACGCCTGCGCTTGGCCGAGCTCGATGGCGCCGTGGTCAACGTCGAGCTGACCCGCTTTCCCCGCGGCGGCGTTTCTCCAGCCGGGCGCGTGCTGGAAATCCTCGGCCGCCCGGGCGAGATCGGTGTGGACACCGAAATCATCATCCGTAAGCACCATTTGCCGTTTGAGTTTTCTCCCGAAGCGCTCGAAGAGGCTGGCCGCGTCGCCCGCCCCGTCTCGGCCCACGACCTCGAAGGCCGCGAAGATTTTCGAGCCTTCCCCATCGTCACTATTGACGGCGAAACGGCGAAAGACTTCGACGACGCTGTCCACGTCGAGCGACTTGCGGGCGGCCGCTGGCGTTTGCAGGTGCACATCGCCGACGTGGCCCAGTACGTTCACCGCAGCGGCCCGCTCGACCGTGACGCCCGCCTGCGCGGCACCTCCGTGTATTTCCCCGCCCGCGCCGTGCCCATGCTTCCCGAGGCGCTTTCCAACGACATCTGCTCGCTGAACCCCCGCGTGGACCGCCTGGTCATGAGCGTGGTGATGGACTTCGACTCTGCTGGCGCGCCCCTCGACGCCCGCTTCACCCCCGGCGTCATTCGCAGTGCCGAGCGCATGACCTACACCAACGTCAACAAAGTGATCGAAGGCGATGCGGAAATGTCCGCGCGTTACGCGGCGCTGGCCCCGCACTTCCGCGACATGAAGGAGCTGGCTCTGATCCTCAACGCCCGCCGCAGTGGACGCGGCTCCATTGATTTCGACCTGCCCGAGCGCGTCATCGAGTTCGACGAGTTTGGCCGCATGACGGGCATCACCCGCAGCGAACGCAACATCGCCCACCGACTCATCGAAGAGTTCATGCTCGCTGCCAACCAGGCCGTCGCTCGCTATCTCGAAGGGCGCGCCATCGCTTCCCTCCACCGCGTCCACGAAAAGCCCGACGCCAAAAAAGTCCTCGAGTTCGAGGAGTTGGCTCACGCTTTCGGCTATTCCCTCGGTATCGTGGACCTCAGCGAGCGCCAGCTCCCCGTCCGCCACGGCCGCGTGAAACCTGAGCACCGTGGCGCCCGCGAGCGCCCCATGACCGTCACTCTCCCCGGCGGCCTCGACCTCGACATTCGCCCGCAGCACTACCAGCGCCTCGCCGAAAAAATTGCGGGGAAGCCCGAAGAGCGCATCCTCTCCTACCTGATGCTTCGCTCGCTCAAGCAGGCCCGTTACGCCGCCGACCCTCTCGGCCACTTCGCGCTTGCCTTTGACGAGTACACCCATTTCACCTCGCCCATCCGCCGCTACCCGGACCTCATCATCCATCGCGTCCTGAAATGGGCGCTCGACCATCCGCACGGCATCGAAGTCGTGCGAGCGCACGGCCACGAAGCCTCCGCCGGACCGTATCCGCGCCCGGAGCTGGAGGCTATTGCCGTCGAATCCTCCGAAGCCGAGCGCCGCGCCGACCTCGCCGAGCGCGAGCTCATGGACTGGAAAACAGCGCAATTCATGGAGCAGCACCTCGGCGAAGAGTACGACGCCCTGGTCATCTCCGTGCAGAAGTTTGGCTTCTTCGTCGAGCTGCTCGAGATTTTCGTGGAAGGGCTCGTCCCCGTTACTGCGCTTGAGGAACTAACCGGCGACCGCATCCTGTATCGCGAGCGCGAACACGCCCTTGTCGCCTCTCGCGGCCGCAAATCCTGGCGCTTGGGCGACCGTCTCCGCGTCCGCGCCGACCGCATCGATCCCCTGCGCCGCCGCGTCGAATTCACGCCCGTCTAGCTGGATCATTCGGCGAGTGTAGGCCTCCCCTGCCGGATGATGATTCCTGGTCGCTGATACACGATCGCCGTCTCAAACCGTTTCTTAGGCTGCTTGACCCCGAACGTATGCGTGCGCCCGCCACGACCTTCCTCGGCCCGGCTTCCTTCGTATTTCCAATCGTCCGACCGTAATAACGCCACGTCTACGCGCCAGATCACGACGCTGCGGCCCCGTTTGATCTGCTTTGTGGGATCTACCAGGTAGCGCCACACGATGTACCAGCCGGAGTGATTGTAATGAGACTGAAGCGCCCAAGGGCGTGTTGTCCCCTTTGATTCAACCGCAAACTTTGCGGGAGGGTCGAGCCGGCCAGCTAGCGACAAATCTGGAAAACGCTGTTGGGCGACATCCGGATGCTTGTGCTTCTTATAGGGGCTCAGAAAATGCAGCGCTCTCACTCCGAAAATGCCAACGAGGCCGCTGAACACATTAGCCTGCTCAAAATAGACATCTACAAATTCAGATGTCTCTTTTTCGATGTACTCGATGGCCTTCCGAAGGTGCAGAATCGTCAGTTGGGTGGGAAGTCGAACAGCAGCGTTGAATCCCGGAACCGAAAGGGCCACGGCCAGCCTCTGAGTGCCGGGACAGTGTCATAACTCAAAAGGAAACGCAAGCACGGCATCGCGGTCTGCAGGGTAGTTCTTGCTCGATGCTTTCGCGTGCCGAGGTTCGGCGCGCAGGCGCGCGAGTTTGGGGATTCCCCGCTCGGCCATGCGGTAAAACACCGGATCAACCTCAATCCCGATACTTGCGTAGCCCAGCGCCACAGCCGCTGCGATTGTCGAGCCACCGCCCATGAAGGGGTCCAGCACCACGCCCTCGCCCAACGGCAGCGACGCCCGCACAATCTGTCGCATAAACGCCTGCGGCTTCAGCGAAGGGTGCGGCGAAAATCGGCGCTCGTCCGGGCGCGTCGGCGACGACCGAATCACATCCGCAAACGGCTGTTCTTTCGAGATACGCCGCAGCCCACCCGTTTTCCACTTCCGCAGATTGTCCTGCACCCGGCCTTCACAGGGCTTGCGAAACAGCCCCCATGGCTCCCAGCACGACCGCGGCATCACCGTAACACCGGAAAACTCTCCATGTGCATTCTTGGGCCGGTCGCCCCCGCGCAGTGTTTCCACCAGCCGAATGATCTCCCCGCGCTTCTCAACCCCGGCCTCAAGCAACGGCAAGTACACCAGGTGTGAGAGCAGAGGATTGGTCGCAATGAAAAGGTGCCCGCCCGGTACCAACACGCGCATCACCCGCCGCGCGAAAGCCGCAAAAAACTGTCGCAGGGCCTGCAGGTCGTTGTCGTTGAGCACGGTGAACCGCGGCACCGGGTTGCGCTTGCTGCCGTCGAACGCCGGCGGAATTCGCCACACGCCGCCACGCCCATTCCGCAACTTCTCTTTCTCAGTGGAGGTGTACTCGCGAAGGCCGTACGGGGGATCGGTCACGATCGCGTGGATCGAGCTTTCACGGCGCGCGTCCATCCACGCCAGGCAATCGCCCTGGTGGAGTTCATAGCGCGGCGTTTTTCCATTTCTCGACACGGCCGAGGCCAACTTGTGAACCGCGATTCTACCACGCGGCTGCTCGCGGGACCGGCCTGCCGCAGCGGAATCGTCGCTACCGGCGGGAGGCGAAGTGAGGTATCTTGCTTTGAGCAGAGGTGAAGGATGGCGGCGCGGATGTGCCCATTGTGCGCTGCGAAGGTATCCCCGGGCTGCGTTGTGGCCGACACGGACGGTCTGGACTGCCCCGGCTGCAAGGCGCGTCTCGAGGTTTCCTTCGGCAGCCGTTTCCTGGCCACCACGGTTGGACTTCTCGTCGCAGTGCTCGTCTGGCGCTGGACCCAGGGTGCCGCGGGCATTCTTGGCTGGGTCAAGCCGATGCTTTTCGCCTTCCTCGCCTTCAGTTTTGTGGCTCCCCTGGCCCTCATGTTCATCGCCGATTTGCGGGTAAAACCGGCTGAAGCACCGCCAGAACCCGCACCCATGCCCCACACGGGCGGCCACGGCTCGCATCACTGAAAGCATAAGCGCGTTCGAGGGCCGCTACCAAGCTGCGGCGCCGCCCTGCGCACTCTGCAAAACTTTTCACATCCCCCAGCCGTACTATTGTCCGCTCCGTTTCACCGTTTCATTCTGAAACTTCATGGCGAAGTACAACGCGTTTTTCGGACGCCGCGTCGAAGTGCAGTATCGCGCTGGAGACATCCTCCTGCCCGCCACCGGCACTTTGGTCGCCGACTCCGGCAAGTCCATCTTCCTCGAAGAGAAATTCTGCCAGCGCGGCACGGTGAAGCATTTCCGCTGGGAAATCCCCTATTCCTCGATCGTCAGTCTCAACGAAAATCATTCCCCGGCGCCTGTGATTGACCCTGTCGAATCCGCCTCGCAGCACGCTGCTTCTGCACCTGCTCTCGTGAAGCACCTCAAGTCCCGCCCTGGTGAAGCCTGAATTTCGTCCCACGTAATTCGTAAACCGTAACTCGATCCTTGAACTGTCGGACTCATCCCGCCGGCTCCTGCTTCCAGTCGGACCCTGCACCACAAATGGCGATTCACGAGTCACGAGTAACGATTCACGGAGTGCGACTGACCATTTGCGAAAAAATCCGCTTCGCCTCCTCGCAATCAACGGTATATTCGCCTCGCATTTTCGGGAGGCTCTCGTGAAACCATCCGTCGGACTGATTGGCCTGGGCCTTATGGGCCGCCCCATGGCCGCCAACCTTTTGAAGGCAGGCTACTCGCTGACCGTCTGGAACCGCACGCGGGCCCGCGCCGACGAGCTTGCAAAGCTCGGTGCGAAAGTTGCCTCCTCGCCGCGCGAAGCCGCCGCCTCTTCTGACGTGCTTCTCACCATCCTCAGCGATCCGCCCGCTCTCGAAGCCGTTCTCTGGGGATCCGATGGCGCGCTCGCCGGTTTGCGCAAAGGCAGCGTACTGGTTGACTCCAGCACCGTTGCGCCCGAATTGGCCCGCCGCATCGCCGCCGCCTGCGCCGAACGCAGCGCCGACTTCCTCGACGCGCCCGTCACCGGCGGCACCTGGGGCGCCGAAAAAGGCGAGTTGGTCTTCATGGTCGGCGGCAAGAAAGAAGTGCTCGACCACATCGAGCCGGTGCTGGCCGCCATGGGCAAACGCTTCCTGCACATGGGCGGGCACGGCGCCGGCCAAACCGTCAAGCTGGCCATGAACCTCATCCTTGCGCTCGAAGTTCAGGCGCTGGTCGAAGCGCTCCAGCTTGTCACCCGCTCCGGCGTCGAAGCCGCCCGCCTCATTGAAGTCCTCCAGTCCTCGATGGCTCGCGCCGCCGTTTTCGATGTCAAGGCGCCCATGATCCTCGCCGGAACTTTCGCCCCCAGCTTCCCCCTGCGCCTGATGCACAAAGACCTCGCCATCGCCATGGACCTCGCCCGCCAGGCCGGCCTGCAACTTCCAGCCGGCTCCGCCGCCGAACAAACCTATCGCGCCGTCCGCTCCTCCTCCAGCGACGACCCCGACTACGCCGCCGTCGCCCGCTTCTGGCAGTGATGTAAGACATCTAAGAGTTTGACTTACATATTTCCTTATGCCATACTGCATTCAAAGCTGCATTCAGGGAGGCCTTATGAAGGCCGAACGGGCCACAGTTACGACGAAGGGGCAGTTGGTCATCCCCTCAAAACTTCGCCGCAAATACAACATTCGCAAAGGCACGCAGGTCGTGTTTCTTGAAGAAGACCATCGTTTGATTCTGCAGCCGCTCACTCGGGAATACATTCACGCCCTCCGAGGGTCTTGGAAGGGTGGGCCGTCCGCCCTCAAATTCTTGCTGGAGGGACGAAAAAAGGATCGCTTCACGTGAAACAAGTCGTGCTGGATGCGAGTGCTCTGGTGGCTTTCTTCGAGGGGGAACCGGGGGCAGAACAAGTCGAAAACCTGATCGCCCGGGCCAACGATGGCAAGTCCGAGCTCCTGATGAGCACCGTAAACTGGGGGGAGACCCTTTGCGCCCGTTGGCACAAGCATGGCGAGAAGGCAGCTCTTCAGACTCTGACGGTGATTGCTGCGCTTCCAATCAGTCTTTATGCGGCCGATCTCACGTTAACCCGCATCGCCTGCGAGATCAGAATGCGGTTCAAACTGCCGTATGCGGACTGTTTTGCCGCCTCCCTGGCAATGACGCATAGCGCCACTTTAGCAACGGCGGACGCAGACTTTGAGAAATTGGCAGACAGATTTGAGATTCTTTTTATTCGCTGAGAAGCCCTAGGGTTTTGCGATGGGCGAAAAAAACTTCAGTGGCAGGTCTCTTGACGTTTTCAGCCCTGCCGGCGCATCGAGGATCGCCGGGATTGAGTTGACCACCACCGACGCGGTGGCGATATCTCCGTGCGTCCCGCCGGGCACGACCATGCGGATATTCGGCTGCCCTTCCAGCTCCAGCGTATCGCTCGACTCCGCCGCTCCAACGTACATCTGCAGCTCCATGTAAATCTTTTCTTCCCCGCCGGCCAACCCTCGCGCAATCTGGTGCACGCCCGCCGCCTGTCCCGGCTCGACCTCGAGGTATTCCGTCTTCACTCTCGACTTCGCCACCACCGGCTCGATGGTCTCGATAATGTCATCCACGGCCAGGCCCAGCCCGTCGGAGACCATGGCCACCGACTCCGGCAGCCCGTGGTGCTTGATCACGCCCGCGGCCACCTGGGCACGAAACTCCTCGACCGTCATCCCCGCGCCGATTTTTTTCTGCAGCGGCAGACGCCGTTTCGACGCGTCCACAATCCGCACCGCTCGCACCCGCGTAATCCGCTGCGATACCGTCGAAAGCGTCAGCAGCAGCTTGTCCATCACAAACCCGGGGTTGACGCCCGTGCCCACCAGCGCCACGCCCCAGTCTTTCGCCGCCGCATCGAGCTGTTTCGACAGGTCGGGATATTTTCTAAACGGGTAGGCCAGCTCTTCGCACGTCGAGACCACGCACGACTCCGCCGCCAGGCAGGCCAGCAATTGTTCCATCACGTTCGGCAGATACGACGACGTCGAGTGCACCACCACATCGGCCGCTTCGCCCAACACCGGCGCCGCGTCGGCCGAAATCGTCACTCCCCACGGCGCGTCCTCCGCTCCCACCACTTCCCCCAGGTCGCGTCCCGCCTTGGCCGGATCCTTGTCAATCGCGCCGATAATCTCGATGGCTTGTTTTTCCCGCATCAACCGGCAAATCGCCGCGCCAATCGGGCCGACTCCGTACTGAATCGCGCGAATCCTCTTCCGGGCCATGGGTCTCCACTCGCTGTTCGTTCACGTCGCGGCGATACCATAATGGATACCCGCCCGTTGTGGCAAGATAAGACTCCTCTCGCGGAGCGCCGGCATCTTGCCGGTTCTTTCCTTGCGGCGGAGTCTGTGCCCGTCCGTGGGGGCACGCCATGGTTCGGCTACGCTCACCACGAGTGGCGTGTCCCTACCCGAAACTTACGCACCACGAAGGAGGCACCATGCCGCGCCAAAAACTCAGCGATTCGGAAATCGCCGCCGAAGCCGCCAAGCTCCCGGGCTGGACTATCGCCGCTGGCAAACTCCGCCGCACCTTCACCTTCAAAGATTTCAGCGAGGCGTTTGCCTTCATGACCCGCGTCGCGCTGGCCGCCGAAAAAATGGACCATCACCCCGACTGGTCCAACGTCTGGAACCGCGTCACCATCGAGCTGTCCACGCACGACGCCGGCGGCCTCACCCACAACGATTTCTCCCTCGCCGCCCACATCAACTCCCTTCTCGCCCCGTAGGGGCACGCCACTCGTGGTGAGCGTAGCCGAACCATGGCGCGCCTGCTCCTCCGCATCGCATGGTCATTCTGAGGGCCGACTCGGTCGGCCCGAAGAATCCCTCTGCTTTTCGGCTTTTCTACAGGACTGAACTTAAGTTTACGGCCTGCGTGAAGCCACCTCGATAAACGCGTCCACGCGCAGCCCCAGAGGCAGCTCCCGCCCGGAGTCCAGCTCGACCAGCGTCTCGAGAATCTTCGTATCCACTCGTTCGGTGGGCTCGTCCGTGCGCACATTCTTTTTCCCCAGCAGCCGCCCCACGCGCACCACTTTCCCGCTAAACTTTTGTCCTGCGAACGCATCCGCCGTCACGTACGCCCGCTGCCCTACGGCGATCTTCCCCACATCGGTCTCATCCACGTCCACGCGCACTCGCCGCGTCGAATCATCCGCCAGCGTTACAATCGGTGAATCAAACTGTGTGGAGACGCTTTCGCCTTCCCGCTTGTGTTTCCGCAGCACGGTGCCGGCAAGCGGCGACCGGATGTACGTCTTCTCCAGCCACGCCCGCGCCTCGTCGAGCTGCGCCCGCGCCAGTGCCACTGCCGCTTCTGCGCGCGAACGGTCTTCCTCCCGCGCCTCGTCTTCGATCAACTCATACCGTTCCTTCGCTGCCTCGTGCCTTCCCTTCGCCACGCCGTACTCCCGCTCCGCTCGGTCAGCTTCTTCTTTCGCAAACACCCCTTGTTGGTAGCCGGTCATCCGCCGGTTCATCTCCACGCGCGTGTTTTCCAGCACCGCCTCGTTCGCCTTCAACTCCGCCAGCGCCTCGCGCCGCTCCTGCGAGCGCGCCCCGTTCACCACGCGACGCAGTTCCGCTTCGCGTTGCCGCAGTTGCGCCTCGGCGGACGCCACCCGCGCCACGTAGTCCGCATTCTCCAGCCGCGCCAGCACTTGTCCTCGCGTGATGCGGTCGCCCTCTTCCACTTCCACGACTGCCAGCCGCCCGCCGATTTCCGCGCTGACCTTCACCTCCTCGGAGATTGCCTCGACGCGCCCGGGCGCGGCCACCACTTCTTGGCTTGTCGCTGATGCCGCTGCGACCTCGCGTGGCCCTGCGCCCTGTTGGCGCGACAGCCCCACCAGCGTCCCCGTGCTCACCACCGCCAGCGCAACCAGGATCATCATCCCTCTGCTTTTCATAGCTTCAACCCCCATGGGAACTCTCCCTCCAACTCTTCAGTCGGCCGCAAGCGCCGCTCCCGCCGCGGGCTGCTCAACCGCTACCATCACCGGTTTCTCTGCCGACGGTTCCTTCACGATTCGACCGTCTTCGATGTGCACAATCCGGTCGCCAAACTCGAGAACCCGAGTGTCGTGCGTCACTAGCACCACGGCCCGGCCCCGCTCGTGCGCCAGCTCTCGCAACAGCTCGATGACCGCCCGCCCGCTTGACCAGTCCAATGCTGCGGTCGGCTCGTCGGCCAACACAATTTGCGGCTCGCCCGCCAGCGCCCGCGCAATCGCCACAAGCTGTTTTTGCCCGCCGCTCAAGTCTTCGGGATACACATCAAACTTGTCGCCCAGCCCCACCAGCTCGAGCAGCCCGCGCGCCCGACGTTTCGCTTCCCGCCCGCGCATATTCTTCAAATCCAGCGCAAGCTCGACGTTTTCCGCCGCCGTCAGCGTGGGAAACAGGTTGAATCCCTGGAACACAAACCCGATATTCTCCAGCCGCACCGTAGGCAGCTCGCTCTCTCGCAGGCCCGTCACTTCTCGCCCGTGGATGCGCACGCTCCCGGCGGTCGGATGCAGGATGCAGCCTATGACCGAAAGCAGCGTCGTCTTCCCGCTTCCCGACGGCCCCATCAGCAGCACCACTTCCCCTCGCGCCACCTCCAGATTCACGCCGTCCAGCGCCCGCACCGCCGCGTCGCCTTCGCCGAAGACCTTGGTCACGCCCCGCACTGCTATGGCCGGAGTTTTCATCGCCTCATCCCTTGAACACCATGGCCGGGTCGAGCTTGGTCACCTTGTTGATGGACACAACCGACGCCCCGATGCACATCGCCAGCGCCACAAAAAACATCATTGCGCCCAGCTGCCACGGCAGCAGGATCGCCGCTCCGCCCGACTCCGACCCGCGCACCACAAACACGCTCACCACCAGCGCCAACGCATATCCAATCACCGCGCTCAGCACCGCCTGCTTCAGAATCACTCGATAGATGTAGTGGTTCGACGCCCCCATCGCTTTCAGCGTGCCAAACTCCCGCAGATGGTCCATCGTGGTCGCATAAATCGTTTGCGCTACCACGACCACGCCCACCACCAGCCCCATCAGCGCCGCCAGCAGCACCGCAATTCCCGCGCCCGTCGTAAACATCCAGTAGAACCGCGTCCGCCGACTGAACTCCGCCGTCGTGAACACGTCCACGTCCGCATCCAGCGTAGCCAAGCGCCGTTTCAGCGCCTCGATGTCAATGCCCGGCGCTGCCTTCACCAAGATGTAGATCGTCTGGTCCTCGCGCAGGTTCACGTAGTTCAACGCATTCTTAAACGTCGTAAACACGTACGGCGACGTCGTGAACGAGCGTATCCCCTGCGTAAACCCCACCACCCTGGCCCGCCTTCCCTCGATCTCCACGACCTGCCCGACGTGTTTCACTTGCAACTTCTGCTGGTAAAACGTGTCAATCATCACCGCGTCCGGCGCCTTCAGCCCCTGCACGTCCCCTGCGACAATGTTCCACGGCCCGCCGAGCGGCTGATCCGGGTCGAAGCCGACAATCAGCACGCCCTCATTGCTTCCGTCGGCGCGCTTCCACTGGCTCCAGCGCACTACGTATTTCGTCGCCGTCTCTACACCCGGCGTCGCCAGCAGCGGATAAAGTTTCCGTTCCGAGAACGCCGCGCCTGTCTCGATATACGGCACGTGCTTCGATCCGATCCACAAATCCGCGCCGGAATGGTCAATCACCGCTGTTGTCGCCGTGCTGAACCCCAGGAACAACCCGATCTGCACGATGATCAGCACAATCGCAAACACGATCCCCGTCAGCGTCACGCTGAACCGCACCTTGTCGTGAAACAGGTTTCTCCACGCCAGCGACGCCATTACGTGCGGGCCTCCAGCCCCGCCACCATGGACTCCACCACCAGGTCAATCACCTGCTCCCGGTCGCCCCACGGGAAATGCTTGTGCACGATCAGCAGCGACGTAATCCCATGGATCGCCGCCCACAGCGCTCGGCTGGCCGTCTCCACGTCCGCCCCGCGAAATCTCCCCGCCTCGACACAGGCCGTGACTCCCCGCCGCAGATATGCAAACGCCTTCATCCCTTGCGAATCCTCCGCCACGTGCATCGCCGACTCCTCTGGCGGTGCCTGCTCGTACGGCATCACAAAACTCGCCAGGTAGTGCTGCGGGTGCTTCAGACCGAAATCAATGTAGGTCCGCAGGCCCCTCTTTAGATGAGTCACCGGGTCCATTGGCATCCGGTCGAGCGCCGCAAACTCCTCCAGCAGCTTCCCAAACGTCTCCTGGCAGATGGCAAACAGCAGCTCCGCCTTGTCTTTGAAATAGAGGTAGATGGTGGTCGGCGAGTACTCGATTTTCTCCGCCACCCTTCGCATGGAGACGTTCTCATACCCCTCGCGCACAAACAGTTCGCGCGCCGCGGCCAGGATTTCTGCGCGAAGGGCTTCTTTGTGGCGGGCTCGACGCTCGAGTGCAGGGGTCATTTCAGAACACCTAAAATAAACTTAACACTGCAAACTTTACGCTGTTAAGTTTTCCCTGGCAAGCCCTATTTTCTATGTGTGGGTTTATTGCCCGCCGACGGCCCGGAGTCGGGATACGGTTCCGGCGCTGAGTTGCAGAACATAGATTTCGCCCGCGGTATCCTGTCCAAACGACGCTAACTGAAAGCGCGGCACGGAAAGAAGTTCGGTGCGAACCCAGTTTCCCTGGGCGTTCTGGGCAAGGCTCCAGACCCGCCCGCTGATGAAGTCGCCAAACACGTACGCTGCGGCAAAGTTGGGAATCCGCGTTCCTCGGTAAACATACCCGCCGGTCACGGCTTCATCTCCCTGCGACCGGTCGTACGCAAAAATGGGAGGAGTCAGCCCGGACATATTGCAGCCCGTAGAGGGTGAAAAGCACTGAAAGCCTTCCATGACGTTCCAGCCCAGGTTGGCTCCGCGCAGGTTGCTCGAGTCCATATCAATTTCTTCGAAGCGGTTCTGTCCGACGTCGCCCACCCACAACCTGCCGTTCGACCGATCGAACGACATCCGCCACGGATTGCGCAGTCCCAACGCCCAGATCTCGTCGGTGGGCTCGCCCTGCCCAAAAAACGGGTTCGACGACGGCACCGTGTACGCGTTCCCTCGCCCGCTTCCCCCTCCGCAGACCGCGCTTACTCGCAGGATTTTTCCCAGCCGCGACCGGACGTTCTGCCCATTCATAAACGTGTCGCCGCTGCCGCCGCCGTCTCCCAGCGCGATATAGAGGAAGCCGTCATTCGGACTGAAGGCCAGCGCGCCGCCCTTGTGATTGGTGTCTGGCTGGTCAATTGTCATCAGGATGGACTCGGTTGTGCTCGCCGTATTAGCGGAGGGCGGTGTCGCCCGGTACTCGGCGATGATGGTCTGCAACCGGCCGTTGCGCCGCGTCGTGTAGTTCACGTAGAAGCAGCCGTTCTGCCCGTAGTTGGGGTGGAACGCGAGTCCCAGCAGGCCGTTCTCTCCGTCCGTCACCACGCCGCGCGCGGCCGCGATATCGACATACGCTCCGCTCACTACCGTCCCGTCTGTGCGCAGAATGCGGATCCGCCCTCCGCGCTCGACCACAAACATTCGCCCCGAGTTGTCACCGGGCTGTTGCAGGTCCACCGGCGCGGCAAAGCCCCCGGCCAACTGCACCACTTCAAGCGGCGGCGGCGCAACCGGCGGGTCGGCCGGTGGCGAGGGTGTCTCCACGCTGCCCATGCAGCCCACGAGCAGGGCAGCCACCGCCAGCAAACAGAGCAGTATCCCAGCCATACCCTTATTGTACCGGTTCCGGGCCGCCAGGCTAGCTGGCCCAAAGGGCAGGTCTTCGATTGTACAAAGGGGAGCAGCAGTTTCGTCCGCAGGATTTGTCTCCGGCAGCAAGAGAGCGAACTTGCCCTATTCTTGCGACCTCAATGCCGCTGTGGCGAGCTCCAGCTCCATAAACAGCGCCCCCTCCACAGGGTTCTCCCGGTACGACGGGATCTCTCGGAACTCCAGCGACCGATAGAGCGCCTGCGCGGTCTTCATGGAAGGCAGGGTATCCAGCACCATCCGCGCGTAACCGATCTCCCGCGCCGCTGCAATCACCGCCTCGGCCAGCCTCCGCCCCGCGCCCGACCCACGCTGCCCCGGACGCAGGTAGAGTCGCTTCATCTCGCAAGTGTCGCCCCGGAAGCGGTGCAGCGCCACGCATCCTGCCAGCTCACCCTCCACAAACGCCAAAAACAGTCGCCCCTCCGGCGGCGCATACTCCCCGGGCAACTCCGCCAGCTCCTTCTCAAACCCCTGGAAGCACAGGTCGATCCCCAGCTCCTGCTGGTACGCGCGGAACAACTCCCGCGCCTGCTCAATCTCCTCTGTCCCGCTTGCCTGCCGTATCTCCAGCATCGCTCTCCTGCTGGCCCATGTAGCGGCGGGCTAGGGCCCGCCATCTTTTGCTGCTCCATTTGTGATGGTCTTTACTCCGCCATCTCTTACTGATGGACGCAGCACACCACGATTCCGCTCCCTTCGCACGACCCAATTTGGCCGCCAAGCCCACGCTCTGGAGCGCCGGCCTCCGGCCGGAGGTTTACTTGTAGGGGCACGCCATGGTTCGGCTACGCTCACCACGAGTGGCGTGCTCGCTCCCCGCCGCAGCGAGTTTATCCCGCCCTCTTCTACTGCTAGAATGAGTTTGCACTCAAATCTCCAGACGCTCGGGTTCTTCTGCATGTCATCACCGACGCCCACGCGCACCTCTCTCGAATCCAGCCCGTCCGATCCTGAGCACACCCGCGTGTTCGATGCCTACCGCCGCTGGGGCTATCTCGCCGCCAATCTCGATCCTCTCGGCTTCCTTGAGCCCGAGCTTCATCCCGAGCTGGAAACCGACTCCCCTACCGCCACCGAAGCCCGCCGCATCTATTGCGGCACCATCGGCGCCGACTTCATGCACATCCCCGACCCGGCGCGTCGCCGCTGGCTTTCCGAGCGTCTCGAAGCCGCACCCCCGCAACTCGACCAGGGCTTCATCCTCGACCGTCTCATCCGCGCCGAGCTTTTCGAGCAGGTGCTTCAGGCCCGTTATCTCGGCACCAAGCGGTTTTCTCTCGAAGGCAACGTCGCTCTCATCCCTCTTCTCGACGAACTTCTCGAACGCGCCGCCGCACTCGGCGCCGTCGAGGCTGTGTTGGCCATGAGCCACCGCGGACGCCTCAACGTCATGGCCCACATTGTCGGCCGCGCCGCTCACGAAGTCTTCGCTGGCTTTGAAGACGTTGACCCGCGCAGCGTCCTCGGCTCCGGCGACGTCAAGTATCACGTCGGCGCCACCGGCCCCTACGACACGCGCGCGGGGAAAACCGTGCGCATCCATCTTGTCTCCAACCCCAGCCATCTCGAAGCCGTGGACCCGGTCGCCATTGGCCGCGCTCGCGCCAAGCAAATCCGCCACGCCGCCGACGGCCCGCGCCGCGTCCTTCCCATTCTCCTTCACGGCGACGCCGCCTTCGC
>Ga0247727_10009101_pt1 | contig 18149 bp, 12 predicted proteins | sample WisWelCaveWW1625_FD_202498 | JGI IMG/M metagenome (GOLD analysis project Ga0247727, IMG submission 202498) | Biofilm microbial communities from Wishing Well Cave, Virginia, United States - WW16-25 | ecosystem: Environmental > Aquatic > Deep subsurface > Groundwater > Cave microbial mat | place...
TGTGGCGCCGCATCGGCAGCCTGATCCAAACCTTCTCTCCAGACGAATGCGCCAACTACCTGCAAAACGCCGGCTACGGTTCCACTTAAGTCGGAAAGGCTCTAGTCTAGTGTCCCGGCTCGTAAATACCTTCAAGAAACCTGCCCTGCACGGGCCCAGATTCCGCGCGCGAGAGGCTACTGCTGAGGCCGGTCCGAGGTGAAAGCGCGAGTCGGATCAGAGACATGACGTCATTTGTAGGGAATCGAGAGTCAGGACACTAGGGCTCAATGACGCGACAACCAAGCTCGGCCAGAATGCTCCAGGCCAACCAATCAAGTACAGTCACCGACCTCTTCAGATCGGCTTGCGATTGCCTGCAACCGCTGGACCAGGTTCCAGGCCAGAGGCCAGTTCCTTTGTTCGGCCCGGGCCCCGTTCCTCCGTCCCGGCCAGCGGATCGTCAACGCCGTCGCGCGCAGTGGCCTTCAAGGATGGCCCGCAGGGCCACCGGAGGCGTGTCCTTGACGGCCGCGAGCACGATGGCTCGCTCGATTAGGTCGGAGGCGACGGGAAATCACACAGGGATTGCAATGACATACGTCCTCCCCGTTTGATCCCATCTGGCCCGCCAGCCTGCCCCGCACGGACGGTAGGGTGCATTGCGTCGTGCAGCGTGATGTATTACATCTCGGCCTATGAGAACCGTCACGGTACGTCTCCCCGATGCGCTTGCGACCGAAATCGAGGTCGAGTCGCGAAAGCGCGGCGTGTCGAAATCCGATATCATTCGCGAGCGGCTGAACTGTGCGCGAGAGGGCGAACGAGAGGGTGACAAGCTTCCGCCGCACCTGGAGCGGATTGCGGACCTGATCGGCTCCGTCGACGACGACCTGCCATCGGACCTAAGCGCTCGCAAGAAGCACTATCTGCGTCTTTGGGGCTATGGCCGTAAGCGTCATCGTTGACGCCAGCTTTCTCGCGGCGCTGCTTGTGCGCCGAGAGCGCCATCATGCATGGGCGATGGCTGAGGCTGCTCGATACGCCACGCCCTGGCAAACGTGCGAATCTGCACTTTCCGAGGCATTCTTTCTGATGGGGCAACGCGGTAGCTCGGCGCTGATAGGTTTGATCGACCGCGGCGCCGTACAGGCATCATTCCAATTTGGTGCCGAGGAGGTTCCTGTTCTGGCACTGATGCGAAAATATGCAGACGTGCCGATGAGCCTTGCAGATGCCTGCCTCATTCGCATGACCGAACTTCTGCCAGGGCCCCTCGTGCTCACCACGGACGCTGACTTCCGGGTGTATCGCCGAAATGGCCGCCAAATGGTGCCATGTGCGTTGCCCAGCTGATTGCAGCTTGGCGACCGGGACTGGATTTGGCAGATACGCAGCGACCGACGAGACTACTTCTTGAGGGTAGCGAGAAATGGCAAACGCTGAGGCGGCAGTTCGAGAGGCGGGGCGCGATTTCATCCGCGACATCGTGCAGGCCGACCTGGACGCAGGCCGGCACAAAACGGTGATCACCCGCTTTCCGCCGGAGCCCAACGGCTATCTGCACATCGGCCATGCCAAGTCGATCTGCTTGAATTTCGGCATTGCCGAGGAGTTCGGCGGCCGCTGCCACCTGCGCTTCGACGACACCAACCCGACCAAGGAGGAGCAGGAGTACATCGACGCCATCGAGCGCGACGTGCGCTGGCTCGGCTTCGACTGGGGCAAGCACCTCTATCACGCTTCGGATTATTTCGAGCAGCTCTACGACTGGGCCGAGCACCTGATCAAGGCCGGCAAGGCCTACGTCGACGATCAATCGCAGGAAGAGGTGCGCGCCAACCGCGGCACGCTGACGGAACCCGGCAAGAACAGCCCGTTCCGCGACCGCTCTGTGGAGGAAAACCTCGATCTTTTCCGCCGCATGCGCGCCGGCGAGTTCCCGAACGGCGCCCGCGTGCTGCGCGCCAAGATCGACATGGCCTCCGGCAACATCAACCTGAGGGATCCCACCCTCTACCGCATTCTGCACGCCAGCCATCCGCGCACCGGCACCAAGTGGTGCATCTACCCGAGCTACGACTACGCGCACGGCCAGTCGGACGCCATCGAGCACATCACGCATTCGATCTGCACCTTGGAGTTCGAGGACCACCGGCCGCTCTACGACTGGTTCATCGAGAACCTGCCGGTTCCGTCGCGGCCGCGGCAGTACGAGTTCGCCAAGCTCATCATCCGCAACGCGGTGCTGTCGAAGCGGGTGCTGGTCGAGCTGGTTCGCGCAGGCCACGTCTCCGGCTGGGACGACCCGCGCATGCCGACGCTGGCGGCGCTGCGCCGGCGCGGCGTGCCTGCGGAGGCGATCCGGGATTTCGTGCGTCGAACCGGGGTGGCCAAGGCGAACAGCGCGGTCGACGTCGCCATGTTCGACTTCTCCGTGCGGGAGCTTCTGAACAGGACGGCGTTGCGCCGCATGGCCGTGCTGCGGCCGCTGAAGGTGACGATCGAGAACTATCCGGAAGGCCAAAGCGAAGAGCTGGAAGCCGTCAACAATCCCGAGGACCCGGCCGCAGGCACGCGGCGCATCCGCTTCGGGCGGGAGCTTTACGTCGAGCGCGACGACTTCATGGAGAACCCGCCGAAGAAGTTCTTCCGCCTGTCGCCCGGCAAGGAGGTGCGGCTGCGCTACGCCTACTTCATCACCTGCCGCGAGGTGGTGAAGGATGCGGCCGGCGAGGTGGTCGAGCTGCGCTGCAGCTATGACCCGGCGACGCGCGGCGGCAACACGCCGCCCGACGGCCGCAAGGTGCAGGCGACCCTGCACTGGGTGTCGGCGGCGGATGCGGTGCCGGCGGAGGTGCGCCTCTACAATCCGTTGTTTACCCGGGCCGACCCCGACGTCGCCAATCTGGCGGCCGATCTCAACCCGCATTCGCGCGAGGTGCTGAGCGATGCGCGACTGGAGCCGGCGCTGGCCGGCGACAACGCGAGCGATCCCGTGCAGCTCGAGCGGCTGGGCTACTTCTGCCGCGACCCGGACTCCACGCCGGGCCGGCTGGTGTTCAACCGCACCGTCGGCCTGCGCGACACTTGGGCGAAGGTGTCTGCTGGCGGGAAGGGTTAGACGTGCCGCTAACTTTTCTTGTTTTTGAGTGCATCAGATATTGTCAGCAGTCGAACGGCTAATTACAATATGAGGCTCAGTGGGCAAGGAGCATGGCAAAAAAGCGCCAACACGTTGTTTACAGCGATGGTAAGTGGAGCGTGCGCCGCTCGGGCGCTGCACGCGCCACTCGCAGCTTTGCCACCCAGGAAGAAGCTATAGAAGAGGCCCGCGAACTCGCTCGGAGAGAACAATCTGAGCTTTATGTCCATGGTCGAGACGGGCGGATTAGGGAGCGCAGCACCTATCGTCGCGATCGCCCTCCGCCGAAGGGATAGCATTGGCTGAGCGGCCATTTGACAAATGTGTCTTCATAAATTGTCCCTTCGACAAGGACTATGAAGGGATTCTTCAGGCGATGCTATTTTGCATTACTTACATGGGATTCTTCGCCCGGATCTCCACTGAGAGAATGAATGCGGCTGAGGTCCGGTTGAGCAAGATTAGTGAGCTTATTGAAGCTTCCAAGTATTCCATACATGATTTGAGTCGCTGTCAAGCTAAGGAGGGCGGAGATTTCTATAGGCTGAATATGCCGTTCGAGTTGGGGTTGGACTACGGGTGTCGGCAATACTTTGGGCGCGACCGCAAGCACAAGAAGATATTGATTTTGGAGGAGCAGAAATACCGATATCAGGCGGCGATATCGGATCTGGCTGGTTGCGACATCGCAGTACACGAGGGGGACTACGAGAAGGCTGTCAGAAAGGTGCGCAATTGGCTTGTCAATGAAGCCAATGCGGTTGCCCCCGGTGCGAGCAAGATACTGGGAGCGTATGTGGGGTTCCAGGAATGGTATTATGAGAAGCAGCTAGCGGCGGGTTTTTCCGAAGAGGACATTCAGGACTACCCAACGAAAGAGCTGTTGTCAGCAATGCAAGACTGGATTGCAAAGGGTAAGCCGCTTTGAGACGGCCATATTCCACCCATCTCGATGGCGTCCTGGGAGACCGGTTCTGCGACCCGGCTGCTCAGCGACACTTGGGCGAAGGTGTCAGGAGACCGGTGACCCGGGTCTAGACGCTCGCGCTGCGTTCTTCTAGATCACGTGTGTTCGCTGACAAGTCAGCGAAACAACCGACCCGAAATGCGGCCGCTGTTGGGACGGTCGCGACCCATTCGGGAGCACGCACCTTTGGAAGGAGCGCTACCGTGCCCGAAGTCGTTACGATTGGTTTCCTCGATGCCTTCGTCAGCGCTTGGAACCGACACGATACGAATGCCATTCTGGAGATGATGACCTCTGACTGTGTGTTGTCCCTGGCGTCGGGACCCTCCAAGGAGGGCTCTCGCTTCGAAGGGCGAGAGGCCATCCGGGCCGCCATTGGCGACTTGCTTGCCCGCATGCCCGACGTCCAGTGGCAAAATCCGCGCCACTTTGTCAGTGGAGACCGCGGAGTTACCGAATGGACGATGCTGGCAACGACGCGCGACGGCCGGCGCATCGAGGCGAACGGCTGCGACATTTTCCACTTCAAGGATGGCCGGGTAGCGATCAAGAACAGTTACCGGAAATTCCCCGCGTGAGGGGATATCATGCCGCGACACATCCTCTACTTGTACGTTGATGGATGCGACCTCGAAGCTGTCGCGGCTGCTTTGGAAGCTGAATTCGTGACATTTGCCGCGGACCGCAGGTGGGTGGCAGGGAGAGCCTGGTAAATCGGCGGCACGTCGGATGATCTGCCGGACTGGGACTTGGGTCTCAACTTCGAGCGAAGGTGTCGGGGAAGTAGGGCGCAATAGGGCGTTGGCCCGTATTGCGCCGAAACCCGCGTGAAACGGCGCATTACGCTTCGCTAATGCGCCCTACCCCTTGCTGGCATTGCGGACGACTTGTTCGGCATCTCGACGCCTTCCCCCAATCTGAAGGACCTAAAGGTCGTCATCGGGCCGTCCATGCGTTGACCGCGTGTTTCGGCGCAATACGGCCTGTCGGCCTATTGCGCCCTACATTTCCGTGTGCTGGACTTATTTCGTCAGACGGCCACCCTTCAATATCGGCCGTCCCGGGATGAGGTGCGCGTGGCCATGGCGCAGGTGGGCGGAGTCGAGGCGCGGCCCTTTGGCGCCGACCGGGTGCCCCGGCAGCGGGCAGGGCTGGGCATGCTCTTCGCCTGGTTCGCCCGCCAGCTTGAGGCCGAGCAAGATCGCTGGTTCCTCTGGCTTCCCGCGCTGTTCGGAACCGGAATCGCGCTCTACTTCTCGCTTCCCTCCGAGCCGCTCACGCTGGTTGCGATTCTGCCCGCCGTCGCGGCGCTGGCGCTGCATCTTGCGGGACCCCGCACGGGCCTTGCAGGCTTGCTCACTGGGGCGCTGCTCACCGTCACTCTTGGGGTGGCGGCGGCAAAGTTGCGCACGGAGGCGGTGCGCGCGCCCGTGCTGCTAGCCCAGGTCGGACCCATCGACGTCTACGGCTATGTGGAGCTGATCGAGCCGCGCGCCGCCAAGGGCCAGCGCCTGACCATCCGCGTCACGGCCATGGAGAAGCACGAGGCCCACGCATGGCCGACGCGGGTGCGGGTTCGCACCATGGCGGAGAACAAGGCGCTGAAGCCCGGCGACGCGGTTCGCCTCAAGGCCACGCTCAGCCCGCCGCCCGGGCCATCGCTGCCTGGCGACCATGACTTCGCCCGCGCTGCCTGGTTCCAAGGGCTCGGCGCGGTCGGCTATGCCATTGCCGCAGCCGAGATCGATGCCAATGCCGCCGAGCCGCCGCTGACGCTGCGGGTCAGCTCCGCCATCGCGCGGGTGCGCCAGGCCATCGGCCAGCGTGTCCTTGCCGCCCTGCCTGGTGAGGCCGGCGCCATTGCGAACGCCCTCATCACCGGCGAACGCGGCGGCATCTCGGAGGCCACCAACCAGGCGTTCCGCGACTCCGGGCTGTTCCACATCCTCTCCATTTCCGGTCTGCATATGGTGATCATGGCGGGTGCGGTGTTCCTATCGATCCGCCTGCTGCTCGCTGCGATCCCGTCCATCGCCCTGCGGCAGCCGATCAAGAAGTGGGCGGCGGCGGGCGCCATGCTGGGCGCGTTCGGCTATCTGCTGATCTCGGGCGCGGCCTTCGCCACCGTGCGCTCCTACATCATGATCTCCATCATGTTCCTCGCCGTGCTGCTCGACCGCCCGGCGATCGCGCTGCGCAACGTCGCCCTGGCCGCGCTCGCCATCCTGCTGGTCTGGCCGGAGAGCCTGTTCGATGCCGGCTTCCAGATGTCGTTCGCGGCCGTGGTGGCGCTGGTGTCGGCCTACGAGTGGCTGCGCCTGCGCGACGCGGCGCGAGACGGCCCGGCGCGGCGCGGTGTGTTCGCCAATGCCCTCCTGTTTCTGGGCGGCATCCTCACGACGACCCTGGTGGCAAGCCTCGCCGTAGCGCCCTTCGGCATCTACCATTTCCACAACACCCAGCAGTTCGCGATGCTCGCCAATCTGCTGGCGATTCCGATCTGCAACCTGGTGGTGATGCCGGCCGCGCTGGCGGCCCTGGTGGCAATGCCGTTGGGGCTCGAGGCCGCTCCGCTGTGGCTGATGGGCCTCGGCATCGAGGCGATGGTGTGGTGCGCCCACGCCGTGTCCCGTCTGCCCGGCGCCGTGGGGCGCGTGCCGGCGATTCCCACCCCCGCCTTCGTTCTGGTCGTCGCCGGCGGCCTGTGGTGCGCCTTGTGGGGGGCGCGTTGGCGGTTGTTGGGCGTGGTGCCGATCGCATTCGGGATCATGCTGGCGCCGACCGGGCAGCGGCCCGACGTGCTCGTCGGACGCGGCGCCAACGTCATTGCCGTGCGCGGCGCCGACGGAAAGCTGTCGGCTCTCGGTGGCCGCGGCTCGGCGTTCGAGCTGGCGCGTTGGCTCGAGCATGACGGCGACGGCCGCCCGCCTGCCGAGGTCGGCAAGGGGTGGGCGTTCCGCTGCGACAGCCAAGGCTGCGCGGCGCAGGTGAAGGGGCTCCGCCTGGCCGTCGCCAAGTCTGGCGCGGCCTTGCGCGACGACTGCTCGCTCGCCGCGATCCTGATCCTGAGGTTTTCCAAGCCCAGGGGGTGCAGGCCGGCGCAGACCCTAATCGACGTCGACGATCTAAACGCCCGCGGCGCGCATGCGCTGGCGATCGAGGACGGCAAAGTACGGCTCGAGACGGTGGCCGATGCGCGCGGCGACCGGCCGTGGGCGCCTAAGATGCGCTTGGCCGAAACCCAGACATCACTCGAATGGGCCGACGATGACAGACCTGCGCGCGGGTGGCGGCAGCCTTGAGATTTCGAAGGCGAGGGACTGCAGACCAGGAAGCAGCGCGGGGAGGCGCTCTATGCAATGCGTCCCCTTGCGATCGTGTCACAGCGGAATGTTGTCGTGCTTCTTCCAGGGATTCTCGACCGTCTTGTTGCGCAGCATGTTGAGTGCCCGGCAGATGCGGCGGCGGGTGTTGCGGGGCAGGATGACCTCGTCGATGTAGCCGCGCTCGGCGGCGATGAAGGGGTTGGCGAAACGGTCCTGGTACTCCTTGATCCGCGCGGCGATCTTCTTCGGGTCCGACAACTCGGCGCGGTAGAGGATCTCGGCCGCACCCTTGGGCCCCATCACCGCGATCTCGGCCGACGGCCAGGCGTAGTTGACATCGCCGCGGATGTGCTTGGAGCTCATGACGTCGTAGGCGCCGCCGTAGGCCTTGCGCGTGATCACCGTCACCTTGGGCACGGTCGCCTCCGAGTAGGCGAACAGCAGCTTGGCGCCGTGCTTGATCAGGCCGCCGTACTCTTGCGCCGTGCCCGGCAGGAAGCCTGGCACGTCGACGAAGGTGAGGATCGGGATCTCGAAGCAGTCGCAGAAGCGCACGAAGCGTGCGGCCTTACGTGACGCGTCCGAGTCCAGCACGCCCGCCAGCACCATGGGCTGGTTGGCGACGATACCCACCGTGCGCCCCTCCATGCGCGCGAAACCGGTGACGATGTTCTTGGCGAACGCGTCCTGGATCTCGAAGAAGTCCCCCTCGTCGACCGCCTTCAGGATCAGCTCCTTGATGTCGTAGGGCTTGTTGGGGTTGTCGGGGACCAGCGTATCGAGCGAGGGCTCGTCGCGGTCGGGGCTGTCCTTGGTCGGCAGCTCCGGGACGCCCGATTTGTTGTTGGCGGGCAGGAAATCCAGGAGACGGCGCATCTGCAGCAGCGTCTCCACGTCATTCTCATAGGCACGGTCGGCGATGGAGGACTTGGTGGTGTGCACGCGCGCGCCTCCCAGCTCCTCGGCGGTGACCGTCTCGTTGGTGACGGTCTTCACCACGTCGGGGCCGGTGACGAACATATAACTCGTGTCCTTCACCATGAAGATGAAGTCGGTCATGGCCGGCGAGTAGACGTCGCCGCCGGCGCATGGTCCCATGATCACAGAAATCTGCGGAATTACTCCTGAGGCCAGCACGTTGCGCAGGAACACCTCGCCGTAGCCGCCGAGCGCCGCCACGCCCTCCTGGATACGCGCGCCGCCCGCGTCGAACAGACCGATGATGGGGGCGCGGTTCTGCAGCGCCATGTCCTGGATCTTGGTGATTTTCCCGGCGTGCGCTTCGGAGAGAGAGCCACCGAACACGGTGAAATCCTTGGCGAACACGTAGACGACGCGGCCGTTGATGGTGCCCCAGCCGGTGACGACGCCGTCGCCGGGGATCTTGGTCTTCTCCATGCCGAAGTCGGCGCAGCGGTGCTCGACGTACATGTCGAACTCCTCGAACGAGCTATCGTCCATGAGCAGTTCGATGCGCTCCCGCGCTGTGAGCTTGCCGCGCTTGTGCTGGGCCTCGATGCGCGCCTGCCCGCCCCCGAGCCGCGCCTCCGACCGCCGCCGCTCCAGCTCCTCCAGAACTTCCTTCATGGGTGCCCCGATTCGTATTCCCCTCGCGTTTCAGGGCATAGCATGGGCCGATTGGCCCGCAAAACGGGCGTGTACAGGATGGTTGGCCAACTTGCGCCGTGGGGCTTCTAACGAAGAAAAGAGCCCGGCGTCTCGAATCTACCCGATGGAGGTTGGTTCAACTCCATGGGTCCCTGCCCTCTCTGCGGAAGGCGGGGGTGCGGGGACCGACCTCGGCCGATCGGCGCCACTCAGCCAGGCCGCAGGTATTTCCACCCTGCAGCGGACACCCTCTGGGGCGAGTTCCAGCTCGACAGTACCACCAAGCTCGTAGGGGACGAGGTCTCTGATGACGCTCGTGCCGAATCCTACTCGGGGCGAGGCAGCGACGGCTGGCCCGCCTGTCTCGAACCAATCGAACGCAAGTGTCCCACGCGAGCCGTTTTCCCCTATCCGCTTCCATCGCACCGATACGCGGCCACGTTGTGCCGACAGAGCACCGTATTTTGCGGCGTTGGTTGCGAGCTCGTGCACCACCATGGCCAGGGCTTGCCCGGCCTCGGCCCGCAACACGACTTCAGGGCCTTCGATGCGAACATTGCTTCCGGCGGCGTGGGGCGCAAGCTCGCGCTCGACGAGGTCTGCGAGCGGTATGCCCTGCCACTTGCGCCAGCTCAGAAGCTCGTGCGTCGCTGCCATCGACTTGATGCGGCCGTCGAGCGCGGCGGCGAAATCGGACATCGAGGTGCTCGCCTCCTGGGTGCGGGAAACGACGGCGGCAACGACCGCAAGGACGTTCTTCACGCGATGGTCGAGTTCGGCGACGAGCAGGTTCTTGTGCTCCTCTGCCAGCTTGCGCTCGGTCACGTCGATGTTGACGCCGACCATGCGCCGCGCGAGCCCAGCATCGTCGTAGGAAATGACGCTACGCGACTCGATCCAGCGAATTTCCCGGCCCGAGCGAAGGATGCGATACTCACACTGATGCTCGCGCTGCCCCTTGGCAATAGCGCGCTCCCGGCGCGCTTCAAGCTGAGCCAGGTCGTCCGGGTGGACGTGGGCGCGCCAGATGTCGCGCTTGATTGCAGAGGTGCCGACGGGCAGACCGTAGATGGCGGCGTAGCCCGCCGATGTCTGCATGATGTCCGTGCTGATGTCGTAGGCGTAGCTCCCGACCAGGCCGGCCTGGCCTGCCAGGGCGAGCTGCGCATTGCGCTCGGCGAGCGCCAGCTCGGCCTTCTTGCGTTCGCCGATGTCGACGGTCATGTTCACGACACCGACGATTGCCCCCCGCTCGTCACGCAGGGGCGTGGGATAGGGGATGATGGGGATGCGAGTGCCGTCCGCCCGTTCGAGAATGGCCTCCACACCGCGCGCAACGCGGCCTTTCAAGGCGATCTCCGTCGGACATTCCTCCCATGCCATTCGGGTACCGTCGGCGTGGTAGAACCGACAATTGAAGCACCACTTGTCCTTGCCGAGCTCGGGCTCCGCCCCCCACAAATCGACGGCGCCCTGATTGTAGTAAGTGAGACGCCCCTCCGCGTCCGTCGTATACACGGCGGCGGGCAGTGCACCGAGCAGGTCGCGCAGCGCTCGCTCGTGCTTGCGCAAATTCTCCTCGACGACCTTGCGCTCGGTAATGTCCTGCGTCACGCCGAGCAATCGCATGGGCTCGCCGGCGGCATTGCGCACCGCCGTGCCTTCGACCGCAACCCAGCGGGTCGAGGCGGCGCCGGAGCTGCCGGCGATGCGGACACGATATTCGGCCCGGCAGGCGGCACCTGTCTGTCTGGCGGTGGCAAAGGCGGCATCCAGGGGTGGCAGGTCGTCCCGATGCACGAAGGTTCTGGCTTGCCCGAGCGTCCGCGGTGGCACCGCGGGGTCGTGACCGTTGATCTGGCGGTGCCGCTCGTCGCTTTCAAAGCGGCCGGTCGCAAGGTCGACGCTCCACACGCCAAGATCCGCTCCACTCAGGGCCAACCGAAGCCGCTCGTTGCTCTCCATCAAAGCGGCCTCATTCCGGCGACGCTCGGCGAACAGCGCCGCCAAAATGAGCGCGCACAGCGTCGCAATGAGCATCACCGCCTGAGCCGCCAGCACCGGTTTGCCCGCATCGCCATAGCGCCCAAGACCGAAAGTCACCGAGCCGACGAGCACGCTGGCGATGATAAATGCGGCCGCCGCCGCAAACGCAGGCCGGCAGCGGGCTGCCACCCACAGAAGCAGCAGGAAGAGCACGGCGCTCGGCAGGTGCGAAGCCAATGATCCGGGTGGCGAGGCGTAAGCGACGGCGCTCATGGCCGCCAGCACCGCAAGCGCGCCGACACCCTCGACCAACTCGCGCCGAGGCACTCGCTCGCTTGCCAGGTGGTACAGGCTTATCAATAGCGGTGCGGTCGTGACGATGCCCAGGCCGTCCGCCGTGGCCCAAAGACGCCAGGTGTCCAATAGGGGTGCCGTCGTGTGGAACAGGCCAACCGCCAGAGCACCGCCGACGGCTGCCGCAGCGGCTCCCACGGTGGCGGCGGCCAAAAAACCCCATACTCGATAGAGGTCATCGAATTTGAAGGGGTGGCCGAACCAGCGCTCGACCAGCCACGCCGCCAGCAGCGCCTCGCCGGCATTGCACAGCCCAAAAGACAGCGCGGCCAACAGGTTCCTGTCGCCGAGGAGATTGGCAGCAACGGTGCCGCCGATGACGCCGATCACAACTGAAGCGCGGGCGCGCCGTCCCAGCGCGATTAGCGCACCGGCTGCGACACCCGATGCAGGCCAGAACACCGCCACGCCCTCAGCCTGGGTAAGCAGGGCCAGGCCCAGCCGAGCCGCCAGGAAATAGGCACAGCCCACAGCGAGAGCAAGCGCAACCGCCGCCCACGACGGCCGCGGGTCACGTTCACCGGATACCCCCCACTGGGCTAGCTGACCAAGTTTAGACAGCATCGTGTAGCTCACACCGATCTCTTACTGTAGCCGCAACCATCATGCGAGCCAGCTGGATACCTTGCCGCAGAGTACCGCTACGGTTGGTTAAGCAGGATGGCAGCGCTTGGCCTGCTGTCCGTGTTGCCGTGGTCGAACGAGCTCGGGAGACCCATCTGACCGGCGGAACGCGACGAATCGGACGTTAGGCCGGCGATGAGGCGATCGCGCCACTCTCGCTGCCCGCGTCTAATCCTCGTCGCCTTCCCGGATGGCCCGCAGTCGCGCTGTGACGGATCGACAATTGCTGAGCCGGCCTGTGCGCACCAAATCGACCGCGCGCCGCATGGCATCGTTGCAGCATCGCTCATGGCCCTACCGCTCCCCAACTCGCAAACAGCCCCGCGTAGGCACTCGTCCCGTCCCAATCGTCGGATATCCGGTGCGATGCCGGCAGTTGTGGATAAGGTCCGTACCAAGATAGCGCGGGGCCGCCCCGCAAACAGTCGCGTGCAGCCAAGCACGCGGCACGGTTCCGGTGCGGGCCAAGTGGTGACTGTGACCCTCGTCGGCGCGCCCTTACTGTCCAGCCGTCATGGCGCACTACCATGCCCGCTTTTCGACAAAGAGCATCAGAATATATATTTCCGATTAAACTCCGGTTCGGCCCCGAGTTGTGCATTCGGTAGTCTCACAGATGACGTCGGTTTTATCTGGAGACGTAAATCGCAATTGCTGTGGATCGCGCCGCTGCGCAACTGTGCACCCCATTTGCCTTTGTTAGTCTCCGCTATTCCAATAGCGCGGAGAAACGGCATGTTCGAAGACGACGGCCTTTGGCCCTGCAAGTGCGAACAATGCGAACACGAATGGTATTCGAGCATAGCGGCGATGCGCGCGGATAACGAAGCCCGTTGTCCGGATTGCAGTGCGTGCAATATCATTCCCCCGCCCGAATTCAATCTGGCCCTGGCCGCAGCGCGCGCAGGAAGGTACGATTTCTCCTACCTGGTGCGGATTTCTCCGCAGTATCAATCAGGCGCACCCGTCTCTCGCGGGCGGGCAGCGGCTGCCTGAACGGATGCCTCCGCCAGGTCCGTTCCGACGGCGCGCAGTTCCTTGATTTCCAGGAGGCCGCGGTTGAGCTCTGCTCCCAGGAGGATGATGATGGCCGAGATCTGGAAGAACACCAGGGCACTCATGATCGAGGTGAGTCCTGCATAGAACCGCGAATAGTCGCTGAAGTTGAGCCACGAGCCGAACAGCCTGGCGGCAAGCAGCCAGAGCACGATGCTGAGCAGCACGCCCGGCCATACGTCGGCCAGGCGGCGCTGTCCCGCCGCCAGCCAGAGATGGTAGGCGAGAAGCTGCAGGCCGATGGCGGCCACGACGATGCCGTAGCGGACTATCAGGGGCAGCCAGCCGGTGTCGGCAAGCCACAGCAGCCAGGCCGGCTTGATGCGGGCCGCCATTTCCGGCCCGACCACCACGCCCCACGTAAGCACCAGCATGCCCACCGCGCTCAGGATGACAAACGCCGAGCTTTCCAGCAGGCACAGGAAGTAGGGGCGAGTCTCTTTCTGGCGATAGGCGATGTTGAGCGCAGCCCTGAGGCTCTCGATCGCGCTGGTGGCAAAGAACAGGGAAATGAGCGCCCCGAAGGTAAGCAGGTCGAACCGGGTCCGGCCCATGACCTCCATGACCTGCGGTGCCAGGGCCTCCGCTACAGGGGCCGGCACAATCTCAAACAGCCGTTTGATGCCCTGCTGGGCGCGCTCCTCGCCGCCGAAAACGCCGGCCATGGCGCCCAGGAAAATGCTGAACGGAAACAGCGACAGCACGAAGGAGAAGGCGACCGCCCCCGCCATGCCAAAGCCGCTGTCGGCATAGACCGCGTGAATGGCCGCCGCGATGGTCTTGAGTTGTCGGAATAGCATGGCCGCTCCGGGCAATGCGGCGCTCTGCGCTTGTTGCGCGAGAGCTTCGCGAAGGTTGCCAAAACATTAGCGGCCGTGCCCGTCGGCGTCGAGCGCCGGCCCGCGCGCGGCTTGCCACACGCTGCGCCGCGCCCTTGCCAAGAAAAGCGAGTATGCTGGCGTGGAGCGACTTTCGAGGTCCTCGGGCGATTGCGGCGCACGGTGAGCGTGGATATTCCACTGAACGACGGAGCGACGGGGGATGACAGAGCACAAGACCGCGGACCGGATAGCTGCGCTCGAGCGTGCGCGCGCGCAGATCGAAATCGCCTTGAGCAGCAACGAGGATTGGCTCGCGTTTCGCCGGGCCGCCGCCGGATCGCGCCTCCTGTATGAACGCGCGCTTGCCGGCAACGCCTTGTACAAGTCTTGGGACCTTCTGAACGAGGCCATCCAGGACTTGCACGCCAAAGGCTCTCAACCAAGCGCGGTGCAGGCCAGAACGGCCAATGACGACCTGACGCGCGTTCGCGGCATCGGTCCGACGCTAGCCCAGCGTCTCGCCGACCATGGAATAACGACCTATGGCCAAATCGCGGCCTGGCGCCCGGACGACGTGCGCGATGTCGCCGAGGCGCTCGGGTTGGACCGCAAGATCAGCCGTCAGAACTGGATCGAGCAGGCGGCGCTGCTCGAGCTGCGCGGGCGGGCCGGCAAATCCGTGGCCGTAATGGAGGCCGCCGGGCAGGACATCGCGGCGCCACAAGCCGCCCAGCCAGCCGAGGATGCTCGCGAACCGTCCCCTCGGGCTCGGGCCCGAAGCATCGGGCTGCACCACGTCCTGGAGCACATCCGCAGTGACGCGGCACAGCGTGGCGGCGGGCTGCCCGCGATAGCGCGCGATCGCCCGGACGAAGCGGCGGATGCGGCGCCGACAGCCGACGTTGCATTGTCTCCCGCGGCCGATGCCAACGCCGGTGCCCCCGAGCGAGCAGTACGGGAGCAAGCGCCGGAGCTACAGCCGCCCGAAGGCGTCGACGTCTCGGACGGGGCAGGCAGGCTTCTGCCTGAACCCGAAGAGGCAACCGTTACGTTTGTGATCCGGGAGCCGGTGCTGCCGGCGTCTGGCGATGACCACTCCGGTGACGCGCGATCCAGACGGCCCTTATCCGACCGCGCGGCGGCCTCGGGCGGAGTGAGGGATGCGCACCAATCCCCGACCAACAGCCAGGCCGAGGAGGCCGACGTGGTTATCGTCTCGCGCCCAGCGGATCGCTCCTCTGTGCCCCGGCACCGCCCCCGCAAGACGTAGGCGGGCAACGGCGACAACGGCGCGCCGTTGTCGCAGACGCGTTTGCAACGACGGAAATCGGCGCTAGTGTGCGACGCAGCAACGCGGCCGCAGCAACGGCAGCTTGCGTGACCCGCACGAACGCAGAGCCCATGTCGCCAAGCACAGCGAAATCCGATGCCGACGAGGCGAAATTGCTTGGACGCTGTGCGCAATGCGTCACAGCCGCCGAGCGTCTTCTGCATCATGCCAAAGCGGGGGTGCGCGCGCGGGTCGACGCAGCCGGCGGCCTCGATGCCGCACAGGCCGCAGCGCACGGGTTGGCCTGGCTTGCGACATATGTCGAAGGGCTGCGTCAAACTCTGGCATGGGCGACGCGCCTGAGTGAGGCAGGTCGCCTTGGCCGGCCGGAACGGCTGCTGCTGAGCTGCGCTTTCGGCGAGTACCTGGCGCAAATGGCCGGCGGCATTGCCATGAGCCAGGGCGAAACGGCTCGACCGATGGCACTTGGCGTGACCCGGCCCGAGTTGCGCCGCTTCGAGGACGCCGTGGCCGATCTGGTGGCGGAAGGCTGCGCCGATGCGACAAGGGCCGAGCTTGCCGGGCTGATCGCCTCGCAGCCCGAGGCCACCACCTTCGGGGACACGGGCCTCGACGAGACGCTGGACGCCATGCGTCACCAGATGCGCCGGTTTGCCCAGGCCGAGGTGCTTCCCTACGCGCACCAATGGCACCTCTCCAATAGCTACATACCTGTCGATGTCCTCGCCAAGCTCTCCGATCTCGGCGTCTTCTCGCTGACCATGCCAGAGGCCTATGGCGGGCTCGGGCTGGGCAAGGAGGCGATGTGCGTCGTGTCCGAGGAGCTCAGCCGAGGCTATATCGGCGTCGGCTCGCTCGGCACCCGCTCCGAAATCGCCGCCGAGCTGCTTCTCGCCGCCGGCACCGAGGAGCAACGGCAGAAGTATCTGCCGAGGATTGCCGCGGGAGAGATCCTGCTGACCGCGGTGTTCACCGAGCCCAACACCGGCTCCGACCTTGCCTCCCTCAAGACCCGCGCCGTGCGCGACGGCGACGTCTACAAGGTCACGGGCCAGAAAACCTGGATCACCCATCCCGTCCGCGCCGACCTGATGACGCTGCTGGTTCGCACCGATCCGAGCGAGGCCGGCTACAAGGGCCTCTCGATGCTGCTTGCGGAAAAGCCGCGCGGCACGGATGCCGACCCGTTCCCGGCCAAGGGCATGTCGGGCAGCGAGATCGAGGTGCTGGGCTACCGCGGCATGAAGGAATACGACATCTCCTTCGACGGCTTCGAGGTGCCGGCATCGCAGCTGCTCGGCGGCGTCGAGGGGCAGGGCTTCAAGCAACTGATGTCGACGTTCGAGGCGGCGCGCATCCAGACTGCGGCGCGCGCCGTCGGCGTCGCCCAGTCGGCCATGGACCTCGCCCTCAAGTATGCACTGGAGCGCACCCAGTTCGGCCGGCCGATCTATGACTTTCCGCGCGTTGCCGACAAGATCGTGATGATGGCCACGGAGACCATGATCGCACGCCAGCTCACCTATTTCGCCGCGCGCCAGAAGGACCAGGGCCGGCGCTGCGATCTGGAGGCCGGCATGGCCAAGCTGCTCGCGGCCCACATCGCCTGGGCCAACGCCGACAACGCGGTGCAGATCCACGGCGGCAACGGCTTCGCGCTCGAATATCCGGTCAGCCGCGTCCTGTGCGACGCGCGCATCCTCAGCATCTTCGAAGGCGCCGCCGAGATCCAGGCCCAGGTTATCGCGCGGCGGCTGCTGGAGGGGGCGAATTAGCTGAGCGGCCGCTTCTGCAGCCCTTTCCCTTTCTCCGTTGACCCCTCGGCGGCGGCGCTCGCCAACTGCTTCAGAATTGCCGCGCGCTCGACGGCTGCCTCCTCGCTACTGCTTGCTGCCGGCCTTGAAATACAAGGGTTCGCTGCCGAGCGATCCGTAGACGAAGGGCTCCTGGGCGCGACCGGTGCGGTCGAGCACGCGGTCGCGCACCTTGCGGAACAGGAAGTTGATCTCCAGGGCCGGCTCCTCCAGGTAGTGGAGCAGCGCCTCGGTGAACGGGCTGTGGGCGGCCGGGCCGTCCTGCGCGATGGTGCCGTGCTTGGCGGCATAGGCGACGATCACCCCGCCGTCGGGCTCGATGCGGGCAAGTCCGCGGCCGACGCTGCGGCCGGAGCCCGCCGCACGCGCCATGCGCACGGCGAACGGGTTGGTCCGGCAGGCATCGAGGATGACGAGGCGCAGCTTGCGGGCGGCCTCGACCTTTGCCAGCACGCGGTCGAGCGGCAGCGCCTCGTCGGCGACGTGCGTGTCGCGCAGCAGCCGGGCATCGGTTGGGATAAGGTAGGTGGTGCCGCCGATCTCGATGCCGTGGCCGGCGTAGTAGACGATCGACCAGTCGGCGTCCGCGGACTTGTCGCCGAAGGTCTTGAACGCATCGACCATGGCCGCGAGCGAAAGGTCGTAGCGCTCGACCACCTCGGCAAAGCCGAGGCGCCTGAGGCTGGCGGCCACAGCGCGGGCGTCGTTGGCGGGGTTGGCGAGCCGCTCGATCGCACTGTAGGCGGCGTTGCCGATCACCAGCGCCACCCGCCGCCCCGCGGATGCCGGCGCTGGCGGCGCCGCGGAAGGCGGGGTGGCGACGGCAGGCTTCGCCGCGGGCGGCACAGGCTGGAGGGCAGCCAGCCGTTTCGCCGCTTCCGCCTGCTTGTCCCTCTCCCCTTTGCCCTGCGGAGGAATGGTGAGCGCTTTGGTGTAGTCGTCGATAGCCCTGCCGCGGTCGCCCTTGGCCTCGTAGGTCTCACCGCGCGCGAGGTACGCGGCGATATTGCTCCTATCGAGTCTGATCGCCTCATTCAGGTCGATGAGCGCGCGATCGTAGTCCCCCTTCTTCAGGTACGTGTTCCCCCGATCGACATCGCCAAGCCTTTGCCCCTCCATCGTCGCGCTGTAGTCAGCTATGGCGTGATCATAGTCACCCATCTTCTCGTACAGCCGGC
>Ga0247727_10009102_pt1 | contig 18148 bp, 19 predicted proteins | sample WisWelCaveWW1625_FD_202498 | JGI IMG/M metagenome (GOLD analysis project Ga0247727, IMG submission 202498) | Biofilm microbial communities from Wishing Well Cave, Virginia, United States - WW16-25 | ecosystem: Environmental > Aquatic > Deep subsurface > Groundwater > Cave microbial mat | place...
GGAGTCTGCGGCTTCGACAAACATTTTTCTCGCTTCAAGTTTTTTCTGCTCTCAAACCGAATCTCAGCCCGCCCAAAATCCGCTAACGCAAACCGTTAGCCCGCTCCGCGCAAATTATGTCATTTCATCGTAACAAGGTTGGTGTATGAAAATCAAAGTTGTTTTTGTCTCGTTGTTCGTTTTGGTTTTGCTTTCGGCATTTATTCCACAACCTGCGCCTTTATTTGCTGTTGCATTGCCCGAAGGACGGACGCTCGATGAAGGGCACGACAGCGGCTACATTGATTGGAGCGGCGGCGTTGGGTATGCAAACCTCTTTCATCGGGATGGTATTTGCCCAAGCGGGTGTAATGAAATGGTCACACAGATTTCAAATGGCAACACTGTCAGCGGTTCTTTTGCTGGCGATGTCTCTTATTTTGAAGTCATGCTGGCTTATTCGGGCGCAGGCGGGTTTGGCACGGCAACCATTCAGGCTTGCTCCTCCGCATATTCTGTTTACTTGGGGATTGGTGGTGCAACACCAGGGTTCAATAGTTTTTCTCTTTCTGTTCCTTCTGGTTGTACCACATGGTCTGTTTCCGCTTCGGGTGGGGTGGTATATTTTCGTTCGGTGGATGCGAATTATTCTTACATTCCTCCAACCAGCACTTTTACTCCTATACCGACTGCAACTTTCACGCCTTCATCAACGGCTACAGGAACCACCACCTCCACAGCAACAGAGACACTGATTCCTGGGGTTACGCCATCCGATACTCTTACTTCAACTTTGACAAGTACACCAAGTCAAACACTACCACCTGGGGTTACGCCATCCGATACTCTTACTTCAACTTTGACAAGTACACCAAGTCAAACACTACCACCTGGGGTTACGCCATCAGACACCCCACTCCCGCCAGTTCCAACGAATACTTCTATATCACCATCTTCGGGTGGCGGACAGGCAGGGAATCCGCCAGTCAATCCCTTTGTTCCATTCCCAACGGCAACTCAAACGCAGTTTATTCAGGTTGTTCCAACAACAATTAATAAGACTTCAACACCTCAATCATACTCCGTTGTTTCTTTACCTACCTCTATTTCTGCCTGCGTTGCACCGCCATCTTCTACTGCAAATACATCAGGCGGAGAATCTGGATTTCCTTGGTGGATAATTCCCGCTGGATTGTCCGTAGCATCTGCTTTGTCTTTGCTCAATTCATTCTTGAAACAATCTGGCGGAAAAGTTGCTTCGCTTACATCATCAGGATTCTCTATCCCTGTATCAAAAGTAGTTTGGCGCACAACAACTATCGGCGAGTGGGTGACGCGCCCTATTCGCACTTTGGTTCAAATCACACGCACAATATGGAAAACCATAGTAGAAGCCGTGCCGCGCTTTGTTCAGCGTATTCGTCAGGTTATTGAATACATCACTCATTCGGAATGGGTGAAAAGTGTGGTTCAAGTTGCGCAGACGGTTTACAAGTGGGTGACAGAAAAAGTTCCGCTGCTAAATTGGATTGGTTGGATTATTGGTTTCATCTGGAAAAATGTATTGAAGCCTTTTATCACTTGGGTTGCGAAGACAATTTACACCTTGAAAACATGGGTTGAAAAACTTGTGCGGCAGGTGGTTGAGTGGGTTCAAGATGGCTGGAATTACATCACCAAGCAAATCTCGGAAACCATCCGCGAGTGGGTGGAGAAAACCGATTGGGTGCGTGAATGGGTTACAAAGGAAATTTCTGTTCCTGAAATTGTTTGGGAAACGAAATTTATTCCTTTGCCTGCTCTCAGTCTTTCCAGTATTTTGACGACTGATTTGATTCGAAATTTTGTCAAGCTACTTCTCCCGGTTGGGCTGGCATCCATTTCCATTACGATGTGTGCGAATCCTTCCTTGCCCATTACGCCCACTGGTACACCTGATGTTCAGGCGACTGCCGCTTGCTTGGTTCTTACTATTCAAGCAGAATTTAGTACGCAGACGGCTTTGGCTTTCACGCCTACGCCAATCCCTACGGGGACGGCGATTGTCACAGATAATCTGAACTCAAATTATTCAGGATTAGAACACCTCAATGGCTGGATTCAACAAAACCAAGCATGGCTTATTGCCAATGGCTATCCAACGGATACTCAATATTGGCAAAATTATTACAATCAACAAATCATTGAGATCGCAAATAAATATGGTATTTCTCCTGAAATTCTCAAAGGACTCATTCTTCGCGAGTCCAATAATGCCGTAACGCCAATGTATATTGATGAAAATGGTCAACTACACTTGAACTATCAGGCTGGCGGGTTAGTGCAACTGACTGGCTCAGGAGCAGATACTATTTTTAGATATATGGTACGCCTTCGGCGGGTTACTATTACGATTTGGCGCATAAATATGCGGCACAAGGCGGGTTACTTTTCCCATCTACTAACGGCGAAATGCCCCTTTACAGAGATTTACTTCCTGAACAAAAACTCATTATTCAAGATGTGGTAAAGCAGATGTTCGATGGTCAATGCGTACAATGGGAAGTAACTGCTGGACACTGCACAACAGAGCAACTATCAACCCCACTGCTTAATGATGGGAAAGAAAATATTACGTTGGGCGCAATCAATTTAACTGCGACACAACAAGACCTTATCAATGTCGTTGGGCAAGTCAACTGGGCATCCTTGCCCCCAGCGGAGCAACAAAAGTTGATTATAGCCACATACAAAGGCGGGATTGGTTGCGTTGGAAACGCCATACAAAATGCACAGTCTGCAAATGGCGGGCAAATCCAAAATTGGAATCAAGTTGCAGGGAGCTTAAGTGGTGACTGTAAAGGGGAAACAGAATTATATGTAAACAGCGTATTATGCTATGCATCCAGTATGTCAGAAACGCCAGCAAACTCTTGCGCGTCACCTAATCCATAAAATAACGGAGTATCATCATGAATAAAGTTTCTATCACTAAATTAACCATGCTCCTTCTTATTTCAATCCTTTTGAGTGGTTGTAAGCCACAATTTCCATCCGTCGAAAAAGCCTATATTGTTCCACAAACAAATACGCAATACCGCTTTTTTGGAATTTCCAGTTTAGCACTATCACCCAACGGGCAAACATTAGTGCTTGAAGATTTAACACAGGTTCAACTGGAAACAGGTAGTGGAATCCGCCCGTTTGATCATTATGAGTTTCTTTCACCAAAATTATTTCAAGTATATAGTGGACCTTTAGACTGGTCGCCAGACGGACAGTATCTTGCTATTACCTACTTCAACGACGATAGAATACATCCTAATGCGAATCATTATCCTATATATATATATGATACTCAATCCCAAACTGCTTTTATGGCTAATGTACTAGCATCTGGTTTTCAACACTGGTCACCATTTAACACAGGTAATTACTTTGCTGGCAACCTATCCACAGGCGATTGGGGCGTTTTTAGCATTACAAATACCAAATTAATACTACAAGATAAAAGCATAGATTTCCGTGAAGAAAAGGAATTAAGGGCAACTGGCAATTATTTATGGAGCAAGAAATTAGATATTCCAATTGCGGTTCTGAGCTCTCTACCTACGATAGATGAAAATGGTAACAGGACAGAAAACCGTCAAACAGCCATTATTTCATTCTCGAACCAAGTGGATTATGAAAACCCAGATTATTATGTGATGGTTCCAACTTCTCCAACCAACAACCTAATTGATTCTACATTTGACCCAACAGGCACATATATATTAACCCTGCAACTAGAATGTCAGAACGATATTAAAATTCAATGTTCCAAAGATGGTTTCCTTTCAACCATAGACCCAAATAATGTTTCGGATAGCGTCCTTACCATTACAAATTGGAGAACGGGCGAACAAAAAGAATTATATCGGTTATCTCAGATTGACATGCAACATCTTGTTGCGTCAAGGTGGAGCTTGGCATGGTCGTCGGATGGAAGCACTATCATTGTTGGCAGAGAAGATTCTACACCAGTAGTATTAAAACTGAGTTATCCGTAATGCAAAAAGCGGGCTAACAAAGCGTGCACCTGACGTTTGGGAGTTTGCGCGGTTTACAAGCATTTTTCTGGCTTCAAGTTTTTTTCTGCTCTCAGGCATTTTCCCAGCCCGCCCAAAATCCGCTAACGCAAGCCGTTAGGCAACCAAGTGCAAAAGCAAAATCATCTTTGAATCGCAAGTTTGGTTTTTAGTTTGTCTCAAAAAGCAAATTCGTTTTTTGAGTTTGGTCAAATCTTTTTAGCGATGGTTTTGGTAAGTTGTTTGTTTTCGTTTACTTTGTTTCTGGTTTTCAAATTGTTGGGTTTTCAAATTTAGGTTTGTCTTTTCAATTTTCGTTTTTGCCGTTCGTCAAAGTTTTGATTAATTGTGGCTTGTAATTATTTGGCGAGTCTTTTGGTCATGTCACTTTGGCACAGGTTCTTTGCTTCGACTTTGTTCGTGGTTGGTTTTGTAGGTTTTCAAAATTAGCATAATTTCTTTGGTCAAAAGTTTTGGTCAATTGTGTTCAGTCTGGTTGGTCAAATCCGTTTCAATCAGCAAAGTCGTTTTTCAAATGGTCTAAGTTTTTGTTCAGCCAGCGTTTTAGTAAGTCGTGTTTTTTTGGTAGTTGCCAAAAATTATGTTGTGTGTAAAAGTTAATCAGGTTGGCGGTGTGGTCTTTTTATGGCAATCGAGTCTGGCGTTCCGTGAGGTTGCCTAACAAAGCGTGCACCTGACGTGTGGGAGTCTGCGCGGTTTACAAGCATTTTTCTGGCTTCGAGTTTTTCCTGCTCTCAGGCATTATCCACGCCCGCCCACACGCAGGTAACGCACACCGTTGGCACGCCCCTTGCATCCATAGGTAAAATAAAAAACGGGACACGATGATTGTGTCCCGTTTGCTTTCCCCAAAAATCTTATTACAACTCCCTTAATGCCTCCACAACTTTCAAAGTGGAAAGCCGCCGAGCGGTGATCGCCACGCTAACAATCATGCCTGCTACAACGAAGGCGGCGAGAGTGGTTAATTCAAGCCAATCCCATGAAAGGGTTTGAGCGGGAATAGTGAAGATGACTCCCAACAGCAAAACCAATAATCGCGCGAGTAAAACGCCTACGCCTGCGCCGATGACAAGACTCAATCCGCCGATGGCTAATGCTTCGGTAAAAAGGAATCGGCGAAGGTGGGTAAGATTCGCGCCGAGTGCGCGCATTGCGCCGAATTCACGCTGACGTTCGTTAATCATTGCCAGCAGGAAAATTGCCAATCCCATCGAGACAACCACGATTGTATACAGCCTTTCCATTGCGCCAAGCCCGCCGAGATTGAGCGAAGTAAGCGAACTCGATTCGGTCTTAATAACCGTATCAATATTTTGAATACGAACTGGCATAACGTTTTTGTATTGCGCCGCTAAATCAGATGTGAGAGTCGCTATTGTTTGCGGCTTGCCATCGGTCTTGATAAGGAAGTAATTCATCGCGGCATAGCCTGAATTCTTGACCATGAAATCGCGGTTGATGATGAAGTCTGAGTCCTGCGCGGAAGTTGGGAAGTAGATAAAGAGTCCAACTGCCTGAGTTTGAACATCGGTGTATTGATTCGTGCTTCGATTGTATAGTCGCAAAAGCACAGGGTCACCAATACGGATGTTATATTTTTCGGCTTGCTCTACTGAGATGATGACTCCATTGGGAGTATTCGCAAGAGCGTCAAGAACTTGTTTGGCAGAGCCAGCCGCGTAATTGGTGGTGCGGTTGGTCATGGCGTCAATCGTTTGTTGGGCATTGCCATCTACAAAGAAACTATCGGGGAGATAAGCCGTTTTGCTAAATGAAGCCACGTCAATACCGTAAACTGTATTTTTCTCTGAGCCAACCAAAGCCAACGGATCACGCGCCACGCCCGTTACACTGACCACGCCAGACTTTTGGAGTTGAGTTGCGAAGTCTGCATTTTGCGGGGTGTTCAATGCGGGAGTAAAGCGAATATCTGAGCCGACGATATATTGCGAGTCGAGTTGCTTTTCAGTGGTATATGTTTTTTGGAAAAGTGCGAGACTGACTCCGAATGAAAGCGTGAGCGCAATAATCGTGACTGCCGCGCTGATTCGAGAAGCGCGACGCGCCAATGATTTACCAGCCACTTCGCCAATCTCACCGAATAGACGACGGAAGAACGCGCCGATTTGATTGCTTGAAGCAGAGAGTCCTTTTTCAACCAAACGCAGGACGAGTAAAGTTAAACCTGTCCAAGCGAAGAACGGAGTAAGGAAAATATAAAGCGAGAGAGTGATTGCCGCGCCTTCATTTCCTGATGGCTTGAATCCGCCGTTGAGTTGTGTAATGTAGAGCGAGATTATCGCCACACCAATCAGGATGAAGTCAAGATAGGAACGTTTCCAGAATGGTTCGGCTTCCACACGGCGAACAGTACGCCGCTCTTGTGTGATTTCTCGGCGCAATGCTCCGAATGTTGGGAGAAATGCGGCAAGGAAGGTCAAGACTAAGCCCGCAAGAAAAGCAATGCTTGCTGAATTGGCAAACAAGTTCCAATCGAAGTTTGAAGCGAAGGGGTTGAGAGTCGAAGTTAGTTGAATCCCCGCACTTGCATACAGGGCGAGAATCCCAAAAATCAATCCTAATGCTGAACCGCCGATTGCTAGAAAAACTGAAGTCACCGCAACAATGCCTGTGATTTGCGCGGGAGTCGCGCCGCGTGTGCGAAGCAAACTGATTTCACGGCGTTGTGACTCGGCAAAGAGTTCGGCGGCAAATTTGGAAAGATAAGCGGCTAAGGCAACGCCAGGTAAGCCAAGAAAGATGAATAAAATTTTAGCCGCAAGTACGTCACCTTTGGCGGCTTTGAACGCGCCAGAAAGATTGTCGCTGGATTTGAGTTGAGCAGGAAAAAGCCGTTCAACGCCGCGACGCAATGATTCGGCGTGGACGGCGGCAAGGGTCGGGTCACTAGGTAACAGGTCACGATTAATGCGGATGTGTATTTGCGGGTCGAGCGAGACAAACCCAGGAATCACAATCGCGTTCGGATCAGAAGCAACTGCTGTCAACGGTTGTAATAGATTGGAGCGAAACCAAGATTGATCCACAATCACAACATCCGAGACAATGGCATTTTCGGATTCTGTGGCAGTGGCAAAGAGCGCGTCGGCATTGTCCATGTTGATAATGCCCGTAACAGGTAAAGTAACGGGAGTGCTTACGCCACTGAAGGTTAATTGAATTGAATCACCCACTTTAATATTTTGCGCGATTGCCATCGCTTCACTGATGAGCGCACCCGATGAGTCAAATTTGCCTGCGCTAATTTGCAGAACATCGAATATTTGAAGATAAGATGGTTGAATGGCGAACATGCGCCCAGCGGGGGAAAGCTGGTTTCCATTTGATTTAACGGCGGACGTGAAATCAGCCGCGTATACTGGTTCTGCCGCACTAACACCGCGTTCAATTGCTATCGTTGGCGCGGCGTCGGTGATGTTCACATCGGGCTTTGTGCCGTGCGCGATAATATCAATTTTCACTGGCGCAATGGCTGTGGTGGTCATCTGGCGGGCAGTGACATCCACAAAGAAAAGAATGCCAGAGAAAAGCCCAACGGCTAACGCCAAACCAAAAAGATAAGTGAATGTGCGGCGCGGATTGCGCGTCACAAGTTTCCAAGCGTAGGAGAGGATCATTTTCCCTCACCCTGCCCTCTCCCAAAGGGAGAGAGTAATAGTTGTCCGTCCTTTAATTGCAGGATACGGTCAGCATGCGCGGCGACTTCTGAATCATGTGTGACCATGATGAGGGTCAAGTTGCGGGATTGTTTGAGCGCAATCAACGAGTTGATAATATCTTCTGATGTTGCGCTGTCAAGATTGCCAGTCGGTTCATCTGCCAATAAAATTGCCGCTTCATTTGCGAGGGCGCGGGCAATGCCAATACGCTGTTGCTGTCCGCCTGAAAGTTCTTCGGGTAGAGAATCGGCTTTATCAGCCAACTGCACAAGATTGAGTAATTGTTCACTGCGGGCGCAACGTTTTTCAGCAGGAATGTCATTGAGAAGCATGGGGAATTCCACATTTTCGCGGGCAGTGAGAACAGAAAATAAATCGTGACGTTGAAAGATGAACCCCATTTTTTCGCGCCTGATAGTCGCCAGTTGTTCTTCGTTATACTTGGATAGGTCGTGTCCATCCAAAAGCACCTTGCCATCGGTAGGCTGGTCGAGTCCACCAAGTAAATTCAACAAAGTGGACTTGCCGCTTCCGCTTGATCCCATAATGGCAACGAACTCGCCTCTCTGAATAGCAATATCCACGCCACCTAGTGCAATGACGGGTTCATGCCCAACACGGTATTCCCGCTTTAGGTTGGTAGTTTGCAAAACAATTTCAGACATGAGTCACCTCACCTTCATACATTTTTCCATCGGCAATCTTGACTTGTCTGCGAGCGCGTGCCGCAACAGTTTTATTGTGCGTCACAACCACCAGAGTCAACTTGCGGCTTGCGTTGAGTGTGCCGAGAATGTCCATCACTTTATCGGCGGTTTGCGAATCCAGTTCGCCTGTTAATTCATCTGCTAAAAGCAATGACGGTTCGTTTGCTAATGCGATAGCAATTGCCACGCGCTGACGTTCGCCGCCTGAGAGTTGCGCGGGTTTGTGGTTGATTCGTTCTTTCAAGCCGACTTCATCCAGCAATTGAATTGCCCGCGTTTTTGTATCCTTTCTTCCTGTGGCTTGCATGGGAAGCATGACATTTTCCAACGCGCTGAGAAATGGAATCAGGTTATCCATTTGATAAACAATACCAATATGGTCACGGCGAAACGCGGCACGTACACCTTCATTCATACGGGTTATGTCTTCACCGTCAATGACCACTTGCCCCGCGCTTGGTATGGCAAGTCCGCCAATGAGATTGAGTAAAGTGCTTTTCCCCGCGCCAGAGCGTCCCGTGATAGCGACGAACTCGCCAGAGTCTACTTTCAACTCTGCGCCGCGTAACGCGACGGTTTCGATCACGCCTTCTTTGTAGATTTTGTATAGATTATTGAGAAGCAGTGCTTCCATAAGATTTCCTTTTGTAATGACAGGAAGTAATTACTACTCCCTGCCATTATCGAATTTAATTACTTAAGCAATTTGAAAGTTAACGCAATGTCGCGCACGCCTTCGCTATCGTAGTGATTTTCAGGACTAACGACTGTCAAAATGGCAATGCGCCCATCGGCTAGCGGCATGTAGTAACGTTCATTGTGCGCGATGAAGGTTTTGCCAGTCACAGCAGATTTTCCATCCGCATTAAAGCCGAGAATGATTGCGTCTTTCACTTCGGTGGAGGCGTGAATATCAATTTCCTTGAAGCCAGGAAACGCGGCAGTCACAGCCGTAACGTCGTTTTGGGCGTAGGTCATGGCATCCATACCAGCGGAAGGCGTGACGAATTCCAGAGTCATCCAGTCATCGCCGCCGACGAATTTCATGCCATTGGTGAAAGATGTATCCTGAGTCCATGTGCCAGGATGACCGATGGCAAATCCCTGTGTTGAATCTGAATAGGTGACGAGTGCGGCTTCTACGCCGCCTTCTCCACCTTCGCCGCCAGCAACGGGCGTAGCAGGTTTCGCGCCGCAGGCGGCAAGAATGGAAATTAATGAAAAAGCGATGGTCAGTTTTGAAATCTGTTTAAACATGGTTATCTCCTGATGATTTATTTTGTATACATGGAGTTTAGCGGTTTGAAATGAAGTACACATGAAGCCAGAGTGATGGTTGTTTCATCTCAAAATAAAACCGCACACTTGTTCATGGTGTGCGGTTTCTCAAATGTTACATAAAGTATTCTTGTTTAATCTTCGGCAACTCCGAGCAAGGACTTTGGCTCTTCTGTCAATTCTGAAACAGGAGTTTGATCCTTCTTAGTCACGCTAAGATAAACAACCAGAAGCAGGATTGTGGAAAGGAAAATTGCGGTTGTTCCAACTGTACCTAAACCCAATCCGCCATCGGCGGGGGCTTGTGATAGTAAATCTCCAATCGAAGCGCCGAGCGGACGAGTCAAAATATAAGCAAGCCAAAAAGCAAGAATCGCGTCCAGTTTCAAATAGAAATGAGCCGCCGCAATTAATCCAATCACGCCTAAAAATATCACAGCGGATATGCCATACCCAAGCGCAAGTCCTTCTGCGAGCAAATCGCCTGAGGCAGTGCCTAATGCAAAGGTGAATAAAATCGCCGCCCAGTAAAACAATTCTCTTTTGGCGGTATAAATGGTGTGAACGGATAAGGTCTTTTCGCTGTAATACCAAAGCACAAAGACCATTGCCAAAGCAATACCAAATATTATGGTTGTTGTCTCTAATGAAACACCCATGTTGTCAACGAGATTATCGGTAATCAACGTGCCGACAATACTCATCAATACCACTGCTATCCAATAACTGGCTGGCACATATTTTTTGATAAAAACAAATTGAACTAAAAGCGCGATTACCAGCAACCCGCCCATCACATAGGATGTGGCGGTTAACCCCAGGTTTAAATTAACATTCAGAAAATCCGCCGCAGTTTCGCCTACGGTGGTTGCAAGAACTTTGATGATCCAGAAAAACAATGTAATTTCTGGCACTCGGTTTAGTATTTTATTGCCAAGCATCTTATTCATAATATTTCTCCTTTGTGGTTTGGTTGATAAATTTTCAAGAAGTGTAAATATGCAACATGAAGCCAAGATGAAGTAAACCAGCAATTTCCAGTTTATTATTTCTTTCTAATCAAATTCTGCGACGCAAACACATACTTGTAATAACCAGATAGCAATACCATTCAAGTTCAGAGCGCATTGCATTTCATGTTAACTTCATTTTTTACCGCTATACTCTGAGAAAGGAGAACAATATGCGCGTGCTGGTTGCAGAAGATGAAAGAAAAATATCAACGTATCTTAAACGTGGTCTTGAAGAACAAGGCTACGCAGTAGATACTGCCTTTACGGGGCGGGAAGCATTGGACTATGCGGAAGCCGCGCCTTACGACATTATTGTTCTTGATATTATGCTTCCAGAAATGGACGGTTTGACTGTTTGCCGCGAACTACGCAAACATGGCAACCGCACGCCAATTCTCATATTAACCGCCCGCGATACTTTGGATGATCGAGTCAATGGACTCGACGCGGGAGCAGACGATTACCTTATAAAGCCTTTTGCGCTCAAAGAATTGCTTGCCCGCCTGCGGGCGATGTCTCGCAGAAATGCAGATACCCCGAAAAGCCCAATTCTCCAAATTTCAGATTTAACGCTAGACACGTTAACTCGTCGAGTCAAACGCGGCGTTAAGACCATTGAACTTACCTCAAAAGAATACGCCGTACTGGAATGTCTTTTACGCGAACCTGACCGCGTTCTTAGCCGAACTCAAATAGCCGAGCATGTTTGGAATTATGATGTTAACAACCAATCAAATGTGGTGGATGTGTATATCAGAAATTTGCGACGCAAAATAGATGATGGGGTTGAAATTAAACTCATACATACAATACGCGGCGCGGGCTATCGCCTTTCAATAGAAAACGATGATGAAAATGATTAAGACTTTGCGTTTTCGCTTCGCAATCTGGACTTCAAGTCTGTTTCTTTTAATTTTGACAGTTTTTGGCGTTTTCATTTATGCTAACATGTCACGCGGACTCTATGCCGCTGTTGACGACTCACTCACGCTCAACGCGTCACAAATTGCCGCTGGATTAAATATTGATAAAGGGCAACTCGTCCTATCAGATAATCTTTCTGAAAATCCTGAAAATACCAATCTTAGCGAACGTGGATTCACTATTCGTATTCTCACTCCGCAGGGCAAACCCATTCAAGAAGTAGGAGAGTATCGCAATTTGCCCGTATCTTTAAATAAATCCTTCACAACTTATACAGACCCTGCCAGCAATACTGATGTGCGAATATATAATCAGTCTGTTTCTGATAACAATCTAAATGTTGTAATTATTCAAGTAGCGCAATCATTAGATAATATTCAGGATACGCTTGAACGTTTGCTTGCCACCCTGCTTGTGAGCATTCCAATTCTTGTAACCGTTGCAGGGATTAGCGGTTATTTTCTTGCCGCTCGCACACTTGCTCCAATTGACCAAATTACTTTAACTGCCCGCCGAATTTCCGCCGAAGACCTTTCAGCGAGATTGAATATTCCCACGACTGACGACGAAGTAGGAAGGTTATCTCAAACACTGAATGATATGTTTGCACGTCTCAATGATTCTTTTCAGCGTGAACGCCAATTTACAAATGACGCATCGCATGAATTACGCACTCCGTTAACTGCCATGCAAGCCATTCTTGGCATGATACGCGAGAAACGGCGCACACCCGAAGAATACGAACAAGCATTTGATGATTTGAATGAAGAAGCAGACCGCTTGCGGACTCTGGTTGAAAATTTGTTGCGATTAGCACGCGGCGAAAAACAAAATAACAATTTATTTGAAGAAGTAAATCTCTCAATACTTTTGAAAGACGTTTCAGATTCTTTGCGCCCATTAGCCGAAGCAAAAAAACTTTCGCTTAACTGCGAAACCTCGGAGAACCTGATGATATTAGGTGATAGCGATGAACTGATTCGCTTGTTCGTCAACTTGTTAGATAATGCGATTAAGTACACAGAGCGCGGCGAGATAAGTATTTCAGCAAGCCATAATGAAAAAAGTGTTTTAGCAAAAGTGGCAGATACAGGAATTGGAATTCCAGCCGAACACATCCCACATATTTTTGATCGTTTCTATCGCGTGGAAGAATCACGAACCTTGCGCGGCGCAGGTTTGGGGCTTGCCATTGCAAAAGAAATTGTCCGCGCTCATCATGGGGAAATTGAAATTCAGAGTAAAATCGGGAAAGGCTCTGTATTCACAGTGAGTCTTCCAAAACCCACAAAGAGTCTGTAAAGTCAAAAGCGTGCCAACAAAGCGTGCAGTGGATGGTGGGGATTCTGCGGCTTCGACAAACATTTTTCTGGCTTCGGGTTTTTCCTGCTCTCAGGCATTGTCCCAGCCCGCCCCACCACCACTAACGCAAACCGTTGGGTGCTTCCTTGCACAATGAAAGATAAATCTTTACATCCGTGAGTAGGCTGGAGAAATTTATGGCGCAAGAACCACAAAAAAATAATTCCGTTTTGATAATTGTCGCTATCATTGGCGTTATTGGCGGAGTTATTGCCGCAACAATAACTGTAATGGGCAATTACAATGTTGAGAAAATGCGTCAGGAAGCAGAACTTGCTCAAATTGCATTAGCCTCCCAACTTACACAGGCGGCTTCGCAAGGTGCAGTAAATATTCCCACAGAATCGATTGCGCCTCATTCAACTGTTGCGCCCGTAAGCAATACATCTATTCCGACTTCAAACGACAAGCGTGATATTGCGGCGCAAACTTTGGGCTATGCAAATCTCGATGGATTTATGGTAGCGTTTGGAATCCCCGCAGAAGTGAAGCCAAGAATCTTTGTCTGTCCAAATGAAGAAACATGGTGTTTAGGCGTTTATGAAGAACCTGGACAAGCCGATTTCCACTTCAAAAATATTACAAATTGTACGATTGATGGCAAGCAAGCAAACGGTACTTCAACTATCCCATCGGGTTTTGATGGAATGGTAAAAGGTTTTACAGTTCGTCTATGTAGTCGGTAAAATGAAAACGCACCCAACAAAGCGTGCAGTGGATGGTGGGGATTCTGCGGCTTCGAGAAGCATTTTTCTGGCTTCGGGTTTTTCCTGCTCTCAGGCATTGTCCCAGCCCGCCCCACCACCACTAACGCAAACCGTTGGGCGTTTGCCTTCTAGAGATTGTCACAAAGAAAAATGAAATCCAAAAACTGTGCATGATGATTTATTTTGACGAGACAGATTTATTTATTGGTATTGCTATACTTTTCGCCACTTTGCCTTTTTTGTGGTGGAAAAAGCGTAATCTGTCTTACTTGCTTTTCTTTTCGATATTTTGGCTATATCTTTTGAGTGTTGTGTCGGTTGTGGTTTTTCCTGTCGTAATTAACACGGATTACGCTGGCACGTTTAGACCAAGCATAAATCTTATTCCTTTTTACTTTGGCGATTGTCAATTACCAGAACTTTGCATTAGAAGTATTATTGAAAATATCATCTTTACTATTCCTTTTGGCTTTGGAATAAATTTTCTCGTCAGAATTAAGCCGAAATATATTTTCTGGTTAGCCTTCGCTGTTGGTTTTGCGTTTGAGTTTTCACAATTTATCATTTCTCTTGCTTTTAGAAGTGGTTTTCGAGCGACAGACATTAATGATGTTATATTAAACGGCACGGGCGTTTTGATTGGGTATTCGTTGTTTAGGTTGTTTGCTTGGCTGTATCTAAAACTTACGGAACGCTTTAATTTTCAACACAAGTTAATGTTTGCAGATGTTTATGAAATCGTTCTTCAAACACAAGTTTCTGGTAGGTCAAAAAACGCCTAACAAAGCGTGCAGCGGATTTTTGGGAGTCTGCGGCTTCGACAAACATTTTTCTCGCTTCAAGTTTTTTCTGCTCTCAAACCGAATCTCAGCCCGCCCAAAATCCGCTAACGCAAACCGTTAGGCGAAAGACCCACAAGAATTAGCCGAAAATTGTTATTTAGAAAGAGACACTATGAGACCAAAATTTCAATCGAAGCAGGAAGTGATAATTAATGCCCCTTTGGAAAAGGTATGGGAATTTAATATGGACTTGTCCAAAATTGCGGAGTATCATCCGCGTGTAAATAAAGTTGACTTAATTTCGGGCAAGCAGTTTCGAGAAACTGGCGTATCTTATCAATGCCATTTAATAGATGGGAAGAATACTTGTATTGAAAAAGATATTGAAATTGTTCCGATGCAAAAACTCGTTACCGTTTTTACACAAGATACAATGGGGCTTACGAAATTATTGCCTGACTATGTAGTAGAGTCAAATGTTTCAAAGATAGGAGATAACGGCACCAAAGTAGAAATGTCACATTTCTATTCAAGTTCAAAATTGATAGTGTGGTTGCTTAATTTCATCATAAAAAGAAAAATTGCACGAGAAACACAGGACACCTTAAATGCCATGAAAAAAAGTATCGAATCAAATACTGGGCATTGACAACGCATGCGAGAGTTTCGCCTAACACAGCGTGCAGTGGATTTGCGGGATTCTGCGGCATTTACAAGCATTTTTCTGGCTTCGAGTTTTTCCTGCTCTCAGGCATTTTCCAAGCCCGCCCGCAAACCACTAACGCCAGCCGTTAGGCAACCAAGTGCAAAACCAAATACGTCTTTGATTCGCAAGTTGGTTTTTAGGTTGTCTCAAAAAGCAAATTCACTTTTGGGTTTGGTCAAATCTTTTTAGCGGTGGTTTTGGCAAGTTTTTCTTTTTCGTTCACTTCGGTTCTGGTTTTCAAATTATCAGGTTTATAAATTTTGCTCGGTCTTTTCAATTTTCGTTTTGCCGTTGGTCAAAGTTAGAGTTAATTTTGGCTTGTGATTATTCAGCGTTTCTTTTGGTCAAGTCATTTTGGCGCAGGTTTTTTTTATTCAGCTTTGTTCGTGGTCGGTTTTGTAGGTTCTCAAAATTAGCGTAATTTCTTGGGTCAAAAGTTTTGGTCAATTTTGCTCAGGCTGGCTGGTCAAGTTTCGTTCTTTGGCAAAGTTTTTGTTTCGCAAGCGTTTTGGCAGGTCGTGTTTTTTTGGTAGTTGCCAAAAATTATGTTGTGTGTAAAAGTTAATCAAGTTGGCGGTGTGGTCTTTTTGTGGCAATCGAGTCTGGCGTTCCGTGAGGTTGCCTAACAAAGCGTGCAGCGGATTTTTGGGAGTCTGCGGCTTCGACAAGCATTTTTCTCGCTTCGAGTTTTTTCTGCTCTCAGGCATTATCCAAGCCCGCCCAAAATCCGCTAACGCAAACCGTTAGGCGTTTTTAAAAGCAATTCAAAGGTTATCCAAGTAGGTATTGTTCGCAGAATGCTAATGGAAACAAACACAATCAACTTGTCATGGCTTTGCTTAGTTGTCCCAATCGGGATAATGATTGTGGTTGCTATTTTAGGTACTCGTTCAAAATTAAGGTATGCAAACCGAATTCGTCAAGCGCAAGGCAGGGGTTCATTTTCCGACATGAACAAACCAGAAGCCAAGTCGCTTCAATTGGGTATAAGCGATGTAAAGTAATCAGGTTAGCAGAGTACTAGTCCCTCCGAAAATTTATTATTACCAACAACAAATTAGGTCTTGAATTTGAGATTGTATTGGAGTACACTGATAAAAATATTAATAAATCAGTTCCAAAATGTAGGAGGTAGGCATGTCTGAAAAAAACGAAGGACGTCAAGAAGGGGTAAATATTTCTGGTAGTAATATCCATATAAAAGGGGATGTAGTTGGGCGTGACAAAATCACGAAGAACACTTTCGAAAGCGCTTCTCTCGCCAACCAATTCAAGGAAATCCATCGCTTGATTCATGAGCGTCCAAATGATCCAAGCGTAGATAAAAATGAATTAATAGAAGTAGTCTCCAAAATCGAACAGGAGGTGCAGAAAGGACAGGCAGGGAATGAAAAGAAAGTGGAACGTTGGCTACGCTTCTTGTCATCAATGGCGGATGATATCTTCGATGTGACTGTTAATGCACTTTCCAGCCCTGTTCTTGGCGTTGCGAAAGCATTTCAACTCATTGCTAAAAAAGCCCGTAGTGCGAACTGATTTTAAGGTTAGGAGGTTATGATGCCCAAGAAAACCGAAGGTGGAATTGATATCAAGAATGCTAAAAATATGAATATTAATGGCGATCTCGTAGGCAGAGACAAGAATGAAAACATCTCTGTTTATGTTCCTCACGAGGAAAAAAGTGGTTTTGCATACAAGGTAGAAGTAGTAGCTGTTTTTATTTTTACATTGCTCGTGGGAAGTATTGTCCTCGGAGGTATTGGGGGTATCATCGGGGGATTTGCCTCGGGAGGTATAGGCAGCGAGACGAGTATTATTGGCGTTATTCTTGGTTTTCTTCTCGCAGTAGGTTTGGCAATTGCCAATGCCTCAAACATAAAGCGGTATAAGTGAAAAGAGGATAATATTATGTCTTCCCATTTCGATCCTAATGACCAGTCCCGAAGAAGTCAGGAACAAAGGAAGCAGCAGCAAGAACAAATTCGCAAACAGCAAGAACAATTTCGCAAACAGCAAGAACAATTCATGCAAGAACAATTCAAACGTGCTGCCCAGCGAAAAAAGAAAAAAGAAGAGGAAGAAAAACAAAAAAAGATCGAAAGTAGTATCGAATATGCCAGAAGAAATCAGAATCATGCCCCAAGCGAAATCTCTCCGCGCATGCCCTCAACCACAACAACTTTACCTCAAAAAAGACCGTCCTTTTTGGGGAAAAGCATTCTAATATTTATTATTATTATAGCAGTCGCATTTGCTTGTGTCTTTTTGCTTTCTTTAATCTGAATAATTACTGAGTCCCGTAACAAAAATGGGTTCCGCAAGGAACCTAGTGTTCCACTAACTTGATTTTTTTGCTTTGAGTCGAACCAAAGTCGCTTCAATTGGGTATAAGCGATGTAAAGTAATCAGGTTAGTAGAGTACTAGGTATGATTTTGTCTCTTGTGATTTTTGTAATTCAGCGAATAAACGGGATTATTGCCTTTTCTGGAGTCGCCATCACAGCCATCATTGTATTCGGTATCATTGGCGCAACCGCAGGTTTCTATGCAAAGAGAAATTGATCGCAGGCTTTAGTCTATTGTCGGTCAAGTTTGGCTTTAGTTTATTTAGCGTTTTAGTAAGTCATGTTTTTTGGTTATTGCTAAAGATTGAGTGGTGTGTAAAAATCTTGTCAAGTTTGCGATAGTGTTTTTTTCAGGCGGCGTCTTGCACAACACAAAAACGCCTAACAAAGCGTGCAGTGGATGGTGGGGATTCTGCGGCTTCGACAAGCATTTTTCTGGTTTCGGGTTTTTCCTGCTCTCAGGCATCATCCCAGCCCGCCCCACCACCACTAACGCAAACCGTTGGCTGGCTTCGCCCAAAACAAAGTTATAAAAGCAAAAGTCAAAAGCCCCTTGATTGCAGTATCGTTTTCTGATATTATTGCCGTGTGGATA
>Ga0247727_10009103_pt1 | contig 18148 bp, 16 predicted proteins | sample WisWelCaveWW1625_FD_202498 | JGI IMG/M metagenome (GOLD analysis project Ga0247727, IMG submission 202498) | Biofilm microbial communities from Wishing Well Cave, Virginia, United States - WW16-25 | ecosystem: Environmental > Aquatic > Deep subsurface > Groundwater > Cave microbial mat | place...
TTTCATAAGGATCAGGGGGCTGACGCCCCCCGCTCGCCAGCATACTTTCTCATGCCGGTCTACTAAGAAGTAGTCGCGCACCTCCTCCTCCTTGAGTTGATCGGGCGGTCGCCGGTAGAATTCAGCGAGTTGCCGCACGGCGCGGAGGTAAGCTTCCTGGGTGCGAGCACTGAAGCCGCGAAGCTGCAAATCGCGCAGCATCGCATCGCGCAGAGTAGCCATGAGAGGCTCCTTTCAGGGAAAGAGGGAAAAAACGTTCACCCCTGAAAGAAGCAAACCGAATAGTGAATTGCTAGCGTCCCGGAGTTCTACCTGCCGCGCAGCGGCTTACTTGAACTTGTAATTATACGACGAACAAATCTTGACCCGTGGCGGTTTTCTACTGCCGCCTCTGGACTTTCCGCAAGCACGGGGCTAGATTCTGCCGGTGGCGTTGGGTTCGTGGACAAAGTTGTGGAGGGATGAAATCATGCCCCGGCTGCCGGCGGACTTTCGGATTAGTTTGAAGAAGCGCGGCGGCAGGACGACGCGCGTCGAGTTGGTGCGGCAGACAATCGGTCAGCGGTTTTGGGTCCGGCGCGATGGCAAGCGATCGGTGAGGGTGCCGGAGGCGACGGCCAGTCAGGTGGCGGATCTGATCCGGCGCTGGTTGTGCGACGCGAGTTGATGGGTGAGGAGTCGAGAGCGGAAAGTCAAGCGTCGAGAGCCAGTGATAAGGTGCAAAACGTGTGTCGAGTCGGACGGAGTCCGCTGGGGCGGCAGAATGGACCGCGGCGAGTCGGACGGAGTCCGCTGGGGCGGCAGGATGGACCGTGGCGAGTCGGGCGGAGTACGTTGGGGCGCCAGAATGGACCGTGGCGAATCGGACGTGGTGCGTTCGGGCGCCAGAATGGACCGTGGCGAGTCGGCCGGGGTGCGTTCGGGCGCCAGAATGGGCCGTGGCGAGTCGGCCGTGGTTAATTTTTGCCGTAAAAATTGTGATGGTTTGTGACGCAAATTCATTTTTATACAACGGTTTACGTCAATTATCTCATGGGGGTGCCAAAATGGCTGCCAATCCGATCCCAAAGATCCTGGACGAACTTTTCACCATGGCGGAAGACGCGGTGGACTGGGCCAATCAGTTCGAGGCCGGGATCGGCTTGCTTCATAATAAGGAGCTGGCCATCCGGACGGATTTGACCGACGGCATCACGAAGGAGGAGCAGTATCAGGGGGAGCGCAGCGGCAAGAAACCGCTCTCGACGACGGTGCGGGTGCAGGATTCCAACGTGAAGACGTACATCCTGCTCGCGCGCGACGTGCTCGTGCCGCACTTGGGCGGCCAGTACAACGAGGCGTGGCTGGAGACGGGGTTCCCGAACAACTCGCTACAACTGCCCAGCACGCAGTCGGCACGGCAGGCGCTCGTGGGGCTGCTGCGCGATTACTTCACGAACCACCCCACCCACGAGAACGCCGCGCTGAATGTCACCGCCGCCCGCGCGGCCACGCTCTTCAGCGACTTTTCCGCGGCGCGCAGCGCGCTGAACGCCAAGCAGACCGCGATCGGGCAGAAGAAAGCGCTGCGCGATCCGGCCGTGGAAAAGCTCAAGGCCCGCATGCGGGGACTGATCGGCGAGCTGGATCAGTTGCTCGGCCCGCTGGACCCGCGTTGGCTCGCGTTTGGCCTGAACATGCCGGGGGCGGTGGAGACGCCGGACCCAGCCGAAAGTCTCGTGCTCACGCTGATTGGTCCCGGCGCCGTCTTCGCCGACTGGGACAACGCCCTGCGCGCGCTGCGATATCACGTGCAGATCTTCGTGGTCGGCGTGGACACGGACTTCCACACGGTGCAAACGGTCATTGGCGAAAGCGAAGCAACACTGACCGGCCTGCCGGCTGGCCGCACCGTCCGGGTGCGCATCATCTCCGTGAACGACGCCGGCAGCGCCCCGCCGAGCGACGTGGTCGAGATCGTGCTGCCCGCATGACCGTAGATCATGCACATCAGGCCTGGCGCGTGCTGCGGTTCGCCCCCATTTCAGATTCAGATCCGCGGCCGTAGAATGACTGGTCATGACGAGGACGCCCGTACTGCAATTCGACTTGGAGCAGCTTGCCGAGTGGTTCGCGGCCCGCGGTGAGCCGTCGTTCCGCGCGCGGCAAGTACGCCGCTGGATTTTCGAGAAGCGGGCCAAGGGGTTCGGCGACATGACCGACCTGCCACGCAGTCTGCGGGCCGAGCTGAACGCGGAGTTTTGCGGGTTGGGAACCGCTGTCGAAACCGTTCGCCAAACGACCGACGATACGCGAAAACTGCTCATGCGCCTGGCCGACGGCCAGGCGATCGAATGTGTATTGATGAGAGAGGACAATCGGCGGACCGTGTGCGTGAGCACGCAGGTCGGTTGCGGCATGGGCTGCGTCTTCTGTGCCAGTGGGCTGGATGGCGTGATGCGGAATCTGCAGTCGTACGAAATCGTCGAACAATTCCTGCACGCTCGCAACTTGTTGCCCGCACCCCGACCCATCTTGCCTCGCAGCGAGTGGAGAGGGGGAGTCGGGAGGAGTGAACTGACCCACGCCGTGATCATGGGCATGGGCGAGCCGCTGGCGAATCTTGATAACTTGCTGGCGGCACTTGACGAAATCCGCAGTCCCGACGGGCTGAACCTGGGCCAGCGACACGTGACCATTTCGACGGTCGGATTGCCCGATCGCATTCGGCAGCTTGCCGAATCGGGCCGTGGCTATCACTTGGCGGTTTCTCTGCACGCCCCGGACGATGAACTTCGCAATCGGCTTGTGCCGACCAATGCCAAGACCGGAATTCAGGCCATCGTCGAAGCGGCTGATTATTTTGCCGAGCGTACCGGCCGGCAGGTGACGTACGAATATGTGCTCTTGAGGGATGTGAACGACGCTGCCGAGCACGCGCGCAAGTTGGCTGGCCTGCTTCGAACTCGCAGGGTACACGTGAATCTCATACCTTATAATCCGGTCCGCGAGTTGACCTATGAAACGTCGAGACCGTCTAGGGTGCGGCAATTTGCCGAGACGCTGCGGCAGGCCGGACTGAGTGTGAAAGTGCGGAAGACGAAAGGTCGGAAGATCGACGCAGCGTGTGGACAATTGCGCCTCCACACGCTGGAGACGGCAGGCGCCGTGAGCCGGCGGCAGAACAGTCTGGAGTAGACCGAGACAATTTTTGATTTTAGATTTTAGATTTTTGATTGGCGGCAATCGCAAATCAAAAATCGCAAATCAAAAATCCTTGAGGCTCCCGTGGCCACTACTGATACACCCAGCAAGGAAACGCCGGTACTCGACCCCGATGCTCGGCTCATGGTGCAAGTGAAGCAAGGCGATGAGAGCGCGTTCGAGGAACTGGTCGAAAAGTACCAGAACCGGGTCTTGAGCGTGCTTTACAATGCGATCGGCAGTCACGAAGAGGCCGAGGACTTGACGCAGGATGTTTTTCTCCGAGTCTATCGCGCGCGGCACGGCTACCAACCGACGGCGAAGTTCTCCACATGGATCTTCACAATCACGAACAACCTGGCGATGAACGCGCGACGCAAACGCAAATGGCGTCGCACGGTGACTATCGAAGGCCGCGACTCGGGACCGTTGGGCGCTCGGCCGGAAGAACAACTGGTCCAAGAACCGGGGCCGACGGCCTCCGGCCAATTGCAATCGGGCGAGGTGGCTGAAATGGTGCGCAAGGCGGTCGACAAACTGGATGATCGCCAAAAAATGGCCGTGTTGCTTAGCAAGTTTGAGGACTTGGGCTACGCCGACATTGCCAACATCATGGGAACCACGCCGACGGCAGTGAAGTCGCTCTTGTCGCGGGCGCGAACAAACCTGCGCGAGATGCTGGAACCATATTTGGATGTGATTTGAAAGGGTTCGGGGTTCGGGGTTCAGGGTTCAGGGTTCAGGGTTCAGGAGTCAGGAGTCAGGAGTCAGGGCTGGAGGGAGCGGAGTTCAGGGTTGTCAGGACTCTGACCTCTGACCTCTGACCCCTGAACCCTACCTTGGGAGGTTTAATCGTACATGGCATTGCCGCCGCAGACACGACTGACGGACGAAGAACGGGCTAACCTGGTCGCGTTCCTCGATGGCGAACTCGACGATGTGGATGCTCAGAAGTTCGAGGAAAAGTCTGCGCGTAGCATTAGTATCCGCAAGGAACTGACGGCGCTGGAGAAGACCTGGAACATGCTCGATTGGTTGCCGCGGCCCGAAGCACCGGGCGATTTCGCCAGCCAGACCATCAGCCGCATCCACTCGCAGGCGATCCGGGCCGAGTTGATTGAGGGTCAGTTGATGCGTTGGTCGGGCGTCGCGGCAAAGTCGTTGACGTGGGTGGTGAGCATCGCGGCCATGGCGGCAGTGGGTTTCGGTCTCCTGCGGTTTGCTTGGCGCGACCCGTCGCGAGAGTTAATTGGCCACCTTACGATTCTGGAAAACCTCGAAACATACCGCTCGATTCCTGACCTGAAATTCCTGGACGATATTAGCCGAATCGGCCTTTTTGCCGACCCGGCAGCCGCGACCTCGGGCGAAGAGGCCACAGGTGAAGCAGCAACAGATGGCCAACCCGCCGGATCGGTTCCCGGCGCGACAAACCCCGGCGGATCAGTACCCATGTGAGCGTCGAGTGATCGAGTCATGATGCACAGTAGCCTTAAACCGGTGATCGCGATGGCTGCATGCGGCTGGGTGATGGTCGCTTCCGCGGCGATCAAATGGCCCGGCACGGAATCTCCAGCGTACACCGCAGACCGAAATCGGCTGGAGCGAATGAAACCCGATCAGCGACGCCAACTGTGGGAGAAGTACCAGGAATTCCTCACGCTGCCACTGGCCGAGCAAGATCGGATTCGACGGCTGCACGCGGACTTGGAAAAGCAATCTCCCGACAAGCAAGCGCGCTACCGCGGGCTGATGGATCGTTACAAGAAATGGAAAGACACGTTGCCGCTCTATGAACGCCAGGCTCTCGATGAGGCTGCGACCCAGGGGCCAGGAGTCTTGTACACCGCGTTTCGCGAGACGGAGAAAAGGCAGGAGGTCGAGAATCGCAAACGGGCCTACTGGCTATTGCCCGAAGTGCCAGGCGTGCGCAAAGCCTTGCCAGAGATCCTCTCGAAATTGACGCCGGAAGAGGTCGAGGAACTTGACCAAACCTCGCCACTCGAACGAACGGAGAAGGTATTCTCGTTCGCGCAGCAGCAGGGGTTGCAAGTGCCCGCCATTCCCGGGTCCGGCCGCGCTTGGCTTCGCGGGCCGGTGCCACCTCCTGACGACGAAGAATTTCGCAAGTTTTTGCAAACGCTGCCACGAGATCAGTTGGAAGATCTCGGCGACTTGGGTTTCATGAAGGCGATGCGCGTACGTCGTCAGTGGGAGTTGTTTTACCGCAAGTATCCAGAGAAGAGGGCCGAACGAATGAAGCAAGGTGATCGGCCTCGTGACGCGATGCGGTCACCGGATCGGCCGCCGCCTAAAGAGGAAGGACAACCCGAATCGAGGCCGCTGCGTTCGCCGGCAGGCAAGGAAGTTCCCAAGAAGTCCGGCAAGCCCGGCATTCCACCGCCGAATCCGTAGGCATCTCGGGCCGCGTGATGTATTCCATCTCGCGGAGCGAGATGTCTACGGTCCAAATCCAGGCGGAAGACAAATCCTTGGACTGCCATTCCAGAACTGCTAGGATCGCCGCATGAGTGCTGAAGAACAGTACATGCGGCACGGTTTGGAATTGGCCGAGCGAGGGCGCGGGTTCGTTGAGCCGAACCCGATGGTCGGTGCGGTGGTCGTACAAGGCGACCAGATAATCGGCGAGGGTCACCACGAGCGATTCGGGGGCGCCCATGCCGAAGTAAACGCGTTGGCCCAGGCGGGCACTGCCGCGCGAGGTTCGACGCTTTATGTCACGCTCGAACCGTGCTGTCACCACGGCAAAACACCGCCTTGCACCGACGCCGTTCTCGCGGCGGGCATCGCACGGGTCGTCGTGGCAATGGTCGATCCGTTCGAGAAGGTCGCAGGGCAGGGGATCGCGCGGCTGCGTGAGGCGGGAGTTGCTGTCGAGGTTGGTCTCGTGGAGACTGAAGCTCGCGCGATCAATGCTCCTTTCATCAAACTTGTAACAACGGGTTTGCCCTACGTACACGCCAAGTGGGCCATGACGCTCGACGGAAAGATCGCGACGGCCACGGGCGATTCGAAGTGGATTTCCGGTGAAGCCTCGCGTCGTGTCGCGCATGAACTCCGCGGACGCATGGATGCCATTATTGTCGGGATCGGCACGGTGCTGGCCGACAACCCGCTGCTCACTGCCCGGCCGCCCGGCCCGCGCACTGCGCTGCGGATCGTGCTCGATTCGCACGGGCGGCTCCCGCTCACCAGTCACCTGGCCCGCACCGCGCGCGATCTTCCGGTACTCCTCGCTGTGACGGATCAAACGCCCGCAATCACGCTCGACGCGCTGCGTGGCATGCAGTGTGAGTGTCTAACGCTTCCGCGAGACAAGCACGGCGTTTCCATTGATGCATTGCTTCGTGAACTCGGGCGACGCCAACTCACAAACATTTTGGTCGAAGGCGGGAGCCGGGTCCTGGGAAGTTTCCTCGATGCCGGACAGATCGATGAAGTCCACGCCTTCATTGCCCCCAAACTTCTCGGCGGCGAAAATTCGCGTACTGCCGTCGCTGGCTGCGGCGTGGGCCGAGTCGCGGATGCCCAACGGTTTGAACTCGTCGAGGTCCGAAAACTCGATCAAGACTACCTCGTCCGAACCCGCCGGCCCGTCCCACGACCTGCCGCCGGCGAGTGATTCTCCCGCGGATTGATTGACTTTTGCCCACCATCGAATATCCTCACCGCGTCTTAAACGCAGCAAATCGATTGAAGGGATTACCGAATGTCTGAGCAAAAGCAGGAGTGGGGCACGCGGCTCGGAGTGATTCTGGCCGTGGCCGGCTCGGCGGTTGGGCTGGGGAATTTCCTGCGGTTTCCCGGCAACGCCGCGCAGAATGGCGGCGGCGCGTTCATGATCCCTTATTTCTGCGCCCTCATCTTCCTCGGTATCCCAATCGGCTGGGCCGAGTGGGCGATGGGCCGCTACGGAGGCCGCAAGGGGTTTCACTCCGCCCCGGCGATCATGGGCGTTTGGGGCCGGGGCGGAACCGCCCGCTACCTCGGAATCATTGGCGTGCTGATCCCGATGGTCGTTTACTTTTACTACGTGCTCATTGAAGCGTGGTGCCTGGGCTACTGTTGGTATTACTTGACCGGCGGCATCGGCATCGAATCGACGCAGACGGTAACCGAGCAGGTTGAGACATCGAGCGATTTTTTCCTGAGCTTTACCGGACAGAACGCCGACGGAGCGAACTTTGCCTTTGGGGGCAAGGAAGGGTCCACGCACACCGCGGGAATTGTGTTTTGGCTCGTTACGTTTGCGCTCAATGTGTATTTCGTTTACCGCGGGCTATCCAGGGGGATCGAAAAATTCTGCTCCTGGGCGATGCCGGCGATGGCGGTGATCGGCATCGTCGTGCTCGTCCGCGTGCTGACGCTGGGCACGCCCGATCCGGCGCATCCCGACCAGAGTGTGGTGAACGGCCTGGGGTTCATGTGGAATCCGGACTTCAGCATCTTCCAGGAGCCGGCGAAATTCTTCAAAGCGAGCCTCGCCGCCGCCGGACAAATTTTCTTCAGCCTGTCGGTCGGGTTCGGCGTCATCATCAACTATGCGTCGTACGTGAAGAAGGACGACGACGTCGTGCTGTCGGGTCTCACGGCGTCGGCGACCAACGAGTTTTTCGAGGTGTGCTTGGGCGGCCTGATCACGCTGACCGCGGCGGTGGCCTTTTTGGGCATTTCGCTGACGAAGGAGAATACGGGCGGCACGTTCAGCACCGGATTCACCACGCTGCCGGTCGTGTTCGCGCACATGCCGGTCGGACAATTTTTCGCCGCCATCTGGTTTTTCATGCTGTTCCTCGCGGCGATCACGAGTTCGCTGTCGATGCTGCAGCCGGCGAAGGCGTTCTTCGAAGAAAGTCTGGGACTCACCCGCGCGGCGGCGACTACGTTCGTTTCCTTGATCTGCGGCGCGGGCAATCTGTTCGTGCTCTGGTTCAGCAAAGGTCTGACCTCGCTCGACACGATCGACTTCTGGGTCGGCTCGTTCATGATCTTCATCATGGCCGCCGTGCAGATCATCTGCTTCGGTTGGGTGTTTGGACTCGATCGCGGCATCGACGAAGCCCATCGCGGCGCGAGGATGAGGATTCCGGTCGTCTATCGATTCATCATCAAATACGTAGCCCCGGCGTATCTGATCATCGTCTTCGTCGGTTTCTGCTCTCAAAGTGTGCCCGGCTACGTGCGCACGATCCTCGGCTACGTTGAAACCACGGACAAGGACGGGAAGCTACTGCCCACGCCAATCACGCACCCGCCGGATCATGTGGCCCAGATGACCTGGGGCGTCATCCTGGCCTGCATCGTGCTCCTTGTCGTCTGCACCGCAATCGGTGCGAAACGATGGCGTGCGGCCGGTCTCGATCTCGACGGCGACCGTCCGCCGGACGACGGTCAAACAGCGTGACTTGGAGCAATACCGCCCCACAGGAGAAACTCGATGAACGGCTATGGCTGGATCTTCATGCTCATTTCCACCATTTCGGTCACCGCGCTGACCCTTTGGTGCTTCGCCCGCGTGCTATCCGAGAAAGACGATAAGCGCAGTTAGATCGTTCCGTGAGTCACGGGTTGCGCATCTCATCCAACCGCGTTCCCGTCGGCGGCAGGCCGGGCCGGGCTATCTCTTCTCCAAACGCTTGGGCCATGACGCTGTGCTTGCGGCCGTAGAAGAAGTAAATCACCAGACCAATGGCGAGCCAGACGACCAGCCGCAGCCAGGTGTCGGGCTTCAAGAAGAGCATCATGATCAGATTCACCACGATTCCCAGCGGCGCGACGACAAAGACTGCCGGGCAACGAAACGGGCGGGCGGCTTCCGGATTCGTGCGGCGAAGGATCAGCACGGCGGCACTCACCATGACAAATGCCAGCAGAGTGCCGATGCAAACCATGTCTTCGAGTTTTTCGATCGGCGTGAACGCGGCGGCGAGCGCGACGAAGAAGCCGGTCAAGATCGTGGCGCGGTGCGGCGTGCGAAAGCGTTCGTGGACCGCGGCGAAAATGCTCGGGGGCAAGAGTCCGTCGCGCGACATTGCCAGGAAGATGCGGGCCTGGCTCAGGAACGAGACCAATAATACGCTGGTCATGCCGGCGAGAGCCCCGGTTGCGATAAATGCCGCCGCGCCGCGGAGCAACAGGCTGTTTTCCCGTTCCGCCAACTCGCGAAACGCCGCCGCGATCGCCGCATCGATGTCGATCTTGGGATACGGCACCATGCCCGTAATGATGGATGACACGGCGAAGTAAAGCACCGTGCAGATGGCAAGCGACGCGAGAATCCCGATCGGCACATCGCGCTGCGGGCGGGCCGCCTCTTCCGAGTGCGTCGAAATCGAATCGAAACCGATGTAGGCGAAAAACACAATCGACGCGCCAACCATGATTCCCGATAGGCCGTACGGGCGAAACGTGCTCCGCATGGCGTCATCGATCGGCAGGAGCCAACTATTGAGGCCCAGCATTCCCAGCATCCCCCATTTCGACGCCGGGTCTTCGGGAATAATCCGTTCCGAGACATCGACGCCGGTCCAGTTTCGTGGATCGATGTACTGAGAGCCCACAACGATTACGAAAGCCACGACCACGAGTTTCGTGATGACAAGAATAGTGTTGGTGCCTGCACTTTCGCGGATACCGATCACGAGCACGACGGTACACGCGGCAAGGATCATCACGGCCGACAGGTTGATTCCCCACCAGTCGCCGGTTGCGGCGTGCAACGAAAACGGATCGGACATGAGCCGCCGCGGGAACTCGACTCCAAAGATGATCTTGAGAAACTCCCGGAAATGCCCCGCCCAACTGGACGCCACCACCGAGCAACTCATGGCGTATTCGAGAATCAGGTCCCAGCCGATAATCCAGGCGAAGAGTTCACCGAGCGTGGCGTAGGCATACGTGTACGCGCTGCCGGCGACGGGTACCATCGACGCCATTTCGGCGTAGCACAAGGCCGCCAGGGCGCAGCCCAAGCCGGCCACGACAAAGGAAATCACCACGGCCGGCCCGGCGTCCTGGGCCGCGACTCGGCCGGTCATCGCAAAAATCCCCGCACCAATGATCGCCCCCACGCCCAGCGAGGTCAGCGAAACCGGGCCGAGCACGCGCCGCAGCCGGTTGTCGCCTTCCATCTCCTTGAGCAGCCGATCGACGGACTTCTTCGCGAAGAGCTGGTTTTTGGGCATTTTGGACTGCGGCGACTTGTCGCCGCTTTCTCCGTTGATGAGTGATTAGTTTGCGGGCGGATTCACCTTGGAAACGGGGATTATCTGAGGCGCCGAAAAGCGGCCACAACTCGCCGCACTCCAAAGCGGTCAGAACTTGCTCAAGAATTCCACCGCCCGCGCCACATCTCGCTGCGGATTGTCGGACTGCTCGCGTTCGATCACGAACCAGCCACGGTAGCCGACTTCTTCGAGGGCGCCGAGGTATTCGTTCCAATCGAGGTCGCCGTCGCCCGGCGTGGCCTCGCGGCCCAACTCGCCACCCGATTCGCGAACGGCGTCGCGGGCGTGAGTGTGGACGATTGCTTCGTTCAATTCGCGAACGGCCAGGATCGGATCGTAGCCCTTGACCAGGAGGTTCGCCGGGTCCAAGTTCGCTCGGAGGCCCAAGCCGCCGAGCGCATCGATGAACCGTCGCAACGTCGCACACGATTCGGTGCCGGTCTCGATCGCAAACACTGCCCCCACGCGCTCGGCATGTGAGCCGACCACTCGCATCGAGTCTGCCAGAAGCTGTCGGGTCGGATGCGTTTCATCCTCCGGCACGCGGCCGATGATTCCCGTCACGATCGGCGCCCGCAATTCGTAACTCAGGCCGAGCACTTTTTGGGCTGCCGCGATACGTCCCTCCAAACCTTCCGCCGTGTTGAATCCGTGCCGAGTGGGAAAGCCCAGTGCCGTGAGCGACAGACCGAGCGAGTTCACCAGATGGCGAAGCTCGCGCTTGCCGGTTGCCGAAAGATTGTCCGGCGCTAATTCCCCCACGGCGTTCACCTGCACGCCCTGAACGCCCAACTCCGCCGCCTGGCGCAACGCCTGGCGGGTTGGAAGTCGCAAACACTCAATGCGTAGACCGATCTTTAGCAGAGGCATGTTCAACTAGTGGGCTTCGACTTGAGGACCTTACGCAGGAAATCGCCCGCCGGATCGCGGCCCCGTTCGCGTTTCTCACGCGATCGGTGCATCTCGAGAAGGTACTGACCGGCCGTGCCGACGATTGCCAGCACAACAACCGTTGCCGTTATCAATCCTGATCGTTCGTCGGCCAGACGCACCGAATCTATCTCACCCTGCCGCGCGGCAAATCCCATGGCACCGAGCACCAGCAGCAACGCGCCGCTGAAGCTAGTCACCACGATAATCAAAAGGCGATAACAAACAAGGCTGGCCAGGCCTCCGATCAGAAACGCGACGACTCGCACCCAGCCGCGCGACCTCTCTTCCATCTGACTGGCGATCGAGGCGTTAACGGCGAGATCCAAGAGCGCACCGAAAACGACAAACACGCCGATCCTCAAAATCGACAGCGCCAGTGCGCCGGCCGACAGGCTCAAGAGACCGGCGGCCAGGAAGGGGAACATGCCGAAGGAGGGTCCGTGTGCCAGCCCGTACATTCCGCCGACGAGCGTCGAGGCGGCCACGAACAACGCGCGATGCACGCGCCAACCCAACACCCAAAACACGGGTGCCAGGGCCGCCATCAGCAAGAGAATCACCGATGGCAACTCGCTTGCTTCGGCCACGAGCTTGGGGCTGACGATCTCCATGAAGCCGGCCGTCCGTGTCCGGTGCGCACAAACTCGATGCCACTCGCACCCAGTCGCGCGCAGCCACTCTCACGCCCCGCGCGCAATCCCTCGCGCGGGGCGATACGGTAGTTTTTCCCGCGAATTGTGTCAATCTGGCGAGCGGCAAGCGGTTAGGGTGAATTGCGGATTGCGAATCGTTGACTGCTTATTGAAAATTACAGCGAACCGGAGACGCACCACATGCTTACCGTCGGTCAGATCGTTGAACACTTGGATCGTTTCGCGCCGAAGTCTCTGGCAGAAGATTGGGACAACGTCGGTCTGCTCATCGGCGACCGTAACGCTGGTGTGTCGCGAGTCATGGCCTGCCTGACCGTGACGCCCACGTCGGCCCGCGAGGCAATCGACCGGCGGGCAGAACTGATCGTCACGCACCACCCGGTTCTCTTTCGTCCCGTGAAACGACTGACCGCCGACGACCCGCAAGGGCGAATGCTGCTCGACCTGATTCGATCTGGCATCGCCGTGTATAGCCCGCACACGGCATTCGACAACACAACCGGCGGCATCAACGATCTACTGGCCGAGCGACTTGGACTGCGAGACTGCAAGCCACTGCGGCCGGCGCCGGCTGCCGCACGATCGAAGCTCGTGGTGTTCGTGCCACAGGGCGATCTCGATCGAGTCAGCCGCGCCATGTTCGACGCGGGCGCTGGCGTGATCGGCGAGTATGGCGAGTGCAGTTTCCGCGTTGCCGGCCGCGGCACGTTCCACGGATCGGACGCCTCAAAGCCCACCATCGGCCAGCCCGGCCGGCGCGAGGAAGTTGACGAATGGCGACTTGAGGTTATCTGCCCACAGCCGGCATTGCAGCAAATCGTCGCCGCCATGCGGGCCGCGCATTCCTACGAGGAACCTGCCTACGACATTTATCCGCTCGCGAGCGAACCGAGTCGCACGGGCGCCGGCCAGTACGGGGCACTCTCCACCCCAACTTCACTGGAACAATTCGCCGCCCTCGTCAAATCGTGCCTGGCCAGCCCGCTCGTTCAAGTCGTCGGCGACCGTGGCCGGGCGGTAAATCGTGTGGCGGTCGCCTGCGGAGCGGCCAGTGAATTCCTGCGCGAAGCGCTGGCCCACCGCTGCGATGTCTTCGTCACCGGCGAGGCCAGTTTCCACCGCCAGCTCGAAGCCGACGCCGCAGGCATTTCCCTAATCATCGCCGGCCACTTCGCCACCGAAAGGTTCGCCGTCGAGGGCCTGGCGGAAAAACTGTCGCACGAATTTCCCGAACTGGAGATCTGGGCCAGCATGGCTGAGCGAGAGCCTGCGTGGTGGATATGATCAGACCCAAGGCTTTGCATTGCTCGTCGGTCAAGTCTGGTGCCGAAAGGACCAAAGTGAACTCCTGAGTCATGATCTGGCCTTCTTCATCCAAATGCTGAACCCGCTGCTCGCCTCCACGCGGCTTGACCGCGTGGGAAACAGTTTTGCGACCAGAACGATTCATCGCCAGCCAGCCTTCCGCGATCGCCACGCGGCTTGCCCGCGTGGAATTACGTTTTCTTCTTTTTTCGCCGAAAGCACCAGCAGTGCCTCGTCATCTTCCGAAACACCCGTCCACGAAGACAAGCTGCGTGGTGATTGCTCTCGAAAACCAGCCGAACGCATTCTGGTCGCAAGACAGGTGCCCACGCAGGCGAGCTGTGTGGTGATTGGCGTCGGGAACCCGCCGAACGCATTCTGGTCGTTAGTCTGAAGCAACTCAAAGCACTTGTCGGCCAATGCCCGGACCTCCGCCGGCAATTGGCGGTAGTGAAACCAGAATTCACTGGTAGCGAAGTGGTTCAAGTCAGTGGTGTGCAGCGGCCAGCCTCGAACTCCTCATCCGCACGCCGGCCAGCCGCGTCCATGCGCCCCGCCACGATGTCGGCCTCGATTCGGCGGTCCCACTGATCGGCACGGAACTCCTCGAACCAGCGCGAGAATTGGTCGAGTTCCTCGGGAGGAAGTGAGGAGACAGCGGACTGGAGTTCTTTAACGCTCATGGACATGCAGCCTACCGGGCGGGTCTGGCGATGGCAAGATCCCGTCGAGCCGCGCTCGCGCCTCCGGTCAAGCAGGTCTGCAAGCGAGTCGGATGCGCGAGCAAGACGGACTGGACTGGTGCGTTATGCGCGCCGCCGGTTCATCTTTCCACGACGCACCGGATTCCACGGTCGCGTCGGCTTGCGAAACGCACACACGGTTTTCCGGCCCGCTTCACGCACCTTACGCCAGAGCCACGAGATCAACCACCCCCGGCGTCGTTTTCTTCTCCCGAATGATGGTGTGAATCGCCATGACCTAACCCGTGGTCTTCGACCCTTTGCGCAAGGAAAATGAGCTGCGTCCCCTTTGCTCCGATTTTGCGTTTTCTTGAGCAATACGCTCAGAAGAACCATACTTTGATCCCCATTAAGCTTCCAATGACGAAAGCCGTTGATCGATAAATGATTGAAACAAAAGGGTGCCCGTTTCGGTTGGATACACCCCCTCCACACCAAAACAGTAGTGCTGCCGTTATGACTAGCAGATGAGGGAATACGGAAGCAAGATCTGCAACTCCAGCCAATTCCTGAGGCGGTGCAGCTTCAAGAAGGTGTTTGTAGGCGATTAGCATGGCTGCTACAAACAAGGCTCCTAGTGCGTAACCAATACCGTACTCTTCGAGATATACCCATCTCTCTTTCCATGTCCACTTTCTAGTCCAGAACGGATGTACCCAGCCATTCTGTGAATTATGAAAATCGTCTTTGAACTCTCGCCATGCTTGCGAGTAAGATTTCAGCGGCACTGTCTGACCCTCTCCTGCCTCCTAGGCAACTGACAAACATTGAGTATCATTTGGACGCTTGAACGCAGGGTGTTTCGACTCTGTATTTCAGGGAAGCGCGACCTTTCGACGACTATTCAATGGTCACCACCTGATTTGTTTTGGGGCCGATGCATTACCTAGGAGTCTGTCCGAGAATTCCGGTTTTCGGCTATATGTTGGGGTAGCCACCTCCTTCGTGTCCCACATATGGTGCAGTTTTTGAATTCTCGGACAGACTCCTAGGTGAGGTAATAGTAGGCAATAACACCAGCCACAACGACTACGAACACAATGATCACGAAACTACCTGGATTAGCGAGAATGAACGCTCCAAGTGCCCGACCGAGGACGCCAAGCGTAGCACGCAAGACCTGCAACCAACTTAGCCCTGAAGGATCGAGCAAGTTGACGGGGTTGTTTTGCACGTAGATGTAGCGGTTTAAACTTTGCGGATCGAGGATATCTCCGAATGTGGGATCAGCCGAAGTGAACCGTCCCACTTGGATGTCGTAATAGCGCGCTCCGACATGAATCAGGCCAGCGTCGCCGTCGTCTCGGTAGTTTGAAGTTTCGGCAAATTTGTAGGGATTGACGGTCGATCCCGATTGCGCGACCAGGATGCCAAATCCTTCGAAGACATAGCTCGCGAAGACGGCTTCGCTTTCGTCCGTAAGTTGCCGTGTGCTGCCAAGCCCGTCAACGAGGTAGTACCTGAAATTGGTCCCGTTATCACGGCTAAGCCGGTCTAACCCGTACGCGAAGTGGGCTGTGGCCGCCGTGCCCTGCTTCTCGGTAGTGATTCGCTTGCCATCGTGCAAGAACGTGGTGGTTGCGCCGGCATCCGTTCGCGTGACTCGGTGCCCCAGGCCATCGTAGCCAAAGCTGACAGTCGTTGGGCCGGCGATGCTGGCGAGTTGATCGTCAAAGTCGTAGCCGAAATCCGTCGTAACGCCGCCCTCGGTCTTGCTCGTAAGATTTCCGTTAGCGTTCCATGCATAGGTTGTGCTGCCGGCGCTGAGCAAGCGATTGGCGTCGTCATAAGCGTAGCTCGTGCCCACACCGTTGAGCACTTTGTTCAGGCGGTTACCGGCCGGGTCGTAACCGTACGTGATCGTGTATGAGTTCGTGCCCGTGCGAGTCTCGCTGGTCAAGCGGTGGAGGGCGTCGTAACCGTACGCCACCTGACTGCCGTCGGCCTCGCTGACGCTGGAACGCAGACCGTCGGTGTTGTAGCCGTACGTGAAGCTGCTGAGCGTGCTGCCATCACTTTTTTTGTTCACGATACTGGTGAGCCAATCGGCCGAGTTGTAGCTGAGCGTGACAGTCGTTTCGTTCGGATTGGTCTGGCTCGTGAGATTGCTGTTCGCGTCACGCTCATAGGTCGCGTTCCAGGTGGGACCGCGACTCGCTTTGCTCATGCGATTCATCCCGTCGTGCTCAAAGCTGGTCATGTCGCCAGTCTGGTCGGTCAGGGATGTTCTGCGTCCGCCAGCATCGTAGATGTAGCTGATGCTGTCAGGCCCCTTCGTTTCGCTGGTCACCAGGTTCAAGGAATTGTATGCCCAGGTGGTCGTTCCGGTGGCGTCGGCCATACTGGTCCGGTTGCCGTTGCCATCGTAAGCGTGGGTCGTCGTGGTACTGTCGGGATAGGTGACGGTGGTCACGCGCCCCATCGTGTCCAAAGTGTAATTCGTGGTTCGGTTGAGCGCGTCGATGCGCGAAGTCCTCCAACCCAGCGCGTTGTAGGTAAATCGGGTCTGGTTGCTCAAGGGATCGGTGATCGAAGTGAAGTTGCCATGGGAATCGTACCCGAAGTTTGTCGTCTTGCCGTTGACGGTTTGCGACGTGCGATTGCCGAACGCGTCGTAACCATACGTCGTCACTTTGCCGGCGGGATCAGTCACCTGGGTCAGGTTCTGCTGGACACTGTAGCTGTAATTGTGCTGATGGGCGGAAGCATCCCGGGCTGACGTCACGCGATTGGAACTGTTATAAGTGAACGTCGCGCGCGTAATGGTCGGGTCCAAGCGCGTAATCGAATCTTCGACGGTCAGCAGGTTTCCATCGCCGTTCCAGGTGTAATCCCAGATCGCACCGCTCGGCTTCGTATTGGAAGTCACATTGAAATCGGCATCGTAAACGAACGAATCGCTCACGCCTGGCCCTTGTTGAACCGGATAGCGATCGATTCGCGTGACTTGTCCGCTGCCGCCAAAAAGGTACCCAACCTGATTTCCATTTTCGTCCGTCACCTGGGTGCCGGTCCCGTAAAAATAGCTTCGCTGATTCGACTCTGGATTCGTTGCGCTGGTCACCTTGCGCGTGGTAGCGTTGTAGCTGAATGTCCAACTGTTACTGCGCTTGTCTTTGATACTCGTCACGCGCCGGTTGGCATCGTAGCCAGGCTCGATAAAGAGTGTGCTCGGGCTGGGTTCATGGACTTTCCACAAATAGAGCGGTGAACCGGCATAGCTGAAGCTAAACGTCCGATTGAGTGGGTCGGTGATGCTTGCCAGAAACCCGTTTGCGTCGTAGGCAAAGCTGATCGTTCTCCCACTGGGATCAGCGAGCGAACTCAATCGGCCCGACGCATCGTAACTGAAACTGATGCTGTTTCCATTCAGGTCAACGATGGAGGTGAGCTTGCCGGATGCGTTGAATTTCCATTGCAATCGGTCCTTGCGGGTGAGCCGAAAGGTTGCATCGGCGTTTTTCACGAGGCTCTCGAAGATGCCGACAGGCCGGGTGTAACTGCTATCCGGGTTCTTGGTGAAGATGTGAGTTCGGCCGTCCCCTTCCGTGATTGTCACGTTGCCCGTTCCTGCGTCTTCGACGAGGCTCGCAAGATAGGAGTGTCTCCAACCGTGCCCGAGCGGCGGAGCCTGGGGCGGCGGTGGAGGTGGTGGCGAAAATGGAACTACCGGAGTGTCGAAGGCGTTGTGATAGAGCGTCAAGTCAACTGACAGCGCCCCCCCCTGACAGGTCCATTGAACGATCGGAATAGCTGTGAGTTGATTGCCGTCATGGAGCGTCGCCTGCGAGAAGGGGTTCTTCTGATCAGACCGCTGCCAGCGTTCGCGAAGCCCACTCATAGATACCCCCGTTCACGAAATGTTCCGAAGACTTGAACATTCTTCGGAACTCACAATTGGGTCGGAAATACGAGACTTCTCGCTGATCCCCACCGACCCCCGCCGGCTTGTCCGGCGGGTGAAGGCGATGGGCGGGCTAACGCGACGTAGCCCACTCTCTTTTTCCTTCCTCCACCCCCGCCTGTGGCGGGGGTGGAGGAATAAGAAAGAAGAGTGGAGTGTTGTCGCTCCCTACTAGCCGCT
>Ga0247727_10009104_pt1 | contig 18146 bp, 18 predicted proteins | sample WisWelCaveWW1625_FD_202498 | JGI IMG/M metagenome (GOLD analysis project Ga0247727, IMG submission 202498) | Biofilm microbial communities from Wishing Well Cave, Virginia, United States - WW16-25 | ecosystem: Environmental > Aquatic > Deep subsurface > Groundwater > Cave microbial mat | place...
GCTTGGGTCGACTTCTACAATCAGCGCCGCCCACATACCGCGCTCGGTGGTCTCAGCCCCGCGGCCGTTGTCAACAACGTCCATGGGGATCACAGCTAGCGGGCGAAGGCTACGCCTCCGCGACCACCGCGAGCGCCACCCGCAGCCCCTCGACGTCCAGCCAGTGCCGTGCGCCCTGACGGGTCGGTGGGTCGACCGGGAACCATCGAACCCACTCCTCGTTCATGCCAGCGAAGTCGGCAGCGTCGCGCAGGAAGAACGTCACCTGCACGACCTTGTCCATGGCGCTTCCAGCCGCGACGAGGATCGCCTCGATGTTGCGGAGGCATTGACGCGTCTGCTCCTGGATGGTCGTGCCCATGACCGACCCATCGGAGGGGTTGAACGGGCCCTGCCCGGCCACGAAGACGAGCCCCGCGGCCACGACGGCCTGGCTATACGGGAACGTGCCCGTCGCATAGGGCGCCGTCCCCGGAGCGTTCGGGGTTGTGATGATCCGCCGCGTCACGCGCGCGTCACCCGATCCAAGGCTATCCCCCGACCACGGGATCGGCGTGCCTCCCGACCGGCGTCGGGGCCTCGGCTGCGCTGGGCGTGCGGTCCGTGCTGACCATCACCTCGGGGATCACGTGGCAGAGGGCGTGGCGCGCGACTCGACTACGCGCCGGGGGGCCGGTAGCCGACTGCCCGCGCGCGGCCGAGGGCTTCCAGGGTCTCCTCCACGGTGAGCAGCGGCGTCGTCTCGAATTTCGACAACGCGCCACCGCTGCCGATCGCGATCGCGACCGTGGCCATCGAAACGTTGTCGGGCGCTTCCCAGAGGCAGTAGCCGTCGTATGCGCCGAATGCATACCAGAAGCCATGGAGCCTTCCGCTGACCGACTCGATGTACGTGCGTGCCGCGTCGCGGCGGTCTTCGGGGTTCTTCGTCAATCGAGCCCACGTTTCCGGCGTATAGCTGAAACGCGTCAGATACAAAGCCATTCCCGAAATCGTCCTTCCAGTATCCCCGTGCCGATCGCGATGCGCGGGTTCCAGCTCGCGGGCGGTGACAGCCCGGGCCGCTTGACGGGCGTCTCGTGCCGGGAGGGCACTCGGGGGCTACTTCTTCTTCGTCGCCCCCGACTTCGGGCCCTTCGAGGCGCTACCGGCCTTCTTGTCGGCCTTGACGTCCTTCTTCTCGTGGTGGCTCACGACATGCTCCTCCGTGGGACGCCCGACCCCGACGGTCGGACCGGTGTGCGGATGGTACCTCCGGTGGAGCATCGCCGAAGGGCGGCAGGAGACATCCGGAACCGAGATGATGCGCGGATCATGCGGCTCATTCCTGCGATCGGCTCACGTGACGGCTGGCCATGGCACGATCGTCGCCGACTGGCGATATTCGGAACGTGTCCTGTTACTGATCGCTCCGATCGTCGAGCTATTCCAGGCTGTCGATCGGATCGGGACGATACTCGGCCCTGACCGGATGCTGTACCTGGATGCCACGTCGCGGTGGCTGTCGGGAGGGCCCTTCTATCCCGACTATGAGCTCTCTGGGCCGTTCGAAAACACCGACCACGATGTCCTCTACCCGCCAAACGCGATCCTCCTCTTCGCGCCATTCACGATCCTGCCCGCCGCGCTGTGGTGGGCCATTCCGGCGGTCGTCGTCGCCTGGGTCACCCTGCGGCTGCGCCCAGACCCGATCGTGTGGCCATTCGTGGCGATCTGCCTGGCCTGGCGGGCCACGCCGCTGACGATCGTCGTCGGCAATCCGGTCCTGTTCGGCGTCGCCGCGCTTGCCCTCGCGACGCTGTATCGGTGGCCGGCGGCACTAATCCCGATGAAGCCGAGCGTATTCCCGGTCGCGTTGTTCGGCGTGTGGCGCAGATCATGGTGGCTGGCACTGGCGGGCTTGGTGCTTGTGAGCATCCCGTTCGGTGAGATGTGGCTCAACCGTTGCGCGTCGTCCAGAACTCACGGGTCGGTGGCGTGTTCCACTCGGTTCAGCAAATTCCGCTGTTGCTTATCCCGCTGATCATCTGGCTCGGGCGCTCCCGCGAGGCAAGCCCGAGCGGTACGTCGGGTACGTCGCCTAGCGACTGAAGAAGAGTTGGAACTCCAGCGTCCCGTCATCGGCGACCGACAGGACGATCGGCGCGGTCGGCGCGGTCATGCCGTAATCGGAGAACGCGAACGGGGTCGAGCCGACGACGAGGATCCGGTCGTCGGCGAGGCGCGCCTCGAGATCGACCGCGACGTCCCGAGTGACGCCGTGGATCGTCAGCCGGCCGCTCGCGATCGTGCTGATGACGCCACCCGCGGCGGCCTCGGCGCCAAGCTCGACCGGGGCCGTGAGCTCGAACGTCGCCGTCGGGAAGTCGCCGGTACCGAGCGTCCGCTGGATGGCGTCGTCGCGCCGGGTCCGGTCGCTCACGATCCGCGTCAGGTCGACCTCGATCCGGGTCGTCGTGAGCAACGCGCCGTCGATCGTCAGCTCACCGGATACGCCCGGCGTTCGACCGACTGCCGTCGTGCTGCCGATGCCCTGTCCGAGGATCTCGTCGACCCGAAAGCCGGCCCACGTCCCGGAGAAGTCGGTGAACGAGCCGACGCTCGTGTCCATGGCCCACGCCCCTTCGATGCCCGACGGGGCATCAGTGGTGCCCGGCTCGCCGGACGCCGCAGCGACGGGACCCGACGGCACGGCGGTCGGACCGCCGCCCGGCGAGGCCGTCGGCAGGATCGAGACCGGCGCCGGCGGATCCCCGCCGACGAAGAAGGTGACGAGCCCGCCGCCCGCCGCGAGGGCGCCGATGAGCGCGATGGCGAGGACGAGGCGGAGCGGGCGGGAGCGGGACGCGAGGATCAAGACGGACCTCCAGCGGTGGCCGGCAGCCGGACGACGAAGGTCGCGCCGCCACCGACGGTGTGTTCGAAGTGGACCTCGCCATCGTGGGCGGCGACGATCGAGGCGACGATCGCCAGGCCGAGCCCGGAGCCGCCGCGGTCTCGCGGGCGACCGCCGTCGGCCCGGTAGAACCGGTCGAAGATCCGCTCGGCATGGTCCGGGTCGATCCCCGGCCCGTGGTCGGCGACCCGGAGCTCCACCCTCCCCTCCCGGGCCGACAGCCCGACCTCGACCGCCGCATCGGGTGGCGTGTGGACGCGGACGTTGGTGAGCAGGTTCGCGATGACCTGCCGCAGCCGGTCCGCGTCCCCGTCGACGACGACGCCGTCAGCGACGGCCGCCTCGATCGGGCGGTCCGGTTCGGTCGCCCGAGCGTCGGCGATCGCCTCGGCCAGGACGCCCGAGATGTCGACCGGCTCACGCCCGATCGGCCGACCCTGGTCGAGCCGGGCGAGCAGCAGGAGGTCCTCGACGAGGCTCGTCATCCGCTCACTCTCGCCGGCGATCCGGGCCATCGCCGCGTCGAGCTCCGCGCCGGCTGACAGCCCGCCGGCGGCATACAGGTCGGCATAGCCACGCAGCGTCGTCAGCGGCGTCCGCAACTCGTGCGACGCGTCGGACACGAACCGCCGCAGCCGGACCTCGCTCGCCTCCTTCGCGGCCCGTGCAGCGCGCTCCTCGGCGAACGCTGCCTCGATCCGGTCGAGCATGCCGTCGAACGCGCCCGCGAGCCGGCCGACCTCGCTGCCGTCGTGCGGCTGGCGAGCGCGGACGGTCAGGTCGCCGGCGGCGATCGCACCGGCCGCGGCACTCATCGCCTCCAGCGGTTGCAGACCCCGCCGGAGGATGAGCCAGCCGAGCGAGACGACCGCGGCGAGCGCGGCCAGCCCGATGAGGAGGAGGTCCCGGATGAGCGCACCGATGGCCGCGTCGACCTCGGTGAGTGGCGCCGCGAGGAGGATCGTCGTGTCGCGCAGGCCGTGTTCGATGACCGCGCGATAGCGCAGCGAGCCGTCGACCGCGTCCCGATCGTGGATCTCGCCGAACGACGGGGCGCCTCCGGCGACGAGATCGTCGGTGGCTGGCAGCGGATCGGGCTCGCTCGCGAAGCCCGACGCGGCGGAGCCGAGGACCTCGCCGTCAGCGCCGAAGACGACGATCGCCAGGCGGCGGCCACCCGGGTCGCCCGGACGACCGCCGAAGCCGGGCCCGAAGCCGTCCGGTCCGCGGCCGACATGGAGCGTCGCATCCAGCTGGGCGACGAGTCCGGCGCGCGTCGACCCGACGAGCAGCGCCCCGGACAGCACGAGCGCGGCCGCCACGACTCCGACAAGGGCGATCAGCAGGCGCAGCCGCAGGCTGGCGCCGCGCTTCATCCTGGGGCGCCGGGACCGGCGTCGGCCCGCAGCGTGTAGCCGAAGCCACGCACCGTGCGCAGCAGCGGCGAGGCATCGCGGTCGACCTTGCGGCGCAGGTAGCTGACGTACGTCTCGACGACGTTGTCCTCGCCATCGAAGTCGTACTGCCAGACGTGGTCCAGGATCTGCTGCTTCGAGAGGACGCGTTCGGGGTTGAGCAGGAGGTACCGCAGCAACCGGAACTCCGTCGGCGAGAGGGCGATCTCGCGCTCGCCGCGCCAGACCTGGTGGCGGTCCTCGTCCATCTCGAGGTCGCGGTAGCGGAGCCGCGCCGGCGGCGCCTCGGTCGGGCGCGTGCGCCGCAGGAGCGCGCGAATCCGGAGCGTGAGCTCCTCGAGAGAGAACGGCTTCGTCACGTAGTCGTCGCCGCCGCCGATGAAGCCGGCAACGCGATCCTCCTCGGCGTCGCGCGCGGTCAGGAAGATGACCGGCACGAAGTCGCCGTCGGCCCGAAGCCGGCGGCAGACCTCGAAGCCGTCGAGGTCCGGCAGCATGACGTCGAGGACGATGAGGTCCGGCGCGCTCGTCCGGGCGGCGGCCAGCGCGGCCGCACCTGTCGCCGCGGTGGCGACCGCGAAACCCATGTAGCGCAACGCGGTGGATAGCAGCTCGACGATCGACGGCACGTCGTCGACGACGAGGATGCGGGCCGCCGGCACTGCCGCGGTGGCGACCGGGTTCGAGATCGAGGGCTGGCTCACCGCGACAGTAGACACCATCTTGCTGTGAGAATGCTGTGAACATGCCGAGACCCGCCCCGGAAGTCCGGAACGGGCCTCGAGAGAAGGTCCGGTCGGGAGGAGGACGACAGGACCGCAGCTGGTGGCCGTCAGCCGGCCGGCGCGGAGTAGACCGAGATCTCGGGCGTGCACGGGTAGCCGAGCGCGGCCTCGATGCTGGGTCAGCCCGCGGCGGGGTGGGCCCGCCGCGGGCTTGATGTCGCCGGTCAGCCGGCGGACGTGCCGCTCGTCGAGTCGTCGGTCGAGTCCGGGGCGGGGCCCCAGAAGCCCGGGCCGTGGCCGCCGCGGTGGCCGAAGCCGCCGATCGGGCCGAGGCCGCGCAGCTCCTCGAGCGTGATCTGCCCATCATCGAGCAGATCATCGAGCTGGTTGAGCGGGTGGTCCGCCGGCAGCTTGGCGAGCTCTTCCGTCGTGATCACACCGTCCTCGACGATCGCCTGCATCGTCTCGCGAAGCGCCTCCATCTCGGCCCGCTTCGTCTCTCGCGCGGCGGTCAGCGCATCACCGACGGCGTCGGCCTGGGCCTGCGTGATCGTACCCTTGTCGACGAGGTCGGCGAGGACGCCGTCGAGCAGGTCAGCCCCGGCGTGGGGGCCGAAGCCGGTCGCGGCGACGGTCGAGGCGGCGCTCGAGGCCGTGCTCGCCGCGTTCGCCACGCCGAAGCCGACGACGAGCATCGCTATGGCGCCGAGGGTGATGAGGGTCTTGCGCATTCGTGCTCCTTCGATGGTCCGTGGGTCACGCCGGGATGTGGCGCGATGAGGAGACCGTAGGCGGCTCGACTTGGGACCGCCGGGGCGCCGGCTGGGGATCCGCTGTGAAGTCGCGAGCGTCGGCGACGACCGTGGCCGGGCGGCGCGGGATCAGGCGACCGGCGCGACCGCCGGCGACGGTCGGGGCCGTGCGCGCACGGCGGCGAGGGCGAGGATCGCCAACACGAGGAAGCCGAGTGACGTGGTGAGCGCGGCGTGGACATCGATCGCGTTCCAGACCTGCGACGCGACGACCGCCCCGACGACGATGCCGAGGTTCGAGAGGGCCGCGATGAGCCCGAACGAGCGTCCGTGGCGACCGCCGCCGGTCGCCTCGCCGAGGAGCGCGAACCAGGACGCCTGGGCGACGGTCAGGCCGCCGCCCGCGAGCAGCGACGTCGCGAGGACGATCTCGCGCGGCAGGCCGAGGGCGAGCAGCGCCGTCCAGCCGAGGGTGATCGTAAGGCCGATCGCCGCGAACCCGCGCCGGCCGCGCAGATCCGCCAACCGGGACAGCGGCGGTCCGAGCAGGATCGTGCCGAGCCCGAAGCCGGCGAAGACGAGCGCGACGTCCGCCGGGCTCCAGCCGTAGCGCTCGTTGACGAGCGGGCCGTAGGCCGTGATCCATGCGCCGTACGTGGCATTCATCCCGAGGTTCACCAGGAACAGCGGCAGCAGCACTGGCCACGGAGCGCGCTTCGGAGCCGCCTCCGGCGTTCCTGCGGGTTCTGCCGGCGCCTCGTCCGCCGATGTCGCGTCCCGCGGACCCGGTGCGCCAGTCGCTTCATCGGACTGGGCCGGCAGGAACAGCGCCGCGACCGTCGCGACGCCGCTCGTCACGGCGACGACCAGGAACGGGATCCGCAGGTCCACCACGGCGAGTGCCCCGCCGAGCACCGGACCCATGACCGAACCCAGCGATCCGGCGGCCGACAGCACGCCGTTCGCGAACGCCATCCGCTCGGCCGGCGCGGCGCGGACGAGGTACAGCCGCTCGGCGATGAGCATGACGCCGCCGCCAAGCCCGGCGATGCCGCGATAGGCGATGAGCGTGAGCGTCGTCCCGGCGGTCGCGATAAGCGCGTTCGAGGCGGCGTAGAAGGCGGATCCCGCGGGCAGCATCCGGCGGGCCGTGAAGCGGACCGACAGGAACCCGACGACGAGCTGGCCGAGCGTGTTGGTGACGGCGAACACGCTGGTCAGCAGGCCGAGCTCATCCGGCCCTGCGCCGAGTTTGCGCGCGTACAGCGGCAGCAGCGGCAGCATGATCGAGATGCCGGTCTGCGCGACGAGCGCGATGACGGCAAGGACGAGCAACGGGCGGTCGAGCTCGCGCAGCGCGGCGAGCGCACGGGACGGCATGTCCGCGAAGGATACGGGCATGGCCCGTCGGCCACCCGGGCGGGGCGCCGGACCCGGTCGGTCGACAACCGGAGGTCGGCGGCCACCGAGGCCTCGGATCCCGAGTACCTCGACACCCGGGGCGTGCCGTTCGGCACTTCTTCGCAGGTCCCGGGGCTCCCTACGATCGGCGGGCCGCCCAGGCGCGCGAGCTCTGGAGACGTCCATGGGAGCGACACCCGCCGCTGCGATACGGCGAGCCGCGATGCCCGCCGAGATCAGCGCGACACGACGAGCCGTCATCGCCGGATGGCGCGCCCTGCCACCGTCGGGACGATTCGGGCTCCTCGGTGTGCTGGCGTCCGCCGTGGTCGCGATCGCGCTCGGGTTGTTCATCCCGCTCGAGGTGCGGCGGCACCTCCTTGAAGCGGAGGGTCGTGGCCTCGAGGCGGCCGTCGTGGCGCTGCAGCCGTCCCTGCCGGACCTGTCGTCGGGTCCGCTCAGCTCGACCGAGATCTCGCTGACGGATCGGCTCGTCGACCGCGCGATCCTCGACTCGGACCACGTCCGGGCGAAGCTCTGGGCGCTCGACGGGACCGTCCTGTACTCCGACGCCGGGGAGCTCATCGGACGTGTCTTCGCGGACGTGCGGCCTCGACTCGACGAGGTCGCGGCGTCCGGCACGATGCACGAGGTCACCGACCTGCACGACGCTGAGAACGAACTCGAGCGCCAGTATCCGCGACTCATCGAGTTCTACGTCCCGGTCCGCGATGATGGAGGCCGGACCGTCGCGGTGTTCGAGATCTACGAGGACGTGGGCTTCCTTGAGCAGGCGCTGACCGGGATCAGCAATGCGACCTGGCTGGCGATCGGTTCGGGGTTGACGATCCTGCTCCTGTTCCTGCTGACCCTGGTCGCCGCGGCGGTGCGATCGATCAGCCGCGACCGAGCCGCCGCCGAGGCGCGCGCGGGGGAACTGGCGATCCTCGTCGGAGCGGCCGAGGCGGTCGCATCGTCGCTCGAGCCAGCCGAGATCTTCAGCCTTCTCGGCTCGCGGGTCAGCCGAGGCCTGGCGCTGTCTCGCCTGACGATCGAGCCGAGCCAGGCGACCGGCCCGGGCGTGCTGTCCTTCCAGCTCGGGAACGGCACCTGGCTCGTCGCCGAGCGGACGGGAGGGACCCTTGCGGACGAAGACGCGCGCGTGCTGAGATCGGTCGCGAACAACCTCGGCGTCGCCCTCGCGAACGCTGCGCTGTACGCCGAGGTCCGCGATGCCGCCCAGGCCAGGAGGGCGTTGCTGCGCCAGGTTGTCCAGGCCCACGAGGACGAGCGACGTCACCTCGTCGGTGAACTCCACGACTCCCTTGCCGGAGACCTGATCCGCGTTCTCTACGGGCTGCGCGGCATCCGCGCGCGAGCGTCGGCGCTATCCGACGACATCCGAGCCGAGCTGGCGGGCCTCGAGGAGCGGGTGTCGGCCGCGGAGCGCGGGCTGCGGGCCTTCATGACGCGGGTCAGACCGGCCTCGCTGGACGAGTTCGGCCTCGCGACGGCCCTCGAGGAGGCCGTCGCCCAGTTCCGCGGGGAGACCGGCCTCGATGTCCGCCTCAGGGTCAGCGGGGGGGTCTCCCGTGTCTCGCCGGACCGTCAGCTCGTCGTCCTGCGCGCCGCGGAGGAGGCCCTGCTCAACGTCCGCAAGCATGCTCACGCTGCGAGGGTGCGCGTTTCGGTGAGGGTCGGCGAAGCGCGTCTTGGCCTCACGGTCGACGATGACGGGGTCGGCTGGCCGGCGCAACTGACGAGCGAGGCCGGGCGTGGCGTCGGCCTCGCGTACCTTCGCGAACGGACCGTCGGTTTCGGGGGCGCGATCCGCCAGGAGCGAAGCCGGCTCGGCGGTGCACGGCTGGTGGTTGACCTGCCGCTCGGAGCCGCGTGATGGGGCTTCGGGTGATCGTCGCCGACGACCACGAGGCGGTCCGCCAGGGCCTGCGCTGGATGCTCCGATCGGATGACGCCGTCGAGGTCGTGGCGGAGGCGGCCGACGGCGAAAGCCTTCTCGACCTGCTCGATCGCGTCGCCTGCGACGTCGTCCTGCTCGACCTGTCGATGCCCGTCATGTCGGGGCTCGATGTCCTTGCGGCGCTGAAGGCCTCCGATCGGCGCCTGCCGGTCGTCGTGCTGACGATGCACGACGACGCCGCCCACGTCGACCGGGCGCTCGCCCTCGGTGCATCCGGCTACATCCTCAAGAGCGCGCCACGGGACGAGATGGTCCGGGCGCTCATGGCCGCGGCGGCCGGCGGCGCCTATGTCCAGCCGTCGCTCGCGAAACCCCTCCTGGCTCGCTACGTTCTCGCCGCGGAGGGTCCGCCCGGCGAGGAGGCCGACCAGCTGGCGCCGCGCCAGCTCCAGCTCCTGCGGGCGCTCGCCGCCGGTCGCTCGAACAAGGAGCTGGCGCACGATCTGGCGATCTCGGAGGCGACCGTCAAGGGATACCTCAAGGACCTGTACGGTTGACCGGCTGGTCTCGACCGTCGCGACGAACGACCCTCGACCTCGACGACCGATCGATGCGTACGCGCGAACCCTCTCTGCCAGCGGCTGCCCGACGTGCTACACGCTCACGGCCGGCGTTCGAAGTCGGGCCGGCAGGCAGCGCGCTCGCCAAGCCCAAGAGGCCGAGCTCGCCGTTCCGCCGCGCGGCTGACAGCTCCTTCGCCGCCCTTCACGGCGACCCAGCGGATCCTCCAGATCGGCGCTGACCGCAGCGCGATTCCCACGCAGATAAAACAGGGCTTGGCTCCGGCGGTAGGATTCGAACCTACGACCAAGCGGTTAACAGCCGCCCGCTCTACCACTGAGCTACGCCGGAGCGAGGTGCGCGGCCGACCGCGGGTCTCCGACGAACGAGTCGCCGGCGGCCCGGTTCCATCGGGCGGCGCGCGGCCGGAAGGATAGCAGGCCGCTGCCGCTATCCTCCCCGGACAATGGCTCCGCTCCGTCCTCCCCTCGTCTCCGTCGAGGCACTCGCGGCCGCTCTCGGCGAACCTGCCCTCTGCGTCGTCGACGTGCGCTGGTACCTCGGGGCGCCGGCGGGGACGGGTCGCGCGGCGTATGACGCGGGGCACATCCCGGGCGCGGTCTTCCTCGACGTGGATCGCGACCTCGTCGGCGCGGACGGCCCGGGCAGGCATCCCCTGCCCTCCCCGCCGCGCTTCGCCGCCATGCTCGCCGGACACGGCATCGGTGACGACACCTTCGTCGTGGCCTACGACGATGTCGGCGGCTGGGTCGCCGCGCGGCTGTGGTGGATGCTCGAAGACCTCGGCCATGGGGACGTCGCGGTGCTCGACGGCGGGTTTCCGGCGTGGCTCGCCGCAGGCCTGCCGACGACGACCGCCGAGCCCATGCCACCCGAACGCGCGGCCCGGCTCAACCTCGCCCCGGCGTGGCGCAAGGTGGTCGATCGGGCGGCGCTGAAGTCGCGCCTCGGCTCGGTCACGCTGCTCGACGCGCGCGCCGGCGAGCGCTACCGCGGCGAGATCGAGCCCATCGATCCGGTCGCCGGCCACATCCTGACCGCGCGCTCGGCGCCGACGGGCGGGAACCTCGGGGCGGACGGCCGCTTCCGGTCGCCGGCCGAGCTGCGGGCGCGCTTCGAGAGCCTCGGCTGCGCCGTCCCGGTCGGGCGCGCGCCCGGCGCGGACGTCGTGACCTCGTGCGGCTCCGGGGTCTCCGCCTGCCACAACGCCCTGGCGTTGCGGATCGCCGGTCTGCCCGACCCGCTCCTGTACCCCGGCTCGTACTCGGACTGGTCGCGCGCCGGTGAGCCCGTCGCGACGGGCCCGGATCCGGGCTGACGGTCGGGCCTACCCGCCGCGAAGCTGGAGACCCGAGCTGCCCCCGACCAGGGTGAGCAGATCGGCGTCGATCTGGTAGCTGACGAGCTCGGCCCTCAGCACGGCGACGACGGCGGCCTCCGTCTGCCCCGCGGCGCCCGCGCACGCCCGCTTCGTCAGGGCGAGGTCGGCGATGCGCAGGGTCGTCGCGTCGATCGCCACGCTTCCCCCGCCGCTGTTGCAGCCGGTCTCGACGAGGACGCGCCCGTCGGCGGTGAATCCGAGCGTCGCGCGGACGTCGGCCGGCACGCTTGATACGCTGTCGCCGCTGAGGATCGATTCGACGACCCAGGTCGGCCCCACGAGTGCGAGGTCAGGCTCGGCGACCTCGCGATCGAGGAGGCGGATCGTGGTGCCGCCGCTCGCCAGGACGAGGTCGTCGCCGCTGAGCGTGAACGTCGGCCCCGAGCCCAGGAAGGAGAACAGCCAACCGTCCTGGGCATCCCGCTCGGGGTCGCAGGCCATCTCGGTCATCGCCCCGCCGTCGATCCGGAGGCGGTCGCCCTCGATGCGGTAGTCGCCGCCCATGATGTTGCAGCCGGCGGACGCGCCCACTCGGCCATCGCTGAACTCGAGCCGGATCCGCGTCCCCGGGGCGAGCGGCCTGGCGACACCCCCGTCGGTCACCGCGACCGACAGGAACGCCCGCCCGTCGAGCCCCGGACCGGCCGGACCGGAGGGCAGGAGGGAGCACCCGCCGAGGATCACGGCGAGCGGGAGGAGCAGCGTCAGCGTCTTCATGCGCCGCTGACGCCGCGACCCTTCCTCCTGGTTCCGTGCCTCGCCGCCCGGGTCGGCCCGGCCGACGCTCAGACGAACAGCGTGACGTCCGCGTCGGCCGACCAGGCCAGGAACGCCGCCGCGCCGCAGACCGGCTCTGCGCCGTCGATGAAATCGGATTCCTTGTAACCGAAGACGTCCATCGTCATCGCGCACGGCTGGAGGATGACGCCCATCTCACGGGACAGGTCGAGCAGCTCGTCGATCGAGGCGACGCCGTGGTCGGCGAACTGCTTCTTCATCATCGCCGTCGCGATCGGCGTCATCCCGGGCAGGGCGGTCAGCAGCTGCGGCATCGGGATCGGCATCGGCAATGCCGGGTTGCCGGTCGTGCCGATCTCGAGCTTGCGATCCTTCTTCAGGATCTCGAGGCCGTAGAAGGTGAAGAACACGCCGACGTCCCAGCCGAGCGACTTCGCGGTCGTCGCCAGGATGAGCGGCGGGTAGGCCCAGTCGAGGGTGCCCTTCGTGGCGATGATGGCGAGCTTCTTGGGCTTCTTCGTCTTCGCCGCTTCGCGTGCCGCCAGGACCTCGTCGACGCGGGCCGCCACCATCGCCTCGACCCGGTCTCGGATGATGGCGTCGAGCTCCGACGGGTTGGTCGGAGCGGTGATCGTCTCGTGCGTCATCTGAACTCTCTCTCTCTCTCTCTCTCCCATCGCCGGTCTGGCCGGCGCGTCGGATCCGGCCGTCAGGCCTTCTGGACCCAGAACCGCATGACCTTGTCGACCCGGTCCTCGAAGAGCACCGGATTGCCGGTGCTCCGGGACCAGGCGGCGACGTCCGGCGAGGCGCCCGGGTCCGTGGCGTGCAGCAGCACGACCTCGGACGGCGCCATCTCGCGGACGACCCGTGCAAGTTTCACGATGGGCATGGGACAGAGCAGCCCGCGCGCATCGAGTTCTCGGTCTGCGACGGGTGCCTGAGCCATCTCGGATCCTCCGAACAGGGACCGTGCGAGCGATCCGATCCGAGTGTCGCATAAGGACGCAAGTCGTGCCGAAATCGACACCTGGTTGAGACTCGATCGGGCCCCACGACGAACCGCGGGGACGATCGATCGCGCCAGCCCGAAATCGGGCGGTGAGCGAAGGTCGATCGGGCGATGATCCGGGCGCGCCATCCTGCCCGCGTGGCGACACGAGAGCGACCGGTCGACCGTGGTCTCGTCCGTGGACGACGGCTGATCGTCGAGGGCGGCCATGGGCTCAGAGTCACTCGCCAGGACCGTGGGCTGAGCCTCCTCGAGGTGGGCAGGGCCGCCGGGCTGTCGGCGAGCGCCGTCAGTCGGATCGAGCGCGGGCTCGTTCCGAGCGTCAGCGTCATCGCGCTCGCGAGGCTGCACGCGGTCATCGGGCTCGACCTGACAATGCGGGCCTACCCGGGTGGACAGCCCGTCCGCGACGCAGCGCACGCCGCACTCCTCGCGGACCTGCGGGCGACCCTGCATCGCGATCTGCGATGGTCGATCGAGGTGCCGCTTCCTCTCCCGGGTGACCAGCGCGCCTGGGATGCCCTGATCTCCGGCGCGCGCTCTGCCGCTGACCGGCGCGCGGGCCGGGACGCGGGCCGGGACGCCGGCGGTGGTGAGCCTTCGTGGCGCTATGGGGTCGAGGCCGAGATGTCGCCGCGCGACGGCCAGGCCCTGCTCAGGCGGCTCCACCTCAAAGAGCGCGATGGGGACGTGGACGGAGTCATCCTGCTGCTCCGCCCGACCCAGCAGGCGCGTGCCTTCGTCCGCGAGTCGAGCGATGCCGTGCGGGCGGCGTTCCCCTGTGCCGGTCCGCGTGCCCTCGAGCTCCTGCGCGCAGGTGTCGAGCCGGAGGGCAGCGCCGTCATCGTCCTGCCACCGAAGCGCCGCTGAGGCGGCCGGAACCCGCGCCCTCCCAGACGCCGTTTGCGTGGGACGCAAGCAAGGACGAGGGGACCAACCTCGCTGGTCACCTTCGGGCCCGTTCCTTGCGTCGGACGAAATGATCGACGTCGGTCCGGTCTGAATCGCCCGTCCTTAGGCCGTCCGAGCCTTGTTGAGAGGGCCACGGAGGGTCGGCAACGGTCTTGCTTGCGTCCGGCGCAAAGTGAATCGGGGGATTTGCGTCGGGCGCAACGAAACGCGCGGTCGTGGCTCCAAGGGTCCCCAGGGAGCCGTCGGGTCGGGCGCCGGGCGGCGCGCCCGCCGCGCGCCGGGATGGCCGGCGCCCGCTGGCCCTTACTCGAGGTAGTCCTTGAGCTTGCGCGACCGTGACGGGTGGCGGAGCTTGCGGAGCGCCTTCGCCTCGATCTGGCGGATCCGCTCACGGGTGACGTTGAACTCCTTGCCGACCTCTTCCAGGGTCCGGGCGCGCCCGTCCTCGAGGCCGAAGCGGAGCTGGAGGACCCGCCGCTCGCGGCCGGTCAGCGAGTCGAGCACCGCCTCCACCTGCTCCTTCAGCAGCTGATGGGACGCCGCCTCGGCCGGCGCCAGCGCGCCCCGGTCCTCGATGAAGTCGCCGAGGTGGCTGTCCTCCTCCTCGCCGATCGGCGTCTCGAGCGACACCGGCTCCTGGGAGACCTTGATGATCTCGCGGACCTTCTCAGGCGTGACGATGACCTCCTGGCCGCGCGACATCGCCTCGGCGATCTCCTCGACCGTCGGCTCGCGTCCGAGCTCCTGGAGGAGCTGCCGCGAGACGCGGATGAGCCGGTTGATCGTCTCGACCATGTGGACGGGGATGCGGATCGTCCGCGCCTGGTCGGCGATGGCGCGGGTGATCGCCTGGCGGATCCACCACGTCGCGTACGTCGAGAACTTGAAGCCCTTCTCGAAGTCGAACTTTTCGACCGCCCTGATGAGCCCGATGTTGCCCTCCTGGATGAGGTCGAGGAAGCTCATCCCACGACCGATGTACTTCTTCGCGATCGACACGACGAGCCGCAGGTTGGCCGACGTCAGCTGCTCGCGCGCGTCGCGGCCGATGCGCACCAGCTCGCCCTTGCGGTGCGCCAGCTTGGTGTTCAGCGGCACGACCGGGTCGAAGCCCATGAACTTCAGGAGGTCCGCTTCCCGGCTGGACTCGACGAGCCGCTCGAGCGCCGGATAGGCGACACCGTCGCGGGTCCAGTCGTAGATCGCCCGCAGGCCGACGTTGTCGCGCGAGTCGAGGTCGCCGTTGTGGACCGCGAAGTAGGCCCAGTCGAGGAGCTTCAGGAACGCCTCCGCCGAGAGTGATTCGTTGTACGCCACGACGAGCCGGCGGCCGGCCTTCAGGAGCTCCTTCGTGCCGTCGGACTGCGCGTCCTTCGCGGCCCGCACCAGGTGAAAGTCCGGCGACGGCACCAGGAGATCGGCGGCGTCCTCATGTGACACCGCGTCGCGGACGAGCCTGTGCGCCTCCTCGCCGAGCGGCAGCCGATGCTGCGGCTTCTGGGTCCGCGTCTTGCGCTCCGTGTCGTGCGTCGTCCACTCGTGGAGCGAGACGATGCCCTTCCACGGCGCCTCCACGAGCTGCTCGCCGAGCTCGATCGCCTTCGCCAGGACGACCTCCTCCTCGGCCGTGAGGAGGGCGACCTTGCCGATCTCCTTGAGGTACATCCGGACCGGGTCGTCGATGCCGATCATGTCGGCCGACAGGGCCTCGAGCTCCTCCGCGGTCGGCTCCTCCAGCTCCGCGGCGTCGAGCTTCGCCGGGGCGTCCACCGGCAGCTTGTCGTCCACGACCGTCCCGTCTGCGCCGACGACCTCGACGCCGACCTCCTCTTCGACCGTGTCGATGTCGCTGTCCGGCTCTGCGACGGCGACAGCGCCCTCGGGTTCGTCGTCCTCCTCGGCCTCGTCGAGCTCGTCGTCGTCCTCTGCCGAGCGCGGCGGTCGAAGGCCGGCGAGCTTCGCCTCGACGAGGTCCGCCTTCACCCGGCGCGGGCGGGTCAGGACGGCTTCGACGAGCTGCTGGTCGAGCGGGTCGATGGGCATGTCTGGCATTCCTCCGATGACTACGACGGCGAGGCGCTGGCGGGTTAGGTGACGGGTGCGGTGGTGGGTTCGGCGCGGCCCGGGGCGCGCGTGATCAGGGTCGTCTGGGCGCGCCGTCGGTGAAGCGACAGGCGCTGGGCGTTGAGGGCCTGGCCCTCACGCAGCAGCCGGTCGATGGTCGGTCTGTCGGCGGCCTGTTCCGCCTCGGCGAGAGAGGCCGAGTTGAAGTCGTTGCGCTCGTCGAGGGCGCGCTCCTCGAGATCGATGACGAGGCGCTCCACCTCGTAGGCAAGCTCGGCCTCCGTCAGACGCCGCGGGTCCGGCTCGCGTTTCGCGACGATCGCCTGGGCGAGCGCGGCCGTCTCCTCGTCGAGCGACCCGACGAGGGCGGTCAGGCTGAACGGCGGGTGGACCCCGTGGTCGTCCGGCTCGCGGGCGAGGACGACGGCCCGGAACAGCTCGCGGGCGACGGTGTTCGGCAGCTGGTCCGGCCCGATCCCCTCGACGATCTTGAGCTGCAGCTCGGGAACGAGGAGGAGCAGGCGCAGCAGCTCCGCCTCCTGGGGTAGGACCGCGCGCAGGATGTCACCGATCGGCAGGGCGTCGGCGGCACCGGTCACCGACTCCGCGGTGATGCGCGCCTGGGCATCAGCCGCGGCGCCGACGCTGGAGGGGCCGCCCGGACCGACCGCCCGGCCGACGGGCCGCACCAGCCCAGTGGCGGTGCGGGCGCCACGCAGGACCTCGAGCAAGATCCGCTCCTCGACGCCCGAGACCTGGCGGACGCGCCCCAGGTAGGCGTCGCGCATGACCGGGTTCGGGACGGCGCGGATCGTCGGGATGAGTGCGTCGACGAAGCGCGCCTTGCCGCCGGGGGTCTTGAGGTCGAACGCGCGGGCGTACGTGTCGACGAGGTAGTCGACGATCGGCTGCGCCGTCCGGACCTCTTCGCGCCAGCGGTCCGACGATCCGCGCACCACCTCGTCGGGGTCGGCGCCCTCCGGCAGGCGGACGACGCGTACCTCGTCGAGCTCGACACCGCTCTCGGTGGCCGCGAGCTGGCCGATCAGGCCCTCGAGCGCCTGGACGCCGACGGTGCCGGCCTTCTCGCCGGCCGGGTCGACGTCGTAGGCGAGCGCGATGCGCTTCGCGTAGCGGGTCAGCAGCGCCACCTGGCCCGGGGTGAGGGCCGTTCCGAGTGACGCCACGACGTTGTCGAAGCCGGCCTGATGCGCCATCAGCGCATCGGTGTAGCCCTCGACGATGACAGCCTGGTCGGCCTTCCGAATCGGCCCCTTCGCCTTGTCGATGAGGTAGAGAGTCCGGCTCTTGTCGAACAGCGGCGTCGCCGGCGAGTTCAGGTACTTCGGGCCGGTGTCGCGGGGATGGCCGTCCGGCCCGACGCCCTCGGCGCCGAGGATCCGCCCACCGAGACCGACCGCCGCGCCGTTCTGGTCCCGGATCGGGAAGATGACGCGACCGCGGAAGCGGTCGATGACCCCTCTGCCGCGATCGGATCGGCCGGTCGACGCGAGCCCGACCTCGACGAGCTCGTCGGGCTTGATGTCCCGCTTCTCGATGAGGCGTTTGCTCATGCCCTCCCAGTCGTCCGGTGCGTAGCCGAGCTGGGCCTTCTCGATCGTCTCGTCCGTGAAGCCGCGGCCGCGCAGGTAGTCGAGCGCAGGCGCGCCCGCCTTCGAGCCGCTGAGGACCGCGTGGTAGAAGGCGATCGCCGTCTCGAGGACGTCGCGGAGGCGGGCGCGATGGGCGTCGGCACGCTTCGACCGCTCGTCGATCTCGACGCCGGCCTTCGCCGCGAGGACCTTCAGCGCCTCCGGGAACGGCACCGAGTCCCGCTGCATGACGAAGCTGAAGACGTCACCGCCGAGGCCGCAGCCGAAGCACTTCCAGGAGTCGCGCGATGGCGTGACCGTGAACGACGGCGTCTTCTCGCCGTGGAACGGGCAGAGGCCCTTGAACGTCGTGCCCGCCTTCTTGAGCGCGACCGTCTCGCCGACGACGTCGACGATGTTGAGCCGGCCCTTGACTTCCGCCGCGATCCCGCCTGCCAACGAACCTCCCGGATACCGTCCTGGCGCTCGTCCTGACACCGGTGAGACGCCGAGGTTCAGCTGATGTCGCGGCCCACTCCGCCAGGCGCCGGACATGACTGCGGGCCTGTCAAGTCTTGACAGGCCGTTGGGGTGATTCTACCCCCGTGGCCCGGGCCTTGACAACCCTCTTGTCAATACTTGGGAGGAGTATCCGGCTTTGGCCTTGTGCTGCGAACCCACACGGGATTATCGCCGGGACGGTCGTCCGACATGTTCCCCAGAATGCGCAAGCGTCCGCCTTTCGGAAAGCCTCG
>Ga0247727_10009105_pt1 | contig 18145 bp, 15 predicted proteins | sample WisWelCaveWW1625_FD_202498 | JGI IMG/M metagenome (GOLD analysis project Ga0247727, IMG submission 202498) | Biofilm microbial communities from Wishing Well Cave, Virginia, United States - WW16-25 | ecosystem: Environmental > Aquatic > Deep subsurface > Groundwater > Cave microbial mat | place...
GTACGGGCTGCGCGACGAAGAGTACCTGCGCCTGAAGATCCTCACCTGCATGCTGCCGGCGCTCTGACTCGTGCATCTTGTATGGTTCGTTATAGGCTTTTCACCCACACGACTACGCGAAGAGCCAAGAAACGTTATGAACACCTGGCTGAGGTGCCAGTAGTTCCGCAGTCCTTCTCCGGAGTCTGAGGCCCTGGGGTGCTTTTCAGCAAAGAGCTCGAGGACATGCTCGTACGGAACTTCCACAAGGGCGCACATCTTGCGCTCGAACACGTACGAGAGACGGCGGTCCCTATCGTTGCGAGTCTTGCAGTTGTAGCTCCAGTAGGCGTGGATGATCGTGACGGCCAAGGCAGCAATGAGTACGAACCAGCCGCCACCGCGAGCCGACGGTAGCGTCGGGTCCACGGGCCTCGTGATAACTGCCCCCGTGAAGGCTGCGAGCGCGGTCCAGAGGCTAATGGCCAGCTTCCATTCGTAGCTCCGCCGGTGGTCGAAGTTGGTCCAAGCTGCCTGTCGCAGAGCCTCGAGAGCGTCGAACCGGGCCTTGTCATCCGATGTCATTTCCCCTCCCACAGTCTGATTCCCGTCTCCGCCGCGTCCGCCGAACACTGGGGATAAGCTGCGAAGCTCCATCGCTTGCGCCGGCTTCGTCTGCTTCATCCCCTTGTTGGACGGCGCCCGCCGCACCTTCAACCTTGCCGGTGGGACTGTATGCACCACTGGAGATCGACGAATGCGCGGCCCGCGGTGACCAGCGTTGATTGATGGGCGGTCGTTCTTGCATGACTACAAGAAAAGCCAGGAAGAGGATCTGGACGACTACTGGTAACAACAGCGCCGCGGCGACACGTCGATGACCCCGGACGCTCCACACTGACAAGCCGAGAGCGCACCAAGCGAACGGAGCTGAGTATCTGAAGCGGGGCGTCATCGCGAGGTAGAGCAACATTGGCGACGCCAGGCCCCACCCCAGTGCAGCAAACGTACGTGAACCGCGTACCAGTGCGAGGGCGAGAGCGACGAAAGCGGCTCCCACTGCAGGCCAGCCCAGAGCAACCACGGCCGCGTCGGTTAGAGATTCAGGCACGCTTGCTCCACCGATTCTCCGACGTCCGTCCAACAACAAGTAGGCCGACCGGCCTAACTTGACCTTCCGGTCGGCCTATGCTGGAACCGGCTGCCGGCAGTATGGGGCGTCAAACCGCTGAGCGTCAACGGCTCTTTGGCGATCGCCAAGGCGGGCAGCTCCAGCATAGGCCGCCTCCCCGGTCGGCCTATCCTGGCCGGGTTATGGCACCATCTCACAGGTCGTCCGCGGGGCTCTGGACGCCTCGGCCGCCGCGGTTCAGAACGTGGGTATAGACCATCGTCGTCGACACGTCGCTGTGGCCAAGCAGCTCCTGGATGGTGCGGATGTCGTGGCCCGTGCGCAGCAGCTCGGTCGCGAAGGAATGGCGCTTATCCCGCGCGCGGGATAAGCGTCATTATCCCGAGCGCCGGATTATCCCGACTTGGCCGCCGCCGCGGCGCGCCAGAGCGCGCAATCTGCACCAGTGGCCTCTGGCGAACGCGGGATAATCCTGGTCCAGTCTCCTCCATCCGGCATGCTGCCGGGCGAGGAGGAGACACATGCTGGAAGACTTCTTTGTCGTACCTGCCGCCGCGCAGCGACTGCGGTCCTGCGTCCTCGGCAGTCACCTCGACACATTCTGCGCGGCGCTCGCCGACGTCGGCTACCAGCGCCCGACGATCCGGCACAAGCTGTGGGTCATCAGCGGCCTTGCTCGCTGGATGACCAAGAAGCACCTGACCATCGTCGACCTCGACGAGTCGCGTGTCGACAGGTTCCTCGATGCGCGCCGACGCCGTGGCCGGGGCTGCCGAGGTTTCCGTCTAACCTCGCTGCGGTTGCTCGATCAACTGCGTTTGTCGGGCGTACTCCCAAGGCCGGAGCCGGCATGTGATGACTCGCCGGTGGCCACCCTGTTGGCGCGCTACGGGCTGTACTTGCGCCGTGAGCGCGCACTCGAAGAAGGCACGATCGTGGCGTACCAGCAGGTCGTGCATGCGTTCGTCACCGAGCATTTCGAGGTGAATGTCGCTCGGCCCGGCTCGCTATGCTCGGCCGATGTCCGCGACTTTCTCCTCGTACGAGTTGGTCGGATGGTACCCAGGCGAGTGCAGTTCATGGGCACCGCCCTGCGCTCCTTCCTGCGGTTCCTGTTCCTGCGCGGCGAGACGGGGACGGACCTCGCCCTTGCCGTTCCGACGGTACGCCAATGGCGATCATCGATCGTGCCACGACATCTTCCCGCACGGGACGTGGAGCGGCTTTTGCGCGCCTGCGATCGTTCATCCGCCACAGGACGGAGGGACCACGCGATCCTCCTCCTCCTGGCCCGGCTCGGGCTTCGCGCGAGCGAGATCCTCGCGCTTGAGCTCGGTGACCTGCATTGGCGCGAGGGGGAGATCGTCGTTCGCGGCAAGGGCCACGTTCACGACCGCCTGGCTCTTCTCGCGGATGTGGGAGAGGCGGTTGCCCTCTACCTGCGAAGGGACCGGCCGGCCGGCAGTTCTCGACGCGTCTTCTTGTGCAGACGGGCACCGCACCGTGGCTTCGGTCATCCCTCTAGCGTCACGACGATCGTGACGCGCGCGCTTGCCCGCGCCGGTCTCGCGCCGGCGACGCGGGGCGCGCACCTGCTTCGCCACAGCCTGGCCACCACTATGGTGCGGCGGGGCGCGTCTCTCTCGGAGATTGGGCAGGTGCTCCGCCACCGCTCGCCCAACTCCACTGAGATCTACGCAAAGGTGGACTTCGACGCCCTACGCGACGTGGCACTGCCCTGGCCGGCGGCTGGAGGTGCCCGATGAGTACCTTGCGTCAGGCCCTCGAGACATACCTCGCCCTACGTCGTGGTCTCGGCTCGGCGCTGCGAGGACCGGGTGCCCAGTTGCATCGCTTTGTCGGGTTCCTCGAACGTGAGGGATCGGCGGTCATCACGACCAATCTTGCACTTCGTTGGGCGACGGCAGCGGCCAAAGCCACACCCGCGACTTGGGCACAGCGTCTCGGCGACGTGCGTCGCTTCGCCTTGTGGCTGAGCGCCACAGACCCTCGCACCGAGATCCCGGGCCGTGGCCTCTTGCCAGACCGCTACCGGCGACGCCCGCCCTACATCTACAGCGACAAGGAGGTCGAACGGCTCGTTCGCGAGGCCAAGCGGCTCCCTTCGCCGCGGCGGCTGCGGGCCCTCACGTACAGCACGCTCTTCGGCCTGCTCGCCTCGACTGGTTTGCGCCTTGGCGAGGCTCTGGCCCTGGACCGTGACGACGTCGACTTGAGTGCTGGCGTCCTCGCCATCCGACGCACCAAGTTCGGCAAGTCCCGCTTCGTGCCCGTTCACGATTCGACACGCTCGGCCCTACGGCGCTACGCGCAGCAGAGGGACCGCCTTCTTCCGCGCCCTGCCTCCCCGGCTTTCCTCGTCTCCGAGCGCGGCACTCGCATCACGCACTCGATTGCGGAGTACACCTTCGTGGTCGTTTCCCGGGCTGTCGGCCTCCGCCCGCCGGCATGTGGACGACGCCGTGGCCACGGCCCCCGGCTCCACGACATGCGGCATCGGCTCGCCGTGAAGGCACTCATCCGCTGGTATCGCCAGGGCCGCGACGTGAACTGCGAGATGCCCAAGCTCTCCACCTATCTCGGGCACGTTCACGTCGCCGACACCTATTGGTACATCGAGGCGGTCCCCGAGCTCCTCCAGCTGGCCACGGAACGGGCGACGAGGGAGCAAGTATGAGCGCCCCCGATTTCCCTGGGCTTCTGCAAGCTTTCTTTGTCGACCGGCTGATCAAGCAACGGCGCGCAAGCCCGCACACGGTGGCCGCCTACCGCAACACTTTCCGTCTGCTCTTCCGCTTCGCCGCCGCACGACTTTCCCGCGATCCCTCCCGCCTCGTGCTCGCCGACCTCAATCCCACGTTCCTCGGTGAGTTCCTCGACTACCTTGAGCGTGAGCGCGACAACTCCGCTCGCAGCCGCAACGCCCGCCTCGCGGCGCTCCACGCCTTCTTCCGACATGTCGCCCTCACGGAGCCTGCCCACGCGCTCCTCTGTCAGCGGATCCTCGCGATCCCCAGCAAGCGTTTCGAACGCGGGATCGTGGAATTCCTGGACGAGAAGGAAGTCGACGCGCTCCTCGATGCCCCAGACCCGATTACCTGGATCGGACGGCGCGACCGCACGCTTCTCCTGGTCGCCGTGCAGACCGGCCTTCGCGTCTCTGAACTCACCGCCCTCCGCCGCCAAGACGTCTCGTTCGGCACCGGCGCCCACGTCCGCTGTAACGGCAAGGGGCGGAAGCTCCGCTGTACACCCCTGCGCCGCGATGTCTCGAAGGTCGTAGAAGCATGGCTGAGCGCGCTTCCACCAGAGCCCGACCGACCGGTCTTCCCCAGTTTGCGCGGTGGACGCATGAGTGAGGACGCCGTTGAGCGCCTCGTGACGAAGTACGTCGCCATCGCCCGGAAACGCTGTCCGTCCCTCGAGGGCAAGAGAGTCACGCCCCACACCTTGCGGCACACGGCAGCGATGAGGTTGTTACAGAGCGGAGTGGACCGTAGCGTGATCGCGCTCTGGCTCGGCCATGAATCGATAGAGACGACCCAGGTCTACCTGCATGCCGACCTGCGCCTCAAGGAGAAAGCCCTTGCGCGCACGGCCCCTTCGGGGCGGAAGCCGGCACGCTATCGCCCGGCAGATCCACTTCTCACGTTCCTCGAGGGCCTCTGATTATGCCGCCTCCGCCTATCCGCGAAAGTAGAGTACCGCCGTGTTCGACATGAAGCTCGCGATCGACGCGGGATAATCCGGCGCTCGGGATAATGGCGCAGCGTGTGAGGCGTCGCCGGTTTGACGATCCCCGCGATGCGCACCGCCTCGCCCATGTGCTTCTGGACGACGGTTTCATGCAGGTGATGCCTGTGGCGGACGCCGGTGTGACGATCGGTGTAGTGGGAAGACGCTGGGAAGACGTATTGCCACCCCCACTGCCTGTCGGCGTTTGGGTACTTGAGAGCCAGGGCGCCCGGCAGCGGGGCACGCCCCAGGCCCTGGCGGAGGTCGCTTTCGTACAGCCGTCGCACCTTCGCGAGATGGTCGAGGAGCGGCTGCTTGCAGGAAGCGGGTAGCATCGTCACGCGGTCCTTCTGTCCTTTGCCATCGCGGACGGTGATCTCGTTGCGCTCGAACTCGATGTCCTTGACGCGCATGTGCAGGCACTCGAGCAGCCGCAGCCCGCTGCCGTACAAGAGCCGGCACGCGAGGAGAACCACGCCGTCCATCTTGGCGAACAGTTGCCTCGCCTCGTCCCGGGTCAGAACGACCGGCAAGCGGGCGGGCCGCTTGGCACGGACGATGCCATCGAGCAGGCCGATCTCCCGCTCCAGGACGTTGCGGTACAGGAAGACGAGGGCGCTCAGGGCCTGCGTCTGTGTCGAGGCGCTGACGTGCTCGCTCACCGCGAGGTGCGACAGGAACGCGTTGAGCTCGGCCTTTCCCATTTCGGCAGGGTGCCGGACCTTGTGGAAGAAGATGTAGCGCCGGATCCAGTGCACGTAAGCTTGCTCGGTTCGTGGGCTGTAGTGGCGGATCCGGATCGCCTGACGGACCAGGTGCAGCAGCTTGGGTTTGACGGGCGGCGGCTGAGCGGGCTGGCGGTGCGATTCTTGCTGCAGAGCGGCAGTAGGGCCGCCTGGGGGATCGATGGCCATCGGGAATGCCCTCCCTGGGCGAGTCACGGGCCGGCGGCCGCGTGCCTGGGGAGAGCGCCGGCACGGGGCCAAGGGTGATTCTCCGCGCACCTCGTGCCCGATGAGGTCCAATGAGCCTGCCAGAGGCCGATTTCACGCCTGCCCGCGGTCGTCGCCCAATCCGTCCTCGATCACGGCGAGCGGCGTGGGGAAGAGCGGCGGTCGGATGGTGTCTTCGGGCCAGCCACGCAGGAAGGCGAGCGCGGGGCCGCAGACGCGGCCCTGGCAGGGACCCATGCCGGCCCGCGTCGCGAGCTTGGCCTCGCGTGCCGATGCGACCGTCTCGAAGCGGCTGTGGGCGACATCCTCGCAGCGGCACACGGGCGTGTCGGGGCGCGCGAGCGCGCGCAGCTCGTCGCGCAGGGCGAACGCGCGGGAGAGGCGGGCGCCGAAGGCGAGCTCCGCGGCACGACGGTGCGCCAGGGCCGCGGAGATGGGTCGGCCTGCAGCCGCGAGGCCGGCGACCGCGCCCGTGACGAGGGCGTGGTCGACTCCCGCGATGCCGCCCAGCTCGCCCGCCGCGAAGATTCCCGGGACGCTCGTCTGCTGCGCCGCGTCGAGCACCACGCGATCACCAGCGGTCTCACAGCCGAGGAGGCGCGCCAGCTCCAGGTTGGGGACGAGGCCGTAGCCACAGGCGAGAACGTCGCAGTCCCAGGTCCACGTACGCCGGCCATCGGTCAACGTCGCGCGCAACGTGCCGCCCTTCTCCTCGACCTCGCGCACCCACGCCCCCGCCCGGCAGGGCACGCCGGCGAGGCACCAGCCGTACCCGAGGCCTTCGGCGATCTTTCGCGGCGTGCGCCACAACCCCGCGGCGAAAGCCGTGAGCCGTCCGAGCGGCGCCTGCTCGGCGAGGCCCACGAGTCGCGCACCTTCCTTGGCGAGAACGGCGGCGACGGCGACGAGCAGCGGGCCCGAGCCGGCCACGACCACGCGCTGGCCAGTGAAGCGCGCGCGGGCCTTGAACATGGCCTGGGCGCCGCCCACGCCGACGACCCCCGGCAGCGTCCAGCCGGGGAACGGGAGGAACAGTTCCCGCGCGCCGGTGGCGAGGACCAGGCGGTCGAAGCGCACGCGGCGCGGGCGGCCCTCGTGCTCGACCAGCAGCTCCCCAGCGACGGCGTCGACCACGGTCGCGCCCACGAACGGCGCGACCCGAGCACGGACGAAGCGCGCGATCCAATGTTTCGCGGCGATGGGCGGTGCGACGCTGTGGCGCCAGATCTGTCCGCCCGGCTGCGTATAGGTGTCGACGAGCAGCGTGCGCGCGCCCGCCTCCGCGGCGTGGACGGCGGCGGCGAGCCCCGCGGGTCCGCCCCCGACCACGACGACCTGTGCCTCGAGCGGCTCGACGCTCTCGGTGCGCTGCGGAGCATCGACGGAAGGGCTTGCACCGGGCGGACTCGCTTTGGTCGACGTCGTTTCGACGGGAAGGCTCGCGGTCCGCAGCCCCACGTTCATTCCATGGCGCACCGGCGTGAGGCACGACCGGACGTGCGGCTGGCCGTCGACCGTGACGCGGCATTCGAAGCACGTGCCCATGCCGCAGAGCGGGCCGCGGGCCTCGCCCGTCACGGAGCTGCGCAGCGCGCGCGCGCCGTCGTTCCAGAGCGCCGCTAGCAAGCTCACGCCGGGCTCGGCCTCGGCCGGCCGGCCGTCGATCGTGAAGCGCACCGGCTCAGTCATGGGCGGCCATGCTCCTGCGGGGATCGAACGGCGCGGGATCGATGGCGGGCGTCCTGCCGAGGACGAGGTCGGCGAGCAGACGCGCCGTGCCCGGCGCCGTGGTGACGCCGAGTCCCTCGTGTCCGGCGGCGACCCACAGGCCCTTCTCCCACATCCCGACGAGCGGCAGCTTGTCGGGCGTCGCCGGCCGGAAGCCGATCCAGGTCCGCAGCGCGTCGAGCCGCGGAAGGCCCGGGATGAACTCCGTCGCGCGACGCAACATGCGCGCGAGGAGCGTGCGGTTGAGCGACGCGTCCCAGCCGACGAGCTCGCGCGACGACCCGACCAGGAGCTGGCCTGTCTTGCGCGGCTGGACGTTCATCGCGACCGACTCGCGCGTGAGCGTGTGCGCGCTCCTGAGATAGCCGAGCTCCACGACCTGGTGGCGCAGGAAGCCCGGGTAGCGGTCGGTGATCACGAGGTGGCCTTTGCGCGGGACGATCGGCAGGCCCGGTGTCAGTCGCGGTGCCTCGGGGCCGGCGGCATTGACGACGAGGTCGGCCTCGCGCCAGCGGCCCGCGCAGCGGACTCGCCCCGGGGCGAGCTCTTCCACGTGCGCGCCGGCCTCCACGGTGGCGCCTTCCGCGCGAGCGCGCTCCAAGAAGTGTCGCGCCGCCGCGGGCGGGTACACGACGCGGTCGGCGGGTACCCGCAGCGCCCCCACGAGCCCGGCGCGCAGCTCCGGCTCGGCCTGACGCAGCGCGTGTCGATCCAGCACCTCGACCGCTTCGCCCCGTTCCCTGTAGTAGGCGGCCTTACTCTGGACGTGCGCCAGCTCTTCGTCGTCCGCGGCAACCCAGAGCGTGCCGCACGCCTCGTCCTCGAGCTCCGGTGGCAGCGCCGCGGCCCGTTCGGTCCACAGCCGACGCGAATAAGAGGTGAGCGCGAACTCCGCGTCCGAGTCGTCCATCACCACCAGGTGACCCATGGCGGCCCCGGTCACGCCCGCCCCGGGGAACACCGCGTCGAGCACGCTGACGCGGCAGCCCGCCTCGGTGAGCGCCTCGGCGCACGCCGCGCCGACGACTCCCGCGCCGACGACGATCACGTACGGAGAAGACGCGCTCATGAAGCCCGGGGGAGCGGCGTCCTCAACGGACGGCCTTGAAGCCCTCGCGGAAGGGATCGGACGCGCCGAAGAAGAGCGCGGCCCGGCCGGTGACGTAGGCGCGGCCGCGGACAAATGGCACGAGGATGCCGTTCCTGTCCTCGAGCCAGCCCTCGAAGAGCGAGCCGGTGATGCTCTCCTGGCGCCAGCGCTCGCCGGGCGCGAGCTTCCCGCGCGCGGCGAGCACGGCCATCTTCGCCGAGGTCCCGGTACCGCACGGCGAACGGTCGTAGGCGAGGCCGGGACACAGCACGAAGTTGCGCGAGTCGGCGTCCTTCCGGCGCGGCGGGCCGAAGAGCTCGACGTGGTCGATCTCGCCGCCATCCCGGCCCGTGACGCGCTGGGCCCGAAGCGCTTCGAGTATGCGCGCGGTCGCGTCGGTCAAAGCCGCGGCGTTCGCGAGCTCGAGCGGCGGCGCCTCGAGCTCGGTCAGGAAGAACCAGTTCCCGCCCCAGGCGACGTCACCCGTGACGCGGCCCAGGCCCGGCACGTCGAGCGCGACGTCCCGCGCGTGGCAGAAGGCCGGGACGTTCTCGATCGTGACGGCACACTCCGCCTCGAGCACGGCGCCCACCGTGCCGACGGGCGTGTCGATGCGAAGGGGGCCGGGCCCGAGGCGCCCGAGGAACTCGAGCGTCCGGACGAGACCGATCAGGCCGTGGCCGCACATCCCGAGCGCGCCCGCGTTGTTGAAGAAGATGACGCCGCTGGCGGAGCCGGCGACGACGGGCGGCGTGATCAGCGCGCCAACGATCGCGTCGTGCCCGCGCGGCTCGCACACGACCGCCTGCCGCAGCCGGTCCTGGTGTTGGATCAGGAACGCGCGACGCTCGGCCATCGTCGCGCCTTCCGGCTGTGGCCAGCCGGCGATGACGACGCGCGTCGGCTCGCCTTCGGTGTGCGAGTCGACGACCTCGACGCTCTCGGGCCAGTCAGCAGCGGTCGTCACCGGCGAAGCCTCGTCACGTGCAGGAGCGCGTCGGGCCAATGCTCAGAGCCTCGGCGGTCAGCCGGCAGGGGTTGAAATCGGCTCCCGCGTGAGGCGTCCGTCCAGCATGCGCCAGATCCCGCGCGGGTTCGCGTCGCGCAGCTCGTCCGGCAGCGCAGCTTCCGGGACGTCCTGGAAGCACACCGGCCGCGCGAAGCGCAGGATGGCGGCTGTGCCCACCGACGTCGCGCGCGGATCGCTGGTCGCGGGCCACGGGCCGCCGTGGTGTATCGCGTGCGTGACCTCGACTCCCGTGGGCATGCCGTTCAGCACGATGCGCCCGGCCTTGTGCGTGAGCACCCGCAGCAGCTCAGTGTTCTCCGCGAGATCGCGCTCCGTGGCGTGAAGCGTCGCCACGAGGTGCCCGCGCAGGCCGCGCGCGGCCGCCAGCAGCTCGTCCTTCGAGCCGCAACGCACCGCGACCGTGACGGGTCCGTAGATCTCCTCGCCGAGGCGCTCCTGCGTGGCGAACGCCGTGGCGTCCGTCACGAGCAGCGCGGCGAGCGCCTCGCTCGTCGGGCTCGCTCCCCGGGTCGAAGCTCGCGCCGCCAGCGTCACGCCGGGGAGCGCGGCGGTGGCGGCGAGCGCGGCGTCGTAGGCCTGCTTGATTCCCGCGTGAACCATCGTCCCCGCGGGAGACTCGGCGAGAAGCGCGCCCAGCCGCTCGAGGAAGTTCTCGGCGGGCGCCGCTACGAAGGTCAGGCCGGGGTTCGTGCAGAACTGGCCCGACCCGAGCGTCACCGAAGCGGCGAGCGCCTTCGCGATCTCCTCGCCGCGCGTGGTGAGCGCTTCGGGCAGCACGAAGACGGGGTTGGCCGAGCCCATCTCGGCGAAGAGGGGGATCGGCTGCGGGCGTAGCGCCGCCGCGTCGAGGAGCGCCTTGCCGCCCCCGAAGGAGCCGGTGAAGCCGACGGCCTGGATCGCAGCGTGTCCGACGAGCGCCTGACCGACGGCAGGCGAGGGCCCGTGCACCATCGAGAAGACACCGTCGGGCATCCCGGTCGCGTGCGCGGCCGCAAGGATCGCGCGAGCGGCGTGCTCCGACGTACCTGGGTGCGCCGGGTGCGCTTTGACGACGACCGGACAGCCGGCCGCCAGCGCCGACACGGTGTCGCCGCCGGCCACGGAGAAGGCCAGCGGGAAGTTAGACGCGCCGAAGACCGCGACGGGCCCGAGCGGAACGAGCATCCGGCGCAGGTCCGGCTTCGGCAGCGGCTTGCGGTCGGGTTGGGCAGGGTCGATGCGTGCGTCGACCCACGAGCCCTCGTCGATCAGGTCGGCGAAGAGGCGTGCCTGATTGGCTGTGCGCGCGCGCTCGCCCTCGAGGCGCGGGCGGGGGAGCGCCGTCTCGACCTGCGCGCGCTCGAGGAGCGCGTCGCCGAGAGCGACGAGCTCCTCGGCGATCTGGCGCAGGAACGCGGCCCGCCGCGACGGGGCCACGGCGGCGTACGGCTCGAAGGCTGCCTCCGCCGCGCGCGCGGCGGCGTCCACCTCGGCGGGGGTCGCTTCGGCAAAGGAAGGATCGAGTGCTTCACCCTTCGCTGGGTCGAGGGCGCGGAACCGTGAGCTTCCAGCACACGACTCGCGGGGGCCGACGAAGTTCGAGCCGAAGAGCGTTTCCAGAGACATCCTAAGCTGCTCCGGTCTGTCGGCGGATCCCTCGGGGCCCGGCCCGGAGCGGGCCCCTCGGGATGACGGCTACGCCTTCTCCGGGACGACGAAGGGCGCGCGGTAGCTGCGGGTGAGCAGCTTGTCCGCCTCGGCGTCGCCCACGAACGTCTCGGTCTTGCCGTCGAACTTCAGCTTGCGTCCGACGCGGTAGGCGATGTTCGCCAGGTGCGCGAGCGACGACGAGAAGTGGCCCTCCTCGATGCCGCAGGTGAGGAGCTTGGGATCGTTGGCCTTGATCGCATCGACGAAGTTCCGGTAGTGCGCGCCCTCTTGGCTGGTCAGCACGTTCGGGTCGCTTCCGCCCGCAGGCGCCGCGTCCGAGCCGGGGCCCTTCTCCTCCTTGCGCCCGAGGTAGCTCTGCCACTTGCGGCCGTTGCCGTCGATCCAGACCCAGCCCTTGGTCCCATAGAAGAGGTTGCCGATCTTCTGCGTGCCCTCCTCGTTCGTGTACTCGCCGCGCGTCGCGAACTCGAAGACCGTCCCGTCCGCGTACTCGAAGATCGAGGTGTGCGTGTCGGGCGTCTCCTGCGACGCCGGTGGTCCGAAATAGCCACCCACGGCGGCCACCGTGGCCGGGTGCTCGTTCTTCGCGATCCCCCAGCGCGCGATGTCGAACTGGTGCGGCCCTTGGTTGCCCGTGTCGCCGTTGCCGTAGGCCCAGTGCCAGTGCCAGTTGTAGTGGAAGTGGTTGCGGTTGAACAGCCGCGTGGGAGCGGGCCCGAGCCAGAGGTCGTAGTCCACTCTCGTGAGATACGCGGCGTCCCACACGCCCTCGGGAACCGGGCCGCCCTCGGCGTTCAGGCGATGCGGCTTGCCGTCCGTGATCGCTCCGTCGGCATACTTCCCGATCCCCGGGCGAGACTTGAAGCACAGGCCGCGCGCCATGTAGACCTTGCCGATCCCGCCGTCGTGGATGAACTGGATCGCCTGGCGCACGGCCGGGCGGCTGCGGTTCATCGTGCCGACCTGCACGATCTTCCCGTAGCGCAGTGTCGCCTCGATCATCTTGCGCCCTTCCCACACGGTGTGGGAGGCCGGCTTCTCGACGTAGACGTGCTTGCCGGCCTGGAGCGCCCAGATCGTGGCGAGCGCGTGCCAGTGGTTCGGGGTGGCGATGATGACGCCGTCGATGTCCTTGTCGTCGAAGACGCGGCGCATGTCCTTCACGAAGCCCGGCTTGAAGCTCGCGAGGTCCTTCAGGTCGGGATCGTTGGCGCGGCTCGCGAACAGGTTTTCGTCGATGTCGCACAGCGTCTTGACCTCGACGCCCGCGAGCTTCGCGAAGCCCTGCTTGAGCGAGTCGCCCTGACCGCGGATGCCGATCGACGCCAGCACCACGCGGTCGTTCGCCCCCAGCACGCGCCTCGCGTTACCGGCCACCACCGCGGCCGCGGCGAGCGACGTCGTGGCCGTGAAGCGACGCCGGCTCATCTGGTTCCGATCCGTTGTCATGGGAGGCCCTCCTTGATCCGACGCCGCATTCTATCCCCGCGGGGACCATTGGCGCGATTCCGGCCACGCGCTGCTGCCCGCTGTTCCTTAGAGTGCGCTGCAGAGAAACGAGTTACGCCGTCAACGGCCCGGCTGCGAGTCTGGCATCGCCCTTGCGAGCTACGCGTGAGTAAGGGGGGTGCGCCGTGCGACTCGTGTGTAGGCTCGTTCTGGCAGCGATAACACTGGGGGCCGCGACGGCGCCAGCGACCGCCACAGAGGAGTTCCGGGTGGTCGTCCACCCGAGTGTCCGAGGGACGTGGATCTCCCGGGCCAGCCTGTCGGCGCTCTTCACCCGGACGACCGATCGCTGGGGAGACAAGGCCGGGGCGAAGCCTGTCGATCAGTCCGCCAAGGCCCCGGTGCGTCACGCCTTCACGGCCTCGGTCCTCGGGCTCTCGATGGGGAAGCTCCAGCAATACTGGCAGAACCGCGTCGCAGCGGACCGCGTCTTGCCTCCCCCGATCAAGGACTCCGACCAGGAGGTGCTCGATTTTGTCGCCGCCACGGCGGGCGCCGTCGGCTACGTCGGACCGGACACCTCGATACCCGACGGTGTGAAGGTCATCTCAGTCATCGACTGAGCGGGGGAGGCGTTGCCTCCTGGGCTGCGGCCAGTCGCTCGGGCATGTCCGCCAGCACGTAGCCCATCACCGCCAGCATCCCCGTCGCGCGGCGCAGGTCCTCGGGCTTCACCTTGTCGATCGTGTCGCCGTGGCTGTGGTGCCAGTCGAAGTAGTGCTCGCCGACCGTGCTGAGCGAGAGCCCGGGGACGCCGTCGCGCATCAGCGGCCCGATGTCGGCCCCGCCGCCGCCCCAGCGCACGGTCGTGGCGTCGATCGAAGCGAACAGCGAGCCGATCTGCCGCAGCGTCGCGAGCGCGGCCACCTCCTTCGGATCCGTCGGCTCGGACGGTTGTGATTCGCCCCGCCGCGGGCGGGCCTGGCCCGGCTTCAGCAGCGAGAAACCGAAGCCCGTCGGCCGCTCGCAGCCGCCGTCCATCTCGATCGCGGCCACGTGGCTCGACACGTCGCTGCCCAGCGCCGCGCGGTAGCCGGTGCCGCCCCGAAGGCCGTTCTCCTCGTTCGTCCACAGCACCACGCGCAGCGTGCGCCGCGGCCGCAGCTCCAGCTCCTTCAGGATCGTGAGCGCCTGCCACGCCGCCATGCAGGCGCAGCCGTCATCGTGGGCGCCCTGGCCGACGTCCCACGAGTCGTAGTGGCCGCCCATCACCACGACCTCGTCCGGCTGCTCACGGCCGCGGATCTCGGCGATCACGTTGGCCGAGTCGGCCTCGCCCTCGAGCCGAGCGTCCATCTGGAGCGAGACGGTCACGGTCTCGCCGAGAGCCGCCATCCGCCGCAGCCACTCCGCGTCCTCGACCGTGATCGCCGCGGCCGGGATCTTCGGGATTCCTTCGGCGTAGCTGAGCGAGCCCGTGTGGGGGGAGGCGATCGAGCGGCCCGTGGCCGAGCGAACGAGCGCGGCCACCGCGCCGAGCTTCGCGGCCAGAGGCGCGCCCGAGCCTCGGAAGCGCACGGTCCGGCCGTAGCCCTCCCAGTCGGGCACGAAGGCGACGATCTTCCCGGCCACTCTCTCCCGTCCGAGCGCCGCGAGCTCGTCCTCGCTGCGCACCACGACGACTGGGGCGGTGATTCCTTCGGCCGGCGTCCCGACGCTCATTCCGAGGCCGAGCATGGGCAGCTCGCGCCAGCCCGGCGAAACGACCCGCAGCGACTCGCGCCCGCGCACCCAGCGCGGCACCCTGACCGGCTGCAGCCGTACGCCTTCGAGCCCGTCCGCTCGCATCCCCTCGTGAGCCCAGGCGATCGCCTGCTCGAGCCCGGCCGATCCGCTCAGGCGATGGCCGATGCGCGTCGTCAGGTACTCGAGCTTCTTAAAGGCGCCTTCGTCCGCGAGCGCCCGCGTCAGGATCCGCCGACTCGCCTCGCGGTAAGTGTCCGAGGCGTCCTCTGCGAGAGCCGACGCTGATAGAGCGCCGAGCACGCTAGCCGCCAGAAGCCATCGGCCACGCCCGGAGTGAGCCACGCGCACCTCGTCCTCCATCGACCGCGCACACTATCACGTGCGCGCACCGCGCCGCCCGCCCGGCGGCCGTGGCTCCGTCCGCGTGCGAAGCGGGAGCCGATGCGGCCATGCTAGGATCGCGTGTTCGCGAGCGCTAACGGCCTCCGATGAGCCTGCCCCCCATCCGCCTGCGCGTCACGCCCCCGATCGGTGAGCCCTTCGAGCACTTCTGCGAGGCCGACACGCTCACCGTGGGCCGTTCGTCGAAGGCCGACCTCGTCCTTTCCGACCGCTTCCTCTCGCGCCAGCACGCGCGCTTCTATCGTGAAGGCGATGCCTGGATCGTCGAGGACCTCGGCTCGCGCAACACCACGCTGCTGAACGGCCGCCCGCTCGCGACGCCGGCGCGGCTCAGCGCCGGCGATCTCGTGAAGCTCTCGGAAACCGTAATTTCGATCGAGGGCTTCGACGCGACCTCGTCGAAGCCCAAGACCGACGCGATTGCGAAGACGAGCTCGTCGGACACGATCGTCTTGCGCTCGGCCTCGGAGCTGCTCGCCGCCGCCGAGCGCGAGTCGGCCGGCCGGCTGAAGATGCTGAACGAGGTGCACCGCGCGCTCGCGGTGTCGCTCTCGCTCGAGGAGCTGCTCGAGGCGGTGCTCGACCGCACCTTCGTCCACCTCGGGCCCGAGGAGGCGGTGATCTTCCTGCGCCAGTCCCACGGCGGGCTCGAGCGCGTGGCGAGCCGGCGCCTGCCGAGCGCGCGCGGGGACTTCTTCTTCTCGCGCAGCCTGGAGCACGAGGTGGCCGAGAAGGGACAGGTGGCGCTCGTGCTCGACGCGCAGACCGACCAGCGCTTCGCCGCCGCCGAGAGCATCCTGAGCTCGGGCGTGCGCAGTCTGATCGCGGCGCCGCTGATCGACTCCGCCGGCACCCACGGCATGATCGTGCTCAGCTCGCGGGTGCACGTGCGCCGCTTCTCGGAGCAGGACATGGAGCTGCTCGCGGCTCTCGGCTCGGTCGCGGCGCTGCGCATACGCAACCTCTCGCTCGCGGAAGAGGGGGCACGGCGCCGCGAGCTCGAGAAGGAGATGGCGCTCGCGCGCCAGATCCAGCTCACGCTGCTGCCGGAGCACCTGCCCGAGATCCCCGGCTACTCGGTGTTCGCCGCCAACGACGCCTCGCGCGCGGTCTCCGGCGACTTTTACGAGTTCCAAGGCCGCGACGAGGGCGACGAGCAGGTGATCGTGATCGCCGACGTGTCGGGGAAGGGGATGGCCGCCTCGCTGCTGGCCGCCTCGTTCGACGCGCTGCTGATGGGGCCGATCGAGGTCGGCCACCCGACCGACCTGATCTGCTCGAAGATCTCGCGCCGCCTGTTCATGAAGACGCCACCCGAGCGTTACGTGACCGCCTTCCTCGCCGCGCTCGATCCCGGATCCGGGCGCCTCGCGTACACGAACGCCGGCCACAACGCGGGCCTGCTGTTCCGCGCCGACGGCAGCGTGCAGCGGCTCGAGGCGAACGGCATGCCGCTCGGCCTCTTCCCGGTGGTGGAATACGAGAAGGTCGAGACGACGCTCGCTCCCGGCGAGCTTCTGCTGCTCTACACCGACGGCATCACCGAGGCCGCGAACCCCAAGGGCGACGAGTTCGGCATCGACCGGCTGCAGGCGGTGGCGGGGAAGTACACCCAGGAGCCGCTGGTGGCGATCGCCGTGGCGATCGAGGCAGCCGTCGAGGTGTTCGCCGACGGGACGCCGTTCGGCGACGACCGCACGATGGTGCTGCTGCGCCGCGAAGCCTAGTCGCGATGGCGTTCTCGAGCGCGGCCTGATCGTCTCGAAGGACGCCTCGGCCGAGATGATCGCGATCCTGAAGCGGCAGCAGATCCACGAGGGCGTCGGGCGCACGCTGCGCGGCGTGACGATCGCCAACAAGACGGGCGCCCTCGACCGGCTGCGCAGCGACGTCGCGATCGTCTACTCGGATCGCGGCCGTATCGCGATGGCGATCACGGTCGACGACTTGCCGCAGAGCGACTGGACGGTCGAGAACCCCGGCCTGCTGCTGCTGTCGCGCCTCGCGCTCGCGCTCGCGGACGGCCTCGGCAGCGCCGCCCCGTAAGGCGGGCGTCGGTCTCACACCACGGCCGGCTCCTCGGGCGTTCCCGACCACTTCGTCAGGTTCTCACAGCCGTCAGCGGTGACGACCACCGTGTCCTCGTGTCGGATACCCAGCTCGCCCTAGGTATCACCTGCGCGCCCTTTGCGCCGGGAGTCTGCCCGTTGACAGGGTCTTGGAAAAGTCAGTATAGTCAATATGACCTTATCGGAGGATCGGGGGATGGCGACTACGGTGTCGGCGGCGAAGGCCAAAGCGGAGTTCGCGGAGTGCATTCGGAAGGCGGAGGCGGGGGACCCGGTGGTGATCACTCGCCACGGCAAGGCTGTCGTCGCCCTGGTGCGCGCGGACCGGCTGCAGCAGCTCGAGCGGCTTCGTTCCGCCGGCCCCGCGGCCGGCCTGGCGGGACTGGCGGGTGGGTGGCGCGACTCGGAGGAGCTGGTGCAGCACGTCGGCGGGTCGCGGCGTTCGAAGGCACGGCGTGTGCCGCGACTCGGCCGCTCTAGTTGATGGCCTACCTGTTCGACACGGACGCGATCTCCGAGCTGCTCAAGCCGCGGCCGGCGGCTGGCTACGTGCGCTGGCTGGCGGGCGTCCCCCGAGAGGAACAGTTCACCAGCGCCGTGGTGGTGGGCGAACTCTACAAGGGGGCGTTTCGCTCGTCCGCCGTGGCGCGCCACCTGGAGAACATCGAGAAGCGGGTCCTGCCGGCCGTGACCGTGCTCTCCTACGATGCGCCGGCCGCACGCGTCTACGGCGAGATTCGGGCGCGATTGGAGGCTGCCGGCCGGCCGCTGGCCGACGCCGATCTGCAGATTGCCGCGACGGCGCTCCTGCACGACCTGGAGCTCGTGACGGGGAACGTGAAGCACTTCTCGCGGGTGCGTGGGCTGCGAATCAGCTCGGCGCTGGCCGAGGCTCGACCGCGTCCTTGACCGGGCGCCGGCTCACACGACCGCCGGTTCCTCGGGTGTCCCCGACCAATTCGGCGCGAGGTTCTCGCAGCCGTTCTCGGTGACGACGACCGTGTCCTCGTAGCGGATACCCAGCTCGCCGTACTACTAGACGGAAGTTCCTCGGAAGGGTAGGCGGAAGTGGCTGGTGCGAAGGAAAAAGGCCACGTAGTCAGCTTCCCGCTACTGACTACACTACATCCGGTGTGACACCTGGAGCAGGTCGAAGACCCG